>Ga0164307_10000214_pt1 | contig 26844 bp, 17 predicted proteins | sample Whisoiple_243_MG_FD_110214 | JGI IMG/M metagenome (GOLD analysis project Ga0164307, IMG submission 110214) | Soil microbial communities amended with fresh organic matter from upstate New York, USA - Whitman soil sample_243_MG | ecosystem: Environmental > Terrestrial > Soil > Unclassified >...
CAACGACGCCGCGGTGCTGCTCGGCAAGCCGTACGTGTGGGGTTCGATCTACCGCTTCGACGGCCAGGCCAGCGTGTTCTGGGCCGAGCACGGCCCCTGCTACCGCTGCCTCTACCCGGAGGCCCCGCCGCCGGGCATGGTCCCCTCCTGCGCCGAGGGCGGTGTCCTGGGCGTGCTCTGCGCGTCCATCGGCTCCATCCAGGTCAACGAGGCCATCAAGCTGCTCGCCGGCATCGGCGACCCGCTGGTCGGCCGTCTGATGATCTACGACGCGCTGGAGATGCAGTACCGCCAGGTCAAGGTCCGCAAGGACCCCGACTGCGCGGTGTGCGGCGAGAACCCCACCGTCACCGAGCTCATCGACTACGAGGCCTTCTGCGGCGTCGTGTCCGAGGAGGCCCAGGAGGCGGCGGCCGGTTCCACGATCACTCCGAAGCAGCTCAAGGAGTGGATCGACGGCGACGAGAAGATCGAGATCATCGACGTCCGTGAGCCGAACGAGTACGAGATCGTCGCGATCCCGGGCTCCCGGCTGGTCCCGAAGAACGAGTTCCTGATGGGCAACGCCCTCCAGGACCTTCCGCAGGACAGGCGCATCGTCCTCAACTGCAAGACCGGTGTCCGCAGCGCCGAGGTCCTCGCGGTCCTCAAGTCGGCGGGCTTCGCCGACGCGGTGCACGTCGGTGGCGGTGTCATCGGCTGGGTCAACCAGATCGAGCCCGAGAAGCCGGTCTACTAGACGCGCGGCACGACGTACGAAGGGGCCGGCTCCGGCACACGGAGCCGGCCCCTTCGCGTGCCCGGACCTCAGGAGCAGACGCGTCCGTCCGCCGGCACCTTCCCGTCCAGGAAGTACGCGTCGACCAGCGCGGTCACGCAGTCGCTCTCGCCGTAGGAGCCGTGCCCCTCGCCCCTGTTGGTCACCGTCACACCGACCCCCTCGCCGAGTTCGTCCGCCATCCGCCGCGCGCCCTCGTAGGGTGTCGCGGGGTCTCCGGTGGTGCCGATGACCAGGATCGGGGCGGCACCGGGGGCACTCGCCTCCGGGGTGTCGTGCTCCCCCTCGACCGGCCACCCCGCGCACCATCCGGCCGTGTCCCAGGCCAGGAACGGGCCGAAGACCGGGGACAGCTCCCGGAATTCGGGGAGCAGCGCACGGGCCTCGGCCGCCGTCGGCCGCGCCTTGGCGTCGGCACAGGAGATCGCCCGCTGGGAATGGCTCCGGGTGCTGTAGTGCCCGTCCTCGTCACGGCCGTTGTAGGAGTCGGCCAGCGCGAGCAGGCGGTCGCCCCTGCCGCTGTTCTCCGCCTCGTCGAGCGCGGCCGTCAGGGTGGGCCAGGCGCTCCTGGAGTAGAGGGGGGTCACGATGCCGATGACGGCGAGGGACTCGTTCAGCTCGCGACCCGAGGCGGTCGGCAGCGGTTCCTCGTCGAGGCGCTCCAGCAGGGTGGTGATCCGCCGGGTGCCTGCCGCCGGGTCCTCGCCGCGGTCCTTCAGGTAGTTCTCCAGGGCCCGTTGGAAGCCCTTCGCCTGGTTACGGGCGTGGCCCACCGAGTCCGCGGTGGGGTCGACGACGGCGTCCAGGACGATCCGGCCTGCCTTCTCCGGGAAGAGGTGCGCGTAGGTCCCGCCGAGTTCCGTGCCGTACGAGATGCCGAAGTACGTCAGTGTGTCGTCGCCGAGCGCCCGGCGGATCGCGTCCATGTCCCGGGCGGCGTTCGACGTGCCCACGTGGGGGAGCACCGGACCGGACAGACGCGCGCAGCCGGCGCCGAAGTCCTGGCCGTCGGCGATGAACGCGGCCTCCTCCGCCGGGGTGTCCGGGGTCATGTCGATCCGGCGGTAGGCGGTCTCCTGACCGGCGTCGTCGCGGCAGCGGACCCCCGAACTGGCCGCGACGCCGCGCGGGTCGAAGCCCACCAGGTCGTAGCGGGTGTTGAGCTCCCGGTACGCGGAGGCGGCACGCGGCAGGGTGTCCACTCCCGAGCCGCCGGGGCCGCCGAAGTTGAAGAGCATGGAACCGATCCGCGCGCTCTTCCTCGTGGCCGCCTTGCGGATCAGCGCGATGCCGATGGTCCTCCCGTCCGGCCGTGCGTGGTCCAGTGGCACGTCGAGGGTGGCGCACCGCCACGCGGGGCCGGGTGCGGTGCCGTCCTCCGGCGCCGCGCAGCGCTTCCAGTCCAGCGCCCCGGAGGCGTCCGAGGACCGCTCCGGCGCCTGTGACGAGCCTTTCGACGACCCCGGTGACGCCGGGCCGCCGTCGCATCCCGCGAGGAGCGCGGTGACCAGCAGCACGACCAGGGCCGGTGCCGCGCACCGGCCGGCCCGTCCGTCGCGTACGCGCATGGTGCGTCCTCCCCCGTGTCCCGGGGCCGTCGCCCGGAACGGTCCGGGCGGCACGACTGCCCGGCCGTCCAACGAGCGGTCACTCGCAGACCGTTCCCGACTTCGGGACCTTCCCTTCGAGCAGGTAGGCGTCCACGGTCCGCTGCACACAGGTGCTGCCGCCGTTGTACGCCCCGTGGCCCTCTCCCTTGTACGTGAGCTCGATCCCGACCCCCTTGCCGAGCGCGGTGGCCATCGCCTTCGCGCCGGCGTACGGCGTGGCCGGGTCCCCGGTGTTGCCGATGACCAGGATCGGGGCCGAACCGGGCGCGCTGACGTCGGGGGTGTCCCAGGCGCCCGCGACCGGCCAGCCCGTGCAGGCCATCAGCCCCCAGCCGAGGTAGTCGCCGAACACGGGGGAGGCCTTGCGGAACGCGGGGAGTGCCTTCCGGGTCTGTTCCAGGGTGAACCGCTGCTTGGAGTCCGCGCAGTTGACGGCCGCGTTGGCGGCGTTGGAGTTGTCGTAGTGCCCGTCCTCGGAGCGGCCGTTCAGCGAGTCGGCGAGCGCGAGCAGCAGTCCGCCGTTGCCGCCGTCCGCCTCGTCGATGCCCTGTTCGAGCAGCGGCCAGGTCTCCTTGGAGTAGAGGGCCGACGCGATGCCGGTGGTGGCCTGGGTCTCGGTCAGCTCCCGTTCACCGAGACCCGGGACGGGCTTCTTCTCCAGCTTCGCGAGGAGGGCGGTGATCCCGTCCTGCACCTCCTGGGCGGTGGCGCCGGGGAGTCTGCAGTCGTCGCGCTCGGCGCAGTCGGCGGTGAAGTTGTCCAGGGCCAGCTGGAAGCCCTCGGCCTGGCCGAGGGAGGACTTCAGGGAGTCCTCCGTGGGGTCGACGACCGCGTCCAGGACGGCCCGGCCGACCGTCCTGGGGTAGAGGTGGGCGTAGACACCGCCCAGCTCGGTGCCGTACGAGATGCCGAAGTAGTGGAGCTTGTCGTCGCCGAGCACCTGACGCAGCAGGTCCATGTCGCGGGCCGCGTTCGTGGTGCCGACGTAGGGGAGCTCGTCCCCGGAGTTCTCCTCGCAGTCGGCGATGTACGACTTCTGGTCCTCGACGAACGCCTTCTCCTCCTCGGCGTCGTCCGGGGTGCCGTCCTGCTCGTAGCGCGCGTCGAGCGCGGCGTCGTCCGAGCACTCGACCCCTTCGCTGCGGCCGACGCCGCGCGGGTCGAAACTCACCAGGTCGTAGCGGGCGCGGAGCGAGTCGTAGTCGGTGCCGAACGACGGCAGCGTGGCGACGCCCGAGGCACCCGGCCCGCCGAAGTTGAAGATCAGCGATCCGATGCGCCTGCCCCGGTCCCTGGACGCCGCGCGGATGAGGGCGAGTTCGATGGTCCGGCCCTCCGGGTCCGCGTAGTCGAGCGGTACGTCCATGAAGGAGCACTGCCAGGTCGTCCCGCCCGGGAGGGGCGAGGGGGACGTGCCGCTGCCCTGGGCCTCGTTGGGGGCCGGGCACGGCTTCCAGTCGAGCTTCTGGGAGGACAGGTTTCCCGGCGTCGCGGTGGGGGCCGCGGTCGAGGCTGACGAGGGCGTCGAGCTCCCCGTGCCTCCGTCACCGTCGTCCGAACAGGCCGCCAGGGGCAGGAGCACCGTGGCGGTCGCGGCGAGGGCGGCGGCGCGCAGAGCGGGGGAGGTCCTCATGGACCCATCGTGCGGCGGTCCACGGAGGACCGCGCGGGGCGCGGTCCATGCGAGTGGCGCGCCCCGCTCGGGTGTTCTAGAGCTCGCCCTTTCGGGTGAGCTGGTTGAAGCAGATCCAGCCGGGCAGCACCGGCAGCCACAGCGTCATCACGCGGTACAGGAGCACGGCCGGGGCCGCGACCTCCTTCGGCAGGCCCACCGCGATCAGACCCAGCGTCAGCGCGCCCTCGACCGCGCCCATGCCGCCCGGGGTGGGCGCCGCCGACCCGAGGGCGTTGCCCGCGAGGAAGACCACGGCGATGCTGGCGTAGCTGAGCTGCGGGACGTCGGGACCGCTGAAGGCGCGGATCGACGCGTCGAGGCACAGCACGAACAGCCCGGTCAGCAGCAGCATGCCGCCGATACCGGTGATCAGCTTCTGCGGGCGCTGCACCACGTCGAGCATGCGGGGCACGACGCCGGCGAACAGCGACCGGACCCGGGTCACGACGAACTTCCGCAGGAACGGGATCGCCGTCACCACGAGCACGAGCACCGCGACCGTGAGCAGGCCCGCGATGACCGTCCTCGACGGGGTGAGCGAGTCCGGGGTCTTCTCCGTGCCGGTCAGATACCCGAAGAGGGCGAGCAGCAGGATGTGGGCCCCGAGACCGAACAGCTGGGAGGCGCCCACACTGGCTACGGCGAGCCCGGGGCGTACCCCGGCGCGCTGCAGGAAGCGCGTGTTCAGCGCCACACCTCCGACCGCCGCCGGTGCCACGATCTTCACGAACGACCCGGCCACCTGCGCCAGCACGGTCTTCCCGAAGGGCACCCGCTCGGGCACGAAGCCGAGCAGGCTCATGGCCGCGGCGACGTAGCTCAGCGCCGAGAAGCCGAGGGCTGCCGCCACCCAGCCCCACTCCGCCTGCTCCACGACCGTGCCGAAGTCGGCCTCGGTGACCTGTGAGATCAGGAAGTAGGCGGCGATCGAACCCGCGATGAAGCTGAAGAGGGTGCGCGGTTTGATGCGTTCCAGGCGGACCGGTTCGACCGGCGCCTGCGGCCTGATCAGCAGCACCTGCCGGCGGATCTGCGCCAGCATGTCCTCCTCGCGGGCCTCTTCCAGGGCGTCGTCGATCGCCCGCTTCTCGGCCTGCTTCTCCGTGCGCTGCGACTTCCGGACGGCCTTGCGGTCGTTGGCCGCGGTGTCCTGCTCCTCCGCCTTGGCCTGCTTGGCCGCCTCCGAGGCCTCCAGCACCGCCTCACGCTCACGCTGCGAACGCTCCCGCGCGAGCCTGCGCAGCGTCGCCCGGGTGGAGCGGCTCAGCGCGATGGGCTGGAGCAGCGGCAGGCAGTCCGCCACCGCGTCGGGCCCGAGCACGGCGAGCGCCCCGGCCACGGCCCGTTCGGCGCCCACCCTCAGCCCGGTGGTGGTGAGCAGCTGGGCGACGTCCATGCGGAGGATCAGGTCACCCGCCGCGATCTCGCCGCCTCGCAGGTCCGTGACGAACACCGTGCCGGAACGATCCACCAGGATGGCGTCCCCGGTGAGCCTGCGGTGCGCGATCCGCCGCGACTGGAGCGCCCGCACCTGCCGCCAGGCGCCCCGCACCAGCTCGTCGGTGATCTCCTCGTCCTCCAGGGCGTCCAGCGAGCGTCCCCCGATGTGCTCGTACACGAGCATCACGGCGTCGGGCCCGAGTTCGGAGGTGGCGATCAGCTTGGGTGCGTTGGCCCCGGCGGCGATCGCCGCGTACGCGAGGAGGGCTTCCTGCTCCAGGGCCTGCCGCAGGGACTGGATGGAGCGGCGCTGGGTGATGCTGCGCAGGGTGAGCCTGCGCCACACCCGGTAGAAGAAGCCCTGGGCCTGCTGTTCCCGGTCGACGACCGTGACGTCCAGCGGGGGCCCGTCCTCCAGGGTCACCAGATAGCGGCGGCCGCGGTCGATCTGGTCGATGTTGTCGGGGGCGTCCTCCGCGCGCATGGCGGCGACCGGGCGGAAGCCGACGTGCCGCAGACCGGCCATCAGGTGCTGGCCGGTCGGGCGGACGTTCGGCGAGCCGACGGCGTACAGGGTGCCGTACGCCACGGTCCAGCCGATCAGCACGGTGAGGACGATCGAGAACGGGGTGGTGTAGCCGCCGACCAGCATCGCGAAGGCGTCGAGGAGCAGCACCACCCAGAGCACGACCCGCCACCGGGGTCTGCGGGCCATGCCCACCGCCGTCATGTAGGCGATGACCGGCGCGAGGTACCCGTGCACGGGGTCGGTGAGCGCGTCCCCCGGCTGGGGCTGGGTCAGGGCGTCCCGGATCGTTCCCGAGGCCGACCTCGCGACCCAGAGGTCGGTGGCCAGGGTCACTCCGTGGGCCAGGACTGCGGCGAGCACCCCGTCCGCGATCCGCAGCCCGTCGCGTTTCACCAGACGTTCGATCGCGAAGGCGACCGGTACGAGGAGAACGGCGATGCTGGACACCAGGCCGGCCAGCTTGATCAGCAGGTCGGGCGCCTGGTCGGTGCCCTTGGAGATGTCGTCCTCGAGGCCGGTGGTGGTCCCCTGGGCGAAGGCCGCGATGGAGAACAGCAGAGCGATCGCGAGCACCCCGACGAGGAGCCTCAGCAGATCGGAGGGGCGGTGGACCCGGGCGGGCAGCAGCGGCTCGTCGCCCGAGACCCGGTCGGTCAGGCCGTCGGCCGGTGCCAGGGTCGAACCCGAGAGGTGCTCCCCGGACGGTGCGGTCGACCCCGACGTGTCCCCGCCGCCGGGGGCACCGGGGACATCGGGGGCGTCGGGACGCGGCTCGGCGTCGGAGGCGTCCGCCGCCTTCGGTGGCTGCACGCCCTGCTCCTTAGCCTCTGAAGAATCTTCGTGGTCTCGTATCACCGGTCACCGCCCGCATGATGGTGGCACGGCCTGCAGACAGAGGGGGGCATCAGGGTGCATTGCGCGGGCGCGATGCGCAACATACGCTGCTCCGCCCCCGTGCGCACGGTGTGTGACGAGGACGACACCGGGCAGGACGCGTTGTCGGTGGCGTACGGCAGGATGGGACGGATGAGCGAAGACCGGACGAGCGACAGCCGGACAGGGGCCGGACCGGCCGACCCCGTGATCGCCGAGCTGCCCGTCTACGCCGAGCGGGTCCTGGACGTGGCGGACCTCGTCCCGCCCGGCCGCGTCATGACGTACGGCGACGTCGCGGAGTGGCTGGGCGAGGGCGGGCCGAGGCAGGTCGGCCGGGTGATGGCCCTGTACGGCTCCGCGGCGGCCTGGTGGCGGGTGGTGCGGGCCGACGGGACGCTGCTGCCGGGCCACGAACTGCAGGCGCTCGGCCACTACCGCGAGGAGGGCACCCCGCTGCGGGCGGCCCCGCGCGACGCGGACGGGCACGTTCCGCGCCTCGACATGAAGCGGGCCAGATGGGACGGCGTGACCGGTGGCCCGGGCGACGAAGCTCACACCTGACAGCTTCCGCCATCGCGCCCCGCCGGGACAGGCGCCGTGCCGCTGAGCAGCACGGACCGGCGAACCGGAGCGCGGCTGTGACGAGGGACGCGGCCCACCGCCCGCTGTCCGTCCAGCCGACGGCGTAGCGTCGTCCCCACGCGGCACGCTCCGCTCCCTCATCCGTACGCGTCACGGCCGGGCCCCTCCGGACCCGGCACCTTCCTTCACCCGCAGCCTCCGCACCGGGCCGTCACACCGCGGCCCCGGCCACCGGGCGGACCCGAGAACACCCTTCAGGACCGGCGATCCACGTGAGTTCCTCCTTCACCACCCGGAACAGCCCGCACCGTCAGGCACGGCGGCGGGCCCCGGGTGCGTACCGGCTGGTGCGCACGCCGCCGGGTTCCGTGGACCCCCCTCTCCTGGACGCACCGCAACGCGCCGTGGTTGACCACCGGGACGGGCCGCTCCTCGTCCTGGCCGGGCCGGGCACCGGAAAGACCACGACGCTGGTGGAGGCGGTCGCCCGGCGCGTGGCCCGGGGGACCGATCCCGCCCGGATCCTCGTCCTCACCTTCAGCCGCAAGGCGGCCGTCGAACTCCGCGACAGGATGGCGGCCCGCCTCGGCGGCACCAGGGGCCCGCAGGCCACCACCTTCCACTCCTACTGCTACGCCCTGGTCCGCGCACACCAGGACGCCGACCTCTTCGCCGATCCGCTGCGCCTGCTCTCCGGGCCCGAGCAGGACGTCACCGTCCGTGAGCTCCTGGCCGGCCAGCTCGGCCTTGAGCAGGCCGGGCTGGCCCATGTCCGCTGGCCCGACGAACTGCGGGCGTGCCTCACGACCCGTGGCTTCGCCGACGAGGTGCGCGCGGTGCTGGCCCGCAGCCGTGAGCTGGGTCTCGGCCCCGACGCGCTGGCCGCCTTCGCCCGCCGCACGGGCCGCCCGGACTGGAGCGCCGCCGCCCAGTTCCTCGCCGAGTACCTCGACGTCCTGGACGCCCAGGGCGTCCTCGACTACGCCGAACTCGTCCACCGGGCGGTCCTGCTCGCCGAGCGCCCCGAGGTGGCGGCGCAGCTGGCCCGGAACTACGACGCCGTGTTCGTCGACGAGTACCAGGACACCGACCCCGCACAGGTGCGCCTGCTGCACGCGCTGGCCGGGAACCGGGGGAACACGGCTCCGGGAACCGGCGGCGGCCGGACACTGATCGCCTTCGGTGATCCCGACCAGTCGATCTACGCGTTCCGGGGCGCCGACGTGAACGGCATCCTCGACTTCCCCGACACCTTCCGCCGGGCCGACGGCGAGCCCGCCCCCGTCGGGGTCCTCACCACCTCGCGCCGCTCCGGCGCGCACCTCCTGGAGGCCACCCGGCTGCTCACCCGCCGGATGCCCCTCACCCGCCTGCCCTCGGACAAGGTCCGCGCCCACCGCGAGCTGTCCGCCGTGCGCGAAGGCGGGCGCGTGGAGGCGTACACCTATCCGACGCCCTCCACCGAGCTGGAGAACATCGCCGATCTGCTCCGGCGCGCCCACCTGGAGGAGGGCGTGCCCTGGAGGGACATGGCGGTACTCGTCCGCGCCGGCGGCCGTTCGATCCCCGCCGTGCGCCGGGCGCTCACCTCCGCCGGAGTCCCCCTGGAGATCGACGGCGACGACCTCCCCCTGCGCCACGAGCCGGCCGTCGCGCCGCTCCTGACCGCCCTGCGCACCGTCGCCACGGCGGCGCTCCACCTCGGCGCGCCGGAGGACCCGGACAGCGCGGAGGCCGTGGAGGAGGACCCGGAGGCCGGGGAGGCCCCGGCCGGTGACGTGAGCGACGACACGGGATCCGGCGGCCGCGGCACCGGGACGGACGGCGGCCGCGGCGCGGGGACGGCCGACGGCTACGACGCGGCGCCCGGCGGCCTGGACACCGAGACCGCCCTCACCCTGCTCGCCTCGCCCCTCGGCTCCATGGACGCCGCCGACCTGCGCCGGCTCGGCCGGGCCCTGCGCGACGAGGAGCGGGCCGCCGGGAACCGGGTGCCGCCGCCGTCCGGATACCTGCTGGCGCGGGCGCTCGCCGAGCCCGAACGCCTGGTCACCCACGACCCGGCGTACGCCCGCGGAGCCCAGCGGCTCGGTGCGCTCCTGCGCAAGGCCCGCGAACTCCTCGAAGGCGGCGGCACCGCGGAAGAGGCCCTGTGGACCCTCTGGAACGGCACCCCCTGGCCCGGCCGGCTGGAGCGGGCCGCGCTGCGGGGCGGCGCGGGCGGCCGGAACGCCGACCGGGACCTCGACGCCGTGTGCGCCCTCTTCGACACCGCGGCCCGGGCGGAGGAGCGGACCGGCGGGCGGGGCGCGCTCAACTTCCTGGAAGAGGTCGACGCCCAGGACATCGCCGCCGACACCCTCTCCCGGCGTGCCGTCCGTCCCGACGCCGTGCGCCTCATGACCGCGCACCGCTCCAAGGGCCTCGAATGGCGCCTGGTGGTCGTCGCCGGGGTGCAGGAAGGGCTCTGGCCCGACCTGCGCCGCCGCGGTTCCCTCCTGGAGGCGGACCGGATCGGACGCGACGGTCTGGCCGAGCCGCTCACCCCCGGGGCGCTCCTCGCCGAGGAACGCCGCCTGTTCTACGTGGCCGCCACCCGGGCCCGGGAGCGCCTGGTCGTCACCGCGGTGAAGGCACCCGCCGACGACGGCGACCAGCCGTCCCGCTTCCTCACCGAGCTCGGGACCGAGCCCCGGGACGTCACCGGACGGCCCCGCCGCCCCCTGGCGGTGGCCTCGCTCGTGGCCGAGCTCCGGGCGACGACCGTCGACCCCGGTGCCTCGGAGGCCCTGCGCGACGCGGCCGCACGCCGGCTCGCCCGGCTGGCGGCGCTCACCGACGACGAGGACCAGCCGCTCGTGCCGGCGGCCCACCCGCACCGCTGGTGGGGGCTGAACGAACCGACCCGCTCCGAGGTCCCGCTGCGCGACAGGGACCGCCCCGTCGCCCTCTCGGGGAGCGCGCTCGACCAGCTCGCCAACACCTGTGCCCTCCAGTGGTTCCTGGGCCGTGAGGTGAAGGCGGACGCCCCCGCGACGGCCGCCCAGGGCTTCGGCAACGTGGTCCACGTGCTCGCCGACGAGGTGGCCTCCGGCCGCACCGCCGCCGACCTGGACGTCCTGATGGAACGACTGGACTCCGTGTGGGACGGCCTCGTCTTCGACGCCCCCTGGAAGTCGCAGCAGGAGAAGGACCACGCCCGGGCCGCCCTGGAACGCTTCCTGCGCTGGCACGTCATGGACCGCGCCGGGCGCACCCCCACGGCCAGCGAGCACGACTTCGACGTCACCCTCGAAGCGGGCGAGTACGCCGTACGCATCCGTGGCTCCATGGACCGGGTCGAGCAGGACGCCGAGGGGCGGGCGTACGTCGTCGACTTCAAGACCGGCAAGGGGGCCCCGACCAAGGACGAGGTGGCCGCGCACCCCCAGCTCGCCGTGTACCAGCTGGCCGTCAGGGAAGGGGCCGTCGACGAGGTCTTCGACGGCCGGCGCCCGGATGCCGGAGGCGCCGAACTCGTCCAGTTGCGGCAGCCCGCCCCGAAGAAGGAGGGCGGCGACGCCCTCCCCAAGGTGCAGGCCCAGGAGCCCCTCTCCGGCGCATGGGTCTCCGACCTGCTGGCCACGGCGGCGGGACGGGTCCTGGACGAACGGTTCACCCCCACGACCGGCCAGCACTGCACCCACTGCGCCTTCAAGGCGTCGTGCAGCGCGCAGCCCGAAGGACGTCAGATCATCGAATGATCTTTCCGGCGGAATCCGTGCGGGACGGCGTTGTCGGTCCGTCCGGTTAGCCTCTGTGGAGTGTCCTCCCGAATCACCGATCCCGAGCAGCTCAAGGAGCTCCTCGGGATCCCCTTCACCCCGGAGCAGACGGCCTGCATCACCGCGCCGCCCGCCCCGCAGGTGATCGTGGCCGGAGCGGGTTCCGGGAAGACCACGGTGATGGCGGCCCGGGTGGTGTGGCTGGTCGGCACCGGCCAGGTCGCCCCCGAGCAGGTCCTCGGCCTGACCTTCACGAACAAGGCCGCCGGTGAGCTCGCCGAACGCGTCCGCAGGGCCCTCGTCGCCGCGGGCGTCACCGACCCGGACGCCCTCGACCCGGACAACCCCCCGGGCGAGCCCAGCATCTCCACGTACCACGCCTTCGCCGGCCGGCTCCTCACCGACCACGGTCTGCGGATCGGCCTCGAACCCACCAGCCGTCTCCTCGCGGACGCCACCCGCTACCAGCTCGCGGCCCGGGTGCTGCGCGAGGCGCCGGGCCCCTACCCGGCGCTGACCCGGTCCTTCCCCACCCTCGTCAGCGACCTGCTCGCCCTGGACGCGGAGCTCGCCGAGCACCTCGTACGCCCCGAGGAGCTCCTGGAGTACGACACGGAACTCCTGCGGGGACTGGAGACGGCCAGGCTCACCAACGCCGAGCTGCGCAAGATTCCCGAGACGGCCGGGGCCCGCCGCGAACTCCTCGGACTGACCCGGCGCTACCGGACGGCCAAGCGAAGCCGGGACCTCCTCGACTTCGGCGACCAGATCGCCCTCTCCGCCGAGCTCGCCCTGACCCGGCCCGAGGTCGGCACCCTCCTGCGCGACGAGTTCCGGGTCGTCCTGCTCGACGAGTACCAGGACACCTCCGTGGCCCAGCGGCTGCTCCTGGCCGCGCTCTTCGGCGGCGGAGGCGGCGACGGCACGGCAGGACACGCCGTCACAGCCGTCGGCGACCCCTGTCAGGCGATCTACGGATGGCGCGGCGCCTCCGTGGCCAACCTCGACGACTTCCCGCACCACTTCCCGCACGCCGACGGCACGCCGGCCACCCGCTACTCCCTCAGTGAGAACCGCCGCAGCGGCGGCCGTCTCCTGCACCTCGCGAACGGCCTCGCCGAACCCCTGCGCGCCATGCACGAGGGGGTCGAGGCACTGCGCCCCGCCCCCGGAGCCGAACGGGACGGCACGGTCCGGTGCGCCCTGCTGGCCACCCACGCCGAGGAGATCGACTGGCTCGGCGACTCGCTCGCCCACCTCGTGAGGACCGGTACGGCTCCCGGGGAGATCGCCGTCCTGTGCCGGACCGCGGGAGACTTCCCCCGCATCCAGGCCGCCCTGGTCGCCCGAGACATCCCGGTCGAGGTCGTCGGACTCTCCGGACTCCTGCACCTCCCCGAGGTCGCCGACCTCGTCGCCGTCTGCGAGGTGCTGCAGGACCCCGGGGCGAACGCCTCCCTGGTCCGGCTGCTGACCGGACCCCGCTGGCGCATCGGACCACGCGACCTCGCCCTGCTGGGGCGCCGCGCCCGCGTCCTCGTCCACCGCACCGCGCCGGGGGACGAGGACACCGATCCGGACCGGCGTCTGGCGGATGCCGTCGAGGGGACCGACCCGGCCGAGGTGATCTCGCTGGCCGACGCCCTCGACACCTTCCTTGAGTCCGGCGGCGCGGAGGACGACCGGCTGCCGTTCTCCGCGGAGGCACGCGTCCGCTTCGCCCGTCTCGCCACCGAACTGCGCGACCTGCGCCGTTCGCTGGCCGACCCCCTCATGGACGTACTGCACCGCGTCCTCGCGACCACCGGCCTGGAGGTGGAGCTCTCGGCGTCCCCGCACGCCCTGGCCGCACGCCGCCGGGAGACCCTCGCCAACTTCCTGGACGTCGCGGCCGGATTCGCGGCGGTGGACGGGGAAGCGACCCTGCTCGCCTTCCTCGGCTTCCTGCGCACCGCCGCCCAGTACGAGAAGGGCCTCGACAACGCCCTGCCCGGCGGCGAGAACACCGTCAAGGTCCTCACCGCGCACAAGTCCAAGGGCCTGGAGTGGGACGTCGTCGCCGTCCCCGGCCTGGTCGGCGGCCAGTTCCCCAGCACCCGGTCCCGGGACGCGTGGACCTCGCAGTCCCAGGTCCTCCCGCACGCCCTGCGCGGCGACGCGCCCACGCTGCCGGTGCTCGACACCTTCGACGCCAGAGGGCTCGCGGCTTTCAAGGCGGAGATGAAGGGGCATCAGCACACCGAGGAGCTCCGCCTCGGCTACGTCACCTTCACCCGGCCCCGCAGCCTGCTGCTCGGCTCCGGCCACTGGTGGGGCCCGTCCCAGAAGAAGCCCCGCGGCCCGTCCGTCTTCCTGGACGCGCTGTACGAGCACTGCGCGGCCGGACACGGCGAGATCGAGGTGTGGGCGGACGAACCCGGCGAGGACGAGGAGAACCCGGCGCTGCGGGACGAGGGCGCCGACCAGCCCTGGCCGCTCCCGCTCGACGACACCGCCATGGCCCGCCGCAGGGCCGCCAGGGACACGGTGCTGGCGCACCTGGAGGCCCTGGCGGCCGCACCCGTCCCGGACACCGTGCCGGAGGAGTACGGGCGGACCGCCCCCGGCGGGCGCCCGCGACCCGCACACGAGCCGCCGTACGACGACGAGCCGCCCCCCTTCGAGGACGACGAGCCGCCGCACGACGAGCCGCCGTACGACGACGCGGACGCCCCGTACGACGACCCGTACCCGGACTGCGAGGAGGACCCGGGCCGTGGGGGGCCGCCCCCGCCCCGGGACGCCCCCGCCGCACCGCACGTCCCGGCCGCCCGCACCCCGGCCGACGCGGGCCTCACCCCCGAGGAGTCGCGCACCCTCGCCTCCTGGGACCGCGACCTCGACGCCCTCGCCGGTGAGCTGCGCCGTGCCCGCGCCGCGGTGCGCGACGTCGTCGTGCCCGCCACGCTCTCCGCGACCCAGCTCCTGCACCTCGCCGACGATCCCGAGGGCTTCGCGCGGGAGCTCGCCCGCCCGATGCCGCGCCCCCCGCAGCCCGCCGCGCGCAGGGGCACCCGCTTCCACGCCTGGGTGGAGTCCCGGTTCGAGGAACTGCCGCTGCCCATGCTGGGACCGGACGAACTCCCGGGAGGCGACGAGAACGACGCGGAGATCGCCGACGAACGGGACCTCGCCGATCTCAAGGAGGCCTTCGAGCGCACCTCGTACGCCCGGCGCACCCCGCACGGCGTCGAGATCCCGTTCCAGATCACGCTCGCCGGCCGTGTGATCCGCGGCCGGATCGACGCCGTGTACCGCACGGGTGACACGTACGAGATCGTCGACTGGAAGACCTCCCGGCACCGCACGGCCGACCCCCTCCAGCTCGCCGTCTACCGGCTGGCCTGGGCCGAACTGCACGGACTGCCGCTGGAGGCGGTCGCCGCGACCTTCCTCTACGTGCGCACCGGGGAGACGTCCCGCCCCACCGGGCTGCCGGGCCGGGAGGAACTGGAGAAGCTCCTGCTGGACGAGTCACCTCCGCGGGGCCGATAGGCTCATGAGCATGAGCGACACCCCGGACAGCGCCGTCCGTACGTACACCGAGCAGCACCGCGCGGCCTTTCTCGCCGACCTTGCCGAGTGGCTGCGCATCCCGTCCGTGTCCGCCCAGCCGGAGCACGACGGGGACGTACGGCGCAGCGCCGAGTGGCTGTCCGGCAAGCTGGCGGAGACCGGCTTCCCGGTCACCGAGATCTGGGAGACGCCCGGCGCCCCGGCGGTGTTCGCCGAGTGGCCGTCCCAGGACCCGGACGCACCCGTCGTCCTCGTCTACGGCCACCACGACGTGCAGCCCGCCGCCCGTGAGGACGGCTGGAGCACCGACCCGTTCGACCCGGTGATCCGCGACGGCAGGATGTACGGGCGCGGCGCCGCCGACGACAAGGGCCAGGTGTTCTTCCACACACTCGGCGTCCGGGCCCACCTCGCGGCGACCGGCCGCACCACGCCCGCCGTCCACCTCAAGCTCCTCGTCGAGGGCGAGGAGGAGTCCGGGTCGCCGCACTTCCGCGCGCTGGCCGAGGAGCGGGCCGGCCGCCTCGCCGCCGACGTCGTGATCGTGTCCGACACCGGCATGTGGGACGAGAACACCCCCACCGTGTGCACCGGCATGCGGGGTCTCGCCGAATGCGAGATCGAGCTGTCCGGCCCCGGCCAGGACATCCACTCCGGCTCCTTCGGCGGCGCCGTCCCCAACCCCGCGACCGAGCTCGCCCGCCTGGTCGCCGCCCTCCACGACACGGAGGGCAGGGTCGCGGTCCCCGGCTTCTACGACGGGGTCGCCGAACTCACCGGGACCGAACGCGCCCTCTTCGCCGAACTGCCCTTCGACGAGGAGACCTGGCTGCGCACGGCCGCCTCGCGGGCCACGGCCGGCGAAGCGGGGTACTCCACGCTCGAACGCATCTGGGCCCGCCCGACCGCCGAGGTCAACGGCATCGGCGGGGGCTACCAGGGCGCGGGCAGCAAGACCGTCATCCCTTCGTCGGCCTTCGTGAAGCTGAGCTTCCGGCTGGTCGCCGGACAGGACCCGGAACGGATCCAGGAAGTCGTCCGCAGCTGGGTGGAGGACCGGATACCGGCCGGAATCCGCCATCGGATCACCTTCTCCCCGGCCACCCGCCCCTGTCTGACGCCCCTGGACCACCCCGCCCTCCAGGCGGTGGCCCGTGCCATGGGCCGGGCCTTCGGCACGAAGATCCTCTTCACCCGCGAAGGAGGTTCGGGCCCCGCCGCCGACCTCCAGGACGTGCTCGGCGCACCCGTCCTCTTCCTCGGCATCTCCGTACCGTCCGACGGCTGGCACGGCCCCGACGAGAAGGTCGAACTCGACCTCCTCCTCAAGGGTGTGGAGACCACCGCCCACCTGTGGGGCGAACTGGCCGACGCACTCCGCTGAATCTCTGAACGCCCGATCCGCCCCCGGGGGAGTAGGAAGCACCTGTGAGCACCTTCGACAACGCCACCGCAGACCGCCCGATCGGTCTCACCGCGCCCAGCGGCATCGACCGCGCGGCGCACCATCGGCTCGACGAGGCCTGGCTCGCCGCGGCCTGGAGCCACCCGACGACCAGGGTCTTCGTCGTCTCCGGGGGACAGGCGCTCATCGACGACACCCCCGACGGCGGCACCGAGCTCGTCATGACCCCCGCCTTCGAGGCGCCCGTCACCGAGACCCACCGCTACTTCCTGGGCACCGACGAGGACGGCGTACGCTACTTCGCCCTCCAGAAGGACTCGCTCCCCGGCCGCATGGACCAGTCCGCGCGGCCGGCCGGTCTGCGCGAGGCCGGGATGCTCCTCGGCCCGCGCGACGCCGGCCTGATGGTGCACGCGGTGGCCCTGGAGAACTGGCAGCGGCTGCACCGCTTCTGCTCACGCTGCGGCGAGCGCACCGTCATCGCGGCCGCCGGGCACATCCGCCGCTGCCAGGCGTGCGGTGCGGAGCACTACCCGCGCACCGACCCCGCTGTGATCATGCTGGTCACGGACGACCAGGACCGCGCACTGCTGGGACGCCAGGTGCACTGGCCCGAGGGCCGGTTCTCGACCCTCGCCGGCTTCGTGGAGCCGGGGGAGTCGATCGAGCAGTCCGTCGCCCGCGAGGTGTTCGAGGAGGCGGGGGTCACCGTCGGCGAGGTCGAGTACATCGCCAGTCAGCCCTGGCCGTTCCCCTCCAGCCTGATGCTCGGCTTCATGGCCCGCGCCGTGTCCTCGGAGATCACCGTGGACGGCGAGGAGATCGAGGAGGCCCGCTGGTTCTCCCGCGAGGACCTGACCGCGGCCTTCGAATCCGGCGAGGTGCTGCCGCCCTTCGGCGTCTCGATCGCGGCACGCCTGATCGAGCTCTGGTACGGCAAGCCGCTCCCGAGGCCGGGCGCGGCCGGCTGACGGTGCGGGCGGGGCCTTCGCGCAGGCCTGGTCACAAAGGCGCCGAGGCGTCTCGGCGGAGCCCGGGGTCGTGCCTCGGACGCGTCCTGGCCGGCGGGAAGCGGACGCGTCAGTCCGACAGGGCGGCCGCGAACATCCCGCGGTGGGCCGTCAGCCAGGCCTGCGCACGGTCCCAGCGCCGCCATCCGCCACGGTCGGCCAGCGCCTCGACGTAGAGGGGATCGCCGTCGGCCACGCGTCGGGCGACGAACGCACGGCAGACCTCCGTGGCCTGTTCGATCACGCCGGGCAGTTCGGCCCGCTCGGCAGGTGAGAGGCCGTAGCCGCCGGCCAGGACCCGCAGCCGCGCGGGCACGTCCGGTGCGTCCGGGTACAGCGTCGCCGCGGACAGGGGATCGAGCATGGGCACCCAGTAGCGGGCGGCCATGGCGACGTCCCAGAGGGGCCGTCCGGGTGCCGCCAGATCGAAGTCGATCAAGGCGGCGGCGCGGCCGTCGCGGAACACGACGTTCTCCGGGCACACGTCGTTGTGGCACACCACCGGTCCCCCTTCCGGGTCGGCGAGGTCCTGGGGCCACTCGACGTCCGATGCGGCAGCGGCGGACGCACCGGCCTCGTGCAGGCGTCGCAGCAGGGCCCCAACCGATTCGAGGGCGGCCGTCGTCATCACCCATGGCGGGAACGGCGGCAGGGCCACGTCACCGGGGATGAACGTCAGCTGCTCCCGGCCGTCGGCGGTCGGTCCCACGGGAATCGGAGCGGCGTCGAAGCCGTGCTCCCTCAGCGCGAGGAGGTGGGCATGGAGAGCGGGCGCGTGGCGCGGTGCCGGGCGATCCACCAGGGCGCCCCTGCGGAAGACGTCCCCCGCGTTCGCCATGCCTCCCGCCAGCGCCCCGCCGGCCGCCCCGTCCTCGGTCGTCATGCCGTTCACGCTACCGCCGGGGCGCTCTCGTACGGCCAGGTCATGAGAAGACCCCCGACCGGCGCCGGCCGGTCGGGGGTCGTGTGCCTCGTGCGGGTCAGGCGCCGATCTTCTGCTTGACCTGGGCCAGTGAGGGGTTCGTCAGCGTCGAACCGTCGGGGAAGAGCACGGTCGGGACCGTCTGGTTCCCGCCGTTCGCCTTCTCCACGAAAGCCGCCGAGTCCGGGTCGTGCTCGATGTTGACCTCGGTGTACGCGATGCCCTCGCGATCCATCTGCCCCTTGAGCCGGCGGCAGTAGCCGCACCACGTGGTGCTGTACATCGTCACAGTGCCCGGCATGTCGTCGGTGCTCCCTTGTCTCGTGTGTCCCGCTGGGAAGGTCCCGCTGAAACCGCGCGACAGACGCGTCCGCGCACCGTCCCGCATGGAGGGAACGTCCGGGACCCGGACACCATTCCCGGCCCCGGGCCGAGGGCCGTTCCCGGACCCGCCCCGTACCCGCACGGCACCCACGCAGCCGGTACGACAATCGACGGCCCCTGTGGACAACCGCCTCGGCCGTCCCTTCCGACCTGGCAGCATGGCAGGGTGACAGCAGCAACGCATTCCACCCTCTTCCCCCAGGTCCCCGACTCCGCGGACGCCGTGCTCGACGGGCTCGACCCGGAGCAGCGCGAGGTCGCGCTGGCCCTCGGCGGACCCGTGTGCGTGCTGGCCGGAGCGGGTACGGGCAAGACGCGGGCGATCACGCACCGCATCGCCTACGGGGTGCGTGCCGGGATCCTCCAGCCGACCACGGTGCTCGCCGTCACCTTCACCAACCGGGCGGCGGGCGAGATGCGGGGCCGGCTCCGCCAGCTCGGCGCGACGGGTGTGCAGGCCCGGACCTTCCACTCCGCGGCTCTGCGTCAGCTGCAGTACTTCTGGCCGAAAGCCGTCGGTGGTGAGCTTCCGCGTCTCGTGGAGCGCAAGGTCCAGCTGGTCGCCGAGGCCGCCGCCCGCTGCGGGATCCGGCTCGACCGCAACGAGCTGCGGGACACCACCAGCGAGATCGAGTGGGCCAAGGTCACCCAGACGGTGCCGGCGGACTACCCGGCAGCGGTCGCGAAGACCCAGCGGGACGCGCCGCGCGACCCTGCCGAGCTCTCGCAGATCTACGCCATGTACGAGCAGCTGAAGCGCGACCGCTCGGTGATCGACTTCGAGGACGTGCTGCTGCTCACGGTCGGCATCCTCCAGGACCGGCACGACATCGCCGACCACGTGCGCCGTCAGTACCAGCACTTCGTCGTCGACGAGTACCAGGACGTCAGCCCGCTCCAGCAGCGGCTCCTGGATCTCTGGCTCGGTGACCGGGACGACCTCTGCGTCGTCGGCGACGCGGGTCAGACGATCTACTCCTTCACCGGAGCCACCCCCGACCACCTGCTGAACTTCCGCACCCGCCACCCGGACGCGACGGTGGTCAAGCTGGTGCGTGACTACCGCTCGACCCCCCAGGTCGTCCGCCTGGCCAACGGACTGCTGGGCCAGGCCCGGGGCAAGGCGGCCGAACACCGGCTGGAGCTGGTCTCGCAGCGCGACAAGGGCCCCGAACCCGTCTACACGGAGTACGCCGACGAGCCGGCGGAGGCCGAGGGCACCGCGCGCCGGATCCGTGACCTGATCGCCGCCGGGGTGCCGGCGGGGGAGATCGCCGTGCTCTACAGGGTCAATTCCCAGTCCGAGGTCTACGAGCAGGCCCTCGCCGACGCGGGTGTGCCCTACCAGCTGCGCGGTGCCGAGCGCTTCTTCGACCGTCCCGAGGTGCGGGAGGCGGGTGTAGCCCTGCGCGGCGCGGCGCGCGCGGGGGGCAACGACTCGCTGCTCGACGGCGCCGACGACCTGCCCTCCGAGGTGCGGGCGGTGCTCTCCACCAAGGGATGGACCTCCAAGCCGCCCACCGGCTCGGGGGCGGTGCGCGACCGCTGGGAGTCCCTCGCCGCGCTGGTGCGGCTGGCGGAGGACTTCGAACAGGCCAAGCCCGGCGCGACCCTCTCCGATCTCGTGGCCGAGCTCGACGAACGGGCCGCCGCTCAGCACGCCCCCACGGTCCAGGGCGTCACGCTGGCGTCGCTGCACTCCGCCAAGGGCCTGGAGTGGGACGCCGCGTTCGTCGTCGGGCTCACCGAGGGCATGATGCCGATCGCCTACGCCAAGACGGACGAACAGATCGAGGAGGAACGCCGGCTGCTGTACGTCGGCGTCACCCGGGCCCGCTTCCACCTGTCGCTGTCCTGGGCCCTGTCCCGGTCGCCGGGCGGACGCGGGAACCGCAGGGCGACCCGCTTCCTCAACGGACTGAGGCCCGGCTCGGCAGCGGTCGGCCCGCGGGGCGGAGCGGGAGGGGGCGGCGGAATCGACCGCGGCTCCCGCACGGGCACGTCGGGTGCCGGTGCCGAGACGCCCGCCCGGCCGGCCAGGAGGGGTCCGGTGCGGTGCAGGGTGTGCGGCAGGACGCTCACCGAGGCCGGCGAGATGAAGCTGATGCGCTGCGAGGACTGCCCCTCGGACATGGACGAGGCGCTGTACGAGCGGCTGCGTGAGTGGCGCGCGGACCGGGCGAAGGAGATCAGCCAGCCCGCCTACTGCGTCTTCACCGACAAGACACTGATGGCCATCGCGGAGGCGGCACCGGACAGCGAGGGCGAGCTGGTCGTCATCGCCGGTGTCGGGAACCGGAAGCTGACCAGGTTCGGGGCCGACGTCCTGGCCATCTGCGCAGGTCGGACAGTGGGTCATGAGCAGGCGGAGGGCGACGGCGAGGTCTGAGGAAAACTCGTCGAAAAAATAGTTTGCGCCCGCAGCAGCAAGCACCATAGGTTCTTAACCACGGGAACAGCGACTTCTCTGAAGCCCTGACTCCGTGCTGTACTTATCCGAATACCGCAGGACCGGTCCCGGCCGGTCCCTTGAGACGCCGAGAGGAGGCGATTGTCGTGATCAGCATCATCAACACCATCAAAATGACCGATCCGTCGGTCGTCTCCACCTGCTCGCTCGGCCTCACCCGCTCTGCGGAGCTCTCCCTCGGTGGCACCCGTGTGTCCGGCGTTCCCGCCGTCCGCCCGCTGCCCCTGGCGAGCCTGCCCGTGCGGGAGCGCAATGAGCGACCGACCGAGGCACTGGAAGCAGCGGTAGCGAAGGGACAGGCCTCGGCCTATGCCTTTGCGGCAGCCGCAGCCGGTGCCGGAGCCAAGAAGCAGACGACGCAGCACCACACGATGTGGGCCTTCCGTGGGCCTGAACCCTGGAGTGATCCAGCCTGATACAGAATCAGGCCGGCGCCTTCAGGGCCGCGGAACCCCACTCGGGATCCGCGGCCCTTTTGTTTTGTCCGAACGGATGAGACGAGACGAAGGAGCCTCGGGACAGCAGGACCTGGTACCAGCCGCCAACCGGCCAACAGGCCGGCACGACCAGACGAGGACAACACCACCGTGCAACTCGAGACGCACGCCCCGTCCGTACCGCCTTCCGACACGATCACCCCGCCCGGCCTCACGGAGGACTCCACCTTGATCCCCCTCACCGCGCTCACCGCGCTCGACGACGCCATCGAGAACCTCGGCGTACCCGTTCCGTGCCGTTCCTACGACCCGGAGGTCTTCTTCGCCGAGTCCCCCGCGGACGTCGAGTACGCGAAGTCCCTCTGCCGGACCTGCCCGCTGGTCGAGGCCTGCCTCGCCGGGGCCAAGGAGCGGCGCGAGCCGTGGGGTGTCTGGGGTGGCGAGCTCTTCGTGCAGGGCGTCGTCGTCGCCCGGAAGCGTCCCCGTGGGCGTCCGCGCAAGAACCCGGTCGCGGCGTGACCCCCGGCCTGGGGGTCATGTCCCCCACACGAACGAAGCGCATCGGAACCATCGACCGTCCCCATACCCATGACCCCCGGAATCAGGCACCAATGATCACCACCACGCGGGAGCCCGTCGGCTCAGCGACCCCGGACGTCACCATCATCGGCGCGAACGACTCGCGTCAGAACAGGACCCGCGAGATGCAACTCATCCCAGAAGCTCTGGCCCGTGCGCATATGCACGACCGCCTGAGGGAAGCCGAGGAGGGACGTCAGGCTGTGCGCCTGGTGGCCGCCCGGCGGATGCAGCGCCGAGCCGAGCGTGCCTCGATGCGCGCCCGCCGCGCGCTCGCCATGGCCGTCATGCACTGACGGACCCAGCAGTACGGCTGCCGGGCCACCGCTCGGCCCTCCAGGCAGCCACCCTCCCCGACAACGGGGCCGGCCCGAACAGGCCGGCCCCGTTGTGCGTCCCGGCGCGCGTGGCCCGGCGCACGGCGTTATCGTCGCGAGGTGGACGAGGAGACTCATCACCCCGAGACGCCGGTGGGCGGCCACGTGACGTGTGCCCGTTGCGGAACCACCCGGGAGCCGGGCGCACCACCGGCGACGTGGCTCTGCTCCGTGGAGGACGGCGGGCACCGGTACGTCTGCGAGGGCTGCGCCCGTACGCACATCAGGGCCATCGAGAGCCGGCTCGACTCGGCCTGGTGGTGACCCGTGGGCGCGGAGGCGACGTCTCCTCCTACACCTCGACCGGCGTATCGTCCTGCGCGCTGTTCCCGTCCGTCGTACGTTCGTCGGCGTCGGCCTCGTCCGGTTCGTACTCCGGGAGGAAGCCCGGCAGCCAGGACTCCAGCTCGTCCCGCAGCCGGACGGTCGCGCCCAGCTGGCACAGCACCCCGATCGTGCTCAGGGTCACACGGTGTATCAGCAGGTACGACGGGGGCAGATTCAGCTGCTTGCCCAACTGATGTGCGGGGGAGCGCGGGTCGGCGATCCGGGCGGCCTGGCTGCGCAGCCAGGATCGGGTGAAGGTGAACTCGTCCGCCTGGGCCGGTTCGATGATGGGGAGCAGATAGGCGAGTACGGCGTCCGGTTCGAGCTCGATCGACTCCTTGACGAACCCCGCCTCGCGCAGCATCGCGTAGACGGCGTCGGCGTCCCCTTCCAGCGTCATCCGCAGGGCGTCGCCGATGATGCCCGGCAGGCCGCCAGGCAGCCGGTCCACCGTCCCGAAGTCCAGTACTCCCAGGCGCCACCGGCCGTCACCCGCGGCCGGCTCCTCCGTCCCGTCGGCGGGCACCCCGGCAGGCGGCAGCAGCCGGAAATTGCCGGGGTGGGGGTCCGCGTGGAGCAGACCCGTGCGCGCCGGCCCCGAGAAGAGGAAACGTGCCAGCAACTGGCCCGCCCGGTCACGCTGTTCCGCGGTGCCGTCGGCGATCACCTCTGACAGGGGGATCCCCTCGATCCACTCCGTGACCAGCACCTGGTCCGACTGGTGGAGCACTCCCGGGATCACCACGTCCGGATCGTCCTCGAACTCGGCCGCGTGCTCGCGCTGGGCCCGTGCCTCGAGCTCGTAGTCCAGTTCCTCGGAGACCCGGTCACGGAGTTCCGTGATGAGCGGTTTGATGTCCATGCCGGGCACCAGAGGGCCGAGGAGGCGTGCGAAGCGGCTGAGCTGGGTGAGGTCGGACAGCAACGCCTCACCCGCGCCCGGGTACTGGACCTTCACGGCGACATCACGTCCGTCGTGCCAGACGGCCCGATGGACCTGTCCGATCGATGCCGCGGCCGACGGCTGGTCCTCGAATTCGGTGAACAGCTCCCGCCAGTCCTCGCCGAGCCGTTCCGCCAGCACCCCGTGGACCGTGCGGGTCGGCATGGGAGGCGCTGCCTCCTGCAGCTTCGTCAGCGCCGCACGGTAGGGGCCCGCGACATCTTCGGGCAAGGCGGACTCGAAGACGGACAGCGCCTGTCCGAGCTTCATCGCGCCGCCCTTCAACTCCCCGAGCACCTTGAAGAGCTGGTCCGCCGTGCGCTGCTGGACCTCGCGGGCGACGATCTCGGCGGACTTCCCGCCGATCCGCTTGCCCAGGCCCCAGGTGGCACGCCCGGCGAAGCCGAGCGGCAGAGCTGCCAGCTTCGCGGTACGGGTGACCGCCTTCCGGGGAAGATCAGACATGTGCCCCTCCAGTTCCCAGATCGCCGTGCCACGTGACGTCCGGCTCCGCTCCGTCGGCGGCGGTCACCCGGCCATTGTGTCCTGCGCGGCGGCGGCCGCGGAGGTGAGCTCCACCTCAGTGTGCCCGGCGGCGCCGCAGGGACAGTCGGGGTGCGGCGCCAGCCGCTCCGACCGCCAGTCCAGCAGAGGCATGGCGGCCTCCCAGCGTGTCCCCGTGCCGGCGGGGAGTTCCCCGTCGAGGAAGGACAGGGCGTGGGCGGCGGCGAGCCCGGCCACCGCTGTCGCCAGACCCAGCTCACACGCCTGCACGCAGGTGCGCCGCCCTGACTTCCACTGGGCGAGCATCCGGGGCCACTGCGGGTCGGCCTCCGCACGGTTCAGGGCCAGGCAGCCCGCGCAGCCCGTGCCTCCGGGCAGCACCAGGGGACCGACCACTCCCGTGGCCTCGATGACACCGGCGTAGAGATGCGGTGTGCCCGAGGCGATCCACGGTGCGGCGACATCCGGATCGGGGGCGTAGACGGAGAGGCCGTCCCGGGGCGCCACCACGATCAGGGACAGGGCGGGCTCGCCGCATGCCGGAGCCCTGCTCGTCCCCACCGGGTGCGGGGGCGGCCCGCCGACCGCCGATCTGCGCACCAGCTGCCGGGCCGCGGTGTCCCGGCGTTCCCCGACGGACGACGCCGGGAGCCCGCCCGGTGCCACGTCCCAAGGCTCCGTGCGGCCCCCGTCGAGGACCTCGACGTGGCCCACCCCCGAACCGGACAGCACAGCGGCGATCGCCGCGCCGACCCTGCCCGCACCGCGCACCTGGACCCGCATCGCGCGCCGGGCCGCGAGTCTGCGCAGCCCGCTGCCGGGCGCCGGATGGACGACGGAGAGGGCCGCCGCGTCAGGGCGCTGCCGCTCGACGGCCTCGGCGCGAAGCCGTAAGGCGTCGGCCTCCGGGCCGCCGGCGTCCGGATCGTCCAGCAGACCGGCTTCCGTGAGGCGTGACACCAGAATGTCCACGTGCCGGTCCGACAGGTCCAGGGCTCTGGCCTCCTCGCGCAACAGAGGAAGTCCGCGCGTGCCGTCGAGCAGTTCCAGAAAACTTCCGGTGGCGATATCCATCGGCCCCAGCGTGACCGCGTGCGCCGGCGTCACGCCGAATTGCACGGTGTTCCGTCCACGCCAGGCCCGGCGGAGTGCGGGCTTCAGCATGAGATGCATGACTTCTCCCAGGTCGGTCTCGTGATCCGTTGCCAGAATGCAACGTGACGGCGAAACGGGCCGAAAGTTGTCCACAGGCCGGGGCATTAGTCGTTCAAATGGTGCGGACCGAGAAGTGGATCAAGGCTGAACCCCCGAGTGGCGGGACTTCCCCCTTCGTGGGCGGGTAACGTCGTGCCGTGCCCGCCGACTCCCCTCCCGGTCTCGCCGGGGCGACCCCCGAGCGCCGCGCCGGACGCCAGCAGCGCCGCGCCGCAGCCACCCAGCCGCCCCGCGGGACATCGGCGAGCCCGGTCGAGGTCCGCAGGAGCGCGCGGCGCAGCAGGACGGTCTCCGCGTACCGTGAGGGCGATCGCACCATCGTGCTCATCCCCGCCCGCATGTCCGAGGCGGAGGAGCAGCGCTGGGTCGGCGTGATGCTCGACAAGCTCGCGGCGCAGGAGAGCAAGCGGGTCATCGGTGACAGCGAGCTGTCCGACCGTGCCGAGCGGCTCTCGGACCAGTACCTCGAAGGCCGGGCGCGGCCCGCCTCCGTGCGCTGGGTGACCAATCAGAACACCCGCTGGGGCTCGTGCACCCCGGCGGAGGGCAGCATCCGGCTCTCGCACCGACTGCAGGGCATGCCCGAGTACGTCGTCGACTACGTCCTCCTCCACGAGCTGGCCCACCTGCTGGTTCCGGGGCACGGGCCGCGCTTCTGGCGGCTCCTGGAGGCGTACCCCCGCACCGAGCGCGCACGGGGATATCTCGAAGGAGTCGTGGCTGCCGACCGGCTTCCCCGGCTGCCCGCCGCTCGCGAGGAGTGACGTCGCCGGTTGTGTACCGGGTCTGTACCGGCTTGGCTCATTGTCGTGGTTTGCGGTTAGCCTGACGCGACGCATTCACCTTCGGGATGGGGGACGGTCGTTACGCATGGCCAGGGAATTCCAGCGCGGCCACAAGGCCAAGGTCAGTGATCTCACGTCAGGGACGGATCTGTACGTAGGCGTGCAGATCGCGGGCCCCGGCCTGACGTTCGACATCAGCTGCTTCGGTCTCGACGCCGACGAGCAGCTCTCCGACGACCGGTATTTCATCTTCTTCAACCAGCCGAAATCACCGGAGGAGTCCATTCAGCTCCTCGGTGCCCAGGCCGGTGACACCGAATCGTTCCGCGTCACACTCGACCGCATTCCGGCGAACATCCACAAGCTGTCCTTCACCGCGACCCTCGACGGTGCCGGGCAGATGTCGCAGGTGGGTCCCGGGTACATCCGGATCGTCGCCGGCGGCGAGGAAGTGGTGAAGTACGCCTTCACCGGTTCGGAGTTCACCACCGAGCGCGCGGTCATGCTCGGTGACTTCTACCTGAAGGACGTCTGGCGCTTCGCCGCGGTCGGCCAGGGCTTCGACGGCGGACTCGACGCGCTGCTCAAGAACTTCGGCGGCGAGGTCGCCGAGGAAGCTCCCGCCGCGCCGTCCCAGGACGCCCCTCCCGCCTTCGCGCCCCCGTCCCAGGCGTCCG
>Ga0164307_10000216_pt1 | contig 26778 bp, 26 predicted proteins | sample Whisoiple_243_MG_FD_110214 | JGI IMG/M metagenome (GOLD analysis project Ga0164307, IMG submission 110214) | Soil microbial communities amended with fresh organic matter from upstate New York, USA - Whitman soil sample_243_MG | ecosystem: Environmental > Terrestrial > Soil > Unclassified >...
TCAGCACCTTGACCGCGCCGTGCTCGGCGAGCGCGGCGCCGGTGTCGGCGGCGCCGTTGCCGAGGGCGACGGCGACCGGCTCGCCGATGCGGCGGGCGAGCGTCAGCAGCTCCAGGGTGGGCTTGCGGACGGCACCGTCCACGTGGTCGACATAGACGAGAACTTCAGCCATGGGACTTCAATCTCCTGCGTGCGAGGGAGTGCGGGGCGGTTGAGGGGACAGCCGGGGCTCAGATGAACTTCTGGCCCGCAAGGAACTCGGCCAGCTGCTTGCCGCCCTCGCCCTCGTCCTTGACGATCGTGCCCGCCGTGCGGGCGGGACGCTCGGCCGCGGAGTCGACCGCGGTCCAGGAGCCGCCCAGACCGACCTCGTCCGCCTCGATCTCCAGGTCCTCGAGGTCCAGGGACTCCACCGGCTTCTTCTTCGCCGCCATGATGCCCTTGAACGACGGGTAACGGGCCTCGCCCGACTGGTCGGTCACGGAGACCACGGCCGGCAGGGACGCCTCGAGCTGCTCGCTCGCGGTGTCGCCGTCGCGACGGCCCTTGACCGCGCCGCCCTCGACCGAGATCTCGGAGAGCAGCGTGACCTGCGGGACGCCGAGGCGCTCCGCGAGCAGCGCCGGGAGCACGCCCATGGTGCCGTCCGTCGAGGCCATGCCGCAGATGACCAGGTCGTAACCGGTCTTCTCCACGGCCTTGGCGAGCACCAGGGAGGTGCCGATGACGTCGGTGCCGTGCAGGTCGTCGTCCTCGACGTGGACGGCCTTGTCGGCGCCCATCGACAGCGCCTTGCGCAGCGCGTCCTTGGCGTCCTCGGGGCCCACCGTGAGCACGGTGATCTCCGCGTCGTCCGCCTCGTCGGCGATCTGCAGCGCCTGCTCGACCGCGTACTCGTCGAGCTCCGACAGCAGACCGTCGACGTCGTCACGGTCCAGGGTCAGGTCATCGGCGAAGTGCCGGTCGCCGGTGGCGTCGGGCACGTACTTCACACAGACAACGATCCTCAAGCTCACGCCGGCTCTCCTACTGCATCGTCATTTCTGGGCTGCCTTGTTGCACGCAGCATAGGCGCCTCATCGGGCGGTTTCCGGTCGGGACGACCGAGCTCCCGGTCGAATATTACTCGCCAGTACACCCAGTACGTTACCCATAAGCAAGCGCTTGGAACTGTGACGTAGCCAACGGGTCCCATTCCGCCGCCGACTTGCTCGCCCTCAGTCTCGCAGAGCGGTGAAACGGCCTTGGTGGTAGACCAGCGGCCGGCCGCCGCGCGAGGGGTCACCGGCCACGACCTCGGCGATCACGATGCGGTGGTCACCCGCCGGGATCCGGGCCACCACCCGGCAGACCAGCCAGGCCACCACCCCGCCGAGCAACGGCACCCCCTCGGGGCCGCTGCGCCAGTCGGTGGACGGGCCGAAGCGGTCGGCGCCGCTGCGGGCGAACGTCGCGGCGAGCTCCTGCTGGTCCTCACCGAGTATGTGCACGCCCACGTGCTCCGCCGCCTCGACCACGGGCCAGCTGGAGGACGAGGTGCCCACCCCGAAGGAGATCAGGGGCGGCTCGGCGGCGACGGAGTTGAGCGAGGTCGCGGTGAAGCCGGCCGGACGCGCGCCGGCCGCGGTGATCACGGCGACACCGGCGGCGTGCTGGCGGAAGACGGAACGCAGGAGTTCGGGCGCAGCCGACCGGACGGTGCGGAGATCAGGTGAGGCCGTCATGGAAAAGTCCTTCTGCGAGAGGCGTACGGGGTCCGCGGTTTCTTCAGACACCCGGACAGCGCGCACTCGCGTGGCGCACGAGGTCGACGTGGACCCGGCCGAAGAGAAGGAGTTCTGGCGGCATAACGTCAGACTGACGATGCGTGGCGTACACAGTCAAGTGCGTCCCGTCATGTGGGAGATGCGTCACGGTCCGTCACATCGCCTGCCCCAACGCGGCGACGACATCCACCGTACGGGGCTGCCCCGCCGCCATGCGGATGATGCGCCCGTCCGCGTCGAGCACCAGCACCGTGGGCGTCCGGCTGATCCCGAGGCGGCGCACGAGCGTGAGATGCGCCTCGGCGTCGATCTCGATGTGCGCGACCCCCTCCACCATCCCGGCCACCTCCGCCAGCGTGCGCCTGGTGGCGCGGCACGGCTGGCAGAACGCGCTGGAGAACTGCACCAGAGTGGCCCGATCCCCCAGCTCCTCGCCGAGTTGGGCGGCACTCAGCGTGCCACCGGTCGTCCGCCCGTCCATGTCGTCCTCCCTCTCGGATCTCCGCGCAAGGGGTCAGCGCCCTGCGGCCACAGAACATTCCCGGAGGATTCACGTGACGAGAATCTCTCGCCCCGGGCCCTTTGGGGCTGGCCACGGCGTCGCACATGGGGCACGATCGCCCCAATGCCGAAAACCTACGGCTGCGTAACTTCCGCCGGGAGAACCCTCCCCAGGCATTGAAGAAGGGTCTTCATCCAGATGGCAGAACTCGTCTATCGGCCGGTCATCGGCGCCGCTCGCACGCTGTTCAAGGCGCTCGACCTGAAGATCGACACCCAGGGTTCGGAGCACATCCCGAAGACCGGTGGCGCGGTTCTGGTCAGCAACCACATCAGCTATCTGGACTTCATCTTCACCGGACTCGGCGCCCTTCCCCAGAAGCGGCTCGTCCGCTTCATGGCCAAGGATTCGGTCTTCCGCCACAAGGTGTCCGGTCCGCTGATGCGCGGAATGAAGCACATCCCCGTCGACCGCAACCAGGGCGAGGACGCCTACGCGCACGCGCTCGCCTCGTTGCGCGCGGGAGAGATCGTCGGCGTGTTCCCCGAGGCGACCATCTCGCAGTCCTTCACCTTGAAGAGTTTCAAGTCCGGCGCCGCGCGGCTGGCGCAGGAGGCCGGCGTACCGCTGATCCCGATGGCGCTGTGGGGCACCCAGCGGCTGTGGACCAAGGGGCGTCCGCGTAATTTCCGGCGCAGCCACACCCCGATCACCATCCGCGTGGGCGAGGCGGTGGAGGCACCCGCCGACCAGTACGCCGGGGCGATCACCCGCCGTCTGCGTGAGCGTGTGCAGGAGCTCCTCGAGGCCGCTCAGCGGGCCTACCCCGTGCGCCCCAAGGACGCGTCCGACACCTGGTGGGTACCGGCGCACCTCGGGGGCACGGCTCCGACGCCCGCCGAGGTGCGTGAGCACGGCTGACGCGTCCCACCGGCGGGCGGGCGGCCGAAACGTCACACCCCGGTCCCGGTCGGCCCCGTGGGCGACCGGGACCGCGCGGGATCCACGGTGTCGCGTACGAGGGCGACGACGGCACGACGACGCGGTCGACCGGGAGCGATACGTTCCGGCCGACCGCGTGGACGTGCGGCTGCTACCGCCGCGCCATCTCCTCCTTGAGCGCCAGCACGAAGGCGTCGACGTCGTCCTCCTGGGTGTCGAAGGCGCACATCCAGCGGACGTCGCCGGCCTTCTCGTCCCAGAAGTAGAAGCGGAACCGCTTCTGCAGGCGCTCGGTGACCTCGTGGGGCAGCCGCGCGAAGACGGCGTTGGCCTGCACGGGGTGGAGGATCTCCACCCCGTCCACCGCCCGGACCCCTTCGGCGAGCCGCTGGGCCATGGCGTTGGCGTGCCGCGCGTTGCGCAGCCACAGGTCGCCGGCGAGCAGCGCCTCGAGCTGGACCGAGACGAAGCGCATCTTGGAGGCCAGTTGCATCGACAGCTTCCGCAGGTGCTTCATCGCGCGCACCGCGTCGGGGTTCAGGACGACGACGGCCTCTCCGAAGAGCGCGCCGTTCTTGGTGCCGCCGAAGGAGAGGACATCGACCCCGACCGTGTTGGTGAACGTGCGCATGGGCACGTCCAGCGACGCGGCGGCGTTGGCTATCCGGGCGCCGTCGAGGTGCACCTTCATGCCCTGCCCGTGGGCATGGTCGCAGATGGCGCGGATCTCCGCGGGCGTGTAGACGGTGCCGAGCTCGGTGTTCTGGGTGATCGAGACGACCTGCGGCATCGCACGGTGCTCGTCGTCCCAGCCGTACGCCTCACGGTCGATGAGCTCCGGGGTGAGCTTGCCGTCCGGGGTCGGGACGGTGAGCAGCTTCAGACCGCCCACCCGCTCCGGCGCGCCGCCCTCGTCCACGTTGATGTGGGCGGACTCGGCACAGATCACGGCACCCCAGCGGTCGGTCAGCGCCTGGAGCGCCACCACGTTGGCTCCGGTGCCGTTGAAGACCGGGAAGGCCTCGGCGGTGGGGCCGAAGTGGCTGTGCATGACGCGCTGGAGGTGACCCGTGTAGTCGTCCTCTCCGTAGGCGACCTGATGGCCGCCGTTGGCGAGGGCGACGGCCGCGAGGACCTCCGGGTGCACGCCCGCGTAGTTGTCGCTCGCGAAGCCGCGCACCTGCGGATCGTGATGGCGTCGCGCGTCGGTCCTTACGGTTGCGGGGTCAGCCACAGACGTTTTCCGTTCACTTCTCCGGCGGGCCGGTCCCAGACGCCGGCGATGGCCTCGGCCAGCTCCGTGACGTCCGTGAAGCCCGCGAACTTGGCGTTCGGGCGCTCGGCGCGCATCGCGTCGTGCACCAGAGCCTTGACGACCAGGATCGCAGCAGCCGATGTCGGACCCGCGTCGCCCCCCGCCTTGCGGAAGGCGTCGGCGAGGGCGAGCGTCCATGCCTCCGCGGCGGCCTTGGACGCGGCGTAGGCCGCGTTGCCGGCGGTGGGGTTGCTGGCCCCGGACGCGCTGATCAGCACGTACCGGCCCCGGTCACTGCGCTGGAGGACCTCCTGGAAGGCCAGCGAGGTGGACTGGACGGTACGGATCAGCAGCTTCTCCAGGAAGTCCCAGTCGGCGAGGCTGGTGTCCGCGAAGCCGGAGCCGCCCCGCCAGCCTCCGACGAGGTGGACCAGGCCGTCCACGCGGCCGAACTCCTTCTCCGTCTTGAGCGCCCACTCCCGCGCGGCAGCGGGATCCAGGAGATCGACCGTGTCGCCCGTGACGGTCGCTCCGCCGTGTGCGTACCGCGCGGCGTCGACCGCCTCCACCAGCCGCTCGGGGTTGGCGTCGGAGGCCACGACGGTCGCACCCGCCTCGGCGAGCCTCAGCAGGGTGGCTCGGCCCGCCGGCCCCGCCGCCCCGGCCACCGCGATCACCGCGCCCTCGAGCACGCCGCTGTCGGCCCTGTCCGTTCCGTTCATCGCCACCGCCTCCTCAGAACCCGCGCTCACGCAGCTGCCCGCCCGGCGTCCGCCGCGGTGATCCCCTTGGTGGAGGCGATCACATGCTTCAGCTTCTTCGAGAGCGCCTCATAGAACATGCTCAGGGGAAACTCGTCCGGAAGCACGTCGTCGACGAGCTTGCGCGGCGGCTGGTCCAGGTCCAGGGCGTCCGGGCCCTTGGCCCAGCGCGACCCCGGATGGGGTGCGAGATAGCTCGCGACCAGGTCGTACGCCGCGAACCAGTGCACGATCTTCGGCCGGTCGATGCCGTCGCGGTAGAGCTTCTCGATCTCACCGCACAGCTGGTTGGTGACCTCGGGGGCGCGGGTCCAGTCGATCTTCAGCGTGTTGTCGGTCCAGCGCACCACGTCGTGCTTGTGGAGGTAGGCGAAGAGCAGCTGACCCCCGAGGCCGTCGTAGTTGCGCACGCGCTCGCCCGTCACGGGGAAGCGGAACATCCGGTCGAAGAGCACGGCGAACTGCACGTCCCGGCCCTGGCCGAAGCCGTCGGCCTCCAGCTTCACGGCCTCCTTGAAGGCGGTGAGATCGCAGCGCAGCTCCTCCAGCCCGTACATCCAGAACGGCTGGCGCTGCTTGATCATGAAGGGGTCGAACGGGAGGTCGCCGTGGCTGTGGGTGCGGTCGTGGACCATGTCCCAGAGCACGAAGGCCTGCTCGCAGCGCTTCTGGTCACCGAGCATCTCGCGGATGTCGTCGGGGAGGTCGAGGCCCAGCAGGTCGACGGACGCCTCGGTCACCCGGCGGAAGCGGGCGGCCTACCGGTCGCAGAAGATCCCGCCCCAGCTGAAGCGCTCGGGCGCCTCGCGCACCGCGATGGTCTCGGGGAAGAGCACAGCCGAGTTGGTGTCGTAGCCCGAGGTGAAGTCCTCGAAGGTGATCCCGCAGAACAGGGGGTTGTCGTACCGCGTGGCCTCGAGGTCGGCGAGCCAGTCGGGCCAGACCATACGCAGCACGACGGCCTCAAGATTGCGGTCGGGGTTGCCGTTCTGCGTGTACATCGCGAACACGACGAGGTGCTGGAGGCCGTCCGCGCGGTTCGCGGCGGGCTGGAAGGCGAGGAGGGAGTCGAGGAAGTCCGGTACGCCGAAGCCGTCCGCTACCCAGCGGCGCAGGTCGGCGACGAGCGCGCGGTGGTAGGCGTCGTCGTGCGGGAGCAGCGGGGAGAGCCGCTCGACCGCGGTGACCACGCGTTCGACGACCTCCCGGGCCGTCGCGGCGGACGGTGCGCCCTCGGCGTCGAAGTCGATGGAGCCGTCCTCGGACTGCCAGGGGCGGAGCTCTTCCACGGCACTCTTGAGCACGGGCCATGCCGGGTGCTCAACGACCCGTTGGGCAGCAGCTATCGCGCCGGTGGCGTTGGCATGCTCAAGAATTTCCGTCATAGCACTTCCTTCACAGGAGAACCTTGCGTCAAGTAACCGTATCCATGCTCGGTTCCTTCGGACAAGTGGGGGGCAGAAAATTATCCTGCCACCCCTTATCTTCACCGTTATTTTTCCTGTCACACCTTCACGTGACCCCTTCTTCCGCCGGGAAGGCAGGGCGAAGGCCGTCCTGTGCTTGCGAACTGGTTCCCTGGGGGTAGGAGCCGCACGCGAGGCGAACACGACGGACGGAAGCGGGAGTGCCTTGACTTTTCTCACCATCGGTCATCGCGGGGTCATGGGCGTCGAGCCGGAGAACACGCTGCGCTCGTTCGCGCACGCCGAGCAGGCGGGCATGGACGCCGTGGAACTGGATCTCCATCTGAGCAAGGACGGCGCGCTCGCGGTGATGCACGACGCCGCGGTGGACCGGACGACGGACGGGCGGGGGCTGATCGCCGAGAAGACGATGGCGGAGCTCCGCGAGCTCGACGCCGGGCAGGGCGAGAGGGTGCCCGTCTTCGAGGAGGTGCTCGACGCCGTCGGCTCGCCCGTCCAGGCCGAGATCAAGGACGTGGCGGCCGCGCGGGCGCTCGCCGAGGTGATGCTGCGCCGCGACCTGGCCGGCAGGGTCGAGGTGTCCTCGTTCCACGACGAGGCCGTGGCCGAGATCGCTCAGCTGGTCCCGGGGGTGCGGACTGTGCTCATCGCCAGCCGCTGGGAGTCGGACGTGGTCGACCGGGCCAAGGAGGCCGGCGCGGCGACGCTCGCCCTGAACATCCGCCGCCTCACCCTCGACGTGGTCGAACAGGCGCACGCGGAGGGCCTGAAGGTGATCGGCTGGGTGGTCAACACCCAGGACCACCTGCGCCTCGCGCGCGCACTGGGTCTGGACGGGGCGACGACCGACTACGCGGGCATCCGGCGCGCCGGCCGCTTCACCGCCTGAGACGCGTGGGGCCCGGTCCGCGCCCCCTTCCGCCGCGCTCTACAGCTCCTTGACCAGCAGCTCGAACACGAGGTCGTCGCGCTGCGGGACACCGAAGCGCTCGTCGCCGTACGGGAAGGGTGTGAGCTCTCCCGTACGGCGGTAGCCACGTCGCTCGTACCAGGCGATCAGTTCCTCGCGGACCGAGATCACCGTCATGTGCATCTCGTCCACGCCCCAGTCCTCGCGGGCCGTGCGCTCCGCCTCGGCGATGATCACCTTGCCCAGGCCGGCGCCCTGGAGCTCCGGCCGGACCGCGAACATGCCGAAGTAGGCCGCCTTTCCGCGGTGTTCGAGCTGGCAGCAGGCGACCGGCTCGCCGTCCCGCTCGGCGACGAGGACCTTGCCCGAGGGGGCCGCGAGCACCTGACGCACCCCTTCGGCGTCGGTGCGCTGTCCCTGGAGGATGTCCGCCTCGGTGGTCCATCCGGCCCGGCTCGCATCGCCGCGGTAGGCGGACTCGACGAGGCGTACCAGGGCGGGCACGTCGTCCTCGACCGCGTCGCGGAAGGTCGGTTCTGCCCGTGTCGTGGCCGGTGCGATGTCCATGAGGCTCTTCTCCGGTTGTGTGCTGCCGATGGTGCCTTCCCGAGACTAGCCCGCCCCTCGACCGCCCCCGCAGGCTATGGCGCGCTCCCCCATTACCCCAATGCGCCCCGGTAGGAGTAGCCGCCACGGGGCATCGATCACTTCGGCATGATCCGCCGTAGGGGGAGGTGCACCGTGCACGGACCGGCGCTGTCCGGCTGGCTGCTCATGGGGCTGTGCGCGGCCACCGGGGCGTACTGCCTGCTGCGGACCCGTCACGGCACCGAGCGGGAGCGCGCATCGGCCCGCGCCGAGGCGCTGATGGGGTTCGGGATGGCCGCGATGGCGGTGCCCGCGGCCCTGTTCACGCTCCCGGAGTGGACGTGGGTCGCCTACGCCGTGGTGTTCGGCGCCGCAGCCCTGCACGCGGTCGTGCGGGCGAGGCAGGGCGGCCGACATCTGCACCATGTGGTCGGCTCCCTCGCGATGGTCTACATGGCCGTGGCCATGGCGCCCGGCGCCGCACACGCCTCGGGGGGCGGCCACCTGGGCCACGGGGCACAACCCGCCGGAGGCGTCCCCGCGCTCACGGGAGTCCTCCTCGTCTATTACGCGCTGTACGTCCTGAGTTCGGCCGGACGGCTGGTCCCGACGCCGTCACCGGTCGGTGTGCCGACGGCCGGCGGCACCGCGGGCCCGGTGTGGGACGCGCGCCCGGAGCTCACGCTTGCGTGCAGGCTGACCATGGGGATAGCCATGTTCGCCATGCTGCTCACCCTGTGAGACCGACGCCCCCGCACCTCGTGTCGTACGTCACTTGCCGCGCGCGGCCATACCCCCGGACACCACGGCACTCATAGGCTGACGCCCATGTTGGTCTCCCTCGCGCTGCTGCTGCTCGGTGCACTGGCCGCCGTCGTGGCCCCGGGCCTGATGGCGAGGGCCCGATGGCCCGAGCGTGAGCCGGTCGTGGCCCTGTGGGTGTGGCAGTGCGTGGTCGCGGGCGTCCTGCTGTCGTTCGGGCTGTCCATGACCTTCAGCGCGGCTGCCGCATGGCAGGCGGTCCGCGGCCATGTCTTCGCGCCCGCGCCGCACGCCGTGGTCGAGGCGTACGCACTCGGGGCGTACGGGCCGTGGTCGGCGGTCATCGCGGTCCTGCTCGCGCTCGGCGGAGTGTGGACGGCCGCCATGCTGGTGCGCGAGATCCACCGGGCCCGGACCCGTCGCAGGCAGCGGCGTACCGAACTGCTGGTCCGCGCCCCGCTGATGCCGGGCGAGGAAGCCGGCGGCGGACGGCTCGTGGTGCTGGAGGGCGAACGGCCCGACGCGTGGTGGCTGCCGGGCGCGGCTCCCCAACTGGTCGTCACGACAGCGGCACTCGGCCGGCTGAAGGGGCGTCAGCTCGATGCCGTGCTGGCCCACGAGCAGGGACACGCGCAGGCCCGCCACGACTGGCTCCTGCACTGCTCGGACGCGCTCGCGACGGGCTTCCCGCAGGTTCCGGTGTTCGCCGCCTTCCGGGACGAGATGCACCAGCTCGTCGAACTGGCCGCGGACGACGTGGCGTCACGGCGCTTCGGCCGTCTGACGATCGCGCTCGCCCTGGTCGAACTCAACGAGGACCGTGGCGTGTTCGGACCCGCGCCCGCGTCCGGCGCCCAGATGCCGTTCAGGGTGAACCGCCTGCTCACGCCGGTGGAGCGGCTCACCGCGGGGCGCCGGCTGCGGCTGACCGCGGCAGCGGCCCTGGTACCGGTGGTCCCGCTGCTCGTGGCATTCGTGCCGGGACTCAGCGCTCTGGGATAGCTTCCCGCACGGCTCGTGGACGAGGATCGTCCCCATGCACTCCCCTCCCCTCCCCCCGCGGCCCCGGTCCCTCCTCCTGATCACCGGCCTCGTCGGCGCCTCCCTGTCCCTCGTCCTGCTCGTGCTGGTCACGGTCCGCTGGTCGCCCCTGATGTCGCTGGACACCACAGTGGCCGAGTCCCTGCACCGCAACGCGGTGAGCGAACCGGGGCTGGTACACGTCAACCGGGTACTGACGGACTGGGTGTGGGACCCCTGGACCATGCGCGTCCTGACGGCGGTCGTCGTCATCGCTCTGTGGTGGCGCGGGTCACGGCTGCTCGCCGGGTGGGTGGCCGCGACCAGTCTGCTCGCCACACTCGTCCAGCAGGGGCTGAAGGCCGCCGTGGGCAGGGAGCGGCCCCGGTGGCTCGACCCGGTGGACTCGGCGCACTACGCGGCCTTCCCCTCGGGGCACGTCATGACCGCCGTGGTGACCTGTGGGCTGCTGATGTGGCTGCTGCGTCTGCACGGGGCGCAGCAGGCCGTGGTGTGGGGTGCGCTGGTGCTCGCCGTGATCTCGGTGGCCGGCGTGGCCTTCACACGCGTCTACCTGGGCGTGCACTGGTTGAGCGACGTGGTGGGCGGAGTGCTGCTGGGCGGCACCGTGGTCGCACTCTCCGTGGCCGGCTACGACGGATACGCCCGTCGCTCCCGGCGGCGGTCCGGTGACGAGGGGAGCCGCTCGTAGCTTCACCGCGGCCGACGCGTGGCTGCGCGCCGTCGGGGACACCGGGATTCCGCTGTTCGTGAAGAATTCCGGGAGAGGGTGTGAGCGATATCCCTGCGCTCGTGGGGGTCCGGCGGCCCGGCAGGGGTTTAGTTTGGTGGACATGTCCCCGTACCCGAACACGTCTGCCACCCCACGCACCGCTTCCGAGGTCAACGAACAGATCCGCACGCTCTGGCAGCGTGCGGGCGGGCTGCTGTCCCCGGAGGACGAGACGGAGTACCAGCTCCTGCTGGTGGAGTGGGCGGCTGCCTCGGGTACGAGCGTGCGGCCGGCCGCCTGAGCGACCGGTCCGCCGCGTCCGGCTGATCCCCCGCATCGCCGGAATCGGTGCTGCGGCGTGTCCTCGCCCCGCCCGCGGGTCGATGAGACGGACGTGCCCCGCCGGGTGTCGACCTCCCCGGCGGGGCACTTCTCGTCACTGCGTGCGAACCCTGGCACTCGCCGCTCGGGCGAAACCCTGGATCAGCGGTCGAAGTAGTCCGGCTGCGTCTGCACGTTGAGCTCCGGCAGCCGCACCTTCTTCGCCGGGTCGGTCCGCCGGTCGTCGAGCTTCAGGACGTCGAAGCCCTTGGCGATGTCGTTGGAGTAGATGTAGCCGTTGTAGTAGTACGCCGACCACGGGCCGGCCGTGGTGACCGCGTCCGTGGAGACCGGACCGCGCTCGAAGTAGGCGATCTCCTCGGGCTTCGAGGAGTCGGTGAAGTCCCACACGGAGACCCCGCCCTGGTACCAGGCCTGGACCATGATGTCGCGGCCCTTGACCGGGATGATCGAGCCATTGTGGGCGACGCAGTTCTCGGTGTCGGCCTGGTGGCGGTCGATCTTGAAGTAGCTGCGGAAGACCAGCTTGCGGTGGTCGCCCCGGCCCTTGATGTCGTAGACGCCGTCGGCCCCGCGGTTCGGGCCGATCTCGTCGTTGCAGGTGGCCGCGCCGCCGCCGCCGAGCTCGTCGGTGAACACGACCTTGTCGGCGTCCTGGTTGAAGGTCGCGGAGTGCCAGAACGCGAAGTTCACGTTGTCCTGGACACGGTCGATGATCTTCGGGTTCTCCGGGTCCTTGATGGAGAACAGCAGACCGTCACCCATGCACGCGCCTGCCGCCAGGTCCTTCGACGGCAGAACGGTGATGTCGTGGCATCCGGTGGTCTTCGAGACGCCGGGGTTGGTCGGCGCGCCCGGGTTGCCGCCGTCCGGGAAGAGCACCGGGAAGTTGACGATCCGGGAGTCCTCGGGGGCGTTCCGCGGCACCTTGATGACGGAGATACCGTCGTGCGGCGGCTGGCAGTCCGGGAACGTCTCGTTCGGCGAGTACGACGAGACGTACACGTAGACGTTCTTGCGCTCCGGGATGATCGTGTGGGTGTGCGAACCACACGCGGTCTCGACGGCCGCGACGTACTTCGGGTTGCGCTTGTCGCTGATGTCGAAGACCTTCATGCCCTCCCAGGAGGACTTCTCCGTGGCCGGCTGGGTGGTGCTGGCACACGAGTTGTCACTGCGCGAGGAGTCGGTCGACAGGAAGAGCAGGTTCCCCGAGACCGAGATGTCGTTCTGGGAACCGGGGCACAGGACCTGGGCCACGGTCCTCGGCTTCTTCGGGTTGCGGATGTCGAAGATCCGGAAGCCGTCGTAGTTCCCGGCGTAGGCGTAGCTGCCCTGGAAGGCCAGGTCCGTGTTGAGCCCCTGGAGCGCGTCCTTGGGGACGTTCGTGAGGTGCTCGATGTTCGCGCTGTGGACGATCTCGTCCACCCCGGGTATCTCGCCGCTCTCGATGGCGGCTCTGGCTTCCGCCTGCTCACTCACGGAAACACCGCTGCGTGTGGTGGCGGTGTCGCCCGGGTCGGGTGTCGCGGCCGCGGGTCCGGCCGTGAACAGCGTGGCGATGAGCCCGGCCGCGGCTGCCGCCACACCCAGACGTCTGCGCCGCACGCTGGTGGTGTGCAACGAGGTCACTGCGTCCTCCCTTGTTTCCGTTCGTCGAAGAACGGCTATCGGACCCCGGCAGTATCGTCCCTCTCATGTACACACCAACAGATGGCAACAGAGACGTAATGAAAGTTTTTGATCTTTGGCCGGTGGTAGGTGTTAGGACGGTCTGCAACACATTCATGTGCCCATGGAGGTCGCCGTGTTGATGTCCCGTCGGACCGCGCCCGCCCGCTCGGCCGCTCTCCTGGCCACGGTCGTGGCCGCTGTTCTCGCGCTGAGCGGGTGCGACGGGGGTGGCGCCGAGGCGAAGGCCGGGACGGACGAGGGCCCTGCGATCGTGGCGCCCGGCAAGCCCGGCGAGCCGGCCAGGACGCTGTCGGCCGAGGAGGCCGTCAAGGCCGCCGGGACCGACACACCCAACTCCGCCGACTTCCGCTACGCACGCATGATGATCGAACATCACGAACAGGCCCTGGTGCTGACCGCTCTCGTGCCCGGCCGGGCGGCCTCCTCGTCGGTCGAACGGCTCGCCGAGCGCATATCGGCTGCCCAGAAGCCGGAGATCGGCGCGATGGAGGGCTGGCTGAAGAACAACGGCGGGGACAAGCGCGAGGAGTCGCACGACCACTCCGCGATGCCGGGCATGGCCACCGAGCAGCAGATCGAGGAGCTGGGTGCCGCACGGGGGAAGGCCTTCGACCGGATGTTCCTCGAGCTGATGATCACGCACCACCAGGGTGCGGTCACCATGGCGACCGAGGCCCTGGCCGACGGCAACAACGTCCTGGTGGAGGAGATGGCCAACGACGTCGTCGCCCAGCAGACCGTGGAGATCGACCGGATGCGCGGGCTGATGACCTGAGACCGGGAGAACCCCGCGGGGCCGCGGTGCCGGGCCCGCGCGCCTCTGCACGCCCCGGCCCGGCGGTGCCATGCTGGAGGGAGCCTGCGGGAGGAGGTGCGCCGTGCTCCGTGTCGCCGTCGTCGGTTCGGGTCCCAGCGGGGTCTATACGGCCCAGGAGTTGCTGCGGCAGTCGCGGGTGCCCGAGGTGCGGGTGCACGTACTGGACCGGCTGCCCACGCCGTACGGTCTGGTCCGCTACGGCGTGGCCCCGGACCACGAGAAGATCAAGTCGCTGCAGAGCAGTCTCCGGACGGTCCTGGAGGACGACCGGATCACCTTCGCCGGCCATGTCGAGGCGGGCGGGGCCGGCGGGGTGTCACCCGCCCGGCTCAAGGAGCTGTACCACGCGGTGGTCTACTGCGTCGGGGCGGCGGCCGACCGGCCGCTCTCCGTTCCCGGGGAGGGGCTGCCGGGAAGTTTCTCCGCCACGGAGTTCGTCTCCTGGTACAGCGCCCACCCGGACGCGGCCGCCGGGGACTTCGCCCTCCTGGCCCGCTCCGTCGTGGTGATCGGGGTCGGCAACGTGGCGGTCGACGTCGCCCGGATGCTCGCGCGCGGTGCCGCGGAACTGCGGGGCACGGACGTGCCGCGGGCCGCTCTCGACATGCTGGGGGCGAGCCGGGTGCGGGAGGTCCACCTCGTCGGCAGGCGCGGCCCCTCGGCGGCCAGGTTCACCACGAAGGAGCTGCGCGAGCTCGGTGCGCTCCCCCGGGCACGGATCGTCGTGGACGGGGCGGAGCTGGCGCTCGACCCGGCCTACGCCGCCTCGGCGGCGGGCGCCGGGGAACCGCCGCCCGCCGTGGTGCGGCGCAACCTGGACGTGCTGCGCGGGTGGGCGGGGGCCCCGCCGCACGCGACGGCCGACGGGGAGCGCCGCATCCGCCTGCGGTTCTTCCTGCGTCCGGTCGAACTGCTGGAGAGGCAGGGCAGGGTGGCGGGGGTGCGGTTCGCACGGACGGCTCCGGACGGTTCCGGGGGCGTGCGGGACACCGGGGAGTACGAGGACATCGAGGCGCAGTTGGTCCTGCGCGCCGTGGGATACCGGGGGACGCCTCTGCCGGGGCTGCCCTTCGACCCCGTGCACGGCACCGTGCCCCATGTGGCGGGCCGGGTGGTCAGGGACGGCAGGACGTCTCCCGGGGAGTACGTCGCCGGGTGGATCAAGCGCGGCCCCACCGGGGTGATCGGTTCGAACAGGTCGTGTGCCAAGGAGACGGTCGCCTCCCTGGTCGAGGACGCGCCGCTTCTCCTCGGGCGGGAGGTCCCCGCCGATCCGCTGGCTGTTCTCCGGGACCAGGGGCTGCGGCCGGTGGAGTGGGACGGATGGCTCTCCATCGAGCGCGCGGAATCCGCACTGGGGCGCTCGCTGGGGCGCGGGCGGGTGAAGATCCCCGACTGGTCAGGGCTGCTCGACGCGGCCCGCGGCGGTCCCTGACAGCGCCACGGAGGACGCGTCGGCGCCGCCGAGGCGCCGGGCCTGCAGGTCCGCTCCGCGCAGGACGCTGTCGAGCAGGCCGGGGAAGAGCGCGTCCAGGTCCTCGGTCCGTACGCAGCTCAGTTTGGCCGTGCCCCGGTAGAACTGGGTGATGACGCCGTTCTCGCGGAGCACCCTGAAATGGTGCGTGGTGGTGGACTTGGACACCGGGAGATCGAAGTGGGAGCAGGCCTGTTCGTCGGCCGCTGCGGCCAGCTGGAGCACGATCCGCAGCCTGATGGGATCGGCCAGCGCGTGGAGCACGCCCTCGACGCGGATCTCGTCGCGCGAGGGGTGGGCGAGCACGCGAGAGGCGTTCGTCGTCACGGTGGCTCCAGTTCGGACCGGGGACTCCATTGTACGAGAGTCGTCGTAGTTTTATGGACGGGCCGCCACCACGAGCCGGACGCGAGGGCTTCCGTCGGGCCTCCGGCCGAACTCCTCCAGCGGCAGCAGCCGCACCGTGAATCCGGTCCCCACGAGGTCGTCCACCACCCCGGCGAGCGGGAAGGTGCGGTAGTACATCACGAAGGGCGGGCGCCACAGCGCGTTGCGCGCCCGCATGGCCAGGTCGAAGCCGAGCAGCGACCAGTACGCGCGGGACCCCACCGCGGGCGGGGCGCCCACCGGGAAGACGAACAGTCCGCCCGGCCGGAGCGCGGCATGGACCTGGCCGAACAGGCCAGGGCGCTCCTCCGGCAGGAAATGGCCGAACGCCCCGAAGCTGAGGGCCAGGTCGAAGGCGCGGGTGAACGGCAGGGCCAGGGCGTCCGCCCGGACCCAGTCCACCGGCGGGCCTCCGGTGGCCCCGGTGAGCCCGGCCCGGGCGACGTCGAGCATGCCGGCGCTGAAGTCGACGCCGGTCGCCCGCTCCCTGCAGAGCCCGCGCAGCACGCCGACGCCCGCCCCGGTGCCGCAGCAGACGTCCAGGCCCCGGTCGAACGGCCCGAGGGGCCGCACCGCGTCGCCGACGGCTTCGAGCACCCGGTCCGGGGTCCGGTAGGGCGTGCGGTCGAACTTCGGTGCGAGCAGGTCGTATCCCCGCATGGTCGAGGAGAGCGCCTGTACGGCCAGCTCGCGCAGCGTGGGGCCCTGAGGAGTGAACATCGCCGCTCAGCGTACCCACGGACGCCGCGTCACACCGCGTAGCCGTACGCTTCGGGCGCCCTGACGTCACCACCGAGCGCACGTGCGGCGTTGCGGGCGAAGTAGGGATCGCGCAGCAGTTCACGGCCGAGCAGGACGGCGTCTGCGCTGCCGTCCGCGAGGATCTTCTCCGCCTGAACGGGGTCGGTGATCAGCCCCACGGCGGCGACCGGGAGGCCCGTCTCCTTGCGCACGCGCTCTGCGAACGGCACCTGGTAGCCCGGCTCCACCGGGATCCGCGCCTTGGGCGCGAGCCCTCCGGTCGAGACGTCCAGCAGGTCGACGCCGTGCGCGAGCAGCTCACGTGCGAGGCGGACGGTGTCGTCGCCGGTCCATCCCTCGCGGGGATCGTCGGCGTTCTCGGTCAGCCAGTCGGTGGCGGAGATGCGGAAGAACAGGGGCAGTTCCTCGGGCCAGACCGCGCGCACGGCGTCCACGACCTCCAGCGCGAGGCGAACGCGGTTCTCGAAGGAGCCGCCGTAGGCGTCGGTGCGGTGGTTGCTGTGCGGGGAGAGGAATTGACCGATCAGATAGCCGTGCGCCCCGTGGATCTCGGCGACCCGGAATCCCGCGTCGAGCGCCCGGCGGGCCGCGTCGGCGAACTGGCGCACGACCTGCTGGATGTCCTCGGTGCTGAGCTCGTCGGGCACCGTGTGGCCCTCGTCGTATGCGAGAGGGCTCGGGGCGACGGGCTGCCAGCCCTCGGGGTGGTCGGTGGGGACGGGGCCACCGCCCTGCCAGGGGCGACCGGTCGACGCCTTCCGCCCGGCGTGGGCGAGCTGGATGCCCGGCACGGTTCCCTGGCCTTCGAGGAAGGCGGTGATGCGACGGAAGGCGTCCACCTGGCGGTCGTTCCAGATGCCCAGGTCCGCGGCGCTGATCCGGCCCTCGGGGCTGACGGCGGTCGCCTCGACGAGCACGAGGCCGGTTCCGCCGGCGGCGCGCGACGCGTAGTGGGCGAAGTGCCAGTCGTTGGCCGCTCCCGTGTCGGGACCGGACGCCGCGGCACTGTACTGGCACATCGGCGCCATCCAGACGCGGTTGGGAACGGTCAGCGACCTCAGGACGTAGGGCTCGAACAGTGCGCTCACAAGGGGCTCCGATTCCACGGGAAGCGACGGGGCGCGACGGTCCGGCGCGCCGGACCGTCACTTCGTACGAGCATCACCGTACTACGAAAGATGCCGTACTACGACACCTGCCGTACTACGGCGTTCGACGAACTATGAATCGGCCTGCCGCCTCCCCGGGCGCAGCCTGCGCCGCAGCCGGATGGCGGCGTCGGCCTCGTACACCTGGCTCCAGCTGCGTCCGGCTCCGGATGTCCAGGTCACCTGGACGTTCGCCCCGTCCGCCCTGACCGCCTCCACCGTCATCAGCCGGTCCCCGTCCCGTACGTCGCCGCGCAGGAGGTCGCGGGCTTCGACGGTGACGGGCTCCGACTCCCGGGCGCTCTCCGCCTCGCCGGCCGCCGCGACGAGGGCCGCGGCGAGTTCCCTGGCGGCCGCCGGGGTGCAGGACCAAGCGGTGGGCGCCGGAGGACCTCCGATCAGCAGGCCGACCTGGAGAGGCCCTTCCACCGGCCCGGGAGTCACCTCCAGCGTCGCGCCGCGCCCCTCGGGGTCCCTGATCTCGATGCCCATGCCTGCCGCCTCCTCGTCCCGCCCCGGTCAGCTCGGCTCAGCTGGGCCGGAAGCTCTCCGGCGGCACCGGACCCGGATGACCGGGGCCGCCGGTGTCCACCACGAGGTTCTGGAGTACCACGGCCGGGTCGTCCCTCCGGAATCGAGGTGCGCCCGCACGGTGACCGGACCGGTCCGGCAGGCTTCCGTCACCGGGGTTCCCTTCGAAAGTTTCGACTCCGCCCGGCACCCCTTGCGGAGAGCCGGGCGGGCCGGGGGCGCGTCGCCCCCGCGCTCACCTCCGTACGGCCGGCGCGCCGACGGAAACGTCGCACACCATGCGGCGCCGGTGGTCGACGGTCCGCTCGGGCCCGGTGAGGCGCAGTCGTACGGTGTGCTTGACGTCCGCGATGTCGCTGGAGGTGGCGAAGCGCAGCTCCAGGCCACCGGGCTCGACGATCCGGCGCCCCCCGGCCCCGGTGAACGACGCCAGGTCGGCGTGGAAGCGGAATCCCACCCTGCGGGACTCCCCCGCCGCGAGCGGCACCCGGGCGTACCCGATCAGCCGGACCTCGGGGCGCGTGGTCTGGGCGACGGGGTCGTGGACGTAGAGCTGGACCACTTCGGCGCCGTCACGGTCGCCGGTGTTGCGGACCGTGATCGCGAGGTCGGTCTCCCCGTCGGTGGGCAGCTCGGCCGGCGCGTCCGCGTCGGCCTCCCAGGCGAACGAGGTGTACGAGAGCCCGTGGCCGAAGGGGTGGAGCGGGGTCGGGTCCAGGTTGCTGACCCCGTTGGCGCGGCCGAGCGGCGGCTGCAGATACGTCCACGGCTGACCGCCGGGATCCCTGGGCACGCCCAGGGGCAGACGGCCGGAGGGGTTGACCCGCCCCGAGAGCACGCCGGCGAGGGCGGGTCCGCCCTCCTCCCCGGGGAAGAACGCCTGCACACAGCCGGCCAGCCGGTCCGCCCACCCTCCGAGGGCGTACGTACGCCCGGTGAGCAGCACCAGGACCACCGGGGTCCCGGTCGCGAGCAACGCGTCCAGGAGGTCGCCCTGCAGACCGGGCAGTGCCAGGTCTGCGGCGTCGCAGCCCTCGCCGGAGGTTCCGCGGCCGAACAGTCCGGCCCGGTCCCCGAGCACGGCCACACAGACGTCCGCGCCGGCGGCCAGCGCCGCGGCGTCCTCGATCCCGGAGGCGTCCGTGCCGTCCACCTCGCAGCCCTGCGCGTGGCCGACGTCCACGCCGGGGAACTCCTCCCGGAGTGCTTCCAGCACCGTCGGTACGACGATGCCCATGGGCGCGTCGGGGTGCTGGACCCCGACGTGGCTCGGGAAGGAGTAGCAGCCGAGCATGGCCAGCGGGTCGTCGGCGCGCGGGCCCACGACCGCGATCCGCCCGGTGCCGGCCAGCGGGAGCGCACCACCGGGGTTGGACAGCAGGACGCAGGAGCGTTCGGCGAGCAGCCGGGCCAGGGCACGGTTGCGCGGAGGGTCGAGGTCCACGGTGCCGCGCGCCCGCTCGGGGTCCACCCCGTCGAGCGCGGCGGGCAGGGTCTCCCGGTCCGGATCGAGCAGGCCGAGCTCGCACTTCTGCAGCAGGACCCTGCGCAGGGCACGGTCGACCAGCTCCTCGGCCACGAGTCCGGCACGTACGGCTGCGACCAGTTCGTCCCCGTAGCTGCGTACGGTGGGCAGCTCGACGTCCACCCCTGCCGTCAGGGCGAGGCGGGCGGCGTCGCCGCGGTTGTCGGCCACCCGGTGGAGGGTCTCCAGGAAGCCGATACCGAAGTAGTCGGCTACGACCGTGCCCGTGAAGCCCCAGGTGTCCCTGAGGAGACCGGTGAGCAGGGCGGGGTCGGCGGCGACGGGCACTCCGTCGATCTCGGCGTACGAGTGCATCACCGAGCGGGGGCCGCCCTCGCGGACCGCCATCTCGAACGGCGGGAGGATCACGTCGGCCATCTCCCGGGCCCCGGCCCGGACCGGCGAGAGGTTGCGTGCGCCGGCCGACGCGGAGTAGCCCGCGAAGTGCTTGAGCGTGGCGACGACCCCGGAGGACTCCAGTCCGCGGACGTACGCCGTGCCGATGGTCGCGACCAGGTAGGGGTCCTCGCCGATGGTCTCCTCGACGCGGCCCCAGCGCAGGTCACGCACCACGTCCAGGACGGGGGCGAGCCCTTGGTGGACACCCACGGACCGCATGTCGCTGCCGATGCGGTGCGCCATCTCGGCGACCAGCTCCGGGTCCCAGGCCGCCCCCCAGGCGAGCGGCACCGGGTAGGCGGTGGCGCCCCAGGCGGTGAAGCCGGCCAGGCACTCCTCGTGGGCGAGCGCCGGCACGCCGAACCGGCCCGCCTCCACGATCCTGGCCTGGGCGCGGGCCAGCGAGACGGCGCCGACTCCCGGGTCCACCGGGGCGGAGCCGAACGGACGGGTGAGCTGGCCGAGTCCGCGGGTGGTGATGTCCTCGAGGTCGACCGGGTCGACCATGTCGTTCTGGTGCGGTGCGACACCGTCGCCCTCGGCGTCGGCGCCCACCCAGATTCCGTACAGCTGGGCGGCCTTCTCCTCGAGCGTCATCCGGGCCGCCAGGTCGGCCACCCTCACCTCGGGGTCGAGCGAGGGGTCACGCCACGGGCCGTCGACGACGGGGGACGGATCGGACCGGCGGGCCTGCGGGGCAGGGTGGATTGCCATGGCGGCAGGGGTTCCTCTCATGAGTGCTGTGGTGCGGGGCGGCGTCGGTGTGCTACTTGCCGCCCACCCCCATCAGTCCGTTGATCAGCGCCCGCCGGGCCACGAGGTACACGGCGAAGATGGGTATGACGGAGAGGACGATCGCTGCCAGTACCGCGGGGATGTTCACTCCGAACTGGCTCATGAAGTTGAACAGTCCGAGTGTCAGTACACGCCGCTCCTCCGACTGCGTGAGGATCAGCGGGAACAGGAAGCCGTTCCACGCCTGCAGCGCGGAGAAGATCGCGACGGTGCTGATCCCCGCTCTGGAGAGCGGAACCGCCAGTTGCCACAGCATGCGTACGGGCGAGGCGCCGTCGAGGGCCATCGCCTCGTACATCTCCTCGGAGACGTCACGCATCGTGCCGCTGAGCACGAGGACCGCGACGGGCATCGCGAAGGCCGCGGTGGGCAGGACGATCGCCCACAGGGTGTCGTACAGCCCCAGCTTTCCGATCATCAGGTAGAGCGGGACGATCACCGCCTGCGCCGGGATCGCCACGCCGAGCAGGAAGGTACGGAAGGCGAGGGACGAGAGGCGGCTGCGGGTGCGCACCGCCACGTAGGCCACCGGGACCGAGAGCACCAGCACGATGGCCACCGTGGCCACGGCCACGATCGCGGTGTTCCCGATCAGCGTGAGGAAGCCGCTGTCCAGCACGGTGCGGTAGTTCTCGAACGTCGGGTCCGTGGGGAGCGCCAGCGGGTCGCCGTTCAGCGCCTCGTCCTGACGCATCAGCGACGCGGAGACCAGGGTGTAGAGCGGCACCAGGACGACGAGGAGCCAGATCAGCGAGCCGAAGCCGGCCACCGGGTTGCCCAGGGGCCTGCGCCTGCGGGCCGGGCGGCCACGACGCGGGGCGGCCGGTACCGTGCGGTGCCGTGCCGCGGAGGGGCGGGTGTCGATCGACATCTCGTCACATACCTTCCCGGGTGGACCGCATGGACCCGAAGCCGCTGAGGCGGACCATGAGCAGCGAGATACTGGTGGCCACCACGACGAGTGCGGTGGCGACGGCCGCCGCGTAGCCGAGGTCGTAGGTCTGGAAGCCGGTCCGGTACATCAGGTAGGGCAGGATCGTCGTGTCCGTGCCGGGACCGCCCTTGGTCATGATGAGCACCGTGTCGAAGTAGGTCAGCGAGCCGACGATCATCAGGACGGACGAGGTCGTCATCGTGTGGCGCAGCTGCGGCAGCGTGATGTGGAGGAACTGCCGCACGAGGCCCGCGCCGTCGATCGAGGCCGCCTGGTAGAGGACTTCCGGGATCTGCCGGGCGCCCCCCTGGTAGATCAGCGTGTGGAAGGGCATGAACTGCCAGCCGCCGACGAAGGCGACCACGAGCAGGGCGCCGGTGGACGAGCCCATGACGTTGGGATCGATGCCGAGCCAGGGTCCGATCGTCCGGATCACACCGAAGTTCGGGTCGAGCAGGGCGTGGAACAGCATCGCGATCGCGGTGGTGGACAGCAGCAGCGGGATGAAGAAGATCGCGGACAGGAACGCCCGGCCGCGCTGACGGCCCGCCGCCCACACGCCCAGCAGCAGGGCCACCGGGGTCTGGAAGAGCCAGCTGATCGTGGTGAGCAGGAGGCTCAGCCAGGCGGCCTGGCCGAACTCGGAGTCCTTGAACAGCCGGGTCCAGTTGTCCAGCCCTGTCAGGGTCGGGGAGTCGAGCCCGTCCCAGGTGCAGAAGGAGAGGTAGACGGCGATCGCCAGGGGGACGATCGCGAAGACGGCGAAGAAGAGGATGCCCGGGACGGCCCAGGCGACCGGCGGGCGGCCGACGTCGCCGACGGCCGCCTTTCCGGCTCCCCGCCTCTTCGCGACCGGAGTGGGGTGCGGCATGGTTACTTCGCGGCCTTCATCGCTTCGACGAACTGCTCGGGGGTCGTCTTGCCGGCGAACAGCTTGCTGATCTCCGTGAGCAGCGGCGTGGCGTACTGGGCTTCGAGTGCCTGGTCCCACGACAGGGTGAAGCTCGGGGCCTTCCGCACCATGTCGTACTGGTCGGTGGCGAACTGCGGGTTGGGGGAACCGCTCAGCATCGAGGCGGCGCCGGAGGTGGTGGGGACGTCACCGTTGTCGACGAGGGACTGGGCGTAGGTCTGCGACGCCATCGTCTTCAGGAACGCGACGGCGGTGTCCTTGTGCTTGGTCCGGGCGTTGACCGACCAGTAGTTGGTGGGGTTGCCCACCACGTTCGCGGGATCCCCCACTCCGCCGGCGACCGTCGGGAAGGCGGTCCAGCCGAGGTCCTTCTTCGCGAACTCGGGAGCCTTGCCCAGCTGGGTCGAGTACTCCCACGAGCCCATGAGGTGCATGGCGGCCTTGCCCTTGTTCAGCAGGGTCGGGGCTCCGCCGTTGCCGTAGTCGACCGAGTTGAAGTTCTTGCCGAACGCGCCGTCGTCGATCAGCTCCTTGACGGTCCGAGCCGTCTTGAGCACCGCCGGGTCGCCCCATCCCTGGGTGTCGCCGTCCTGGATCTTCCGGAACACCTCGGGGCCGCCGATCCGGTCCAGCAGGTACTCCATCCACATCAGTTCGGGCCACTTGTCGGACCCGCCGAGTGCGAACGGGGTGATTCCGGCGTCCTTGAAGGTCTTGATGGCGGCCTGGAGCTCCTCCCAGGTCCTGGGCGGCTCGATCTTGTGCTCGGCGAAGAGGGCCTTGTTGTAGAAGAGCATCACGGGCTGCATGCCGCGCATGGGTACCCCGTAGACCTTCCCCTCGAGACCGCCCGCGGTCATGATCGACGGGAGGAAGCCGTCCTTGAGGGTGGCGTCGTTCTCGATCGTGGACGTCAGGTCCACCAGGTCCCCGGAGTCGACGTACGGCTTGATGGAACCGCCGCCCCAGTTGAAGAAGACGTCGGGGGCGCTGGGCGAACCCATCGCGCTGCGCAGCTTGTTGACGTAGTCGGTGCCGGGGACCGACACCAGCTTCACCTTGACCTTCGAGGTCTTGTTGAAGGTGTCGACCGCGGCCTGCTGAACCTTGACGGCGTCATCCCCGTACACGTAGGCGGTGAGGGTGCCGCTGTCGCTCCCGCCGCTTCCCGATCCGCAGCCGGCCAGCACTCCGGCCATGACCATTGCCGCACCCGCCGCGGCCCATCTCGTCGTACGTGTGCCCTGAGTGAATATCCCCGACCGCATGACCGCACCCTCTGTCGAATGTTTCGGCTTGCCTTTCGAATGTTGCCGGAACCGTACGGTCGCGTTTCGGACCCGTCAAGGGGGCAGGAGCAAGGTTTTATGAACCCTGTCCACACGCGTTCCCAGGGCGTCCGGGGGGCTACGATTCATGCATGAGCCCTGCAAAGGTCCAGCCCCCACAGGAGAAGGCGTCCGTCGACGAGCCGTCGGAGAGCACCGCCACGCTGGCGGAGATCGCCCGAGCGGCCGGAGTTTCGGCTCCGACAGTTTCGAAGGTGCTGAACGGCCGCGCCGACGTCGCCCCCGGTACACGCACGAGGGTGGAGGAACTGTTGCTGCGCCACGGCTACCGCCGCAGGCGTGGCGCCTCCCAGCAGTCCCAGCTCATCGACCTCGTCTTCCACGAGCTGGACAGCGCCTGGGCCATGGAGGTCGTCCGGGGCGTCGAGAACGTCGCCAGGGAGGAGGGCCTCAGTCTGGTCCTCTCGGAGAGCGCGGGCCGGCTCACCCCCGGCCAGACGTGGGTGGACGGTGTCCTGGCCCGTCGCCCGGCCGGGGTGATCCTGGTGCTCTCGGACCTCGACGCGGCCCAGCGCGCCCAGTTGACCAGCCGCTCCATCCCCTTCGTGGTCGTCGATCCGGCGGGTGACCCGGGGGACGACATCCCGTCGGTCGGGGCGGCCAACTGGCAGGGCGGGCTCGCGGCCACCCGGCATCTGACGGGACTGGGGCACCGGCGCGTCGGCATCATCGGCGGGCCGGCCCGCATGATGTGCAGCCGCGCGCGCCTGGACGGCTACCGCGCCGCCCTGGAGACCTCCGGTGTGCCGATGGACCCCGAGCTGGTCCGGGAGGGCGAGTTCAACCACGAGGACGGCTACACGGCGGCCCTGGAACTGCTGCGGCTGCCCGAACCGCCGACGGCGGTCTTCGCCGGGAACGACCTCCAGGCACTCGGTGTCTACGAGGCGGCGCGCGAGCTGGGGCTGCGCATCCCGGAGGACCTCAGCGTGGTCGGCTTCGACGACCTGCCCCTCACCCGCTGGATCGGTCCGCCCCTCACCACGGTGCGCCAGCCGCTCATAGAGATGGCGGAGACCGCGGCCCGGCTGGTCCTGGACCTCGGCCGCGGCAGGCAGCCCGCGACCACCCGCGTGGACCTGGCGACCAGCCTGGTGGTCCGCAGCAGCACCGCTCCGCCGGCACAGCGGTAGGACGCGGTATGACTCCCCGCCTGCTCACGGAACGGCTGGAGCTGACCACGTACGTCCCGGCCGACGAGGAGGAGTTCGTCGCACTGTTCCAGGACGGGCGCGTCTCCCGCTGGATGGGGGACGGTGTCTCCGCCGCGGCCGAGGACCGCGCGCTGTTCCGGCGGATCTTCACCGACGTGTACCCGCGGGAGCGGTTCGACGTATGGGCGGTGCGCCTCCGTACCGCGCCGGGGATCGTCGGTCACGCCGAGATCAAACCGACGCGGGAGTCGGGCGGTCACGAGATCGTCTACGCGCTCGCCCCCGCCCTCTGGGGCAGAGGGCTCGGCACGGAGCTCGCCACGGCTCTGGTCGGCTACGGATTCGGCCCGCTCGGCCTGCGGGCCGTGCACGCCACGGTCGCCGCGGAGAACGACGCCTCGTCGCGGCTGCTGCGCCGCATCGGCTTCCGGTGGGTGCGGGACCTCACGGAGGCCGACGGGAGCACCACCCGGCTGCTGACCCGGTCACGCGGCGAAACCGCCCCGGAGGAGGCGCCGGGCCGGTGAGTCCCCGGCCCCGCGGACGAGGCGCCCCGCACGGCCGGTACCCCGCAGCGACGGCACCGGCCCGGGCCGGTGCCGTCGCTGCGGACCGTTGTCAGTGGCGGGGTGCAGACTGACCCGTGTCCGGCACAAAGGCGTCTCGGGAGGTCCTGTCATGACCGACGTACTGCTCACCGTGGGCACCCGCAAGGGGCTCTTCCTCGGCCGCAGGCGCGGCGGGCAGTGGGAGTTCGGTGATCCGCACTTCAACGCCCAGGCGATCTACTCGATCGCGATCGACACCCGCGGCGCGACACCCCGGCTCCTGGTCGGCGGGGACAGCGCGCACTGGGGCCCGTCCGTCTTCCACTCGGACGACCTGGGCGCGAGCTGGGTGGAGCCGAAGCAACCCGCGGTGAGGTTCCCGCGGTTCACCGACGCGTCGCTGGAGCGGGTCTGGCAGCTGCACCCCGCGGGCCCGGAGGCCCCCGACGTCGTCTACGCGGGGACCGAACCGGCCGCGCTCTTCAGGTCGGACGACCGCGGCGAGTCCTTCGAGCTGGTCAGACCGCTCTGGGAGCACCCGACCCGTTCCAGGTGGGTTCCGGGCGGGGGCGGTGAGGGCCTCCACACGATCCTGACCGACCCGAGGGACGCCCGGGCGGTGACCGTGGCCGTGTCCACGGCGGGCGTGTTCCGCACCGAGGACGGCGGGGAGCGCTGGGACCCGTCCAACAAGGGCGTCTCCGCCGTGTTCCTGCCGGACCCCGATCCCGAGTTCGGCCAGTGCGTCCACAAGGTCACCCGGGACGCCGCCGACCCCGACCGTCTCTACCTGCAGAACCACTGGGGCGTGTTCCGCAGCGACGACGCCGGGAAGCGCTGGAAGGACATCGGCGCCGGCCTGCCGTCGGACTTCGGCTTCGCCGCCGCGGCGCACCCGCACCGCGCGGACACCTGCTACGTCTTCCCGATCAACGCCGACGCCGACCGCGTCCCGGCCGGCCATCGCTGCCGCGTCTACCGCACACGGGACGCGGGCGAGACCTGGGAGCCGCTGACCCGCGGCCTTCCGGACGGCGACCACTACGGCACGGTGCTGCGCGACGGACTCTGCACGGACGACGCCGACCCGGCCGGCGTCTACTTCGGCAACCGCAACGGCGAGGTGTACGCGAGCGCGGACGAGGGGGACAGCTGGCGGCTGGTCGCCGAGCACCTTCCGGACGTGCTGTGCGTGCGGGCGGCGGTGATCGGCTGACGAGGCGGGGCGCAGGCCGGCCGGCGGGGGGAGCACGGCGGTCGGAGGACCGGCGCACCCGGCCCGACGTCGACCGCCCGGCCCGCCCCTCCGCGCCTCACGCCTCGGTCGGTACGCAGAGCA
>Ga0164307_10000219_pt1 | contig 26665 bp, 20 predicted proteins | sample Whisoiple_243_MG_FD_110214 | JGI IMG/M metagenome (GOLD analysis project Ga0164307, IMG submission 110214) | Soil microbial communities amended with fresh organic matter from upstate New York, USA - Whitman soil sample_243_MG | ecosystem: Environmental > Terrestrial > Soil > Unclassified >...
AGGATTCGAACCTAGATAGCAAGAGTCAGAGTCTTGCGTCCTGCCGTTAGACGATCCCCCAAGGGGACCTGGTTGCTGCTTCGCGTTTCCCCTGACGGGGCGGAGGTAACTATCCTCAATCGTCGCGATACGCAAGAGGTTCCACAGGAAAATGTGCAACCGTTGGCCGACTGGCCGCACGCTGCAGCCGCCTGGTGGGTCAAAGCGGCGGCCGAGTGCACGGGGACAGGACCAAGAACTCCGGGGGGGCCGGCGGCCCACGTCATCAGACCCTCCCGTCGGCAAGGTATGGGCGGGCGAGGGGCGCTAGCGCTGGCCGGGGAGAGCACGCTATGGTTGAGGGATCATGCGCGAGCGCGCCGTGGAGCCCGGAGTGAAGGCTCCTTCGCATCGCCTGCATCGGGCGCGGCGCTCATCCCGCCTGGAGTCATGGAACTTCGCGTCATAGGTTGCCACGGCGGGGAGACGCCGCGTCATCGCACGAGCGCGTTCGTGGTGGACGAGCGGCTCGCGATCGACGCGGGATCGCTCACGAGCGGCATGGATCTCAAGGCGCAGTTTCGTTTGGAAGCGTGCGTCATCAGCCACGCGCACCTCGACCACATCCGCGATCTGGCCACCATCGCCGACAACCGCTGCCAGGCGCACTGCGAGCCGCTGATCGTCGCGGCCACCAAGGAAACGCTCCACGTGTTGAAGAAGCACTTCTTCAACAACCTGATCTGGCCGGATTTTTCGGCCATTCCCAGCAAAGGCAAGCCGACCATTCAGTATCTCGAGCTCAAGCCGGAAAAACGTGTCGAGGTCGCCGGGTATCAGATTGAAAGCGTGCGCGTGAACCACACCATCGATTCGTCCGGGTTCATCATCCAAGGCAAGGACGCGACGCTCGCTTATAGTGGAGACACCGGGCCTACGGATCGTTTCTGGGAGCTGCTCAATCGCGAACAGAACCTGAAAGCGTTGCTGATGGAGGTGAGCTTTCCGAACCGGGAGCAAAAGCTGGCCACCGTCAGCGGGCATCACACGCCGCGCACGTTGCTCAAAGATCTCAAGAAGTACGACAACGCTCAGGATTTGCCGACGTTGCTGTACCACATCAAGCCTGTCTTCCAGGGCGAGGTCGAGCAAGAGCTCGCGCGCCTCAAGGGCGTCAACGTCACCGTTACGGCGTTGAACGATCACTACGTGCTGTGACGCTCAGATCAGCACCGCGCCCATCGGCTCATAACCGGGCTTGAGCGCGAACAGGTGCGCTTCGACGTATGGGATGGCCACGTGCTCGCTGTTCGGCAAATCCGGGGAAAACGTGCGCAACCGAGCGACTTGAAACCGGCCCTTGAACTCAGGGATCTCACAGGCAAATTGGGCCTGGGTGTAATACCAGAACGAGTGCTCGTTCCAGAACGACTTGCTGCGCGGATCTTGGAACGCGCCGCGGCCGTCCGTCGACGGCACGCGAATCAGCAGGAAGCCGCCCGGAGCGAGCACGCGATAGGCTTCGTTCATCACGTGCACGGGATCGCGCAGCTGCTGCAGCACGTCTTCGGCCAAGATCAGACCCACGCTGTCGTCGGCGAGCGGCCAAGGCTGCTCGAGATCGATGCCCGCGCTCTTGCCGAAGCTGCGACCGGTGCCATCGCTCGCGCCGTGTTGGCAGAGTTCGAGTTTGGCGAGGCCTGCGGTATCAGCGAATTTGACGCCCAGCGCGGTGATGTATTTTTCGTACACCTCCCAGTTCCGCTCATCGACCGACGCGCCATGCCTAGCGGCGGTTTGCTTGGGATAGATGCGGTAAAAATACAGGCATTCGGCCAGGTGCTCGAAGCGCAGTCCGTGCAGGAAAAAGCGCTTCAATAAGTCCTGATCTTCGCCGTAATAGAGCCCGGCGTCGTAGCCGCCGACCTTGAAATAGGCGTCTCTGCGCCAGGCCTTCAGGTGGTGCGGGCAATAGTCGACGCGGCGCATGTTCTGCGCCGTGATCGGCGGCGCGCGCATGGCGATCAGCTCGTGGCCTTGAAAGTTCACCTGGTAATGGTGCCAACCGTAGTCCGCCCGGTAGCCATCCGGAGTCCAGTCGCCGTCACGGAACTCGGCGAAGTCGCTGTAGGCCACGTCGGCGTTTTGCAGCGCAGCGAACGTTTTGGCGAGCGCGTCCGGGTGCAGCAAATCGTCGTGGTCGAGCTCGAAGAAGATGTCTCCGGCGGCGGCGGCGCAGGATGCACGCTTGAGCTGACCCAAACCTTCGAGCTCGTCGTGTTTGAACACGCGCACGCGCGGGTGCCGAGCAATGGTCTCCGGTAAACGACCGCCGTGGTTCTCCAACACGACCCATTCCCAGTCCTCGTGGGTCTGAGCGAGCAGCGTCTCGAACACGGCTTCGATGTAGGCGTTGCCGGCCTGGCTGAGCGGAGTGAATACCGAGATCATGGGATCTCGGATGTTCTTCCAAAGACCTGGCGAAGCCAATCCGGCGCCCAGGAGCAGCCGCTGGGGCCTGGTCGGCCCCCCTGCGCCCCCGCGCCGGTTTAGTTTACATAATGTATCTTATGCGAACTACTATTCGCCAAATCAGGGGAGTTTCTCGGCAGTTCGCGCGCGACGCGCATCGTTGCAAACGCGTCGATGTGCGCGCGCTCGGCGGCTCGGAATCGCCGGACCGCTGGCGCGCGCTCAGGACGTCAGCGGTCCGTCTGAGTCCGGAGCCGGACTCGAGCCAGACCAAGCGCGACTCAGATCGGCGGCGCGATGGTCAGGCTCAGGAACGTGCCGCCGTTGGTCATGACGAAGGCGCGCGAGCCGAATGCCGAAGGCGCCATGCTCACGCCGTCCGAAACGTGGATGCCGTCGATCAGCTCGCCGCCCAGCGGCGACAACAGAAAGATCCCCATGCGCGAGGCCGTGACCAACAGCGCGCCGTTGATCGCCACGGGTGCGGACATGCCGCCGCTTGGGACCTCACGCCGCCAGAGTTCGCGACCGGTCTCCGGGTCCAGTCCCCAGATGCCGCTCGTGCCGCTGGACGCGATCAGGATGGTGCGCGCCGGTTCGGGCGGGCCGCCGTCACGACGAACGTGGGCCGGCTCATGCCAAAGCGTGAGATCGCTCACGCCACTGACGGCGGTGTTTGCCCAAACTTGCACGCCCGTCTCTGCGTCGAGCGCAAACGCGCCGCCGGCGTAGCTGGCCACGTACACGACCGGGCCGGACGGAAGCATGTTCGGCACCGGCGTGGTGTCGACATCGAGCTGTTGTGGGACTTCACCGAGGGTCTGCTCGGCTTCCGCCGCCAAATCCACCGGCTGCCAGCGCTCGGCGCCGGTCAGCGCGTCGTACGCGACGACGTTGCCGTCGCTAAAACCCGTGTAGACTTTGCCGCGAAACACCGTCGGACCCGCGTAGCCGGCGACCTCCATGCCGGTGGCCGGCGAGCGATGCTGCGACCAGCGCACTTTGCCGGTTGCGGGCTCGAGTGCCAGCACGGTGTCATTGGCGTTGACGACGTAGAGCAAGCCATTTTGGAGCACCGGGCGGCGCGAAACCTCGGCGTTGGACATGAACCGCCAACGCAGTTTGCCGTCCTTGGCTGACACCTTATAGAAGGCGCCGTCGTTGGAGCCGAAATACACGACGTCTTCGACGGGATCGTAGAGCGGCGCGCATTGCACGAAGCCGATCGTCTCGAAGCGCCAGATTTGTTCGCCGTTCGCGGCCCGTAACGCGTACAGGCCGTTGTCGCTGGAGCCAGTGAACACTCGCCGACCGACCGGATCGATCTCCGGTTGGCCACGTTCATACGGTTCACCAGCGCGCCGCGACGGCACGACGAGTGAGCGCGAGTAGTTCACCTGCATCGCCGAATTGGGACGCTGCAACCAAAGCGGCATCTCCGGATTGGCGCCATTGCGAATCGCCTCGCAGCCGGAGCTCGTCAGTCCCAATGCTGCCGCGGCGAGCGCGGCGATTCGGTTCGTCAACAGCGCCAGACGCGGCGCGCACGCGAGCGCTCGGTTCACGGAGCGCTCGCCGGCGGCGCGGGAACATTGGGCGTGCCGCCTGGGATCTTGCCCATACCCTTGAGGAGCTCTTTCAGCTTCTCGGTCGCTTCGGCACCCTTGCCCGAGCCATCACCCATTTGCTCGGACAGCTCTTGGATTTGCTCCGCGGTCAGCGAATTCGAGGGAGCTGGGACCGAGCTCGGGTCGACGTGACGCTGCAGGTCCCTCACGGACTGCTGCAGGTAGCCGGTATTACCGCCACCGAGCGGCTTCTTGGCGTCTTTGCTGTCGCCACCCGCCAGCGTATCGAGGCGCTTTTGGGCGTCCTTCAGATACTCCTTGGCCTTGTCGATGTTGCCGGCGGCGTAGGACAGGCGCGCTTGGTGATAGGCACCGAGCGCGTTGAAACCGAGCGCGTCGACGTTGGAGAGCTCGCCGAATGCCTTGAGCGCGCCATCTTTGTCGCCGGCGGCTTCCAAGCTGATCCCGATGCCTTCCAACGCGCGGCCCTTCACGCCCAGATCTTGCGCGGCGAGTTTGCTGTCCTTGACTGCCTGGTAGGCGGCCTTGGCGTCTGCGAACTTGCCTTGATCATAAAGGACCGAAGCGAGGCCGAGCCTGGCGAAGGTTGCGGACGAAGTCGTGCCGCCGTCGGCGATGGCGCGATACTGCTGTTCAGCCGCTTTCAAGCGCTGCTCGTCCGTGGCGAACGAGGGTCGGGTTTCGACCAAGCCGCTTTGTTGATCGGGCTTGGTTTCATCCGTACCGATGCGAGCGCTCTCCGCGCGAATCGCGGTGCTCAACTTGGCTGAGGCCTGCTCTGCCGCGCGGCCTGCACGGTAGCCGTAGATCGCGTAGCCAACCCAACCCACCAAGCACAGGATCACCACCCATTGCACGGTGTTGGCGTTCCTCTTCAGCCACTCGCCGACGGCTTGCGAGCTGCGCGCCAGCGCGTCATCGACGAGTTCGCCGGCCTCCAGATTACGCGCCGGGATCGCGGCTTGCTTCGGACGGCGAACGCCGGCCATCTCTTCGCGCAAGCGTCGATTGCGATCGCGACTCGGCTCTTGGTCGGCGGCGAAATCACGCTTCTTCTTTTTCTTTTTTGGTGCAGCAGGGACTGCGGCCGAAGCCTCGCCCTCAGAAACGAGTTCCGCTTCCGCGGCCTCCGCGTCTACTTGCTCTGCTTGATTCGCTTCGGGTTCCGTCTTGTCGGGATCCAAAGACGACTCGGATTCGTCATGCGGTTCAGCCACGGGCGCTTCTATACACCATTCCGGCGTTCAGCGGCACGGCTGGCCACTTTTTGGTTCCATGCCGGAAATGCCCCGGAACCCCGCGTATTTGCCTCATTCACCGACCGAGCCGGCGCTGTTCTGGTTCGCTCCCGCCTGCCAGGGTTTAGGCGGCGGAGGAGGTAGTTCATCCGAAAGCGGGACCAGCGCGAGCGCATCCAGCTGCACGGTGCTGTCGGCAAAAACCACGAATTTGGCGCGCAAACCTGGCCGAGCGCCGATGCTCTTGGGCAACTCCCCGTAGACGACGACCGGTTCGGGGCCGGGCGGAATGTGCATGCGCAGCGCCTGCGCGGCATCGAGGTTCGGCAAGCTCGGCTTTCGCTTGCCTTCACCGCCCCAATCCGGCGCGCCTGCCGCGATCAGCACTTCACCGGGCGCACTCCCCGTGGCGCGGGCACGCACGAAAGCGCGCACGCCACGACCGTTGCCTCCTGATGGAATCGTGAGCGTCACGCTGACTCCGAGCGAGGCCTGGCTGCGCAAGCGATGCAAGTCCTGGCCTTCCGGCCCGCCAACGTATTGCAAAATCTTACTGCGCTCCGCGGCCTCGATCCCGTTCAGCAGTGGGTCGGGCACGCCCATGAAGCGCACCAGCGGCGGCGCAAGCGCGGCCTCGGTCTTGAGCGCGACCAGAGCGTTGACCAGCGCGATGCGGGTCGATTGGGAGCGCTCGTTGCCGAGCGCCTTGAGTAACGATCCCTGTCCGAGCTCACCGCCGATGCGCGCCAGCGCTTCGGCCAAGTACGGACGCAAGCGCACGTCATCCAAGCTTTGCACCAGCGGCCAGACCGCGTCTTTGGCGCGGATGTTGCCGAGAGCAGCGGCGATCTGCCGCGAGCGCTCGAAGTCGCGCGCTGCCGGGTCCTGCCACCAAGCGATCAAGGTTTTCTCGCCGCGGCCGTCGCCGTTCTCGGCGAGCACCAATGCAGCCAAGCGGCGCACCGAAAGATCCGCCGATTTTTCGAGCTCGAAGGTGAGCGGCGCCCCCTCACCCAGTCGCGTCAGCGCGAGCGCCGCGTAACGGCGCACGGCCTCGTCTTCGTCGCGACCGAGCGCCAAGCGGAGCGCCGGCTTCGCCTCGGCGCGCTTCAGCTCGAACAACAGCTCGGCCGCTTTGCGACGAATCGCCAGATCCGCGTCGTCGAGCAGGGCCGCGATTTCGTCGACGGCGTCGCCATCGCCGCTGATCCCGCGCAGAATCGCCGGAGGCCAGCCTTTGCCCTCGGCGCGCAGGCCGTTCTGCTCGTAGTGACCGTGGGACGCGCCGAATTCCTTGAGCTTGGCGCGCAGCTCGGCAAACTCCTTGGGCAACTCGGCCGAAAGATCGCGTTCTTCGCGCGGGTCGCGAGCCAGGTCGAAGAGCTTGCACGCACCCAGCTTGCGGGCGCACACGAGGCGTAACGTGCCTTGGCCGAGCAGGGTTTGCTCGTCGGTCTCCGCCAAGACGAGGCCCGGCCCTTCGCCGCGTTTTCCAGCCAAAAGCGGCCCGAGATCGCGGCCACGCAGGCGCGGCGGCTTGGGGATGTCGAGCGCGGTCAACAGCGTCGGCAGCAGATCGATGCTCTGCACGGGTTCGGCGATACGCCGCGCGCCGAGGCTGCCTGGTGCGGAGATGATCAACGGCACTCGCACTTGCTCTTCGTACACGCTGGTCCCGTGATAGTGGCCGCCGTGCTCGCCGAACTCCTCACCGTGGTCCGCGGTGAGGATCACGACGGCGTTCGGTCGCCGTGCGCGAAACGCTTCGACCAGCTTGCCCACGGTCTCGTCGGCGAAGCGCACTTCCGAGTCGTAGCGGTCCAGATCACGGTCGCCAAAGGCGAATTCTGGGTGATTTTCGTAGGGCTCGTGCGGCGCAAACAGGTGCACCCAGGTAAACAAACGCTTGTCGTCCGGTGCCGACGAAAGATACGTCTCGAGCTGCTGCACCCGGCGCGCGCCTTCCGTAAACTCGACCCAGCGGTATTCGAAGCCGAGGAACGTATCGCGAAAGCTCTGGAACCGATCGGGATCGATGAAGAACACCGCCGGCGGGTAAAACGCGGCCGTGCGGTAGCCGTAGGTTCGGAAAAGCCCCGCCCAGGTGTCCGAGTCTTGGGCGACTCCCTGTAAAAGCAGCGGGCGCATGTACTTTCCGGTCATCAGTGACGTGACCGAATAAGAGGTGTGCGGCGTCGGCGCGTACGCGTGCTCGAAGACCACGGCATCCTTGGCCAAAGCGTCGATCCGCGGCGTGGTCGGTCGCGCGTAGCCGTAGCTGCCCAAGTGATCGGCGCGAAGTGCGTCGATACTGATGAGCAAAAAGTCGCGCTGCCGAAGATCGAGTGTTCGCCCGGTCTGCTCGGAAGACGGGCTCAGACACGCGGCATGCGCGACGCGTTCGGCAGGGCTGAGCGCATCGCATTCAACGGTGTCCTCGGCGGCGACGGGCACGGCCAGAGTCGACAAATCCACGGCTCGACCGGCGATGGGTGCATGCTCGCTGACCACGAGCCGGAAGTTATCGAAGTGCGAGAGCTTCTTCGCGCTGGGCAACACGAGCAGCGCCGCCAGCAACCAGACTCCGACCGTGCCCCCGGCAGAATACGCTGCGGTTCCCGCACGCCGCGCGCTGGCCTCCCGCTCCGCTGCCAAGGCCCGGTACACGGCCTCGGCGGCCAAAGGCGCCGTCAGCAACACCCAGGCTGCCAAGCCCAGATGAAACGCGGGATAGAGCCGCACCAAGATCAGCCGATTGGCCAGCTCCGCGGCGAGAGCGCACAGCGCGACCAGTCCGGCGCATGCCCAAGGGCGTCGTCGTTCGAGCCGCGCCAGCCCGGGCGCTACGGCCCACGCCAACGCGCCGACGAGCGCGCCCACGATCATCGCGAAACCACCCCGTTGGCCCAATGTGGCGAGGTGCCGCCCTCCCCCCACTCCAAACCCCAACACCGCGCCCGCAGCGACACCGAACGCGCCGAGCAACGCTCGCACCGCGCGGGTCTCGGATTGCTGGACGAGCCACGCCACGAAAGCCCCCAGCAGTGCGCAGGTCGCGGACGCGCTCAGCAGCGTGGGGCTCAGCCAAAGGAGACCGTATTGGACCTCCCAGACGCTCGAAAGCTCACGCCCCGCGCCGAGTAGGGCGATCGCCAATTCCACGGCCGTGACGGCCCACACCGCCCAGCACGCGCGCGCGAAACGTGCGAGCGCCGGGCCGCCCGCGATCTTCGAAAAGGTCACTTCAGCGGAACTCGATACTGCCGATTTCGTAGCGGCGCGTTCCGCCCGGGAGGTTGACGACGACTTCATCACCCGTCGACTTGCCGATCAGCGCGCGGGCGAGCGGCGCTGTGACCGAGATGGTCCCGTGCTTCAGATCGGCTTCGTCAGCGCCCACGATCTGGTACGTGCTTTCTTCTTCGGTGTCGAGGTTGGTGAGCATGACGAAGGCTCCAAATCGGACGCGATCGCCCGAGAATTTTGAAGGGTCGATCACTTCCGCGCGCGACAGCTTGTCTTCGATGTCCTTGATCCGCGCTTCATTCAGGCCTTGCTGCTCTTTGGCCGCGTGGTACTCGGCGTTTTCTTTCAAATCGCCGTGCTCGCGCGCGACACCGATGGCACGCGAGATTTTCGGTCGCTCTTCCTTGAGACGAACGAGTTCGTCGCGCAGCTTCTGCGCGCCAGCGGGGGTCATCGGGACGGGTTCGTTCATCTTGCCTCGGCGGGCATCTTTACCCGTTGTCTCGGGAGGCGCTAGTCTTGTCTTGACCCCGGGCGGCGGCGCCCAGACGCGAAGGCGCGCCTGCTCGGCAGAAAAGCGGCCAAACGGGCGCCTGTCAACTTGCGCCCGAAACGGAACGCCGCTAGCAGAGGCCTCGAACATGCGGAAAACGACGGCGAGCACGCGCAGGTCGAAGCTCTCGAAGCTTTGGCGCGGAATTCCCAAGGGGGCGCCTTGGTTGGTCTTGGGCTTCGCTCTGCTGAGTCCGGGCCTGACCGGCTGCGAACAGGAATACCGCCCTGTCTCGGCCTTCGATTATTCGGAGAAAGCCAAGCGCGACTACGAAGCCGCGATGGACGATTTCGACTCGAAGAACTGGGAGGCAGCGCGCCAAAAGCTGGCCGACGTCAAACGTAACTACGGCTACAGCCGCTACGCGCGCCTCGCCGAGCTGCGCCTGGCCGACGCGGACTACGAGCAAGACAAGTTCGCGGAGGCGACCGCGGGCTACAAAGCATTCGTCCACGATTATCCGAATGACCCGGAGATCCCGTACGCCCGCTACCGAGTGACGATGACCCAGTATGATGCGGTCAGCGCCTCGTTCCTACTGCCCCCGCTGGAAGAGCGCGATCTGGCTTACGTGAACGACGCGCACACGAGTATCCGCGCGTTCCTGAACGACTATCCGAACAGCGAACATGCGCCCCAGCTGGCCTACATGCAGTCGGTCGTGACCGGCTTGCTCGCCCGGCACGAGCTGTACGTGGCGCGCTTCTACCTCGGTCGCGACAAGTTTCCGGCGGCCATCGCGCGCATTCAATACTCGCTTCGCAGCTACCCCGATTCGGGTTTGGAGCCAGAGGGTTTGGTGATGTTGGCTGAGGTGTATCTCAAGACCAAAGAGCGCGAAAAGGCTCGCTCCGTGCTGGAGCTCGTCGTCACCCGCTACCCCACGAGCCCGTTCGTGGTGCCGGCGAAACGCTATCTGGATCGCCTGGCCACGCTGCCAACGCAGGGTTGAAGATGGCGGAGCCCTCACCGCTCAGTACCGTTCCGCCCACCGTGCTCGTCGTGGATGACGAGAAGAACATCCGGCGCACCTTGGAGATGGTGCTCACCGGTGAAGGCTACCGCGTGCTGGAGGCCGAATCCGGCGAGAAAGCGCTGGAGACCCTCGGCAATCCGCACGAGCCCGTGGACGTCGCGATTTTCGATCTGAAGCTACCCGGAATGAGCGGCCTCGACGCATTGCAGCGTTTGCGCAGCGACGACGCGACGCGCGACCTGCCGGTGATTGTCGTCAGCGGCCACGCGACCGTGCATGACGCGGTCGCCGCGATCAAGCTCGGGGCGACCGACTTCTTCGAGAAGCCGCTGAATCGCGAGCGCGTGCTGGTCAGCGTGCGCAACTCGATCCGCACCGCGCGCTTGAACCGCACGGTCGAGCAGCTACGCGTCGAGCTCGAGGCGCGCTACGAGATGATCGGCACCAGCGCGCCGATCCAAAAGCTATTTCAGGACGTCGACAAGGTCGCGCCGACCAAAGCCAACGTGCTCATCACCGGCGAGAGCGGCACGGGCAAGGAGCTCGTCAGCCGCGCGATCCACCGGCTGAGCCCGCGCAGGGACGCGCCGTTCGTGAAAGTGAACTGCGCGGCGATCCCGCGTGAGCTGATCGAGAGCGAGCTCTTCGGGCACGAAAAGGGCTCGTTTACCGGCGCGCAAGCGCGTAAGCGAGGCTTCTTCGAACAAGCGCACGGCGGCACGCTGTTTTTGGACGAGATCGGCGACATGGATCTGACCGCGCAGGCCAAGGTGCTGCGTGCGCTGCAGAACGGAGAGGTCGTACGCGTCGGCTCCGAGCACGTGATCAACGTGGACGTGCGCGTGCTCGCCGCCACCAACAAAGACCTGGCCAAGGCGGTGCAAGCCGGAACGTTCCGCGAGGATCTGTTCTTCCGCCTCGATGTGTTTCCGATCCGCGTGCCCGCGCTCCGCGAACGCAAGGTCGACATCGCGATCTTGGCCGAAGCATTCGTGTCCGGCTTCTGCAAGGACAATGGGCTGCGCTCCAAACGCATCGATCCGAGCGTGTTCGACGCGCTTTCGCGCCGAAAGTGGCCGGGTAACGTGCGTGAGCTGAAGAACGTGGTGGAGCGCGCGGCGATCTTGTCGAGCGACGTGATCACGATCGCGGACTTGCCCGAAGACCCACACGACAGCCCCTTCGACGACGAGGCCGAGGACGCGAGCGCCACCGCAGCAAGCACGCATGACAGCGTTCCCGACGCCGAGAGCACGCCCTTGCCGCAAGCTTCGTCCGATCGCCTCACCCTGCGTGAATATCGTGAAACCACCGAACGGGCGTACATCATCGATACACTGAAGGCGCTCGATTGGAACATTTCCAAGGCCGCCATCGTGCTCGGCGTGGAACGCACCAATTTGCACAAGAAGGTGCGCAGCTACGGCATCAAGCGCGGCGAAGGATGAGATTTCGTGGCGGCCCGCGCGCGCGCGTCGACCTCGGCGCCCTGAGCGCTACTGCGCCAGCCCCGATTTGTATTTCGGGTCGCGCGCCGGGCGTGCTTGCCTTCCACGGTTTTGGCGGCACGACCCGGGAGATCGAGCTCGCCGCAACCGTCGCCGGTGAAGTAGGGCTCTCGGCCCTCGCCCGCACCCTGCCCGGCCACGGCAGTCACGCCAAAGATCTGGCGCGCACGCGGTTCGTCGATTGGGTGGCAGGCGCCGAGAGCGCGTACCAAGAACTCGCCGCGCGCGGGCCGGTGATCGCGGCCGGGCTTTCCATGGGCTCGCTCCTGGCCGCTGAGCTCGCGATCCAACATCCCGATCGAGTGCGCGGGCTGGTCTTGCTGGCCAACGCGGCCTGGCTTCGTCCGCCGCTCGAGTTCGCGTTGCGCGCCGGCGCATTGCTGCGCCTGCCGGATTTTCTAATGAAAAAGGGTGGTTCGGACATTTCCGACCCCGAGGCGCGGCAGAGCCAAGTTGCGTACAACGCCGATCCCGTCCACGCGGCGATCGATCTCGAGCGCTCGGCGCGCGAGCTCCGCGAACGCCTGAAGCTCGTCCGCTGTCCGACGCTGATCTTGCACGGCGCGCGCGATCGCGTGTGTCCGGTGGACAATGCTTGGCGCGTGGCCCGTCTGCTGGGCACGCGCGACGTGCGCGTGGTCATCCTGCCGCGCTCGCAGCACATCATTACGCGCGATGTCGAACGGCGCGACGTCGCCCGTGAATTGCGCGAGTTTTACACGCGCATCGCCGATCAAACCCCGGTCGAGCCGTAGCCGCCCGCGCCGCGCGCGGTTTCGTCGAGCGCGCTCACCAATTCGAGCTCGGCCTGCACCACCGGGCAAATCACGAGCTGTGCGATCCGCGACAGCGGCTCGATCAAAAACGGTTCTTGGCCCAGATTGATCAACAGCACCTGGACCATGCCGCGGTAGTCCGCGTCGATCGTGCCCGGTGAATTGACGATGCTGATGCCGTTCTTCAGCGCGAGGCCCGAGCGCGGCCGCACTTGCCCCTCGTAGCCATCAGGAATCGCGAACGCGAGCCCGGTCGGCACGAGGACCCTCGCGCCCGGCTCGAGCCGCAACGGAGCGGCGATCGCTGCGCATAGGTCGAGCCCTGCGGCGCGCTCGGTCTGATATGCCGGCAGCGGCACGTCGACCGGACCCATTTTCTGTACGCGAAGCGGCAGGCGCAGCGAGCTCATGCCGCTTGCGATCGCCCGATCTCGAGCGCGCGTCGAGCTATTTCAGCACGTCGGAAACGGCGATCGAATACTCGGGCACGCCGCAACCAGCATACATCCGCAGCTTTCGTCCGAGGTCCTTGGCGCGGGTTTCCGAAGAAGCGCTCAGGCCACGCTGGCGCGCGAGCGGATCCGGTGTCGCTCGAAGATCACGTCCGCCATCTCGCTCAATTTTTGCGCTTCGCGCTGGATGTCTGCGTTGTGCCGATAGTGGTTCGATGAAAAGACGTAGCTCGAAAAGGCCTGATAGCTGCGCGCGACCTCCAGCTCGTTGCCGATCTCCTTACAGATCGCGATCGAGCGCATGAAGTAGTCGACCGCCTTGACCTCGTGCCCTTCGCCCCAAGCGCCGGCCCCGGTCACTTCACCGAGCGTGCGGAGCGCGACGGCCAAATGCGGCTTGCTGCGCACTTGGCCGAACAAATCGACCGCGCGTTTGATCAGCTCACGCGCCTTTTTCAGCTCGCGTTGCTCCAAATAGGTCTTGGCCAGCGCGCGCTTGGCTTCCGCCAAGTGGAGCTTGTCACCGAGCTCGTCGCACAGCTCCTCGGCCTGCGTCAGATACGCGACCGCCTCGTCACTGTGACCCATGCGTTGGTGCGTCACGCCGATGCTGGTGAGCACGGCGGCAATGCGGTTGTGTTCGCCGACGTCTTTGGCGAGCGTGTGCGCTTCGGTGAACAGGCGCAGGGCCTTTTCGTGCTCGCCTTGATCGAGCGCCAGATGGCCGAGGTCATTCATGCTCTCGACGCTGCCCAGCGGATCATCGAGCTCGCGGCGGATCTTGAGCGCGGCTTCCAGCGCCTCGCGAGCTTGTGCCTGCTGGCCATGGTCGCGCCAGACCAAGCCGATGTTGTTCAAGCTGAGCGCGATCGAGCGACCATCGCCGTGCTCTTTGCGCATGTCCAAGGCCTTTTTTAGCTCGTCCAGCGCGGCTTCGTACTCACCCCGCATCCACAACAATTTACCGATGTCGTCGTGGCTGGCAGCGACCCCACGCGTATCGTTCACGTTTTCGAACAATGCCAGAGCCGTCTCGAGGTGGTCGCGCGCGAGATCCAGCGAGCCGGTGTCGCGATACACGCGCCCGATGCGATTGTGCGCCGCGCCGCCCTTGGCCCTCAGTCCGAGTCGAAACGCGATCGCATGCATCTCGCGAAACGCCGCCAGCGCTTCGTCGGTTTTTCCCAGCAACAAGAGCACGTCGCCGTGATTGTGAAGCGCGTCGATGCGCCGCCGCGCGTCGTCATCGGCCAAAAGCTCCAGGCCCTTTTGGTAATAGTCGTGCGCTTTTTTGGCGGCGTATTGGTGGCGCGCGATGTTCCCCGCGTCCAAATAAGTAAAGGCTGCGCGGGTCAAGGAGCCCCCATGCTCCAAATGCCGAGCGAGCATCGCCACGTACTCCTCTTGACTACGCAAGGTCTCTTTCTGCGCGAGCCAATCGGCGATTGAGCTGTGGTAGCGCCGCAAGGTCGCCGGCGCAGTGAGCTGGGCGATCCGCTCGCGCTCGAGGTTGTGCTTGAAGATGTACTCTTTCTCGCCGCTGAACGCCGAGTCGGGGACGTTCAGCACGTAGTCTCGCTGCACCAAATCGACCAGCAGCTTCTCCACGTCTTGAACATCCGTGGTCGCGGCGACCTCCCAGTACTCGGGCGCTTTTCGATCCAAGCGCCCCAGCGCGACCAACCCACCCAACCAAAACACGCTGCCCATGGCCGCTGCCTGCTCCAAGAGCCGGCGATCCCGCGCGGACAGCGCTGCGATGCGCGCCGCAACCGCGTCCGCCACGGTCAACGGCAACTTGGCGTTGGCCAAGCGATCGAGGTCCACTTGCCAAGCACCATCGTGATCGCGCAGCACGCCCGAGTCGAAAAAGATCCGCACCATGTGATGGAGCAGACCGGGCGTACCGCCGGCAAGACCGACCCCCGCGTCGATCAGTCGCGGGGCGCTCCCGCCCTGACAACGACTCAAAAGCGCCGCCATGATCTCCGAGGATTCGTGCGCGGTAACGGCGCCGAGCTCGATCAGCTCGTGGCGCGGGCCGCCGATCTCGCGCCAGCCTTCGTGGCGAGCCAAGAACTCTGGCCGCGCCAGGCAAACGATCACGATTGGCCCCTTCAGGTTTTCGATCAGGTAGCGCAGGAGCTCGATCGAATCCTCGTCGGCCGCGTGGAGATCTTCACACACCAGACACAAAGGTCCGCGCTCGGCGTCGCTCTCCACGAAGCTGCGCAGGATCGCGCGGCGCATGAGCCGGGCTTGCGAAGGATCATCGGCGACTGCGCGAGTCAGCGGACTCTCGGCAAATGGCAGATTCATCAGCTCGCCGAGGAAGTAGCTCACGTCGCCAACGCGCCGATCCTCCAACACGAGCGCGAGTTCGTCGCGCACTTTGCTGCTCGCGGCGTTGCGGTCCGCGCCATCGGCGACGCCGAAACGCGCGCGCAAGAGACGCTCGAACAGGCCGTAGGCGAGACGCTCGGAGCGCGGGACGCCCCAAAACGCGCGCAGCGGTGGTGCGCTCGGGGCACGAGTCCGAAGGTATTCGTCGACGAGGCGCGTCTTGCCCATCCCGGCGGGACCGACGAGGGTGACGGCGCGGGCTTCGCCGTCACTCAGAACGCGCTCGAAAATTCCGTCCAGCCGACGGCGCTCGGCGTCACGGCCGATGAGTGGAGCTCGGAGGTCGAGGATGGCCGGCGGAGGCCCTTGAGTCATGGGACCGGGATTTCGCCTGATTTTCCCCACATTCTCAAGAGGACACCCACATTGTCAGTGGCGGCAGGGTTGAATCCTCGTCAATTGCCGCAGAGCGGTATAAAAAAAGCGTGACGACCGAGTTGCGCGCAGGCCTCGCTTGTTAGAGGCTCGGCGCCCATCCGTCTGCTAGGTTTCGAAATTACCGTGGCACTGCCCGAACGCACCCCCCCACAGTCGACCAGCTCCGAGAAGCGCTCGGTCGGTCAAGGTCTCTTCCGTAAATGCACCGGCTGCGGTGTCGTCAACACCGTCGAGGACCTGTCCTCGCGGTTCCACGTCTGTCCATCGTGTGGCTACCACCACCCCATGAGCAGCGCGGATTGGCGTCGCTTGCTCTTGGACGGCGCGCAACTCGATCGCTGGGACGAGCACTTGCAGCCCTGCGATCCGCTCGAGTTCGAGGACGGCAAGCGATACGTCGATCGCATCAGCCGCGCCCAAGCGACGACGGGGGCTACCGAAGCGGTCGAGATCGGCCGCGCGCGCTTGGCCGACATCCCGATCGCCTACGGCGCGTACAACTTCGCCTTCATGGGCGGTAGCATGGGTTCAGTGGTCGGTGAGCGCGTGACGCGCTTGTTCGAGCGCGCGACCTCCGAGCGCCTGCCGGTCGTGCTGCTGCACGCCTCGGGCGGCGCCCGCATGCAAGAAGGCATTCTGAGCCTGATGCAGATGGCCAAGACGATGAGCGCGCTCGGCCGTTTCCGTAGCGTCAACAAGCCGTATATCAGCGTGCTTTTGCAGCCGACGACGGGCGGAGTCGCGGCCAGCACCGCCTTCTTGGGCGACATCAATTTAGCCGAGCCGAATGCCACCATCGGCTTCGCCGGTGCGCGCGTCATCGAGAGCACCATCAACGCCAAGCTGCCTCCGGGCTTTCAGCGTTCGGAGTTCTTGATCGACCACGGCATGGTCGACACCATTGCACCGCGTGCCGAGATGAAAGAACGCCTGCGCTCGCTGCTTTCGCATCTCGGTGGTGAGGGTAAGTGACGGACCTGAAGTCGACGCTTGAGCGCTTATATCGCCTGGTCCCGCTCGGTAAAAAGCTGGGACTTTCGCGGATGCAAGCCGCTTGCGCGGCGTTCGGCAACCCGCAGCTCGCGTTCCCGACCGTGCATGTCGCGGGCACCAACGGCAAAGGCACCGTGACTGCCTTCGTTTCTTCGATTGCACGAGCCAACGGCTCGAAGGTGGGTGTCTACACCTCGCCGCATTTGATGCGCTTCGCGGAGCGCATCAACATCGCGGGGCAGCCGATCAGCGACGAGCTGCTGGTGGATCTGCTCAATCGCGTGATGGATCGCGCGCCCGACCTCACGTTCTTCGAGGTCGCGACGCTGACCGCTTTTTTGGCCTTCCAAGAAGCGAAGATCGATCTGGGCGTGATCGAGGTCGGGCTCGGCGGTCGCTTGGACGCGACCAACGTCTTGCCGCCCCCGCAGGTGGTGGCCATTACCCGCATCGCTTACGATCACATGGCCGAGCTGGGTGATAGCCTGGGCCAAATCGCGGCGGAAAAAGCCGGCATCATCAAGCGCGGCAGCAAGGTCGTGCTCGGTAAACTCCACCCCGAAGCACGCGCCGTGATCGAAGCAAAATCGGCGGAAGTCGGCGCGACGATCGTGGAGCTCGCAAGCCCCGAGCCCATCGCGGGCGCGCCCCTCGCCTACCCGCGGGTTGCGTTGGTCGGTTCGAACCTGGCCGTCGCCGTGACGATCGCGCGCGAGCTCGGCATCGCCCCGGAAGTGATGGCTCAAGGCATCGAGCAGACCACTTGGCCGGGCCGGAACGAACTACTGCACCGCAGTGGGCAGGAGCTCACCCTGCTCGACTGCGCTCACAATCCCGACGGCGCCGTCGCGCTGTCGCACGCGCTCGATCCGAGCGTGCTGGGCGATATCGAGTCGCGCAAAGAAATCGCCCTAGTGTTCGGCGCGATCAACACCAAGAATTGGCGTGCGATGTTGCGCCGTTTGGAAACCGTGGCCGGACATCGCGTGTACGTCGCTCCGCCCATGAGCAAGGGCGTGGATCCGCAGGAAATCGCCGCCTTCGTGCCGGGCGAGGTGGCGAACTCCGTGGGCGAGGCGCTGGCACGGGCGCGGGCGCTCGTGGGACCGCGCGGAGTGGTGGTCGTGACCGGCTCGATCTTCTTGGTCGGCGCGGCTCGCGCTCTACTGCTGAATTTGCCGACGGATCCGCCCGTCGCGCTCTAATCCTTGACTGTTATTGGGTCGACAAAGATGACCGAGCGTAAGCTTTTCGGCACCGACGGCATCCGCGGTCGCGCCAACGCTGAACCGATGACACCCGAGCTCGCCTTGCGGCTCGGCCGCGCGATCGCCTTGGTCTCTCGCCGCGGCAAGACGCGGCCGCCGCGGATCGTCATCGGCAAGGACACGCGCCTCAGCGGCTACATGCTGGAGACCGCGCTTTCCGCGGGGATTTGCGCGATGGGCGGACGCGTCATGTTGTCCGGTCCCATCCCGACCCCGGCGGTGGCCAACCTGACGCAGAGCATGCGCGCCGACGCAGGCGTGGTGATCAGCGCGAGCCACAACCCCTTTGCGGACAATGGCATCAAGATCTTCGGCCCGGACGGCTTCAAGCTCCCGGACAAAGAGGAGATGGCCATCGAGGCATTGCTCGAGAACTCGAAGCTCGACAGTCAGGGTAAGACGGGCGCCGGCATCGGCCGCGCGGAGCGCTTCGACCACGCCATCGGTCGCTACATCGTGTACGCCAAGAGCACCTTTCCGAAGGAGCTCGCGCTCGACGGCTTGAAGATCGTGATCGACGCGGCGCACGGCGCGGCCTACCGGGTCGCGCCGGCGGTGTTCGCCGAACTCGGCGCGGACGTGGTGCAACTCGGCTGCCGACCGAACGGCGTGAACATCAACCGCAACTGCGGCGCGCTCCACCCCGAACACGTCGCGCACGAGGTGCAACGCCATGGCGCACAGCTCGGTGTCGCGCTCGACGGCGACGCCGATCGAGTGATCTTCGTCGATGAAAAAGGCCAGATCGTCGACGGTGATGCGATCATGGCGCTGTGTGCCACGCGCATGATCAAGCACAAGCGGCTGCAAAAGAAGACGCTGATCACGACGATCATGAGCAACATGGGGCTCGACCGAGCGCTCGAAGCGGCCGGCGGCAAGACCAAGCGCACCAACGTCGGCGACCGCTACGTGGTCGAGGAAATGCGCCGCGGCGGCTACAACTTCGGCGGTGAACAGTCCGGCCATTTGATCTTCCTGGATCACGCCACGACTGGGGACGGCACGGTCGCGGCGCTGCAAGTGATCGCGATCATGCTGCAAGAATCCAAGCCGCTCAGCGAGCTGTCGCAGGTCATGAAGCGCGTCCCGCAAGTGCTGGAGAGCGTGAAGCTACCGGCACGCAGGCCGCTCTCCGAAATGCCCGAGCTCGGCAAGCGCATCGTGCTGGCCGAGAAGAAGCTGGGCAAAAACGGGCGCGTGGTCGTGCGTTGGAGCGGCACCGAGGCCAAACTGAGGTTGATGGTCGAAGGCCCCGACCCGGCGGCGCTCAAAACCATGGTTGCCGAGATGACCGACGCCGCAAAGAAGGACCTAGCGCAGGTCGGTTGAGCCGCGCAGGTTGAGAGCGCAAGCTCCCGTGCAAAGTTCGTGGCGCTCGATCTTGCGACGGAGATGGTTACTCGCGCTCATCGCGCTGGCAACGCTCTGGCACGCTCAGCGGTACGACTTTTTCTGTGACGACGCGTTCATTGCGTTGCGCTACGCCAAGAACCTGAGCCAGCACCACGAGCTCAGCTACAACCTGGGGCAGCGCGTGGAGGGCTTTACCAGCCCACTGTGGGTGTTGCTGGTCGCCGCCGCAGGTTCACTCGGAGTGCCGCTCGTGGCGGCTGCGCAATTGTTGGGCGGGCTTGCGGCGCTGCTCGCGTTATGGGCGTCGAGTCGGTTCTGGGACGAACTCGAACCCCAGGCGCCGTGGCTGGCACTGGTGCCTGCGGCCGGGCTGGCCGTGTCGGCACCGTTTGCGGCGTGGGCGCTCGGCGGTTTGGAGACCCCGCTGTTCGTCGCGCTCTTCACGCTCGCGCTTGCGGAGATCGCGCGCGCTGCGCGCGTCACGGACGTGCAGGGTGGTTTTCGTGCGGGGCTCGCGGTTGCACTCGGCACCCTGTGTCGACCCGAAGGCGCGACGCTGATCGCGATCGGGAGCGTCGTGCTGTGTTTGCCCATGCCTGCGGCGTCCGTGCCGCGCTGGCGCGTGTGGCTCGCGTGGCTCGCGCCGATCGCGTGCTTGGTCGGCGGCTACGAGCTCTTTCGCTTGGCGTACTACGGCTACCCGTTGCCGAACACGTTCTACGTGAAGACCTCGGGAGAGGGTTTGTGGCAACGCGGGGTGAACTATCTGGCCTTCGCAGGCAGCGAGCTTGGCTGGCCGCTCGTGCTGGCTTGCGCGCTGTCAGTCGGCTACGTCGCGCGTCGGCATCCCGTTAAATCCGCGGCCGAAGACGCGCGTTCCAGCCGAGTGCTGGTGGTTTGTACGAGCGTCGCCAGCGCCATTCACTTGCTGTACGTGGCGCGCATCGGTGGGGATTTTCTGGATCTCTATCGGTTCTTGGCGCCGTTGCTGCCTGCCGCGTTCTGCTGCCTCACGAGTGCCGGTCGCCGTCTCTTTGCCGAGCTGGAAGGGGCAAAGCGCACGGCCGTACTGGTCGCTGCAGCGTGTCTTACGCTCGTCCACGGATGGCATCAATACACGCTGGCGGGGCGAGCCAGTCGAGTTGCCGACAGCTCGCGCGCAGCGCTGCACTTGGAACCACTCGGTTGGACGCGTTCGTATGCTCGACGTTGGCAAGGCATCGGTAGCTGGCTCGCCAAAGTCCGGGTCCAAGGCGATTCGACGGCCGTGGGCGCTGCGGGGGCACTGCCCTTCTACGCCGATCTCCCCAACCTGGACTTGTTTGGTCTGAACGATTTGGAGATCGCGCGCAACGGCCGGCTAATCGGCAATCGGCCCGGTCATCAGCGCTTCGCGACCCTGGAGTACCTGCTCGCTCAGAAGCCGACGTTCATCTTCATGAACCCCGAGTCGACGCCGCCGACCTCGGGGCGGCTACGCTACGACCGCTATTGGATCAGCCGCGGGTATCTGCCGATCGAGATCCGAGTCGAGCGCGCGCTGTGCGACTGCGCCGAGCCGTTCTATCACCAGTTCTTGGTGCGGCGCGAACGCGCGGACTCGCTGCGTGGCCGAGCCGACGTCGTCGTCGGCAGCGTGATCCGCTAACGCGTGGCCGCGTAGAAACACAGCTCCAACTCGCGACTGTCCGCACCGAAGATTTCGAGCCGAACTTCGTGTGTCGAGCCTCGAAATTGGGTCGTCGAGAGTTGAAACGGCTGCCAACCCGACTCCGGCAAATGGCCATGCGTGCCGATTGGGACGCCGTCGACCGCAAAGGAGACCGACACCTTGGGCCAGCCGTGATCGCGGAACCGGAAGTACGGAAACCCGATGTAGCCGTACAGCTGATCCTCGAGCGGTACTTGGTCGAAGTTCAGCACCAGCGTTTCACCGGGCGCGGGATTGGCCCACAGGCAGCGCCGCGGGCGATCGTGCTGATCCTCGATGATCGTCGGACCGACGAAGTTGCCCTCGGATGGTCCACACGCGAAGCGCTGCCGCGGGAAAGCCGGTCGTGACAGCAGCCCACTCGAGGACGAAGGCGGGCGCGTGCCGAAGCGACACGGCGTGGCTGCACCGTCCACAGCGCGTTGTGAAACCGCCAATTGTCGGGGCAATGCCTGGTCAGTGAGCACGAACCGCGGCGGTTTGAAGCCGGGATTCGTGCGCGTGCGCAGAGTGAATTTGCCCGAGCGTCGTTCCGCGACCACCGGCCAAGTGGCGAGCAAAGGGTTCTCGTTGCCCAACGCCGCGACCTCGATGGCGCGCGGATACCCCGCCTCGTCGGGGCGAGCCACGTCGGCGATGGGCATCAGTGTGTCGGTCAAGGCGTTGCGAGCGAGCGGCTCGGCCCACTCCGGCGCGATCACGATCAAGTCGCTCTCGCGTTTGAGCGAACGCACTTCCGAAGCGACCGCGCGCCACTCGTCGACCTGCGGGAACCGCCTCGAGAAGAAGACATTCGCGCCGAGCTCGAGCAGCCCCAAGAGCGGGATCGCGAGCCACAAGTACCTCGCGTGGCCCGTCAATGTTCGAATGCTCATCGAGAGCGGAGTGAAACCACGGTTTGAGGCGAGGACAAGGGCCGGACGTGAGATGGCCCGTTGTCCGGCGAGCACACCGACCGGGGAGTGCGCGATCCAGCCGGATCGAGGTCGCCCATACAAAAATCAAAACGGCGGTTTTCGCGCCCATTCGAGCGCGAAAACCGCCGCTTTTCCTAGCCGAAACTCAGCCCGCGGTCGCCGAGCCGCTGGCCGACGCGCTGGCTTTCACCGACACGTTGATCTGCACGGAGGCATCCGCTTGCGCCTTGAGCGAAGAGGCGAAGCACGCGCCGACCTTGAGCGCCGCGTCGGCGTCCGAGGTCACGACGGCTTGAGCACCTTCGAGCGACGCCTTGACGCTCGCGGTGATCCCCTCGAGCTTGCCCTTCATGCCGATGGTGACCTTGAGCAGGGCCGGCAGGTTCTTCTCGAGCGCGGCCTTGAGCTTGGCGGCGGCAGCGGCGTCGACCGCAGTCTCGATCTTGGCCGTGACGACCGCCGGCTTGCACTCGGCTTTGCCGTTCACTTCGGCGTTGCAGTGCGCCTTGCACTCCGCGCTCATCTCTGGCGGCTTGACCTCGCCGCTGCACTTCGGCTCCTTGAACTCCGCGCTGCAGTTGCCCGAGCAGGTGCCTTTGCACTCGCCCTTGGCTTGCATGGTGCAGGTCGCATTGCACTCACCCTTGCACTCCGCTTTGCACGTCGCGTCGGCTTTGCCGGTGCACTTGCCGTCGCAGGTGCCTGCGCATTTACCCTTGGTGTTCTTGCCGTCGCACTTTCCGTCGCAGGTGCCATCGCACTTACCGGAAATTTCGCCCGTACATTCACCCTTGCAGGTGCCGCCACAGGTGCCTTCGCACTTGGCGCCGGCTTCCACGTCGCAGGTGCCTTCGCACTTGGCGTCGCACTTGCCGCTCAGCTTGCCACCTTCACAGGTGACCTTGGCCGAACCGGGCTTGACGTTGGCGTCGCACTTGCCGGCGCAGTCAGCCATCGCGTTGACGGAGGCGCTACAAACCGGCGGCTTGACGTCGACCTTGAACTTCACGCCGGCCTTGGCCTTGATCTCGCCCAGGATCTTCACGGCGGCGGCGCACGCTGCGTCCGCCTTCTTGCCGGGGCCCTCTTCCTTCGGCTTCAGGTCCGCGTCGGTCGCGCCCAAGTCTTTGGCGAGATTGCTGCATGCGGCAGTGACCTCCGCTTCGACGTCCGCGCCGATCTTCTGCAGATCAGCGCCGGCGGCGAGCGCGCCTTTCGCCTTGCCCTCGAGCTCACCCTTGAGCCCAAAGTTGGCGTTCATGATTGCATCGGCGTTTGCGATGTCCGCCGGACAACCGCCGGGAACACCCGGGACTGCCGGCGCGCCGGGGATGCCCTTCATGTTGCCACAGTCAACAATCATGGGAAAAGCCAGAATCAAGCCGGCACCAAGCCAAGCTCTCGTCGTCTTGCGAGCGAACATAGATACTCTCCTCCTCGGGCTCCTTCACTAAAGGGCCACGATATCAGCGAGCGACGCTAGCCCGAGAGTCCACGCTTGAGAACTCCCCCGATCCTTTTAATCGCGCGCGCTCGGCCGAGCGCCGGAGTGTTTCGTGAGCAGCTTCCGCCTCGGCTTCAACGCCGAGTGCGCGTGCCACGCGCGGCCGGTCGTTCGGGAGCTTCGGGCGGAGTGTCGGAAGTGCTGCCCAGGAACGGGAGTTCGATCTGCTCGGGATTGAGCGATTTCCGCGGCGGTTTTTGGCCCGCTCGCGCCAGGAAGTCATCCTCTCGGGCGATGTCCGCGGCGATCACTTCTTCGTTGTCGAAAGCGAAGGCGAGCGCGTCGAACACCTTTGCGGGTCCGAGCTGCGGGTAGCGCTTGAGGATGCGCTCGATGCTGGCCCCGCTGCGATAGAACGCCCAAAGCCGGCGGACCGGCACGCGCGAACCGAGGACGTATGGACTGCCGCCCAGCACGTTCGGGTCGGATCGCACATGGGGATGCGGGACTAAGACGAGGGGTAAGGGCAGGACGACCTCCGGAGCACGAGTGCTAACTCCGGAGCGTCCGCGCGCAAAGCTCAATGAGGAGATTCGAGCGCCTCACGATGTTCGGCGAAGGTTCGGCTGAAGGCGTGCCGTCCGGCGCCCTTGGCCACGAAGTACAAGAAATCACTGCGAGCGGGGGCGAGCACGGCTGCAATCGAGGCTTCACCGGGGTTGGCGATCGGGCCGGGGGGAAGCCCGGCATGGCGGTAGGTGTTGTAGGGGTTGGCGGGGTCGCGCAGCAATGCTGGCGTCACGCTGCCGTGAAAGCCTGCGCAGCTCGGGATCTCCGCGCCGGAAACCACGCAACCGTAGCTCGCGGTCGGGTCGGATTGCAGCATGCGCGCCGGACGAAATTCCGGATCGCGCAAACGGTTGAAGAATACACTCGCGATCAGCGGTCGCTCGTCCGAAGCCTGGGCTTCTTTTTCGATCATCGAGGCCAGGGTGAGCACCTCGCGCTCGCGAAAGCCGAACTCGCTCGCCAATTGCTCGATGCGCCCCGGGTGCATGCCGATCAGCTTTTGCATGCGCTTCTTGGCTTCCGCGGCCAGCACGCGCACGACCTCGCGGGCGTCACTGTCGACCAGTAAGCCGTAGCTTGCTGGAAATAGGTACCCCTCCGCGCTCGCGCCTTCGATGCCCAACTCGCGCAAGAGCGTCGCATCGGCGACCGCACGCCGAAACGCTTCGAGTGAGCAGACCTCGGCATGCTCCAAGCGCTGTCCGACTTGGACGAATTGAAACCCCTCGGGGAACGTGAGGTGTTGGCCAGAGCGCCCCGAACTTCGCGCGAGTCGCTGAGCGAGTTCGCGCGGGGAGGCCGCGTCGTTCAAGATGTGCTCGCCCGGAGCGAGCTCGAAGCCCGGCTGCAAGAGCGCGAGATAGGCGCGAAATAGCCGCGGGCTCTGCAGCGCGCCACGCTTCTGCAACAACTCACTGAGCTCGCTGGGAGTGGCGTTGGCGCGGATCTGCGCCACGAACGAGTGTCCAGAACCCGGTCCAGAGACGACCGACCAGATCCAGAGCGGCGAAAGGCAGATCGCGATCAGCGCGCCGAGCACCGCCAAGGCGCCGCCCAAAGCACGCAACGGGGCAACGCGTGGGACGGGGGTCATGTGGTGGGTCGGCGTCAACAACGGCGCGTTGGCGCGCCGGCGCTTGCGCTTGCGCTTGGCGCCCGAGCTCGGCGGCACGCTGCTCGAGCGCGCGGCCTGACCGGGCGGTGTGCTGGTGGGCGTTGGGCGTTGCGACTGACGCCGCCGGGTCTTGCTCACGGCTCGTCCTGGTCCTCGGACTCGTCGTCCCAGGTGTGTCGCTCATCCCTCCCGGTGTGCGTTCGTTCGCGGAGCGCCTGTGGCGCGGAGAGCTCGTGTGCCTCGGGCTCGTGGGGCGCGCGTTGGCCGTCGAGCCAGCTTTGGAGCAAGACCGCGGCCGCCGCGCTGTCGACCCGCTCGCGGGCTTCACGGCTGTTCGTGCCCTGCTCGCGCAGCCGAGCATGCGCCTCCACAGTGGAGAGCCATTCGTCCACGAGCTCGACCCGGGCCGCGGTTCGCTTCATGAGCTGCTCGGCAAAGCGCCGCGCGCGGCCCGCGGCCAGGCCCTCTTTACCGTTCAGCTGCCGCGGCAGGCCGATGACGAATACGGTGATGCCCTCGGCATCGGCCAAGCGAGCCAGGTCGGCCACGAGCCGCCGCTGGTCGCGCCCGTCCAAATACTGGCGCGGATGGGCCATCAGGCCGAGTTCATCCGCGACGGCCAGCCCTACACGGACTTTTCCGAGGTCCACGGCAGCAGCCCGCATACCCGTCCTGTCTAGCATTGGAACCCGCTCATCGGCGAAAAACGGTACGCGAGCTTGACCCGACCCGCCCATCCGAGCATAAGCGCGGTCGGCCGAGGCGCGCCCTGCCCGGTCCTTCAGGATCCGAAAGTCATGCAATTTCGCGCCGTCAAGGGGACGAACGATATCCTCCCCGACGAGGTCCGACGCTGGCAACGCGTCGAGCAAACCTTCCGCAACACGATGGCCTTGGGCGGATTCTCCGAGGTGAGGACCCCGGTCCTCGAGCACAAGGACCTGTTCGTGCGCTCCACGGGCGACACCTCCGAGATCGTCGAGAAGCAGATGTTCGAGGTCGTGCGCGAAGGCGAGACCTACGTCCTTCGCCCGGAGGGCACCCCCGGTGCCGCCCGCGCTTACCTAACGAACAGCGTGCAGGCTCAAGAGCCGGTCTCGCGTTGGTATTACATCGGCGCGATGTTCCGCGCGGAGCGACAACAGCGGGGCCGCTATCGCCAGTTTCATCAAGCGGGCTGCGAACTGTACGGCGACGCGAGCCCCGCGTGTGACGCCGAGCTGCTCGATCTGCTGTACGGATTTTTGAACCGCCTCGGCGTGACGGACACCACCGTGGCCGTCAATTCGATCGGCGGCGTCGAGAGCCGCGCGGCCTACCGTGCGGCTCTCATCGCGCACCTGCGGCCGCGCGCCGAGTCGCTCAGTGATCACGCCAAGAAGCGCTTGGAAGATAATCCGCTGCGCATTTTGGACTCCAAAGATCCGCGCGACCAAGCCGCCGTCGCGGATGCTCCGTCGATTTTGGATGCGCTGACCGCGGAAGATCGCGAGCACTGGCAAGCGGTGCTGCGCGGGCTCGACGCACTCGGCACGCCCTACGTCGTGACGCCCGGCTTGGTGCGCGGGCTCGACTACTACACGCGCACCGTGTTCGAGATGCAGTCGACGATGGGCAGCCTGGGTTCACAAAACACGCTGATCGCCGGCGGCCGCTACGACAACCTGTTGAAGAGCCTGGGCGGGCCGCAAATCCCGGCCATCGGTTGTGGCATGGGGCTCG
>Ga0164307_10000221_pt1 | contig 26565 bp, 25 predicted proteins | sample Whisoiple_243_MG_FD_110214 | JGI IMG/M metagenome (GOLD analysis project Ga0164307, IMG submission 110214) | Soil microbial communities amended with fresh organic matter from upstate New York, USA - Whitman soil sample_243_MG | ecosystem: Environmental > Terrestrial > Soil > Unclassified >...
GCAAGCCGAGGACGACCTGGTGATCGCGCGCGACAGCGCGGTGGTGCTGGTCGACCCCGCCTCGGTGCCGTTTCTGGCCGGATCCGAGGTGGATTTTGTCGACGACCTGATCGGCGCCTCGTTCCGGGTGGTCAATCCGAATGCCACCGCCTCCTGCGGTTGCGGCACCAGTTTTTCGATCTGAGAAACCTCAAACCTTCATGCGGGTGGCGACCTGGAACGTCAATTCGGTCAGGCAGCGGATCGAGCACCTCTTGACGTGGCTGAAAGATTGTTCGCCCGACATCGTCTGCCTGCAGGAAATCAAATGCCTCGATGAGGCGTTCCCGCGGCTGGAGATCGAGGCGCTCGGCTACGATGTCGTGACCCACGGCCAGAAAACCTTCAATGGCGTCGCATTGTTGTCGAAGCTGCCCTTCGAGGAGACCAAATCGGGTCTGGCCGGTGACGATGAGGACGCGCACGCGCGGTTTCTCGAAGGCGTGGTTCCGCTCAAGCGCGGAGTACTGCGGGTCGCCTGTCTCTATCTACCCAACGGCAACCCGCCTGACACCGAAAAATATCCATACAAGCTTAAATGGATGTCCCGGCTTCTTGAGTACTCAAAACAACGCTTGAAAACCGAGGAGCCCCTGGTCCTGGCCGGCGATTTCAACGTCATCCCAGCCGCCCGGGACGTATACAACCCTGCCGCCTGGATCAACGACGCGCTATTCCGGCCAACGACCCGCGAGGCCTTTCAATCGCTGTTGGGACTCGGACTGACCGATGCGCTGCGCGCCGTCACTGACGCTTCCGGTCAATACACATTCTGGGACTATCAGGCCGGCGCCTGGCAGAAGAACCACGGCTTGCGTATCGATCATCTGCTGCTATCCCCGCAGGCTAGCGACCGGCTGATCGATGTCGGGGTGGATAGCTATGTGCGCGCCTGGGAAAAGCCCTCGGACCACGTTCCGGTCTGGGCGGATCTCGATCTGGAACCGACGTAGTTCAGCGAGCCGCAATCAACAAGGTTTCCAGCAAGCTTCGGGCCGGCCCCTGGACGAGTTGCGGGATCAATCGCGGCGGCCCTGCACCCAATGCTCAAGCATCTGCAATGCCATCGCGCGGTCATCGTCGGACGCCTTCGCGATCGCCTTATTGTAACTCTCCTTGATCCAGGTCTCGTCAGCGGTCGCGCTGTCTCGTGCCAAGGTCAGCCACATCAGCCCGCGCGCAGCCTGTCGCGGAATCTGGTCGCCATTGAACAGCATCTGGCCGAGCAAGGCTTGCGCCTGATGCTGCCCCTTCTGGGCGGCCAGACCGAGCCACCGCGCGCCGTAACGGAAGTCATCCCGCGATGTGCCGGCGCCATGCAGGTACAGCCGCGCCAGATCGTATTGCGCGTCGGCATTGCCGAAATAGGAGGCGGCATAGGAGAACATCTCCCTCGCCCGCTCCGGATCGGACTTGATCTTCGAGTTGGGAATGCCGTTGAGGTAATAGCGTCCGAGAGCCACGAAGGCGTTGGCGACGATGCTGGCCTGCGGTGCGGACGGGCTGTCGTCGGCATGAGCATTGGCAATACTGCTGAAATATTCGAAAGCACGGAGATCGTCCTGGGTTACCCCATTGCCGTCGGCGTACATCCGCCCCAGTTTCCACTGGGCAAAGGGATGTCCACCTTCGGCGGCATATTGCAGCGCGGTCAGCGAGGAGTCCGGCGTTGCTGGTGGAACCACCTTTTTCAGCGGAATCCCGGGCTGAGCCGCTGCCACCGGGATCGCGGCATCTTGGTTGACCGGCGCCCCGTCAAAGGCGAAGCCGGGCATAGCCACCGGCGTGGCTCCTAGTAAAAATGCAAAAATAATGCGCCTAGATATCCACATGACACTGCTTCTCGTACGCACCACCCGGGCGGGGTACCGCGCCGCCTGCCGCCCGCCCGACCTGTTGGGCAAATTTCGACAGGGTATCCGACGTATGATTGGTCGCGCTTAGTCTCCATTTGGTCTTACGTTCGGCCTGCTCGGCGTCGGTCAACTTTACGTTAAGTGTGCCGAGCGCGGCGTCGATCTCGGAGATATCGCCGAAGCAGGGGTCAGCACCGGTAAATTTCAGGTTCGACATACCCGCAACTTTCACGGCCGCCATGTCGGGCGCGAAATTCCGCTTCAAGCCGACCATACCGCGAGTAGTGGTGACCGGCTCGTCAGTGGAGCGCCGCACGTCCTGGCGCGGATTCCAGTTTGCGCTTTTGAGGTTCTCGGCGATCGTGCGGCCCGTGACGGTAAAGCAATCCCCGTGCACGTGGTCCTTATCGAGCAACGTTTTCATCAGAAGCGGTATGTCACCAGCCTTGAACATGTCTTTGGCGACATGACGGCCAAGCGGCTTCAAATCCGCGACATTCGGTGTCTTTTTGAAGATTTCCGCCGCGTCGAATCGATCGAACTTGACGTCGCGCTCAGGGGCAACCGCCAGTGCACGGGCCGGACAGGGCAACGCCGGATCGATGGCCTCGGAGACTGTCGCCACGGTGCTGGCGATGAATTGTGCGTCGCACATCGTGGCGGACAGAGAGGTCGCCGGCTCAAAATCGGCGCCCGATATCTCGCCAACCAAATGCTTGCTGACAGCCTCGAACATGTTCGGCAGCGTGCTTTTGATATCGGTTCTGGCGTCCATCGCGAGCCCGTTTCCTCAGCCGACTCTTGTTAGCCCCGGAAAGACCCAGATCCTGAAAAAGGCTGGATATCCCTTTGCCTTCGCGAGCGCCGTGGCCGTTAATCTACGAAAGATAATTTCACGGAGAGGTGTGGCCAAAAAGCGGCGGCCGTAAAAGAGACCCCCGAAAAGTGATCGAATGGTCGCTATCTGTTGCCATCGGGCAACAATCGTGGCGCTCTGGCAACCATTGTGGCAGATATTTGTGTCCCGCAAAAGTTGCAGTCCATTGCCTTAGTCAATCTGGACGTTGGCCGCCTTGATCATCGGCCACCACTTCGCGATCTCGGATTTCTGCCAGGCTCCGAGGGCTTCAGGCGTGAGTTGATCCTTCCGCGGCATCTCCAGTCCCAATTGCTCAAACTTCTCACGTATCGCCGGATCACTCATGGCCTCCACAGCCGCGGCGTTGAGCTTGGCGACGATGGCTTTCGGGGTATCCCCTGGCACCCACAGACCCGACCAAAGTGTCATGTGGAAATCCTTCAAGCCTGCTTCGTCGGTGCTTGGAATATCCTTTGCCGACTCGACACGCTTGTCGTCGGTCACGGCATAGGCGCGGATCGTGCCGGCGCGAATCTGGCTGATCGAGTTGGAGGTCTGGTCGATGATGAGATCGATTTGCCCGGCGACCCTCGCGACTTGCAACAGCCGCAACGTCAGGCACGGTATCGCGCCGGCTATAGTTTGGTGTAATCGATCGGTTGGTGGCGATCGAGCGTGCGCGTGACGCGTGGCAGCGGATATTTAAGTCCGGTCGCGCAGTTGAACAGCAGCACGCGATCATTTTTCGAAACACGACCATCGGCGAGACTTTGCTTGTAGGCGGCATAGGTGGCGGCGCCCTCCGGACACAACAGCAGCCCTTCCTCGCGCGCGACTTCGTTCAGCGCGTCGGAAATCTTCGCGTCTTCCACCGCGATGGCAAAACCTCTGCTTTCCCGCACCGCGCGAAGAATGAGAAAATCTCCCACCGCCTGTGGCACCCGGATGCCCGATGCGATCGTATGAGCGTTTTCCCAACGCGGTGCGTGCTCGGTTCCGTTCTCGAATGCCCGCACCATCGGCGCACAGCCCGAAGCCTGCACTGCCACCATTCGCGGTCGCTTGCTGCCGATGAATCCGATCGCCTCGAGTTCGGCGAACGCCTTCCACATGCCAATCAGGCCAGTGCCGCCGCCCGTCGGATAAAAGATAAGGTCGGGAACATCCCAGCCGAGTTGCTCGGCCAGTTCCAGCCCCATGGTCTTCTTGCCCTCGACCCGATAGGGCTCCTTGAGCGTCGAGGTATCGAACCAGCCGACCTTGGCTTTGCCTTCCCCGACGATCTCGCCGCAGTCGTCGATCAGCCCGTTGACGCGATAGACCGTTGCACCCTGCAATTCGATTTCGCTGACATTTACTTCCGGCGTTTCGGCGGGGCAGAAGATCGTGGTCCTGATGCCGCAGGAGGTCGCGTAGGCCGCGAGCGCTGCCCCCGCATTGCCGTTGGTCGGCATTGCCATATGCTTGATGCCGAGCGCCTTGCCCATCGACACCGCCATGGCCAACCCGCGCGCCTTGAACGAGCCGGTCGGCAACCGTCCTTCATCTTTCACGATGATCTCGCCGCCGCCAATCTTCTTCGCAAGTTTTGTCAGGCGGATCAGCGGCGTCATCACCTCGCCGAGGCTGACGATATCGGTGACCTTGCGCACCGGCAGCACCTCCCGATAGCGCCACAGATCTGCAGGACGCTGCTTCAATGCATCCTTGGTCAGCGCTTTCCTCACACCGGGGAGGTCGTAGCGCACGAGTAGCGGCTTGCCGGCCTTGGAGAGGTTGTGGATCTGGTCGGCGGGATAGTGATCGCCTTCCATCGCACATTCGAGGTGAGTCACGAATGTGGGGCGCTCGATCGTCAGATTGTCATTATTTTTCACGGAATACAGTCTCGCTTGTCTTGTTGTCGAGGCGTGCGGGCCTGGCCGCTAACGGCTTTCCGTTCATGCGCTAGATGTTCAGCACTCGGCCATACGCATCAAGTACGGCCTCCTTCATCATCTCAGATAAGGTCGGATGCGGGAATACGGTGTGCATCAGTTCTTGTTCGGTGGTTTCAAGGTTCATGGCAACCACGTAGCCCTGGATCAGCTCGGTGACTTCTGCGCCGATCATATGCGCGCCGAGCAGTTGCCCGGTCTTCTTGTCGAATACCACTTTGACCAGTCCCTGATCCTCGCCCAGCGCGATCGCCTTACCGTTGCCGACGAACGGGAAACGGCCGACCCGGATTTCACGCCCGCCCTCCTTTGCCCTGGCTTCAGTCAAGCCGACGGAAGCCACTTGCGGATTGCAATAGGTGCAGCCGGGGATGAGCAATTTATCCATCGGATGAGGGTGCAGTCCCTTGATGGCTTCGACACAAACCACGCCTTCATGCTCGGCCTTGTGTGCGAGCATCGGCGGTCCTGCGACGTCGCCGATCGCATAGATGCCCGGAACGTTGGTCTTGCCGTAGCCATCGACCACCACGCAGCCGCGCTCGGTTTTGACGCCAAGCTTTTCCAGGCCGAGATTTTCGATATTGCCGACCACGCCGACCGCGGAAATCACCCGGTCGAATTCGACCGTCTGCGGCTTGCCCTTGCCGTCGTCGATGGTGGCGACGACGCTGTCGCTCTTCTTCTCGAGTTTCGACACGCCCGTATTGGTGAGAATCTTGATCCCCTGCTTCTCGAAGCGCTTGCGCGCCAGCCCGGCGATCTCCGCGTCTTCGACTGGCAGGATTTGCGGCAGGACCTCAACCACGGTCACCTCTGCACCCAATGTGTGAAAGAACGACGCGAACTCGATGCCGATCGCGCCGGAGCCAATGACCAACAGCGATTTCGGCATCTTCTCCGGCACCATCGCCTCGAAATAGGTCCAGATCAGCTTCTTTTCAGGCTCAAGCCCCGGCAGAACGCGCGGCCGGGCGCCGGTTGCCAGAATAATGTGCTTCGCCTGATAGGCACCCTCACCTTGCGCGCCTTTGGGGGCTTCAACTTGCGACTTCTTCACCGTGATCTTGCCCGGGGCAGCGAGCGTGGCTTCGCCCCAGATCACGGTGACCTTGTTCTTCTTCATCAAGAAGCCGACGCCGTCGTTAAGCCGCTTCGACACCCCGCGCGAGCGCTGCACCACTGCCTTCGGATCGAACGCGACGTTCTCGGCGGACAACCCGTAGTCCTTGGCGTGCTGCATGTAGTGATAAATCTCGGCCGAGCGTAGTAGCGCCTTGGTCGGGATGCAGCCCCAGTTCAAGCAGATGCCGCCGAGATAGGATTTCTCGACAATTGCGACCTTGTAGCCAAGTTGCGCCGCGCGAATGGCGGTAACGTAGCCGCCGGGCCCCGAACCGATGATGATGATGTCGAAGGAGGTATCGGCCATTCTCAGGCTCCCGTTTGCTCACGCCCGCGCGTGATAGCCCCTGTGTCCTTGGAGACGCAGGTCTACACCATCATCATGACGGGGTTTTCGATCAGCATCTTGAATGCGCCAATCAGTTCGGCACCGAGCGCGCCATCGACCGCGCGGTGATCGCAGGACAGCGTCACGCTCATGATATGCGCCGCCTCGATCTTGCCGTTGCGCACCACCGCGCGTTCCTCGCTGGTGCCAACCGCCAGGATAGTGGCGTGCGGCGGATTGATCACGGCGGTGAAATCCTTGATGCCATACATGCCGAGGTTTGATACGGCGGTAGTGCCGCCCTGATATTCGTCCGGCTTGAGTTTGCGGGCCCGTGCACGGGCGGCAAAATCCTTCATCTCCGCCGAAATCGTCGACAGCGATTTGGTCTCGGCTTTGCGAATGATCGGGGTGATCAAGCCGCCCGGCATCGCGACAGCGACGCCGACGTCAGAATGCTTGTGCTTGACCATGCCGGACTCGGTCCAACTCACATTACAGTCGGGAATCCTCTGCAGCGCGATCGCCAAGGCCTTGATGACGAAGTCGTTGACCGATAGCTTGTAGAGTGGCTTTTTCTCCTTGTCCTTCGGCGCCGCGCCGTTGATCTCGTCACGGGCCGCCAGCAGTTTACCGATATCGCAATCCATCGTCAGATAGAAATGCGGAACGGTCTGCACCGACGCGGTCAGGCGCTGGGCAATGGTGCGGCGCATGCCATCATGCGGAACCACTTCGTAGCTGCCCGGCTCGAACAGCGCGAGGATCTGCTTGTCCGACATCGAAGGCGCAATCGCGGACGCACCTGCGGACGCGGGAGACGGCCTCAGTCCCTTGCCCGATTTGGCCTGCTCAACATCGCGGGCGATGATGCGGCCGTGCGGGCCCGAACCATCGATGCGCGCAAGCTCGATGCCGGCCTCCTTGGCGAGACGACGCGCAAGCGGCGAAGAGAAAATGCGATCGTGGCCATCGCTCCGCGCGGTGGCTGGCGCAGATGCCGGTGCCATTGTGGCGGCTTTGACCGGCGCGGCTTCCTGCTTTGGCGCTTCGGCCTTGGTTTCTTGTTTGGCTTCCGGCTTCGGCTCAGGCTTTGCTTCGGGTTTTGCTTCCGCTTTGGCTTCGGTCTTTTGCTGGGGAGCCGCGCCAGCCGCCTCTACATCCTCGCCGTCACCGGCCATCACCGCGATGACATCGTTGACTGGCACATCCTGGGTACCCTCGGGCACCAGGATCTTCGCGATGGTGCCCTCGTCGACGGCCTCGACCTCCATCGTCGCCTTGTCGGTCTCGATCTCGGCGATCACGTCGCCGGACTTGACCTTGTCGCCCTCCTTCTTGAGCCATTTGGCAAGGTTGCCCTTTTCCATCGTGGGCGACAGCGCAGGCATCAGGATGTTAATTGGCATTATCAGTGACCTTGTTGCGACCGCGGCCCGGTAGTGCCCATGTCGGTCGGCCGCGCGATTTCGGCGTCGAACATGTCGACGATGCGCGCCAGCGCTTCGTCCTCGCTGTAGCTGCTCTCGCGTGAATAAGCCCGGGCGGCGTGACGCGCGATATCGACCAACAGCAGGCCCCACATATCCGGTTCCTCGAAGGCGCGCTGGAACGCAATGGAAAGTCCGCCATCGAGGACGAAAGCGCGCAGCACTTCGGTGGCGTCATAGCGGCCGATGACGTCCGGAGGCAATGGCTGCTCCTTGGGACCGGCCATGCGTCACCGATAACAAACGGCCTTGGCGGCCTCGACCACCTCGGCTACCGAAGGTAGTGCCAACTTTTCAAGGTTCGCCGCATACGGCATCGGCACGTCTTTGCCCGACACCCGCGCCACCGGCGCGTCCAGATAATCGAACGCGTGCTCCATGATGCGCGCGGCAATTTCCGCGCCGACGCCGTTTTGCTGCCAGCCCTCTTCCACCGTCACGGCGCGGCCGGTCTTCTTGACGGAAGCAACGACGGTATCGCTATCCATCGGGCGCAGCGTCCGCAGATCGATCACCTCGGCTTCGATGCCTTCCTTGGCAAGTTCTTCGGCTGCCTTCAGCGAATAGGTCATTCCGTTCGACCACGACACGATAGTGACGTGACTGCCGGAGCGCACCACCCGCGCCTTGCCGATCGGGATCACATAATCATCGAGTTTCGGCACCTCGCCGCTATGCCCGTAAAGCATTTCGTTTTCGAGAAAGATCACCGGATTGGGATCGCGGATGGCGGCCTTCAGCAGGCCCTTGTAGTCGGCGGCTGAAAACGGCGCGATCACCTTGAGGCCGGGTACCTGCGAATACCAGGCCGAATAATCCTGACTGTGTTGCGCCGCGACGCGCGCGGCTGCACCATTGGGGCCGCGAAATACGATCGCGCAGCCCATCTGTCCGCCCGACATATATAGCGTCTTGGCTGCAGAATTGATGATCTGGTCCATGGCCTGCATGGCGAAATTGAAGGTCATGAATTCGACGATCGGCTTCAGCCCGGCCATTGCTGCACCGACGCCGATGCCCGCAAAGCCATGTTCGGTGATCGGCGTGTCGATCACGCGCGTGGCGCCGAATTCCTGCAGCAGACCCTGGCTGACCTTGTAGGCGCCCTGATATTCGGCGACCTCTTCCCCCATCAGGAATACGTCGGGGTCGCGACGCATCTCTTCCGCCATCGCGTCGCGTAGCGCTTCGCGGATGGTCATGGTCACCGTTTCGGTACCGGCAGGCACTTCCGGATCAGGCTCAGCAACAGCCTTCGGCGCCGAGGGCAGCGCTTTCCTCTCGTCGGACTTTTCCTGGCTCTTCGGTGCTTCGGCCTTGACCTCGGTGGCCGGCTTGGAGTCGCCCGCTTTCTCTGCTTTAGCCGGTGCCGGCGCCTTGCCGAGATCGCCGGCGCTCTCGCCGTCGGCCAGGATGGTCGCGATCGGGGTGTTGACCGCAACGTCGGCGGTGCCTTCGGGGATCAGGATCTTGCCGAGTGTGCCTTCGTCGGTGGCTTCGACTTCCATCGTCGCCTTGTCGGTCTCGATCTCGGCAATAACGTCGCCCGACTTGATCGTCTCGCCTTCCTTTTTCAGCCACTTCGCGAGGTTGCCCTTTTCCATGGTAGGGGAAAGCGCGGGCATCAGTACTTGAATTGGCATATCGGCTCCGAAAGTCAGCTTGCGCGCTTAGCGATAGACATCGGTGTAAAGCTCGGACGCCTCCGGCTCGGGATCGTGCTGGGCGAAATCGGCGGCGCTATTCACGATCTCGCGCACCTCGGCGTCGAGAGCTTTCAGTTCCTGCTCGGTCATCTTGGCCGCCAGCAGCCGGTTGCGAACCTGCTCGATCGGGTCCTGGTCATGACGAACCTTGTCGACCTCCTCGCGAGTACGGTATTTCGCTGGATCCGACATCGAATGACCACGGTAGCGGTACGTCTGCATCTCCAGGATATAGGGTCCCTTGCCTTCCCGGCACCATGCCACCGCCTCGTCGCCGGCGGCCTTCACCGCGCGAACGTCCATGCCGTCGACCTGCATGCCCGGGATGTTGAAGGAAATGCCGCGTCTGGAAAAATCGGTCTGTGCCGAAGAGCGGGTCACCGACGTGCCCATGGCGTAGCGGTTATTCTCGATCACATAGATCACCGGGAGTTTCCACAGCTCCGCCATGTTGAAGCTCTCATAGACCTGGCCCTGGTTCGAGGCGCCGTCGCCGAAATAAGCCAAGCTGACGAAATCATTGCCGCGATAGCGATTGGCAAAGGCGAGGCCCGTGCCAAGCGGCACCTGGGCGCCGACAATGCCATGACCGCCGAAGAAGTTCTTCTCCTTGCTGAACATATGCATGGAGCCGCCCTTGCCCTTGGAATAGCCACCATGGCGGCCGGTCAATTCCGCCATCACGCCCTTGGCTTCCATGCCACATGCCAGCATGTGACCGTGATCGCGGTATCCTGTTATAACCTGATCGCCTTTCTTCAAGGCCATCTGCATGCCAACAACGACTGCTTCCTGGCCGATATAAAGATGGCAAAAACCGCCGATCGCGCCCATGCCGTAGAGCTGGCCGGCCTTTTCCTCGAACCGCCGGATCAGCAACATGTCGCGCAGCGCGACCAGTTCCTGCTCTTTGGTGAATTCCGGCGGAGAGCCGTTGCCTCTCTCCTGCCCAGCTTCCTTTGTGGCGGTCTTTTTCAGTGCAGCCATGGCAATTCCGGATCAGAGGGCGGAGCGTCCTCTCTAGCTCAACTCAAACCGCCATGAAAGCATTGCTTGAAACGGCGAAATTTCGCTGCAATGCGACACGCAACTTTCGAGATCGATTTTGCAAAGTTTTGAAATTTGACGTCTAGTTGGTATTGGTCCGGACCAGATCGTGGGGATTGACGTAGTCGAGCTGATAACGCGCACGCTCATCGAGCATATCGGGATCGACCCGGTCGGAGCGCAACAGCGAGACGCGGTGCTCCTCCTGGGCACGTTCGTGCTTCAAGCGCGCCAACTCCGCCGTCAAGGCGATGATTTCCTGGTCGAGCTCCTGCCGCGCATTGAGCCCGTAGCGGCCGGTATAGGCGTTGACGCCGAAATAACTGATCATCGCCGCCGCTATTGCATAAAGGGCAAGCCCGGTAAGCACGGATTTGAGGCGATTGCGAGAGACCATGGCCGGAGCATGCGACGGCCCGGTTAACGCAATCTTAATGCTGTGCCCACTGGCTGATTCTGCCTATCTATGATGCTTTCCCACGAAAGCGGCATAGGCGTCGATATATTGCTTGAGCACCGCTTGCAGTGATTCCTTCGTCAATTCGCCCTTTTCGTCGAAGCCCTCGCCAACGCCGTTGAGATAAATCTCGGGCTGGCCGAGGATCGGACCGGAAATTCCGGGCAGGATGTTCTGCAGGTGCTTGGCCGCGCTGACGCCGCCAAGCGGTCCCGGCGAGTTGCTGACGATGCCGATCGGCTTACCGAGGAACGAGCTTTTGCCAGAAGGGCGCGAAGCAATATCAATGGCATTCTTGAGCACGCCGGGGATCGAGCGGTTGTATTCGGCTGTCACGAAGATAACGCCAGTCGATTTCTGGATCCTTTCACGAAATCCCACCCAGTCGGCCGGCGGTTCGGCTTCCAGATCCTGATTGAAAAAGCGCGTTGGCAATCTTGAGTGTAAAGCTCTCCTTGCGGAGGCTGCCGACGATAACGACAATGGTGTGGGCCATGAAGTGTCCTTGGGATCTTGACGCGGCACCAGAGCGGCAGGCGCCAGCCAGATGCTCCTCAGACCAACGCCTTCAGCGCCGCCTTGCCGGCATATTTCGCCTGGTTTCCCAATTCCTGTTCGATCCGCAGCAACTGGTTGTACTTGGCGGTGCGGTCGGATCGCGCCAGCGAACCGGTCTTGATCTGACCGCAATTGGTCGCGACCGCAAGATCGGCGATGGTGGAATCCTCGGTCTCCCCCGAGCGGTGCGACATCACGGCGGTGTAACCGGCCTTATAGGCCATCTCGATCGCACTCAGCGTCTCGGTCAGGGTGCCGATCTGGTTGACTTTGATCAGGATCGAGTTGGCGCAACCGCGCTTGATGCCGTCGGCGAGCCGCTTCACATTGGTGACGAACAGATCGTCGCCCACGAGCTGGCACTTGTTGCCGATCAGATCGGTGGCGAGCTTCCAGCCCTTGAAATCGTCTTCGGCAAGGCCGTCCTCAATCGAGACGATGGGATAGCGCGAAACCAGCTCCTGCAAATATTTGGCCTGCTCCTCGACGGAGCGGGTTTTGCCCTCGCCTTCATAGACATAAGCGCCATTCTTGAAGAACTCGGTCGAAGCCGGATCGAGCGCCAGCGCGACGTCCTCGCCGGGCTTGTAGCCGGCCTTCTCGATCGACTTCATCACAAAGGCGAGCGCCTCGTCAGCCGATTTGAGATTGGGAGCGAATCCGCCCTCGTCGCCCACATTGGTGTTATGGCCGGCATCATGCAGCCCCTTCTTCAGCGTATGAAACACCTCGACGCCCATGCGCAGGCCTTCGGAAAAACTCGGCGCGCCGACCGGCATGATCATGAATTCCTGGAAGTCGATCGGATTGTCGGCGTGCACGCCGCCATTGATGATATTCATCATCGGCACCGGCAAGGTCCGCGCCGAAGTGCCGCCGACATAGCGATACAGCGGCATGTCGAAGGATTCGGCGGCCGCCTTGGCGACGGCGAGCGAGACGCCGAGAATGGCGTTGGCACCGAGCCGGCCCTTGTTCGGCGTGCCATCGAGCTCGATCAGGGTCTGGTCGATCTGCACCTGCTCCTCGGCCGCCATGTCGGCGAGCGCCTCCAGGATCTCACCGTTGATGGCATCGACCGCCTTGCGGACGCCCTTGCCGAGATAGCGTGCCTTGTCACCGTCGCGCAGTTCGACCGCCTCATGCGCGCCGGTGGAGGCGCCTGACGGCACCGCGGCGCGTCCCAGCGAACCGTCCTCCAGCACCACATCGACCTCGACGGTAGGATTGCCGCGGCTATCGAGAATTTCGCGGCCGATGATGTCGACGATGGCGGTCATGAGAGCCTCTTGAAAAAATGCAGGGATTTCGGCGATTCGCGCTGCTTCTACAGCAATGGTGGAGACCCGAAAAGGCCGCCCCCAAGACCGCCGCTATGCGTGACGCTGGCAGCTGAATTGTCTAATAACGGACAATGGAGACGCCCTGATGTCGAAGACCCCCAGCAAGTCCGGAAAGTTCGCCGGGCTTCAACTCGGCCGCGCGGTGGAATGGCCGGATACGCCGCAAAAAGCCAAACTCGACCGTGTTCCCAACCCGCAAGCCGGAACGCAATATCTGGTGCGCTTCATCGCGCCGGAATTCACCTCGCTGTGCCCGATCACCGGGCAACCCGATTTCGCGCATCTGGTGATCGACTATGTGCCCGGACAATGGCTCCTGGAATCGAAATCGCTGAAACTCTATGTCGCGAGTTTTCGCAATCATGGCGCGTTCCATGAGGATTGCACCGTCATGATCGGCAAGCGGATCGCCACCGAGATCAGACCGAAATGGCTGCGCATCGGCGGCTACTGGTATCCCCGCGGCGGCATTCCGATCGACGTGTTCTGGCAGACCGGCAAGCCGCCGCAGGATCTGTGGATTCCCGATCAAGGTGTCGCTCCCTACCGCGGACGTGGCTGATCGTTCTCGCGACACGCTGCGCCCGAGTTCGTAATTTCGTTGGCCCAAGTCGAGGGCGCCGGGAATGCCGGGTGTCCGATGCACCCGTGGTTTGTGCAAAAAATGCACGGGTAGTGCCACAGGTTTACCGGTTTCAGCCGGCATTCCCTGCACGATGGCCTTACGGTTTCCTTCGAGCTCTTCCCGGTGACCGGGCTTTGTTGTCACCGTCGCCCCTGAGAAGCGTTAGCTTCTTAAGAACTTGACGCCAGCGTCGGGGCGCCAGAACCACACGACTTCGCCGTACGCGACCGCGCCGCTCGTCCACGCGAAAAAACGCGCGACGACGCTATCGCGTCCACCGCATCCCGCACCCAACGTTCGTGACGATGGCCGACGCCCCTCTGAGAAAGCGCGAGACCCGGTTCAGATGTGACTGATTTGGGTTGGATGAAAACGAATTTATTTTTGCCTATGGGGGTGGACAGGCAAATCACGCCAGGGGTCGTGGGTTTCTCGGCCCGGAGCTGCCAGCACGCTCGAATATTTCTCACTATCCCTAGTTGAATCCGCTATCCTAGTTCGCCTGAAGTGACGCCACGCCCTACACCGAAAAATTGCAAATGCTGCAAGCTGAGTTGGGCGTGACGCCGCCAGCGGTCAGAGACCGCCACGGCTCCTCGTTCATTGGGTCGCGACCTGCTGCAACGTGTTGAAGCGTGCCTTCTGCTCGACGGTCAGGCTCGCGTAGAAATCGTCCAGCGCCGGCTGCATCTGGTTGGCCGCCTGCAGCATGGCTGAAAGCCGCTTCTCCATCGCCTGCAACCGTCCTACCGGCGTAACCGGCACTTCGTCGGGACACGCCGCCTGCAAGCTCTCGACCGCCTGCTTCGTCGCATCGCTCAAATGATCGAGCGCATTCTGCTGCTTGTCGGTCGGATGCAGCACGGCTTTAATCCGCTCGATCGGCAGGCTCGTAAGGCTCGACTTCGACGCGTTGCAGCTGTCGGCCTTGTTCTCCGGCTTGCCCTCGACCCTGGCTTGCTGTTGCGGCTGATCTTCCGGTGCCGCGGGAAGACGCGGACCTAGCGCATTGAAGCGTGCCCGCTGCTCGTCATTTAGTGCGTTATAAAATGCTTCCAGCGCCGGCCGGACCACGCGCACCGCCTCGAGGGTGGCACTGATCCGGTTGGTCATCGCTCGCAATCGGTCAGGCGGCGTCAGCGCATAGCTGTCGCTGCAGGAACTCTTGAGCGCGCCGGCAGCCTGCGCCGCCGCGTGTTTCAATTGATCGAGCAACGCACGTTGGTCCGATGTCGGTCGCAGCGTGCGGGTGATCTCGGCGAATGGCCACGCGGTGATGCCGCTGTCCGGATTACGACATAGTTGCCCGAGAGCCCGCTCGCTCAGGCCCGAGCGCTCGCGCAGTCGCGACGATCCGACCGTTGCGCTGCCGGGCTCGATATGGCCGTTCGGCGCGACGTTCCCCTCGGGATCGATGCCGGCATAAGCAGAATACGGACTGCCGACATCCCAGAACGCCGTATCGATCAAATCGTCATAGGCGTAAGCCCAGTAGGCATCGTCATAGGCTGCGGGCCAGAACGTGTAATCGAAGATATCGGCATAGGCATACGGCCAGAACACCGGGCCGAGCCAAGGCACGAATGCCGCATGCACGTGATTGCGCCAGGCCTTGCGCGGAGCCCAGCCGTTCAACCGCGCCGCGAGCGCGGCTTGAGCGCGCGGATCGGCATTGTTTCGGAACTGCGCGGCAAATCGTCCGCGCGCGGCGGCCTGCACGGCGGTTGCGGCCGCGCTGCGCTCCCCAGCCGCGGGCCCTGTACCGAGCTTCTGTTGCTGCGCGAGATCGCGCTTCTGAGAAAGCTGCTCGCGCTGCAACAGGCGTTGCTGAGCCGCCAGGGTGCGTTGCGCCCGCCCGCCCTGCGGGTTTTGGGCCTGCAACTGCTGCACGCGCTGCTGCAGGCGATCGATCCGGGTTTGGCGCTCGGTGCTGCGGCGCGACAGCGCATCGCGCTGGCGTTGCTGTGCGAGTTGCTGATGCTGTTCAGCCCCCAATTCATGGCCGCGCGCGGGTTGCGCAATTCGTTCCTGCCGCTGTCTTTCCTGCCGCGGCGAACGCGCACTGATTGTGGACGGTGCGCTCGGGCGCCGTGACGCGGCGATGTGCGGCACCGGACGTGATGCCATTGCCGGATGCTGGAAGCTCGGACGCGACGCAGCGATATGCGGAGGCGCCGGGCGAGAAGGCGCGGCGAAATGTGGCGCCTGCTGCACCGCCATCGCCGGTCGCTGCGGCGCGGCGTGAAACGCCGGTGCAGCCGGCCGAGCCATAGCCGGCGCGGCGGGCCGAGCCATAGCCGGCGCCGCGGGCCGGGCCGCTGACGGCGGCCCGCCGTGCCTTTGCTCCGCGGAGGCGCCGGTGGTTGCCGCGATCAGAGAAAGGCCAGCAAGACAGGCCACAACGGATAGCGCAACGCCAATTCGATCGGGCCGCATGGTTAAAGCTCCCTGTCATTCGGCCCCGCACGCATCAACAACGCGTGCGCGTGGGAAACGATCCGCGCAGGATTGTCGCGCCTCGTCGGCCGGACCTCGTCCGGCCAGCGGTCGTAAGGGATGAAGCAGGACATTTGCCAAGCAAGACGCCGTTAGCGCTTGACGAACATGCTCAACTCAGACCGCAGGCTGCGTCTTACGCAACAGCGCAGGCAAGGCACGGCCCAGGCCGGAAGGATCGAGCCCGCCCTCCGACAGGCTGGTGCAAAGGTCACCAGCAACGACGTTCGGGAACTTGCGGAAGGCGAAGCCCACGGCCGCTCCCCGGTTTCGACCATCAAGCCGCAGGGTTTTTCGCCAGCGCGTCGAACGCCATCAGCCGCCGTACCAGTCCCTCGAACTCGCGCAGCGGCACCATGTTGAGGCCATCGGACGGCGCGCGGTCGGGATCGGGATGGGTTTCAATGAAAACGCCGGCCACGCCGACCGCGACCGCGGCACGCGCCAGCACGGGGACGAATTCACGTTCGCCGCCTGATGATGACCCCTGGCCGCCTGGCTGCTGCACGGAATGTGTGGCGTCGAAAATCACCGGCGCGCCGGTGCTGCGGGCCATGATCGGCAGCGATCGCATGTCCGACACCAGCGTGTTGTAACCGAACGACGCGCCGCGCTCGGTAACCAGCACATTGCGATTACCGCCGCCGGTGATCTTGGCCACGACATTGGCCATGTCCCACGGCGCCAGGAACTGCCCCTTCTTGATGTTGACGACCTTGCCGGTGGCCGCCGCCGCCAGCAGCAGATCGGTCTGCCGACACAGGAAGGCCGGGATCTGCAGCACATCGACCGCCTGCGCCACCTCGGTACATTGCCCAGCCTCGTGAATATCGGTGAGCACGGGCAATCCAACCACGGAGCGGATTTCCGCAAAGATCGGCAGCGCCTGTTTCAGCCCGATGCCGCGCTGGGCAGTGCCGCTGGTGCGGTTGGCCTTGTCAAACGAGGTTTTGTAGACGAGGCCGATCTTCAGCCGCGCGGCGATCTCCTTCAGGGCGCCGGCGACTTCCAGCGCATGTGCGCGACTCTCGAGCTGGCACGGGCCCGCGATGATCGAAATCGGCAGATCATTGCCGAATTTGACCGATCCGACGTCAACGACCGGCGCGGCCTTGGCATTGGCACTCAACGGCGTTTCCCTCGTTTTCCGGGGCGACCATGCCGGGCCGCAGCCGGGGGATCAACCCTTTAGGCCGGTTTTGCGGCTTCGAATATCAGGGTTGCCCCAAAGGCGAGCTCGGGCGTGACCACAAGCCGGCCATTATCGCCACGAGACTGGCGACGGGACGCAATTCCACCCTCGCGATGCAATGCCTCGACGGCTGCGATATCGGCGACCGCGAAGCGCAGAGCATTCAATGTCATCCCCGCGCCGTCCGGCTTGATCGCAACGCCGGTACGATCGCGGAATGCCACGGCTTCCATGATCTCGACATCGCCGTTTTCGGTCACCGCCTTGATGCCCAGCGAATTCGAATGCAGATCGCGCAGGCCGGTAAAGCCTTTAAGGAAAATATGATGGTCAGTCGGATTGTCGGCGACCAAGGCCACGCCCGGCATGGTTTTGGCGCCATTGGCATGAATTTGGAACGTCGGATTCCAGAAATTCTCGGGAAAATGATGCTGACACGCGGCAAAGCCTACCTCCGGCGAGGCTGCATCTCGCGCGAACGCCAGCGAGAAGGCGAGTTTTATCACTGTACCGTCGGGCCGCTTGCCTTCGCGCGAAAAATCGAACACGTCGAAGGCTCCGATGCCGGCGGCCTCGAACGTGCGCGCATCATCGGCCGCGTTGCGGCTATTGAGGAGCAGCATCGAAAGCCCTTCGCGCGCGGCCAGGAAATCGCGATTGAACGCACCGAACGAAAAGAATCGTGGTCCGTGCGGGGGGATTTTTTCGGCCTTGGCAATCTCGAGCAGTTCGATATAGGCATTACCGAGTTGCACAATGCGGTTGTGCGTGCCCCATGGGTGCCGGTTGCGCGGACCGACCGTGAAGCCAACGCGGCAATACAATTCGGCCGCGGCGTCGAGGTCGCGCACGGCGTGCACAATATGATCGAGCCCCTGCGTCATCTGACGGAAACAGCTCCGCTATCTGACTGACGAGAATGGCGTCGGCACCAGCAATTGGCTGACAATGTTGCCTACGATCTGACCATCTTCTTCAGTCTTGGCGCGCGCCGCAATCCACTGCGGATCGCTCTGGAACGCATTCCATCTTTTCTCGCGATCGGCCAGCGAGTCCCAGTGCAGCATGTAGGTCAGTTCCTGGTTGGACTCGCCGATCAGCGTGGTGAAAAAACCGGCTTGCTTGATGCCGTGCTTCTCCCAAAGCTTCAGCGTGGTGTTCTCAAAACGCTTCAAGAGCGCCGGCAATCGTCCGGGCACGCAACGATAGACGCGCAATTCCAGGATCATTTTTTCAGCGCTCCCTGTTTTTTGCCAGCCGTTTATAGCGCGCGAAAGGAAGGCTGTCTGCGACGGCATCCCGGCGCACTCGATGCCGCCGCTTTGTTGCGATATCGATCCTCCTCAACCGGGAAGTCATCAAGCATAAGGCCAAGCGCCGAGCGCGCAGTCTTGAATCGAGGAGACTCCGCGCGAGATCGTCAAAAGGCGCTTGGACGGCCTTACACCAGCCGCGACTGCACTACCGCGGCCTGAATGAACGAGGCGAACAGCGGGTGCGGCTCCAACGGGCGTGATTTCAGTTCGGGATGAAACTGCACCCCGATGAACCACGGATGATCCTCGTATTCGACGATCTCCGGCAGCACGCCGTCGGGCGACAGGCCTGAGAAGCGCAGGCCGTGCTGCTCGAGCCGGTCTTTATAGGCGGTGTTGACCTCGTAGCGATGACGGTGGCGCTCCAGGATTTCGGTGGCGCCGCCGTAGACTTCGGACACCCGGCTGCCGCGCTTGAGCGCCGCGGGATAGGCGCCAAGCCGCATGGTGCCACCGAGGTCGCCGGCCTTCGAGCGCTTCTCCAGCTCATTGCCCCGCAGCCATTCCGTCATCAGTCCGACCAGCGGCTCCGACGTCGGGCCGAACTCGGTGGAATTGGCTTGCTCGATGCCGGCCAGATTGCGGGCGGCCTCGATCACCGCCATCTGCATGCCGAAACAAATGCCGAAATAAGGCACGTCCCGCTCGCGGGCGAACTGCGCCGCGCGGATCTTGCCTTCGGCGCCGCGCTGGCCGAAACCGCCGGGCACCAGGATGCCGTTGACGTGTTCGAGGAACGGCGCGGGGTCCTCGTTTTCGAACACTTCGCTCTCGATCCAGTCGAGATTGACCTTGACCTTGTTGGCGATGCCGCCATGCGACAGGGCCTCGATCAGGGATTTATACGCGTCCTTCATCCCGGTGTATTTGCCGACGATCGCGATCGTCACTGCGCCTTCCGGATTGCGCACGCGCTCATTGATCTCGTGCCAGCTCTGCAGCGCCGGGGGAATCCGCGCCTCGATGCCGAATGCCGCCAGCACCTCGTCGTCGAGCCCGGCGGCGTGATAGGCCTCCGGCACCGCGTAGATGTTGTCGACGTCGCGCGCCTCGATCACGGCGCTTTCGCGCACATTGCAGAACAGGCCGAGCTTGCGCCGCTCCTCTTTGGGGATCGGGCGATCAGTGCGGCACAACAGGATATCCGGCTGAATGCCAATCGAGCGCAATTCCTTGACCGAATGCTGCGTCGGCTTGGTCTTCAGCTCGCCGGCGCTCGGGATGAACGGCAGCAAGGTCAGGTGAATATAGATCGCGTGATCGCGTGGCAGATCGTTCTTGATCTGCCGGATCGCCTCGAAGAACGGCAGGCCCTCGATGTCGCCGACGGTGCCGCCGATCTCACACAGCACGAAGTCGAACTCGTCATTGCTGTCGACGATGAAATTCTTGATCGCGTTGGTGACATGCGGGATCACCTGGATGGTGGCGCCGAGATAGTCGCCGCGCCGCTCCTTGGTCAGGATGTCCTGGTAGATGCGCCCCGTCGTGATGTTGTCAGCCTTGGTGGCCGGCCGGCCGGTGAAGCGCTCGTAATGGCCGAGATCGAGATCGGTTTCGGCGCCGTCGTCAGTAACGAACACTTCGCCGTGCTGGTACGGCGACATCGTTCCGGGATCGAGATTGAGATAAGGGTCAAGCTTGCGAAGCCGGACCTTGTAGCCTCGTGACTGCAGCAGCGCGCCGAGCGCTGCGGATGCCAGACCTTTTCCAAGCGATGAAACCACGCCGCCGGTGATGAAAATGTACCGCGCCATGGGACCTAACCTTTAAGGCTACCGGCGCGATTCGCCAAAACGATTCGCCGGCCGTACCGAACAATCTTCGGGCCTGTGGGTGACATGAAATTGCAAGCGCTGTCAGTATATTGGTTGGGTCTGCTCATGCGGGGCACCGGATGCTGTCCCCGCATGGCAACCCCGCTTTATTGCGACCGCGGTGCTTCAGGAGCCGCCGGTGCGGCGGGCGGGCTCTGCTGCTGGTCCGACTTCTTCAATGAATCGAGGATACCGCCGCCGCTGGTTGGCGGCGCGACGGGAGTTGCACCGCCCGCCGGTTGCGACTGCGAAGCAGGCGTGGTGCCGATGATCGAGGTCGGAGCGCGGTTATAGCTCGCGAGCCAGTTCAGGAACAGGCTGGTCGCGAAGAAAGCCGCCGCGAGGATCGCCGTGGTGCGCGATAACAGGTTCGCGGTGCCCCGGCTCGACATGAAGCCGGCGCCGCCTCCCATGCCAAGGCCACCGCCTTCCGATTTCTGCAACAACACCATGCCGATCATCACAGCGACGATCATGAGGTGGACGACAATGACGACAGTCTGCATTTCGACCTTCCGTCGCAAACCCAAAGAAGCCGGGCTTTCGGCCACTTTATTGGACTTTGCGGGGTTTGAATTCGCGCGGTGTTACACGATCGGACCGGGCATTGTCACCCCCGGCGATATCGCTACGACATAATCGCTGGCCTCCCTCGTTGCGAGAGCACGGAGCCGATCAAGCGAGCAAGCGCGACCTTTAGTCGGAGGTATAATAATACTATAGCAGACGATTCTCGAGACGGTCGCCGGCGGCGGTCGGTCGGCTTCATCATCCGTTGGCGCAAGACACACCGGAAGCCGTTCTGGCCAGATGCGCGGGCGTCAGCGGAACGAGGCGAGCGTGTCGTGGCGGCCTTACCGGCACGACGATCTATTGGAAGTGGAGAGACGTGCCGGTGCTGCTTAAAGGTGTGGCTCAAGGACACCCTTGCGCGATCGCCAGGAAGTCCGACGCCTTTAGGCTGGCGCCGCCAACCAGCGCGCCGTTGACGTTGGCCACCGCCATTAGTTCCGCCGCGTTTGAGGGTTTGACCGAGCCGCCGTAGAGAATCCGCATCCGGGCGCCCTCCCCCCTAAATCGCGATGTCAGGGAATCCCGGAAAAAGCGATGAACCTGCTCGACATCTCCGGTGGTCGGGGTCAGCCCAGTGCCGATCGCCCAGACCGGCTCATAAGCCACGATCAGATTAGCCGCAGTCGAGCCATCCGGGAGCGAACCCCTGAGCTGGCTGCCGCAGATATCGAGCGTTTTGCCCTGATCGCGCTGCTGTTGGGTCTCGCCGATACAAACGATGGCGATGAGGCCCGCGCGCCAAGCCGCTTCCGCCTTTTGCCGCACCAGCGCATCGCCTTCGCCATGATCGGCGCGCCGCTCGGAGTGGCCGACGATGACGGCGCGGGCGCCGGCATCCGCCAGCATTTCCGCCGAAAGATCACCGGTATGGGCGCCTGATGCCTTGGGATGGCAATCCTGGGCTCCCACTGTAAGGGTTTTCGCGCCATGCGCCTTGGCCGCGAAAGCCGCAATCAAGGTCGCAGGTGGGCAAACCATCAGGTCGGCCTTGGCGGCGACCCCTCCGGCTCCCGCACACATGGCCTCAAATTCGCTCAGCGAAGCCCTGAGGCCGTTCATTTTCCAATTGCCGGCAATCAGCGGCCGGATGGCGTCGGTCATGTCGAAGTCCCGATAAGTTGAGGCATGAGCAGCGCTAGCAGAACCCGCGCGCCAGTTCCAGATGCCGGCTTTGGGCGATCCTGGACCGCTAACGCGTCAAAATCGCCGTCCGCGCCGAGGTTGCGACGGGACGGTTGCCACTTTATGATGCTTTATCAACTCGGTGACGCCCTTTTGCGGAATTCGACTCGAATTCCTCTTGGGCGCGAACCGGTTCCCCTCCTGCAAACACGTTGGACCCATGCTTCGAGGAATACGGAAAGCCTCATCAAACTGGCTCGGCAAAACCATTATGGCCGTCGTGATGGGCGTGTTGATCGTCAGTTTCGGTATCTGGGGCATCGCCGATATCTTTCGCGGCTTCGGGCAATCGACCCTGGCCACGGTCGGCCATACCGAGATTTCGACCGAGCAGTTCCGTCAGCTCTATACTGATCGGTTGCAGCAGATCGGCCGCCAGGTTGGACGGCCGATGACAATGGATCAGGCGCGCGCCTTCGGCCTCGACCGTCAGGTGCTACAGCAGACCATTGCCGAGGCCGCGCTGGACGAGGAAGCGCGGCGGCTGGGGCTTGCACAATCCGAAGAAGAAACCAAACGGATGATCTTCAGCGATCCCAATTTCAAGGGCGCCAACGGCTCATTCGACCCCGCGCGCTTTGCGGCCGCGATCCGGCAGTTTGGCTACAGCGAAGCGCGCTATGTTGCCGACCAGCGCAAGGTCACCCTGCGGCGTCAGATCGCAGGTACCATTTCGGCCGGCCTGAGCCCGCCGAAAGTGATGATCGAGGCGCTCAGTCATTTCCAGAACGAGCAGCGTTCGATTGAATACGTCAAGCTCAACGCCGCCCAGGCCGGGACCATCGATCCGCCATCACCGGAAACGCTGGCGGGCTATTTCGACGAGCACAAGGTCCAGTTCCGTGCGCCCGAATATCGCAAGATCGCCTTTGTCGCGATCACCCCGGAAGAGATCGGCAAGTGGTCGGAAGTCTCGGACGAGGACGCCAAGAAACTGTACGAGATGCGACGCGAAACGATTGGCACGCCGGAAAAACGCGAGGTGCAGCAGGTCGTATTTCCGAACATGGAAGAGGCAATGGCGGCGCGGACCCGCCTCGGCTCCGGAACGTCGTTCGACGAACTGGCCAAGGAGCGCGGACTGAAAGCATCCGACGTCGACCTCGGCATGGTCTCGAAATCCGAAATCATTGATCCCGCGATCGCTAATGCGGCCTTCTCTCTGCCGTCGGGCGAGATCAGCCAGCCGGTGCAGGGCCGTTTCGGTGTCGCCGTGGTCAAGATCAGCAAGATCGTGCCGGGGGTCGATGTGTTCTATGACAGCGTGTCCCAGGGCCTCAAGAAGGAAATCGCCACCGAGCGCGCACGAAAGCAAGTTTCAGACCTGCGCGACAAGATGGAAGACGAGCGCGGTGGCGGCGCAAGCGTGATCGAGGCGGCAAAGAAGCTCGGGCTTGCCGCCGTGACCATCGATGCGGTCGACCGTTCCGGCCGTCTTCCCAATGGTCAGCTCGCGACCAACGTTCTCCCCGGTCTCGATGTCGTTACCCAGGCTTTCAACAGCGACGTCGGCGTCGACAACGATCCGATTTCGTACCATGGCGGATATGTCTGGTTCGACGTGCTCGGCATCACCCCGTCGCGGGAGCGCGGTCTCGACGAGGTCAAGGACCAGGTCGAGACGAAATGGCACGAGGACCAGGTCGCCAGTCGCCTGCGCACCAAGGCGACCGAAATGGTGCAGAAGCTAGACCAGGGCGCCAAGCTCAGGGATGAAGCGGCGGCCGCCGGCCTGAAGGTCGAGACCGCAGCGAGCCTCAAGCGCGACGCCACTCCGCCAGGCGTTCCGGCCAGCGCGATCTCGGCAGCGTTTCGCACCGCCAAGGATGGCGCTGGTCAGACGCCGAGCGCCGACAACGGCGAATGGATCGTGTTTCGCGTGACTGACATTACGGTTCCGCCGGTCGACATGGCATCCGACGACATCAAGAAGATGAAAGGTCAGCTTCAGCGCAGCCTCGAGGACGAACAGATCGCGCAATACGTCGCCAGGCTCGAAACGCAGATCGGCACCAGCATCAACGAAGCCGCCTTTGCGCAGGTGACCGGCGCGAACAGCAACGACAACTGAGCAGAAAAAGGGCCAGGCATCGGTTCGTTGTCGAAAACGCCCACCTGAAAGCACGCGATGGACGATCTCAAATCTATCATCGGAAAACTGGCGACCGGCGCCACGCTGTCGCGTGATGAAGCTGCATCCGCCTTCGACAGCATGATGTCCGGTGAGGCGACGCCCTCGCAGATGGGCGCCTTGTTGATGGCGCTTCGGGTTCGCGGCGAGACGGTCGACGAAATCACCGGGGCCGTCTCGGCGATGCGGTCCAAGATGCTGCGTGTCAATGCTCCCGAAGGCGCCGTCGATGTGGTCGGCACCGGCGGCGACGGCTCCGGTTCGGTGAATGTGTCGACGTGCGCCTCGTTCATTGTCGCGGGCGCCGGCGTTCCCGTCGCCAAACATGGCAACCGTGCGCTGTCGTCGCGCTCGGGTGCTGCTGACGTGTTGAGCTCGCTGGGCGTCAAGATTGACATCACGCCCGAGCAAGTTGGCCGCTGCGTCACGGAAGCCGGAATCGGATTCATGTTCGCTCCCACGCATCATCCCGCCATGAAAAATGTCGGCCCGACCCGGGTCGAACTCGCGACCCGCACTATCTTCAATCTGCTCGGCCCACTGTCCAACCCCGCGGGCGTCAGGCGACAGATGGTCGGAGTGTTTTCCCGGCAATGGGTCCAGCCGTTGGCGCAGGTGCTGAAGAATCTCGGCGCCGAATCCGTCTGGGTGGTGCATGGCTCGGATGGCCTCGATGAAATCACCATCACCGGTCCGACCTTTGTCGCCGCGCTCGAGAACGGCAATATCCGCACCTTTGAAGTCACGCCGGAGGAAGCGGGTGTTGCCCGTGCCGGCGGCGACGCGCTGAAGGGCGGCGACGCGGCTTTCAACGGGATCGCGCTGAAAGGCGTGCTCGACGGCAAGCCGGGTCCGTATCGCGAGGTCGCCCTGCTCAATGCGGCGGCTGCGCTGATCGTGGCGGGCCGCGCCAAAAACTTGAAGGAAGGCGCCGCGCTTGGCACCAAATCGCTCGACAGCGGTGCGGCGGCATCGCGGCTGAAACATCTGATCGCCGTCTCCAACGGCTGACCGCAAGGACCACTCGATGTCCGATATCCTGACCAAGATCGAGGCCTACAAGCGAGAGGAAATCGCCGCCGCCAGGCGCGCCCATCCGCTTGCCGGCATGGAAGCGCTGGCGAAAGCAGCGCCGCCGCCGCGTGGTTTCGTGCGCGCGATCCGCGAAAAACTGAACCGCGGCGATTATGCGTTGATCGCCGAAGTGAAGAAGGCCTCGCCGTCCAAGGGACTGATCCGCGCCGATTTCGATCCACCTGCCTTGGCAAAAGCCTATGAAGCTGGAGGGGCTGCCTGCCTTTCGGTGCTGACGGATACGCCGTCGTTCCAGGGGCATCTCGATTTCATGGTGGCGGCGCGGGCGGCGACCGGCCTGCCGGTGTTGCGCAAGGATTTCATGTTCGATACCTATCAGGTGGTCGAGGCGCGAGCCCATGGCGCGGACTGCATTCTGATCATCATGGCGGCGCTCGACGACGGCGCGGCACGTGACATCGAGGACGCGGCGCTGGCGCATGGCATGGATGTGCTGATCGAGATCCACGAGCACAGCGAGCTCGACCGCGCCCTGAAACTGCGCTCGCCGATGATCGGCGTCAACAATCGCAATTTGCGCACCTTCGAAACCACGCTGGCCACCAGCGAGGCGCTGGCGCCGCTGATCCCGGGAGATCGCCTGATGGTCGGCGAAAGCGGCATCTTTGCACCCGCCGATCTGGCGCGCCTTGCGCGGATCGGCATCTCGACCTTCCTGGTCGGCGAAAGCCTGATGCGGCAGGCCGACGTGGCGGCCGCGACCCGTGCACTGCTGGCACGCGGCAAATCCGTAAGCGCGGCTGGGGCGCACTAGATCATGGCGCACAAATCCTCAAAGGCCGAAACCGCAGGGAACGCCCTCACCCACATCGACTCCAAGGGCGAAGCGCGAATGGTTGACGTGTCGGGCAAGCCCGCCACCGAACGCACCGCGGTCGCCGAAGGCCGCGTCATCATGAGCAAGGCGACGCTTGAACTGATCGTTTCCGGCAACGCCAAAAAAGGCGACGTGCTCGGCACCGCGCGGATCGCCGGCATCATGGCGGCAAAGCGCACTTCGGATCTGATACCGCTGTGTCATCCGCTGGCTTTATCGAAAGTCACCGTGGATATTACCCCCGACAGCAAGCTGCCAGGCTGCATCGTGCGCTCCACCGTCAACGTTACCGGCCCGACCGGCGTCGAGATGGAAGCGCTGACGGCGGTATCGGTCGCATGCCTGACGATCTACGACATGGTCAAGGCAGTAGAGCGCGGCGTCCGTATCGACGCCATCCACCTGCTCGAAAAAAAGGGCGGCAAGTCCGGCCATTATCGCGCCTGACACAATCGCGCTTTGCTGGTGCATCTCGAGGATGGCGTATCCCGGCGCGCTGGCCGCACAGGGCCTCGCGACAAGCCGGCTGGAGCTGGAGATTACCGAGGCGGACTCATTCGCGACGACGAAACCGCA
>Ga0164307_10000222_pt1 | contig 26540 bp, 20 predicted proteins | sample Whisoiple_243_MG_FD_110214 | JGI IMG/M metagenome (GOLD analysis project Ga0164307, IMG submission 110214) | Soil microbial communities amended with fresh organic matter from upstate New York, USA - Whitman soil sample_243_MG | ecosystem: Environmental > Terrestrial > Soil > Unclassified >...
GCATGCGAAAGCGGGAGGGCTCTCGAAACCTATTTCTTGCGTCGGTCAGCGTGGCGACCCTCAGCTACGTCGTGGCATGCGGCGGACGCGTGATCACCGTGAACGACGACGACGATGCCTCCAGCGGACAGGGCGGCGGCACGAGCAATCCGAACCCGCGCATGGGGGGGATCCCGAGCGGGAATGGGGCGCCAACGGGCGGCGGGGGATGGGGTCCAACGGGTCCGTCTGGTTCGAAGGCAGGCAGCTCAACGGGACCGCTAGGCACAGCTGGGTCACGAGGTTCAACCGGGTCGAACGTTTCGACGGGCACCGGCGGCGGATGTAATGGGGTGATCATCGCTACGAAGAGGGGCGGCATGCCGATGTGTGTCGGTGCGACGGGAAGCGCCGGCTCCAGCTCGTGGAAAGGAGCAACGGGTGCGACCGGCGGATGGAAGGGGTCAACGGGCTCGACTGGTGGCAAGGGGTCCACGGGTGGCTGGAAGGGATCGACGGGTTCGACCGGCGGCAAGGGTTCAACGGGTGGCTGGAAAGGATCGACCGGCGCCGGCGGGTGGAAGGGTTCAACCGGCTCGACCGGTGGCAAGAGTGCGACGGGCGCTACGGGATCGGCCGGGAAGGGCGGCGGAGGTTCGAGCGGATTCGGCGGAGGCAACTAGGCTTTGGCGGCTGCGGCCGGCTATGAAGCGCCATGGACCAGCACGGACTACTCACGTTTTTGCGCAATCATCGCTACTGTGTGGAGGCCTCGGTGGCGGCGCAGGGCGGGCCGCAGGCGGCGGTCGTGGGTTATGCCGTGAGCGATCGGCTCGAGTTGATCTTCGACACGCTCGGCACGACTCGAAAAGCCCAGAACCTTCGACGCGATCCGCGGATCGCCCTGGTGGTTTGGGACGGCGAGCAGACGTTGCAACTCGAGGGCTTGGCTGACGAACCCGCGGGTGAGGACTTGCGGCGTTTGAAGCAGATCTATTTGGCTGCTTTTCCGGACGGCGTCGAACGCGAGAGTTGGTCGGGCATCAGCTACGTACGGGTACGACCGAAGTGGGCACGCTTCAGTGATTTTGGCGCGGGTGGCTCGATCGTCGAATTCGACGAAAGGGCGCTTCGGGGTTAGGGCCTCAAGCGGCGGATCAGGGCGCGAAGCGCGCGTCTTGGAGCAATGCGTCGTCGGTGAAGGAGCGCAAAAACTCGAGAAGATCGGCCTTTTCGTCGTCCGTCAGGGACATCGGCTTGATCAGTGGATCAGTGGTCGGATCGCCGCGACCGCCTGCGTCGTACTGCTCGATGACCGCTTCCAAAGTGGGCACTGAGCCGTCGTGCATATATGGGGCGGTGAGGGCGATATTGCGCAGACCGGGCACTTTGAATTTGCCGATGTCGCCAACGCGGCCCGTGACTTGCTCGCGCCCCGTGTCACCGCCCGCGGTGTACGTGCCGTTGTTGAAGAAGCCCTCGTTGCTCAGCGAACCCGATGGGTGGCAATGAAAGCACTCGGCTTTCTCGTTCAAGAACAGCGCTTCACCGCGCTTTCGTTGCGGGCCGAAGTCACTGTCGTCACCGCGTAAGTGCCGATCGTACGGGCTGTTGCCGCTGACCACGCTGCGCACGAAGCTCGCCAGGGCTTTCTGCAGCGTGGCCTCGCTGGGCGCTTCGCCGTACGCCCTTCGAAAGGCTTCCACGTAGCTCGGATCGCTTTCGACGCGCGCGACTGCGTCCGAGAGCGAAAGGTCCATCTCGAGCGGGTTTTCCAGCGGCTGACCTGCTTGGTCTTCCAAAGTGCGCGCGCGGCCATCCCAGAAAAAGCTCTTACCCCAAGCGGCATTGACGATCGACGGCGCATTGCGCGTGCCCCTGCGCCCCTCGACACCGATCGAAACCGGCGCCGGATCGGAAAACGCGGACGATTGCTGATGGCACGACGCACACGACACTTCACTCGTGCGCGAGAGCTCGGGATCGTAAAACAGTCGCTTGCCCAGTGTTGCCCGCTCCACCGTGAGCGCGTTGTCGGCTGGAGCTTGGTCGACGTTCGTGCCCTTCGGAAACCCTTCCGGAATCGTGGAAGTGATCAATGATGGCGCGCCGGTGTGCGGGGAATCGTCCGCGTCGCTCGAGCAGGCAGCGAGCGCGCCGAGCGAACAGAGAATGACGGCTCGAGCGAGTGAGGCCCTGATCATCGAGGTTCGGTCCTCAAGGTTCGAGCACGAATACGTGCAAGTCGGAGAGCCCACGACGCAAGCGCTCACCCGCAACCGCTTCGGGGGTCGACAAGAAGCCCACGGCAACGTCACTCACGTCGATGTTGGCGGTAGCGCCCTTGAACACTTCATCCATGACGACGCTCAGCTTTTTCTCGAGCACGCCGCTCTCGGGAAGCGAGAATTGGCCGGAAATCGTTACGTGCGGCACGAGTTCTTGGCCGATGTTGCCGCCCATGTGGACCACGGGGGGCACATCCGACGGCGTCGTCGAGCTACCATCGGCAGCGGTGTAGCGCCCCTCATAGCGGAGAAACAAAAACCCGCCCGTGTGCGGCCAGGTCATCTGCGAAATATCGGTGAGCGGCTCGCTGAGCTTCGCGGGTGATTGCTGATTGCAGCCGAGCTTGATACCCAGCGCAAAGCGGAGCCCGGTGTAATCACCGGGTGGAGCGAGCACGCGCAATTCGCTCGTTTCATCATCCTCGGCATTGAACAGGTGCACCCCGTACGGCTCGGGCTCGCCCATTGGAGTGACAAGGTCGACGGCGAGCGGCTCCCCGCTGCTCGCCAGCAGTTGGACATCGGAGACGTAGAAGCGGAAGTTCAACGGGACCAACGAGCCGCCGTCAGCCATCGCGTTGGGCTGGCCGAAAGCGAACGACTTAGCCGCCAAAACGGGTGCAAGCGCGAGCGACAGGACGGTGCCTTGCGTTCGCAGCGGGGTCGGGTGCTCGGCACACGCGCTGTCCGTCGGACTTCCGCCGACTCCGCCAGCCATGCCGACTCCGCCAGCCGTGCCGACTCCGCCAGCACCGCCCACGCCGCTTTCCCCTGCAAAACTCGCAGTGCCAGCGCCCGTCCCCGCTTCCCCGCCGCCCGCTGCGGCGGCACCATGATCGACTGATGAACAGCCGAAGGACCCCGCAAAGATCGCGGTGCTCAGCCTGAGCACCGCCAGTAGCCGCGATTGCATGGCGCTAATCTACACGCTCCGCACGCGACGCGCCCGGAATGGCATTCTCAAACCACCGGAAACTGGCGTTGAGTGACTCGACAGCGTGCACCCTGCTGCGCGACCGAACCGTCATGCTTTCAAAATTCCGTAAGCGAGAGCACGTTGCCGTCCGGGTCCTTGAACCATGCCACGCGTGCGCCGCTCGGTGACGACCAAATCCCGCGAGCATCCTGATTCATGCCAGGAAAGCGCTCGCAACCCACCCCCTGATGCTCCAACGCCGCGACGACAACGCCGATGTCGTCGACTTTCCAGCCCAAAGCGGTGAACGGATGCGGCTCGAGCGACGGCACTTTTTGGATCCGAATCGTGGTGCCATTGGCATTGAACACGAGCGCAAACGGCTCATCCGAAATCAAAGACAAACCGAGCGTGTGCTCGTAAAAGGTGCGCGCACGAGCCGAATCAGTAGTCGCGACGAAGGCGACGAGTGTCTGTGAACCAAGCATCCCGCATTCCCCTTTCAGCCACGTTCTACCCTGGCCCCGCGGCACCGCCAAGCCGATCAGCGCGGGACGGCGAGCAGAGCGAAGCTTTGGCTGCTGCGTTGGTTGGCGAGCAAGGTGAATCGATCGCCAGCGACGGGGCCGAATAGTTGCAGCGAGCCCTGGAACTTCAACGAGGCGAGCGGGCCAGGGGTGCCCAGTGCGGCGCGAAAAAGCGCAACGCCGTCGGCGCCTTGATCGATGAAGTCGAGGTTCAGGCCGCGCAACGAGGGGCGCACGTAGGCTGGATTGGTCGAGACTTGGCCGGTGGTTTTGACGTTGAAGTCCTCACTCACGGGGCGGTCCAGGCGGCCTGCTTTCAGCCAAAATTGGCCCAACTTTGGCTCGGGGTGCACGGCCGCCCACTCGAGATAAGCGAACACGCCGTCGGTTCCGAGCAATGGGAAGGCCTGCTTTCCCGGCGCGCTGCGGTTCATGCGCGCGCCGCTCGCACGCTCGATCGAGGCAATATCGGAGATCGAGCCAGATTCGTTGAAGTACCCCTGTGGGTCCTCTGAAAAATCAGTGAACGCGACGTGCGTCGGCGACACGTCAGCGAAGCGCTGTTGGCCCGGGCCAGCCGCGATCGGCGAGAGCGTGTGAGTCTGCGCGTCGAACAAGTAGACGTCGCTGTCGTCGTTCGCCCCCGCGCCGAGGAATGCGGTGAAGACGATCGCGTCGCGTGTCGCGCGCGGTTCTTCTGCCCGTGTGAACGCGCCGGACATCGTTTCGACTTTGCCGTCGATGCGCACGCGCACTTCACTGCCCGCGCTGCCATCCGCCTCCCACGCGATGACGTTTCCAGAAACGGTCGGACGGCGCGGTTTGGTCGCGGCGGTTTCCAGCACTTTATCCTCGCCGGTGGCCAAGTTGCGGATGTGCAGTGCACCTTGATCGCTGCCTGCGGCCACATACACCAAGGTGCACTCATCGAAGGCGTACGGTGGATAACCGAGCGGATCCCACGTCGAGCGCAGGTACACCTCCAACTCACCGATACTCGCGGCGTCGCAGGCATCATTGTTGGCACCCGCGGCACCCGCGGCACCCGCGTTCTCGGCGAGCCCCGCGGTTGCGGAGCCTCCAGCGTTCGACGCCGCGCCGCCCTGCCCTGCACGGCCTCCGGCAGCGGCGCCGCCAATCGACGCGACTGGGCCGCCCGAGGCCGCCTCCATGCCACCACTTCCAGCCTGCGAAGTCCCAGCAGCGCCGGCTGCACTGGCCGCGGGCCGCGAGAGCGGCTCACTTCCACAAGACGACAACGCAAGCGCGAGCGCCGCGAAAGACGCCTTCGAGCAAGACGCCACGCGAGTCACTGACTATCCCCCAGCTTTTGCGGCGTGCGCAGTCCGAGGCGCAGCATGCGCTTCTTGAGGCCGTGGCGTGTCAAGCCGAGCGCCAGCGCGGCGTGCGTGATGTTGCCGCCAGCCAGCGCCAGCGCGCGCTCGACTTCAGCACGCAGGTCCAATGGAACGACGGCTCGCGGCGCCAAGTGGGCGTTCGTGCTCGGGCTCGCCGCCTTTTCCGCGGGTGCTCGTCGCTTGGGGCTCGTGCGAAAGGCGCGCGGCAAATGCGCAAGCTCGATCCGCTCCGTGCCGAGCGAAAGTAAACGTTGGATCTGATGCTCCAATTCCCGCACGTTGCCGGGCCAAGTGTAGCGCTCGAGCGCGCTCATGGCATCCGCCGAGATCACCACCGGAGTCGCGGAGCGATTCAGAAATGCGCGAACGAGCAAAGGAATATCCTCTGCGCGCTCCCGCAGTGGCGGCACGCGCAACTCGAGCACGTTGATGCGAAATAGCAAATCTTGCCGGAACTTGCCGCGCGCGACTTCGGTGTCCAAGGGGCGATTGCTGGCCGCGATGATGCGCACGTCGAACGGTCGTTCTTCGTCGCTACCGACTGGGCGATAGCTGCGCGATTCGAGCACGCGCAGCAGCGCCGCTTGGCGAACTAGCGGAAGTTCCGCCAGCTCATCGAGGAACAGCATGCCACCCTCTGCGCGCGCGATCAAACCCGGGCGCGCTCGCTCGGCACTGGTGAACGCGCCGCGCGCGTGGCCGAACAGCTCGGACTCGAACAACGGCTCGGGGATGGCCGCACAATTGAGCGCCACGAACGGGGCACGCGCGCGCCTGCCATGTTCATGCAGTGCGCGCGCGAACAGCTCCTTCCCGGTGCCGGTTTCGCCCAGGATCAACACGGGCAAATCACTCCCCAGCGCGGTTTCGAGCTTGCCGAGCGCGGCGCGCAGAACGCGACTCTGACCGATCAGCTGGGCGAATTCGCGGCGCGGTCCGAGCGTGGGGAACGCGGTCGTATCCGCTGCTTCGAGCAGCACGGGACTGGTATCGAACGGATGAGCGCTCGCCTGGTCGGCGACATCGCTCGCGTGTTCCGCCGCGGAAGCCGAACCGAGGCGCGTGGCCAATCCGGCGAGAATCGCCCAATGTGCGGTTTCTTCGGCGGACACACCGTCGAAGGCACCCACCTGGAAGCGGTGCTCGAAGAGCAACACCGCGCGCGGCTCACCGACCGCTGCGGGTGTTGCTACGGCCAGCCGCGAGCCGCGACCGCCGACAGTCTGGAGATCTCGCTGATAGAGTGCGTCGCCCGCTGCTACGACTCGCTGATGAAACTCGTGATCCAAGCGAGACAGCGCCGAATCCAGCGGAAATCCGTCTAGATCCACGGCCCAAGCTCGAATTGGCTTGCCGTCTGGGTCACTGCTGGCCAGGAGAGCGCGCTCCGCGCCCGAGAGCGCGCAGAGCTGTTTGAGTAAACGGACGATGGCATCCGCGCGTGGCAGGCCGGACGCGGCTTCGTTCAGCCAGCTCCAGAGCCTCGCCTCGCGTTCGGACATCGGGTCAGCATAGCGCAGCGCAGGCAAGGGGTTCACTCGCTTTCTCGAACGACGCAGCAGTTCGAGAGCTTGCGCCTCCACTTCGAACAGACGCGCCGCGCGCGCCGCGCGTATCGCGCGCACGGCCGTGCGTGCCGCCGCGCGCGGTGCGGCAGGGAGCGACGCCAGCTGCGCGCCGCCAACGATCACGAGCGCGCGGGCATCGAGTAATGCGTCGTCTGCGCGCAGTGCCGGATCGAGTTCAGAGATGGCACGGAGCGCGCGGGCACCATCGCCGTCCAGGAGCGCGCTCTGAGCACGGAGCAGCGTCAAATCCGCTCGAACCATCGGCGGGGCTTCGGCGATTGCCGCGGCCTCGGCGATGAAGCGCTCGGCGGCGCGCGCATCACCGCGGCGGATTTCCAGGTCCGCGCGCGCTGCGAGGCACCACGCCCGTCCCGCAGCTTGTCCGAGCGAGACCGCGAGCATCACGGCCTCTTCGAGCACCACTGCGCCGCGCGTGTAATCCGCCGACCGTGCAAGCGCGAGCCCCAAATTGAGCAAGCACGAGCGAACTCCGGCCCGATCACCCAGTCTGCGCTTGATCGACAGTGAGCGTTCGAAAGCGCTTGCTGCCTCCGCCACGCGGTCGCCGTACAACGCCACCACTCCCGAGTTGTGCTCGATGCGGGCGATCTCTTCGGCGTCATCAATCTCTAGACTGGCGATCTGAGCCAATGCTCCGCGCAGTGCGCGCTCGGCGCCCGCCACGTCCGCGCGATACAAGGCAACCGCACCGCGCGTCCCGAGCGAGAGCGCCGAGCCGGCGCGATCGCCGAGTTCGAACGCAGCCCGCTCCGCGCGTGCAACGTGTGACTCGGCGAGCGCAAAATCACCTGAGCGCGCGGCCTGCTCGGCCTGACGACGCGCCACCAACGGGACGAGCGAAGGTTCGTTGTGCGCGGCTTCGATCAGCCAGGCGAGCACTTCCGGGTGGTTGCCACCGGCGTGTCGCGTCAGGCGTTCTAGTCGCAGCAGGCGTGGGCTCGTGCGTTCGTCCCTCGACGCGAGCAGCGCAAAGAGCGCGTCCGTTTCGTCGCTTTGCGCGCCGGCGCGTCGCGCTAGGAGGGCCGCGCGTTCGAGCAAAGCGTTGCGCGTCGTCGGCAAGAAGGGCGCGCCGGCCAGCTGAATCAGTGCACGCGCCCGAGCGTGCTCGTCGCCAATCAGCGCTGTCGCCAGCCGCTCGACGATGTCGAACGAGCCGAGCGCAGAAGCAATGGCCGGCGCGAGCTCCAGGTCTTGAAGGGCATAATTCCGTTCCGCACCGGTCGTGCGGCGAACCACCAGCGCCGCTGAAAGCAGCTCGGACAAGTCACCCGCGCGCTCGAGCTCGGTGCCCGCGCGCAGCGAGCGCAACTGTTCGTCGCTCGCTACCCCGCCGAGCAAAGCGAGCTGCGCAAGCACACGCGACGCTCCGGGAGTGAGCGCGCGCGCACGCTCCAAGACCATGTCGCACGTGAGCGGCACACGGCCACGCGCCGCGACGAGCCAGCCCGGATTGCGCCCCGTCATCCGCGAATACTCGGCGATCTGCGCCTCGTCGATCACACCCAGAGCGCGGCAGAGCTCTTCGAACGCGGCCGCGCCCAAGGGTTCGAGAGCAACGCACTGCGCGCCGGCCGGAGCTTCGCGCGTGGCCACCAGCAGATCGAGATCACGCATTCCCAAGCCGCGGCAGCGATAGGCGTCGAGCGCGAGAACCAGCTCGCTGGGCGCCTCGTGCAGCCCATCGATCGTGACGAGCATTGGGCTTTCGACCGTGCCACGCGTGGTAAATGGGCATGCGGCTTCCGAGCCGCGGAGGAAGCTGACCAACTGTGCGACGAACGCTGCGTCCGCGTGTGGAAAAGAAACGCGTCGCGCTCTGCGCCCGGACAGCAGCGCGCGAGTCACCACCTCGCGCAGCAAATGCGTCTTGCCCGAACCGCTCGGTCCGAGCAGATAGCGCACGCCGGCGCGAGGCTCGAGTAAGGCGGCAAGCGGAGTCGCGCGACCGATCGGCGGCGGTGCTGCGCGGCGTGCCGACGGCAGACCCGCGTGCCCCAATCGTTCGAGTACTTCTTCCGCATTTTCCGGGCGATCACGCGGGTGCAGCGCGAGCAAGTCATCGACGAGATCGGCGAGGCTCGGCGGAACCCAATCCGCCACGCGCCGCAATTTTCGAGCCGGCACACTCGGCGGAGCGCCGACAACCAGCGTCCAAGCGAGCGCGCCCAGCGAATACAGCTCCGATGCGCGGCTCGGCCGTGCGCCAGCGCGAACTTCGGGCGCAGCAAATGCGGGGGTCAGCGCCGCGGCTCGCTCTGCGAACTTGTCGCCGGAATGCGCCAATGCGGAGCCTAGGTCGAGCACGAATACACGTTCGTCGGCGGTGACGCGCACGTGCTCGGGCTTGAGATCTCCGTGAATGAATGCCGCGTCGTGCAACGCCGCCAGGGTCGCCGCAACCTCCGAGATCAGGTACGCAAGTCGCGCCCCGCGGCGCTCGGGGAATCGCTGGACGAACGCTTGCGCCGCCTCTCCCGCGACGAAGTCCTCGACCAAAAATGGTGCCCCGGTCCGTTGATCGCATTCGAAATCGTAGGCGCGCACCAGCCCCGGAATATCGATCCGCCGAAGCAGCGCGAACTCCGCCGCCAATTGCTCTCGATCGAATGCGCCCGAGAGCCAGATCTTGGCCACCAAAGGACGTTCGGGGGCCTCGCGGTCACGCACACGCAACACGATCCCCTGCCCGCCACGGCCCAGGATCACCCCAGGCTCGTAGCGCGGATGCGCCAGCAATGGCTCCGCGGTGGTGTTCACTCGCCGCTCGAGATGCTGCTCTGGGCGCCGGCAATTTGCGCCAAATACTTTTCCCCCGCCGCACTCGACGAGAGCTGCAACGCGCGCCGCAGCCGCGGTTCGGCAAAGCGACCCAGCGCCGAAAAATAGGCCGCACCGAGCGCGGCGTCCGTGGCGAACGTGGACAGTGCGGATACGTCGGCCGACTCCTGCTCTTGGGTAATCACCTCGACACGAATCAACATCACGCGCACCGTCGCGTCGGGCTTGGGTGTGATGGTGAGCGGGATCGATTGTTCGGTCCAAGACTGCGGCAACACATACAGCGCGCGAACCCCGGGGGTGCGAAACCATTGCCGGCGCCAAGTGTTGACCATGGCGACGGCTTCGTCGTGATAGAGCCCGGTAGCGTCCAGCGCACTCGTCACCGCATCGGACAGACGCTGCGCGTACTCGTCGAGCGAGGCCGCTCCTTCCAAACTGGGAACCGTCTCATCGAGACTCACGCCGGGTGCGATGCCCTCGGGACGCGCGACGAATGCCCCGTGCTCGTGGCTCACATTCAGCAAGAAGACATGCCCCACTGGTTCGGCATAGCCGTTGCTGAGCGTGACCTGTGCAGCGTTCTTGGCCTGCACTTTCACCGGCAAGTCGAACTCACCGAGACCGCGGTAAAACAGGAACCGCTCACTTTCGCCGCTCGCCATTTGCAGCCAATTGGCGTCCACCACGCGCGCGTAGCTCCAAGCGAATTGCTCGAGTGGCGCGTCGGGCGCTGGTTCTTTCGGCGCGGCATCACGCGCTTGCACGGAAAAACTTCCCCAATCCAAGCGCCCTCCCGAAACCGAGCCATGCTTGACGCGACACGACTCGCTCAAGAACGGAAAGCTCGGATCCAGCGCAGGATCGGACAGCGCTGCCGGCATGTTGGACCCAACCGAGCCCGCTGCCGCCAGAGGTGGCTGAAACGAAGTCACGTTCGGGTACCACTGAGTGAGCACGCCCTTCGGAAACTCGACGCGCGCACTGACCGTGAGCGAAGTGGGCGAATAGAAGTACGTTACTGGCGTTTCCATCTTGATGGTCACCGATGGCGACGGAGTCGAACCGAGCAACGTCCCCGCCTTGATTCGATCATAAACGAAGCTAGGCAGATCTTCTTCTTCGTGGTGAAGCCCGCGTTGCAGCGATCCGTCCGAGCCAACCACGAACGTGTCGGTCCCCCATTCGTGCACGACGAAGCCTCGACCGGGATAGCGCTTCGGTTCGCTGTCGACGCTGCCGGCCACAGCGCCGATTCCTCCGCTTTCTCCTGCTCCACTCGCTCCGCCTTCCGCCCCTCGGCCCGCAGCGGGGAGGTCAGTCTCGGTTGCGCCCGTCACGGGCAATTGCCCGCCACTGGGTGCGACGGCTCGCAACTGGCCGTGACCCGTGCCCCCGGTCCCCGCACCGGCCCGGCCAACTCCGGACTGACCCCCCGCTGCCGCCAGGCGTTCGACACTCGGTCCACAACTGGTAACCAACAGCCCCCACGCACCGGCCCATAGACCCGCGCGCAGTGACCACGCCCCCCTCGAATTCAGACCGCAAGTTAACAGCATTGAACGCCTCCGACCACCAGACTGAGCAGCAATCATGCCACTCGAGAATAGGCAGCTTTCTCGCTCAGCGCCCGACCCAGGATTACCTGAGTTACCCGTAACCGGTAACTAGTTACCAGTTGTCAGGTGCCACAGAAAGTGGCCTGCACCCGCTCATGCACGAGCGGTGGCTCGGCCAAGTGCGCAGCCTCCGGTTGGTCCTCGTATGGCCGTCCGAGGACCCGCACGAGGGTCTCGAAGGGCTCGAAATCACCACTCACCCCGGCGGCGATTGCTTGTTCGATGCGGTGATTGCGCGGGATGAAGGCGGGGTTCACGCGCCGCATGTTGCTCGGACGTGTTTCGGGGGCCAGCCGTTCGAGTTCGAACCGCTTCCGCCAGCGCTCGGCAAAGCCGTGAAACGCCGTGGGGTCTGCAAACAGAGCGGCGACGCGCCGATCCAGCGCGGAGTCTTCCGCGGCATCACACAGCGCGCGAAAGAAGATCGTGAAGTCGACTTGATTTTGCGCGAGCCGCTCGAGCAGATCGTCGATTAACGACGAGTCACCCGCGTCCTCCGTGAACAAGCCAAGCTTATTCCTCATCACCCGTGCATGCGCGGTTTCGAACTGCTCGGCGAAGCGCTCCAATCGTTCGCTCGCCAGACGCACCGCGTCCGCTTCCTTTTCGGCGACGAGGGGCAGCAAGGTCTCCGCGAAGCGCGCCAGGTTCCAGAGCGCGATCCGCGGTTGATTGCCGTACGCGTAGCGCCCCCCGTGATCGATCGAGCTAAACGCTTTGCTGGGGTCGTATTCATCGAGGAACGCGCACGGTCCGTAGTCGATGGTTTCGCCAGAAATCGCAGTATTATCGGTGTTCATCACGCCGTGAATGAAGCCGAGACCGAGCCAGCGTGCGACCAATGACGCCTGCGCTTCAATCACGCAGTCGAGCAAGCGCAAGGCCTCGCTCGCAACCGTGAGTGACTCGGCGGCCGCCGCCGGGTAGTGACGCGCAAGCGTGTACTTCGTCAACTGCGCGATGGCCTCGTGGTCGTGGCGCGCGGCGAAGAACTCGAAGGTGCCGACGCGAATGTGACTTGCCGCCACGCGCGTGAGCACCGCACCCGGCAGTCGTTGTTCGCGAATCACGGTTTCACCCGTGGTCACCGCGGCCAACGCGCGCGTCGTCGGCACGCCAAAGGCTGCCATCGCCTCGCTCACGATGTACTCGCGCAGCACGGGTCCGAGCGCCGCGCGACCGTCACCTTGACGAGAAAACGGCGTCCGCCCCGCGCCCTTCAGCTGAAGATCGCGACGCGCGCCGTCAGGGCCGATCACCTCGCCCAGCAAAATCGCGCGGCCATCACCCAGCTGCGGCGAGAAACCGCCGAATTGATGCCCCGCATAGGCAAGCGCGATCGACGCGGCCCCTTCCGGCACCACGTTGCCGGACAAGACCTGAGCTCCGTCTGCGGAGTCGAGCTGTGCCGGGTCCAGCCCGAGTCGTTCCGCGAGCGCATGATTCACCTTGACGATGCGCGGTTCGCGAACCTTTGCCGGTGAAACACGCGCGAAGAAGCGCTCAGGAAGTCGGGCATAGCTATTGTCGAAGCTGATCGTGACGGGCATTGGTCGACACTGACCATGGCACCGCGCCCCATCGCCGCCAAGCGACAATCACCAGGCGACGAACACCGCAGGCAACAACCACGTTTCTAGATTGCGAAGAAACCCGCAGCGCCTGCGTCAGCGCACTGAGCCGGCAAGTCCGTCCAGAATATCGCGTTCGCTGACGAGCAGTTCGCTCAATTCGAGCTCGCTCATCAGCGTCGCGAGCACGACCGCGCCTCCGACGATCACCTCGGCGCGCGCCGGCTCCACCAGTAGCAGGCGTCGTTCGCTGACCGTCGCGCGGGCCAAGCGTGCACACAAATTCGCGACTTGTTCGGCGGTCAACCGACTGTGATGGGTACGAGTCGCGTCATAGTGCGCGAGGCCGAGCTGCATCGCAGAAAGCGCCGTCACGGTGCCGGCCAAGCCGATCACCGTGCGGGCCTTGGTCACGTCCATCACTTCACGCACTCGAGCGAGCCCGCGACGCACATCGCTCTGGCACGCGGTGAGCTCGGCGCTCGTGGGTGGGTCGCTCCGCAAGTGCCGCTCGCTCATGCGCACACAGCCCATTTGCAGGGAAATCGCCGCTTCAGGCTGGTTCGTACCCAAGACGAATTCGGTCGAGCCACCACCGAGATCGACGACCAGAAACGGCGCGTCATCGCGCGCGAGGCCGAGCGTTGCGCCCGAAAAAGAGAGCCGCGCTTCAGCGTCGCCACTCAGTAACTCCGGTCGCACCCCGAGCGCGCGCTCCGCTGCGTCGAAGAAGTCCGCGCCGTTGCGCGCGTCACGCGCGGCGCTGGTCGCCACCGCGCGAATGCGCGTGGCGCCGAGCGCGCGAATGCGCGTCGAATACTCCGCGAGCACCTGGGTCGTGCGCGCGATCGCCTCGGGTGCAAGCTCACCCGTCACGTCCACGCCTTGCCCCAAACGCGTCATGCGCATCAACCGCTCGAGCTCGTTGCCTTCCGAGTCGGTCAGCAGCAAGCGCACCGAGTTCGTGCCGATATCGATCGCCGCAACGGCGCTCAAAAGCCCTGCCCGCCGATCTGACGCTTCAGCCCAATCAACGTGAAGAGCTCCATGCGGGCCGCCGCATCATTCAAGAAGATGCCGTGCAGCTTGCTGGTCGTGGTCCACGAGCCAGGCTTTTTCACGCCGCGGTAGCACATGCAAAAGTGCTGACACTGGAGAATGACGGCCACACCTTGTGGCTGCAAATGCGTCTGAATCGCGTCGCTGATCTGCTTGGTCAGCTTTTCTTGCACTTGCAATCGCTTGGCAAACACATCCACCACGCGGGCGACCTTGCTCAAGCCGACCACGCGACCATTCGGAATGTAGGCGACGTGCGCCTTACCCACGAACGGCACCATGTGGTGCTCGCAATGACTGAATAGTTCGATGTCGCTCACCAGCACGAGCTCGTCGTAGCCTTCCACTTCTTCGAAGGTCTTCGCGAGGTACTCGGCTGGGTCCTGCGCGTAGCCGGCGAAGTGCTCGGCGTACGCGCGCACGACGCGCGCCGGCGTATCCAGCAAGCCTTCACGCGCCGGGTCCTCACCCAGAAACGCCAAGATGCCGCGCACGTGTTCTTCAGCCGCAGCGACCTGCTCCGGCGTTCGCGGAGCCTTGGCTTTGCCTGCGTCGTCCAGCTCGAGGGGGTACTCGCTTCGTGTTGCGGTCATCAGGGAGCAGCATGCTCTGCTCCGCCTCACAGCTCAACCGTGCAGGTCGAGGTACCTGCGTGTGAGTGACTGGATTGGGCGGATGGTCGCGAGCCACGGGCATGACGCCAGCCTCGCGGCGGACCGCGACTAGCGCTGATGAGGCGGCGCGCCGTCTACGTCACGCGGGCGCCAGGGCAGCATTCGACTCAATAGCCCATCCCTCAGGACGACCGTGTGAAACAACACCGCGCTGAGGTGGGCCATGAACGAAATGAAGAGCAGGTACGCGAGGACGGTATGGGCGCGCCGCAGTAGGGTGTAGAGTGAAAGGCTGTGAGGCAAGATCGGGGGCAGCACCATCGGCCCGACTCGAACCGGGATCTGCGCGGCGGAGAGCATGCCCCAGCCGACCAGAGGGAGCAGCAACATCAACCCGTACAGCAGCCGCTCGGACGCGGTCGCAATCACTCGCTCGCGCGCCGACATCGTCGCCAGAAATGGCGGAAGCGGCTTTAGTCGTCGGTTCACGAGACGAATCACCGCGAGCAGCAAGATCAACACGCCCAGCGGGCGATGAATCGCCACCAATCGTCGGTAGTGTTCGAGGGAAACGACCATAGTCATGCCGATCGCCAACATGGCGAGCAAGGCCACAGCCATCAGCCAGTGGAGCACGCGCGACGACCAGGCAAATTGCGGCACGTTGCTCATCGTTCGTTTGCTCCTTCGCTCGCCGGCACCACGACGGCGCTCACCGACACCGGCTCGCTCACACGCCGCGTGAAGGATTGCGAATAAGCTGCCGAGCGCGCGCTCAGCAGCGGATCATCGGATCCAGCAATGCCATTCGGCAGTACCAACGGGTCGAAGTTGATGGTGCGAGCAGGGCCCGTCGCTTCACCCTCGACGTGATCGATCGTGAGTGTTCCGACATCGACCCGTTCGCGACTCTCGGGCCAAGCCTGAGTCGCGTCACGCGTCGAGTCGCCCGCTTGCGCGATCGTCAACACCAAACGCCAGCGCAATGGTTGCACTGCGAGGCGAGCAACCAGCGCGTCGAACAAGAAATTCGCGCCGAGCGCGGGCGCGTTCGCGACGGCTGGTGCGTGCCCGACCGGTTGCATCGACTCCATCGACCAGCGGACGTTCGTGGTTCGGCCCGCCTCGTCGCTGAGTACGAATGCATTCAGGCTTTTGTAGGTGCTGTCTTCGAAGCCAGACGTCGCAGGCTGCGCTTTGATCGCTGCGATCGCGCGCGCTGTTTCCGGATGTTTGGCTAGAAATGCCGCGACTCGTTCTGGATTCGGCTTCTTGGTCGCCGAGTCCGGAGCCATTGCGATCAGCTGCTCCTGAAACGCTTCCGGCGTATTGACGACGAACACCGGAATATTGTTCATCCCAGTCCGCCACTCTTCACCATTCGGCAGCGAAAAACGCAGCGCCATGCTGCGAACGGTCGCGACACTATCCCCGGCGTAGGGCATTCCACCCGCGAGCGCGAAGCGCCCTACGACGGGCACTCGCCCGATTCGGAAGACGCTGGCTTTGGAGAAGCGCGTGCCGGCTCCGTTTGCTTCGAAGTAGCCGCTGATACTCACGCCCTTGGCGTGGTTACGACGAAAGCCGGGGTGCGGCCCGTTCACTCGCTCGAACGTGTCGACGAGCCGACTCGGGGTCAGCCTTCCGGGCGATAGCCAGCCACCGAAGTAGAGAAACACGCCCCCTACACTCGACACGAGCGCGATCACGACAGCCAGACGCGCCCGCGTGCCCGATGGCGTGTCCCGAGTGGCCAAGTCATTCACCTCGAACGCGAGGATTGCAGAGCAAAGGTTTCGCGTGCAAGCACTCCGCTGGCATACTGTACCGATGCACCGGCCCAGCGTGTACCCGCCCGACCTCGCTCGCTACGTCGAGGCGCACTGGCCCGCGTCGACGCGCCTCGGCGTGCCGCTGCCGCTCCTCGAAGACGCGCTGTCCGCCGCCTTCCAAGCGTCACTCACCACTGAAGAGGCGCGCGTCACGCGCTTTCGCTTGTTACTCACTTCGCCCGAGCAATTGCCCGATTCCGGCGTGCCGAATCAAGGCGTTCTGCGGCTCAAATTCGATCGCACTCGGCCGCTGACGGCAGACGAGCTACGGCGTTTGGCACCCGCAGTGCCGTTCGAAACTGCGCTCATCGCCGCTCACGCCGAGCAAGGCAAGCTGCGCATCTGGGGAGTCGCGCATTCCGGCCCAGCGTGGCTCGCCCCGACTTGGGGAGGTCGCAGCGTCGTGCCCAACTGGACATATGATCCCATCATCCACGTTACCGCCCCCGGCCAACTCGCGGTTCGATGCGCGGGGCAGTTGATTGGCGCACTCGAGCGAGGGCTCTTGGTCGATGCCGCGTTGGATGTATTCGACTCGAAATGGTTGCCCACCCTGTTCGCCCGAGAGCGCCAAGCCATCCAAGAAGAGCACGCGGCGCTCCAGGCAAGCGTCGCATCGCCGACAGCGGTCGAGCATTCGTTGATCGGCAAGGTCGCCCAACAAATGCTGCGCCGCACGATTCAACTCGTGCGCGGTGCACGCCATGGAGGATTGATCCTCGTGGTCGACACGCGCAGCAGTGAAAAAAATCCGCTCGCTGGCCTGCGCCTGAAATACTCGTTCGCTCGGGACGAGCCGGCGCGCCGCTATCGAACGTTGCTGTTTCAAATCATCGAGGCAGTCGCGACCACGAGCGAAAAAGACTCGGTCGGTTGGGTCGATTTTGCGTCCAACCAAAGCGCTCGCTTCGAAGAACTCGAGCAAGCCATATTCGAGCAAAGCCGGGTGCTGGCGAATCTGACCGCGATTGACGGCGCGCTCGTGCTCGACAAGCGCTTCAGCGTGCTCGGTTTCGGCGCTGAGGTATCCGCCGAGCTTCCGACGCCCTCACAAGTCTGGCGCGCGGTCGATACCGAAGGTCAGGTTCGCCAGGCCGAAGACATCGAGAATGTCGGCACACGCCACCGCGCTGCGTATCGCTTCGTCAACGATCACCCGGATGGCCTCGCGGTCGTCATCTCGCAAGACGGCGGAGTGTCCTTCGTCGCAAACCGCGAGCAAAAGGTGGTGTTTTGGGAGCAATCCGTGAGCCCATGAGTCAGCGTGGGCCGAGCATGCCACGCGCACGAGCGGCGTCGAGCAAGCGAGCGACGGCTGGTCGCTCTTCGAGCGCGACGCAGGCTGCGACTTCCGTCACCTTCGCGTGCACGAAGAAGGTCTTGCGGCGCCAGCTCAGCTGAAACATGCCGGTCAAAACGCCGCGCTTCATTGCCGCGGCAAATCCTTCCCCTTCGAGCACGACGTGATACGTCGTGCACACCTTCAAGATGCCGGGCATCCGCTGATCGAGCTTGGCGCGGACTTGTGCGTTGGGTGCTGGAGCATCCACTGGGACACGAGTCACATAGACGACGGGATGTCCGCACGTGGCGGCTGCGGATTCGACCGCGCTCCAGACCTTGTCCACGTCGAGGACCTCCGGCTCCCCCCACAAGGCGAAGACCGCGCCAGGCGTCGTGATCACTTCGCAAGCCATGAAGCGCTACGAACGGCCACGCACGCCTCGCGTTTAGCCATCGGCGTCGGAACTTTTTGGTGGCAAGGCAGCCGCAGCTTGAAAACGTCTTAATTCTCCGCAAATTGCCGCGGCATCTGCGTTCGTTGCCAGTAAGCTCGGGCGCGTAGTGCTGGTGAGTGAACGATGAGCGCTGGAACGATTGGACGACTGGTCGGGGGCTTCCTCGGGTTTGGCTTGATTTGCACGGCTTGCGGCGGTTCGGCGAGGACGACCACGAAGCCAAAGGACGACGCCGGCCCGACCTTCTGCGTTCCGGGCGCGGAACGCTGTGACGGTCACGACATCGTGCGCTGCGACGAGCAGGGCGAGCGAGAGCTCATCGCGCAGTCCTGCCTGAGTGCGGAATGCCAAGTTCGTGACGGCACGCCCGTTTGTACGAAGACCCAGTGTACCGCGGGCTCGGCGACGTGTGATGGAACCGTGGCGACCCAATGCAAGGCTGACGGTTCCGGACCGGAACCGGGCGGGCTCGACTGCGCCAAGAGCGACCAATACTGCGTCGACGGTACGTGTCACGATAGGCTTTGCACCGCCAACGCGAAGTCGTGCAAAGGCGGCGACGTCTACTTGTGCGCTCCGGATGGGCGCAGTTTCTCGCTCTCCGAAACCTGCACGAACAACGAGGTCTGCGATGGCGAGTCGGCCACGTGCGTAGCACGCTCGTGCACACCCAATCAGAGCACATGCAACGGAACGCGCGTTTCCACGTGTAATTCGAGCGGCACTGACTGGCTCCCCAATACGGTCGATTGCGCCGATCAGGATTTGGCTTGCTTCGCGGGCGCATGCCGCAAACGCGACTGCATCCCTTCAACCACGTTCTGCCAGGACGAAAGCGTCTATCAGTGCGATCCCACCGGTGCGAGCAGCTCGCTGTCCAAGGCCTGCCGCCCGGGCTACGAACACTGTGAAGTCACTCCCGCTGGGCTATACGCGTTCTGCGTGGCCAACCCCTGCATCGCGGGTCAACAGCTGTGCGACGGTGACGTGATCAAGGTTTGCGACGCGGACGGCTCGTTGCCCACCGCTGGAACCTACTGCAAAAAAGACGAGTTTTGCGAAGACGCGCAGTGTAAACCGCGAGGTTGTGTACTCAATTCGGTGTTCTGCAAACACAACGGCGTGTACACCTGCGAGCCGACTGGGCCATCGTTGTTTCAGCAGTGCGATTCGACGACCGAATGCGTTTCGGTCATCCCCGATCTCCAATCGACGACCGAACTCCACGCTCCGTTGGCCAGCTGCGTACCCTTCGCGTGCCCGCCGGGGCAAACGGGATGTGCAGCCAACCAAATCGGTACCTGTGACTCGGACGGCAACGTAGCCACGGTGACGACAGACTGTGCGGCAGCCGGCCAGGTCTGCACGAGCACCGGAGCTTGCGCGGCGAACGTGACCGAGACGATCGGTCACGACGAAACCAAAGTCGTTCTTTCCGGGAGTAGCCCGTACGTAGCAGACGTCGTCGATGTTCGGTCAGCTCGTCGGTTGACGATGCTCCAAGCGTGGCTCGCGGTCCCAGCTCCGAGTGACGTGCGCTGGATCGTCTATGAGCAGGTCGACAATCAGTTCCTGCTTCGGGCCGACAAGACGACGTCTGTCGCGAGCAGCACCGCCGGCTTCGTCAGCTCCGGTCCGCTGAATTATCGCCTAGAAGCGGGTAAGCGCTACGCTCTGGGCGTGTCGGTGCCGACTGGCAGCGTCGCCTTCATCTCCGACACACCTTGGCTCGCCGCGCTCTCGTTGGGCCCTGCGATCGGCAGCGTCAGCAACCCTTCCGATCCGGCGAGCTTCGACATTTCGTCCCAGTACTCGCCCTATGACGTGTGGTACATGACGCTGACGACAGAGGCGCCTTAGCGAGCACGCGCGCACAAGCCGCCCAGAGGCAAGACGGTGGGCACTTGGAAGCCGACGGTGATCGAGCCGAGGTTCACCTGGTGTTCACCGGCAGTCAGCGGTTGGCCGAAGCTGCAGTCTGCGTGGGCAACGCCGCAGTCTGCGGTGCAGGCCGTGCCGGGTGCTGCGGTGTTCGCCACGCAGAAATTTGCTTCGACTTCGAACCCGGGACTCGAGCCGATGGTGCACGAGGCTTCAACGACTTTGGAGCAACTGCTGGAAAGACAGCCGCCACTTTGGACCGTGACCTGCAGTGGATCGCCCGCGCGGAGCACCTCGCCGTCGCCTGATTTCGTGCCGCGGACGCACAACTCGGCCGCGTCCACGTGCGCACACGTGGGTTCTGGCTCGACGCTGACGTAATTCCAACCGCACACGTGATCGATACAAGCAAAGCCGTCCGCGTTCGGACAGTCGCACGTCGAGCCACCCTCGGTCTCGCAAGCGAGTTCGCGGACCTTGCTTCGCTGCGCCAAATACGAGGAGAGATCCGCGTCATTTCTAGCGATTAGATCGCGGGTGCAACCACAGCTCGACTCGGGAATGCGCTGACCGCAGTCAGCTGCGGAATCGCATTTCTGCACGCTCGCAAGGGTTGACTTGAGCTCGCTCAGTCGATCGGCGCACGAGACACCCGGACTCGGACAGTCACGCGCGGTGCACGCGACGTCTCCGCTGGCCATGCACGTGCAGGTGTTACAACCGTCGTTCGAGACCTGTTGCCCGACCAGGTAGGTCTTACCGTCGGCGGTCGTGCACCCCTGGTCGATGGGGCCGCAGTAAACGAGCGTGCACTGGATCCCGCCTCGTTCATCGCACGAGCAGGTATTGCAGCCGTCACCCGCGGGGAACCGTTCCCCCTGTGCGTAGTGTTTCCCGCTGCTTTCGCAGCCACCGCCGTTGGTCTCGACAGACCCGGAGCACCCCGCGAACGCTCCCAGGAGCCCGATGAGCCCCAATGCCATGCCTGCCGACCAGGTGCGATCCTTGCGCATGGCCCGGTTCAAGCACGAGCCGTGCCGCCAAAAAAACGCCGTACTTTCGCGGCTGGGAGCGCTGCTAGGGTGATCCGCGGGTCCGGTTGTGCCGAACTGTGCCGCTCCGCTCGTGACCTCGAGCCCGTCGACCAATCGAAGGGCGGCTCAGCGCGCAGCGCTCTGCCGCGCTTTGCGTGCACGCTTTTCCTCGTACATCAGGGCATCGGCTTTGACCAACAAGGCTTCGATGCTCTCTGGTCGTGCCGAGTCGTAGAGCGTACCGCCCACGCTGACGGAGAGCCGGAAGCGCTGGTTCGGCTCTTGGTTGCGCGACGCGATCGCGGCTTCGATACGCCGTGTGAATAGCACGAGCTGCTCCGAGGTCGCCTCGGGCAGTAGCGCGACGAATTCATCCCCACCCAAGCGAGCCACGACATCCGATGCGCGAAACGTCGCGCGCAATACGCCGGCAGTGTCTTGCAGCGCGTGGTCGCCCTCTTCGTGTCCGAGCTGGTCGTTGATTTGCTTCATGCCATTCAAGTCCAAGAAGAACAGCAAAGCAGAGCCACGCGCGCGATCCGTCTGCTGAATGATCAGGCGCGCAAGCTCGAGAAAGCCCCGCCGATTGTATAGCCCCGTGAGCTCGTCGCGAATCGACAGATTGCGAATTTCTTCCGCCCATTTGAGCGTGTCGGCGCGCGCCCGCTCGCGCTCCACGACGCGCCCGAGCTGGGTGCCGATGTTGCCCATCAACGTCAACAAGCGCAGGTCGGGTTCCTCCGTGCGCTCGGAATAGAACTCGAGCACCGCCACGACCTCGTTGCCGATCAACACCGGAAAGGCAAAGCCGCTGCGAATTCCAGCCTCGCGAGCGGTGCGCGCGCGCAAGTACGAACTCTCGCTCTCCAAGTCGTTCAGCCACGTCGCGAGGCCGGACCCGAGCACTTGACCAATCATGTCATCGTCGGCAGCGAATTCGAGCGCCGCGCTCTGCTCGCGGAAGTTGGCGAAGCGCGCGGACTCTTGGTTCCACCAGCCGGAAGTGCGGAGGACCTCGCCATGCCGGACGTACACGTGTCCGATCGGCCAGCCCATGAACGCGCAGACGCGGTGCAGACAAATCTGGAACGCCTCTTGTGTGGTTTGAGCAGAATTGGCGGCCGCGGCGATGGCCTGCAAAAGCTCCACGCTCGCCGCTTCCTCGTTCACGAGCACCGTTTGCTCGAGCAGGGCGGCTTCGGTCTGCTTGTGGCTCGTCACATCATAGACCAGCACCACGCCCGCGGTGACTCTGCCGGCTTCGTCGCGGACGGGTACGATATCGAGCGCGTACGTCTTCGGACCTCGCACGACCTCGAAACTCTGACTCTCTCCGTTCAAGGCCGCGCGATAGCGCGCAGCAAGCGGCGCGAAATTTTCCGGCTTTGCTACGTCCGCGAGCGTCTTTCCGATCAGCACCTCGTTCGGAAACCCGACGCTTTGTAACAGAGCTTCGCCGTCGGCCAGCAGGTAACGCAGGTCGTGGTCGAAGACCAAGACCGCTCCGTTCGGCAGATTGCGAACGACGGTACGAAACAAAGCTTCGCTCGTGACCAGCGCCTGGCGCGCCGCGCGAGCGCGGGTATTTTCACGCCCCACGCTCACGACCGCCTGAACCGTGCCGGACGGATCGCGGATCAGCGACGAGTTCACGCGAAACGATTGTTCCGCCAAACCTGGAAGCCGGCGAATCAGCTCGATGTCGCGAGTGTGCTCACCGGCAAGCGCACGCATCGCCGGCGTACTGTCTGGCGTCAACCGCGTTACGCCGTCGGCACAGAATAAGCCGTACTCGGCGAGCCTCGCGTCCGTTTCGGCGACCGCCTCCGGACGGCCATGCAGCGCAGCAGGGTTTGCGTACAACACCCGGCCGTCAGCAGCAGTGATGACCACCGAGTCCGTCATGGCGTCGAGCGCCGCGCGGAGCAGTTCGGCCGGCGCGGGAGCTCTGCGCTCGAACCTCTCAGCGTCGGCCGGGGAAGTTACCGGCTGCGCGCCGGAGGGCTCAGTACGCGAGTTCGACACAGGAGCATGCCAGTATGGCGCCCAGCAACTGGCAAGTGAAGCCGGCAAGAACAGGCAGCTTTTGCTTCAGTTGGGTGCGCGGCAGCCAACAGTGTGGCGCTCTTGCATGCGGCGCCTTCCATACATATCCAGACATCACCCCAAATCCGCCTCCGCGGCCGCGAGCAAGCCGCGGTGTCCATCATGAGTCCGAACCGGGTGTCTCCGGGGCATGAGGGACACCGAGCCTCAGCCGATAAGCCGCGTAAAAATCTCATTCGGCGGCCCGGAAACCGACCGGCACGTTCCAAGCGCCGACAGGACTTTTGGGCGCTGCTTACAAGTCGTGCGATTCGCCGTCATTGCGGATAGCATGGTTCGTGCGGAGGTGGAGTTGAGCGAGTTGCACGACGCCGAGCGAAAAATTCAAGTGCTCGAGCGAAAACTCGCCGACTTGGAGGCTCAGCTCGACGAACGTCGAGTCAGTCGCTACTCGACCGATCCGCGACTCAATCGCTTGTTGGGCGATCCAGTCGTACTCGCGACCTTTCCACATCTCATTCTGGTGCTCAGTCGAGAGCTGCGGATTCTGTACGTCAATCGCGCTGAAGCCGGGCAAAACGCCGCGGATTTCATCGGTACTGATTGTTTGATTTCGATCCACGCCGACGACCGTGAACGCTACAGAAGCTTGTTCGAGCACTCTTGGCAAACAGGCGAGCCGGCAAGCATCGAACTGCGTTCCATTCTCGGCAACTGGTGGGACTCGCGCCTGGTGCCCATCCGTGATGCCGGTGAGGTCGTGTTCATGCTGATATCCAGCACGGAAGTGACGGCGCGCAAGGCTCAAGAGCAGGCATTGCGTGAGCGGGAGAGCAGCGCACGCTTGTCCCTGCTCTCGAGTGGCGTAGGCACTTGGACGTGGTGGCTCCGCCGAAACGAGCTGTACTGGGACGAAGCCCTGTGCGCGATTTTCGGCGTGGAGCCGAAGGATGCCCCCCGGAGTCGCGAAGAGTATTTGGAACTAGTACACCCCGAAGACCGCGCGGAGGCGATCGAGACCATCGCTCGCTACGTCGAGACGGGGGTCTACGATGGAATGGCGTACCGCATCGTGCGTCCGGATGGAGCAGTGCGACACGTAATCGCAAAGGGGGTCGCCCAGTTCGATGAGCAAGGCCTACTCGAAGCACTGCGAGGCGGCGTGCTCGACGTGACCGAGCGCAAAGAGCTCGAAGCCAACCTCGCTCAAGCGCAGCGTATTCAAGCCGTGGGCCGCCTGACCGCCGGCATCGCACACAACTTGAACAACGCCCTCAGCGTGATTTTGCCGAACGTCGCCGAGTGCCGAGAGCTCGCCGCGGATCCGCTCGCGGCGCGACTGGCGGACATCGAACATGCGTCGGTGAGGGCCGCGGAGATGGTGCGGCAATTGATGCTGTTCGCGCGCCCACAGGACAACGCGATGCGCAGCGCGTTCGACCTGACCGACGCCGCGCGGCGAATCGTCGACATGTGTCGCTCGACCTTCGATCGCAAAGTTCAGATCGAGCTCATGCCCGCAGAAATCCCACCTGCATTCGGAAATTCCGGGCAAATCGAGCAAGTCTTGTTGAACGTTTGCCTGAATGCGCGCGACGCGCTGCAGGAGCACGAGCGCGCGCAGCCTAGCCTCCGTGTGGAGTTCTCTAGCCCCGTGTCGGGACGAGTGTGCGTGAGCATCACGGACAACGGCGTGGGCATGACCGAGGCCGTTCGCGCGCGCAGGTTGGAGCCTGTCTTCACGACCAAAGAAATGGGACGCGGGACCGGGCTCGGGCTGTCCAGCGCTTACGCAATCGTCACCGATCACGGTGGCACGATTCAGTGCACCACGCGTCTGGGCGAAGGAACGCGCTTCGATATCGAGCTGCCGGCCGCGTCGGTGCCCAAGCAGACTCCAGCGGCACCCGAACGGCGACCGGTGCCCGTCGGCACCGAGGCCATCCTGGTCGTCGACGATGAATCCGCCGTGCGCCGCGTATTGCGCAGTATGTTGGAACGCAGCGGTTTTCGGGTGATCGAATGTGAAGATGGCGCGCAGGCCCTCGCCGCTCTGGAGCACGGAGCGCGCGTGGATGCGGTCTTGATCGATCGCTCGATGCCAGGCCTGTCGGGAGAACAGGTGATCGAGCACATCTGGGAGCTCGGAATTCGTCTGCCCATCTTGGTCCTCAGCGGGCACTCGAGCGTGGAGATACGGAACCCCAACGTGCGAGCCGTGCTGACCAAACCGATCACGCGTGAGGCGCTCATTTTCGAAGTACGTCGTGCGCTCGATCAGCGCACGACCCGCGCTCACTAGCCGCTCGAATAGCCCTCACGGGCAGAATTGCACAGGGGCGTCGAGATCCCGCCCTTTCAGGATCGGACTATACTTCTTCGGCTTGCCCCAACTGCACGCAGCACCGAAGTCGACGCCGGTGTCCGTATATTCGCTCATGAATACCGGTTTTTGATGGTCGACGTACACGGACACGTCTGCGCACCACCCCTGGTCGAAGCAATCTTCGGTGAGTACCCAATCGAAACTGGGTTCTAGCTGCTTTGCAAGCTCGGGCGCGTTCTTTTGCCCAATGTTCAAGCCACGGGCGTGCGCCTCACCGGCGAGCCAATTGGCGTAGTCGATGCCGTCTTTCTCGGTGAGCGGAAAGCCCGACTTCGCGGCGTACACATCCATGTTGTCAGGCTCGATGCCGTCGAACCCCTTTTGCTGACAGAGGTCGAGGCGCTGCGCCATGATCATGCGCAGCACCTCGGCCCGAATGTCCACGAAACGTTCGCCTGGCCACCCCGGATACTCGTTGCCGAGCACGGCCGCCGGAAAGCTCTTTGCATCCGGTCGCCAATCTTCGAAACTGCCGACGCTCAGGTAACAGATCACCTTTCGGCCCTGAGCGTGCAGCGCCTTCACGACGCCCTCGTCGTTGTCGAAGCCGTCGATGTCGTACACGCTGGCGTTCACCGTTTGGTCGATGGTGCCGGTCAATTGCCACTGCCAATTCGTGCCAGGACTCGGCTTCCAATACATTTCGGTGCCGGAGGCTCCAGCAGCGCCGGCTGGCATCGCGTCTCCACCCTCGCCTCCTCGACCTGCCGGCCCGCCGCTCGCGGCGCCAGCTCCAGACCCTCCGGTCGAAGTCCCCGGGCTCGCGCCGGCCTGCTCACTGGGCCCAGCAGTGCCACCCGCTGCCATGCTGGAAATCCCCCCTTGCCCACTGCCCGCTCGCTCGGTTCCCGCACTGCCAGCGGCGGCGTCGGGGGCTCCGACTCCTTTGCTGGAGCACCCGAGCATCGCTGCGAGAACCATCATGACCGAGGCGGGGCACGTGTACCGAGAGCATGGGACCCGAAAATCGGACATGCGCGATCCTCGCAGATTTTCGGATCAGCGATGATCGCAAATCGCCTGAGTGTGCCAGTGTGCCAGTGTTATCGACCGGAAATGCCGCTCAATTCCGCAAGAAGCGTTGGCCTAGCTCTTGCTCCTAGCCCAAACATGAACCGCTATTGGTTGCTCACCGCGTGCATGACTCAGCTGCTCCTGGCTTGTGGAGGGGACGTGCGACAAACGGGCAAAGGGGGTGACGCCGGTTCAGTCACCGCAGCCGGCGGCCCCCCGTTCATGAGTGGCGGCAACACGAGTCGCTGCTCTGCCTACGAGGGCTGTGGCGGCGGTGGCAGTGCCAATGGCGGCAGTGCCAATGGCGGCA
>Ga0164307_10000224_pt1 | contig 26486 bp, 19 predicted proteins | sample Whisoiple_243_MG_FD_110214 | JGI IMG/M metagenome (GOLD analysis project Ga0164307, IMG submission 110214) | Soil microbial communities amended with fresh organic matter from upstate New York, USA - Whitman soil sample_243_MG | ecosystem: Environmental > Terrestrial > Soil > Unclassified >...
CACGAGCTGATCAAGGTGCAAAGCGCCGAGGCCATCAGCACGATGGCCGAGCAGCAGCTGCAAAACGGCCTGATTTTGCACCTGCGCGTGATCAAGAAAGACGGCACGATACTCGAGCCCGAGCTGATCGAGGGCAAGCCGACGGTCACCATGCCGCACCTCGAGGTCGGTGACTACATCGAGACCGAGCGCATCGAGAGCAACCCGGGCGATGGCCAACGCGGGCTCAATTACTCTGGCCCACGCTGGTTCTTCCGCGAAGAGAACATTGCCTACGCGCGCAGCGAGCTGGTCGTGATCTCGCCGAAAGCCAAGCCGCTCTCGATCGAAACCCGCAATGACGTTCCGCCGCCCGAGGTGACCGAGAACGGACCGCTCGTGGTCCGTCGTTGGCGCGTGCAAAACAGCCCAGCCGCGCCCGTCGAGCCGTTCGGCGCGCCGATCACCGAGTTTTTGCCCAGCGTGCAGCTCGGCTGGGGCGTGAGTTTGAACGACAATTTGCGCTCGATGAGCGACGCGGTGGCCGACACTTCACCGGTCGATCCGCGGCTCGTGCGCATCGCAGAGCACATCGTGGAGGGCGTACCAGAGAGCGCGCGTACCGAACGCGCCAAGCGCTTGTACCGCTGGATCCTGGCCAACGTGCAGGAAGGGGAAGAGAGCGACGGGCGCCGAGTCGTGATTGGCAAAAATGGCAATCAGTGGCGCGGCTACATCACGCTGTGCCGCTCGCTGCGCATCCCAGTCAACTACGCGGTCGCACAAAACCGGCTCAGTTTGCCGCCGATTGGGCCCTTTTCGGAGGCCACGCTGTTCACGCAGCCGCTCTTGCGCGTGACCGCCGAGCGCGAGCCGATCTGGCTCAGCTTTGCCGGCAAGTACACCCCCTTCGCGTACGTCTCGGCCGAAGCGCGGGGCATGCCGGCGTACGTGCTCTCCGACGACAAGCCCGTCGCGGCCAAGGTGCCGAGCGCGGGCGCGCAAGACAACGTGCGCTACGGCGGCAAGATCCAGCTCAACGCCGACGGCTCGGCAGATCTCGAGCTAGAACAAAGCTTCTTCGGAAAATACGCGATGGGGCTCCGCAATGCCCTCTCGGAAATCCCCGAAGAGCAGCTGCGCGACGTGCTCGAGTCGCGCTTGCTCGGCCCGGAGCTGCGCGGGCTCGAACTGAAGAGCTACGCGCTCGATCACTTCGACGACCTGGACAGCCCGCTGGTGATCCGCGCGCGAGCGCGAATTCCGGCGTTTGCGCAGCGTTCGGGGGACATGCTCTTGATCGCGCCGCCCTTCGGTTCGCGAGTGAGCCAGCTCGCCGCTTTGCCCCAACGTCAGACACCGTTGCTGATGGCGGAAGCCATGCACCGTGAGATCAATCTACGCCTATTGCTCCCGAGCGGCGCAGTCCTGGTGAACGACCTGGCCCCGCAGACGATCACGGACGGTGATCGCTCGGTGCAGGTGACCGACACTGCCAAACCAGGAGAGCTCACCTTGAGTCGCGTGGTCAATCTGCCTGCGGGTCGCGTGCAGCCGAAAGACTACCCGCGTTTCCTCAGCTTCGCGCGACGCGCGGACGACGCACTGTCACAGAGCATCCGCGTCAAAGTGCAGTAACCAAACGGCGGTGCGCTGCGCTACGGGCTCTTACTTCGAGCTCTTGCGCACCGCTTCGTCTGCGGCCTTCATGCCCTTTTCGATCCGAGCCTTCACGTCTGCCGAATCCGCGCTCAGCTTCTTCCAGGCTTCGACCACCTTCTTCCGCTCGGCGCCGGACGCGGGAAAACCCAGCGATTCTTTGCGCTCGGTCGCGGTGGTCGCGGTGGTCGTGAAGGCCTCGTACTCGGCCCACCTGGCGCTGGCCTCGTCGTAAGCCTTCTGCCGTTCGCGCAAATCGGCCAAGGCGAACTGAAGCTTGGCTTTCAAGCTCGCGTTGGTCGCCACGACCGCGCGCAGCCCGGCCACGAGCGCGGTCTCTGCTTCCTTCAAATCGCCTTTGAGGATCTGCGCTTCTGCGATGCGATAGTACGCGAGCGCATTCTCCGGCTCCTGCGCGAGCGCATCGCGATAAGCGACGACCGCTGCTTCGATATCGCGCGCGAGCAGCGCCGCGTCACCCCGCTTGATTGCTTCCATGAAAGGGCTGATGCCCTTGATGCCACGCGGGTCGCGTCGCACCTCGCTGGCTTCACGTTTGACCGCGGTCGCAGGCTCCGCCGCGATACCCGTCGCGGACTGTGCTGCCGCGGCCGCTGGCGGCTGCGCGGCCGCGCTCACGGCCAAACCGGACAACGAAGCGAACCACCCACCAGCAACCAGGCGCCGAAGCATCGCCCCAACCTACCACGCCGCTCATTCCACAGCCCTGTGCAACGCCTGTGGAAAACCACACAAGACGCTGTATTTATTGAATATTTCATCCAGAGACCGGGACGCCCCTAGCGGTTGATCGTCAAGCACCCAACTCGCAAAGTAAGTGACTTCAGGGAGCATGCCTCGCCACATCGGCGGTGGCCGAGCTTGCGCGAACAGCGCTCTACGTGGCCACGGTCGCAGCCGTTACCCAGAACCCATGGCTTCGCGCCTCCCAGCGTCGCCTGCTCGCTGCCGGCAAGGTGGGGCAGGTCGCCCTCGCAGCTCGCGCCTGGACCGCCATCGAACATCTTCGACCGCAGACACGCCTGATTGGCGCTTCGAACTCTGAGAGTCTCCCGAGTGTTCTCGGTTCGAGCACGACCGCCGATCGCGCACCGCGACGGACACGCCGCGACGACAACCGAGCGTGCTGCGAGGTGCTTTGCTGGATCGCGGACGCCCACCCTCTCCGATCCAGCCTCTTTCGCGTCCGAATGTGACCCGCGCGCTGCCGTTTTGCGTCGCTGCGCGCTAGCATCCGGGCGCGATGAGTACCCGGCGAGCGACGGCATATCCCTGGCACACGCTCGAGCACGTGCCGCGTGCCACTGCGCGGCGCACGGCGTGCGCGCGGCGGCAAGTGCAAGCGGTGCTCGATCCGTCGCGGCTCGCTGCGGCTCTGGGCGAGCTCACCGAGAGTGAGGTGTCGATCGTCGTGCAGCGCGTCGGATCGGCTGCGCCGCAGCGTTGGCCTTTGGCCGAGCTCGGCTTCGAGTTGGGCGAGAGCGGCGTGCGCTGTGCGCTCGCGCTCGAACCAGAGTTGGTGGCAAGTGCGTTGGCGCGCGTGTTGCGTCGGCCGATCGGGCTGACCGCGCGCGGCGCGCTCGACGACTCACTTTCGGGCGCGGTGCATGCGCTGATGTTCGAGTTGGCGCGACGCTCGGGCGCACGCGGAGTGATCCATTTGCTCGAAGCGAGCGACGCGAAGGCGCGGGCCCGCGATGTGTTCATCGAGGCCAGCGTGCTGATCGACGGCACGGCGTATCAAGTGCTGGCCGCGCTCGAACTCGCCGAGCTTTCGCCGTTGCCCGCGCGCTCCCTCGCTGACCTCGGGGAACTGCCGATTGCGCTTCCCCTCGTGGTGGGTTGGAGCTTGGCCGAGCGCGCGGCATTGGCGGATTTCGTGCCAGGAAATGCCTGGTTTCCAGGACCGGGGCTGTGGCTCGACGCGAGCGGTGCCGGGCCGGTCGCGCTGGCCGCGCCGGGACAAGATCGAGGACTCGGTGCCACGCTGTCGCGCGATGGCAGAATCGTGTTACGGGGAGGCAGCGTCTCGCTCTTGCCCGACGCAGGTGAGTTGATGGCAGAACCAGAAAAACCGGAAGCGTCGTTGACCGACGCGGTGCTCGATTCACCGGTCGTCGTGCGCATCGAAATCGGAGCCGTGAGTATGAGCGCGCGTGAGTGGGCCGAGCTCGCGCCGGGCGACGTGATCGAGAGCGGTCGCCGGATTGCCGAGCCGGTGGTGCTGCGAGTAGCCGGGCGTGAAGTCGCGCGCGGTGAGCTCGTCAACTTGGACGGTGAGCTCGGCGTGCGTATTCGGGAGTTGGTTCGTTCATGAGTCAGATTCGCCTCGTTCAGAGTTTGGTCGCCTGCGCCGCGCTGTGCGCCATCGCCGCTTGCAAGAGTCCCGCGAGTGACCCCACGCCCAGCGCGTCGGCCTCGGCTTCCGCCGTGGCGAGCAGCGCGCCGCCCCCGCCCGCCAAGGCAAAACCATGGTTTTCCGGCGCTTTTTCCGGGAAATACGAGGCCAAGGTCGCGACCGTCGACGTCAAAGCGGGCGCGATCAAGGAGTGGTCGAAGGACGACGGCAAACTCGCAAGTGGTCCGGGCAAGCTCGAGCTGCAGATCGACGATTCGGGTCAAGTCGACGGCACGAGTGAAGGCGCGCTCGGCGCGAGCCACGTGACCGGTCAGGTCGAAGACGACACGCTGCGCGTGCAATTCTCGCCCACGGACGACGCCGGTCTGCACGGCGTGCTCGTCGCGACGCGTGACGGCGACGGTTTCAAAGGTTCGATCGAAGCCTCGAGCGGTGACAGCTTGCGCGTGCGCACGGCCAACATCGAGCTGAAGAAGCCGGCCAACTGAGGGATCGTGGAACGAGTCGCCGAGGGCTTGAATCGGGTACGCGCGCAGCTGGCGGCGGCATTGGCCAGCGCAGGACGCGCGGCTGATTCTGCACGCTTGGTCGCGGTGTCCAAGTTTCAGCCCGCGAGCGCCATTCGCGCCGCGTACGCCGAAGGCCAGCGTGATTTCGGCGAAAATTACGTGCAGGAGCTGGAGCAAAAAGCCGCCGAACTCGCCGATCTGGGCGACCTGCGCTGGCACATGATCGGCCATTTGCAGCGCAACAAGGCGCGCGCCGTCGCGCCGCTCGCGTCGCTGATTCACACCGTGCATTCGATCGATCTGGTGCGCGAGTTGGACAAGCGAGCGAGTGGGCTTTCGCTGGCGGGCGCGCGCGCGTTCGTGCCGGGTGAGTCGCGCTTGCCAGTGCTGGTCGAAGTCAACGTCGGCGGTGAGGCACAAAAGAGTGGCTGCGCACGCGAGGCGTTGGCGCCGCTGCTCGACGCGCTCGACGAAGCCAAGCATCTGCGCTCGTTGGGCTTGATGTGCGTCCCGCCCCACACGGAAGATCCGAGCGCTTCCCGGCCCTACTTCGACGAATTGCGTAGGCTGCGCGACGCGCACGGCGGCGTTCAGCGCTTGCCCGAGCTAAGCATGGGGATGACCGCTGATTTGGCCTTTGCCGTCGCTGCTGGAGCGACCATCGTGCGCGTTGGCACGGCAATTTTCGGCGAGCGACCCCGAGCGGAGCGCTGAGCGTGGCGCGCCGCGGTGCACGCCCTCCGAGTAGCGATCCGACCTTGCTCGAGGCCGCCGCACGGCGCGGGCACTTGGCCGGGCCCCCCGCACCGCTCGCCGAACGCATGCGACCACGCACGCTCGAAGAGGTGCTCGGTCAAGAATCGCTGCTCCGCGGCGGCCGCCTGTTGCGCGAGGCCATCGAACGCGATCGCGTTCCGTCTTTGATTTTGTGGGGGCCACCCGGCTCGGGCAAGACGTCCTTGGCGCACGTCATTTCGCGGCTGACCAAGACCGAGTTCGTCGCGTTCAGCGCCGTGCTCGGCGGCGTGCAGGAGTTGCGCGCGATCATCGAGGCGGCGCGTGAACGGCGCGCGTATCAAGGCCGCGGCACGACGCTGTTCGTGGACGAGATCCACCGCTTCAATCGCAGCCAGCAAGACGCCTTCTTGCCGCACGTCGAAAATGGCACCGTGACCTTGATCGGCGCCACCACGGAAAACCCATCTTTCTCCGTAAATGCCGCGGTTTTATCGCGTTGTCGCGTGTTCCGGCTGGAGGGCTTGAAAGAAGCGGACATCATCGCGCTGCTCGAACGCGCCTTGCACGACTCCGAACGCGGCTTGGGCGAACGCGGAGTCGACGCGGAGCCCGAAGCGCTGGCCGCGATCGCCAAAGTCGCGGGCGGGGACGCGCGGCGCGCCCTGGGTCTGCTCGAGGTTGCGGTGTCCCTGGTCCCCGAAGATTCGACCCTCCTCGACCGCAGCATCGTCGAACGCGCTGGCGAATCACGCACGCTGCTGTACGACAAGTCCGGCGAAGAGCACTACAACGTCGCCAGCGCGCTGATCAAATCGCTGCGCGGCAGCGATCCGGACGCGGCCCTTTATTGGCTGTTTCGCATGCTCGACGCCGGAGACGATCCGTTGTTCCTGCTGCGCCGCCTGATCATCTTCGCCAGCGAAGACGTCGGGAACGCGGATCCGCGCGCGCTCGAGGTCGCGGTGAATGCGGACGCTGCGTTTCGTCGCATGGGTTTGCCCGAGGGCATGTTTCCGCTTTCCCACGCGTGCCTGTACCTGGCGAGCTGTCCCAAATCGAACGCCGTCAAGCGCGCGATTGGCGCGACGCGAGCCGCCATCGACGAGCGCGGCGCGCTGCCAGTGCCCAAGAAACTGCGCAACGCCGTCACGCGCTTGATGAAAGACGAAGGCTACGGCCAGGGCTATCAATATCCGCCCGATCGCGAAGGCAGCTTCGTCCCTGGTGAAACGTACTTGCCCGATGAGCTCGTCGGCGCGCGCTTCTACGAGCCGACGCAACAAGGCCTGGAGAAGGCGATCGGCGAGCGCCTGCGGCGCCTACGCGGCGAAGGCGAGTCCGAGCCGCTCGCCGCGGGCGAGTCCCCGAGCAAGCCTGAAGAGCGCGACTGATTGCGGCGCTCGCGCGTCATTCGCACACGATGGGCGTGGCAGCGTTCGGACCCTTGTCGAAGCCGTGCACGCACACGCTGTCGTGATCGGTCGGGCAAATACAGTTGCAGGCGGCCTGAGTGTCGTCGAAGCACATGCCAGTCTCGGTCAGCCAACGACACGGCCGCTCGGGGTGCTCCAGGCGGTCGAAGCCGGGCTTGCAAGCGCCGAGCGGGGTCATTGGCAGCTCCATCGAAGAGCCGCCGCTTCCGGTCTTGCCTGCGTGACCCGAAGCGCTCTGCGTCGGAGCCGGATCGCTCGCCCCTGAACCACCGTCTCCGCCGGAACCTTCAATCGTGCGGCCGCCGCACCCCAGCAACGCCGATGCGAGTCCCAACGCCCAAAGCCCCAATCTCTTCATCTCGTCTCTTGCCTCTCGTCGTTCCTGTCGATTGCGGAGCAAAGACCGGGCCAAGCGCAACTGTGCGGACAATCACCGCGCGCCCGCGCCATTCGAGTTGGCGACCACGCGGAACCTGCCTACTCCGTTGGCGAAGCGCTACTTCGCGCTCGACTGCGTGACTGCAGGATCGAGGATGCCCAGGTAGGGCAGGTTGCGATACCGCTCGGCGTAATCCAGACCGTAACCAACCACGAATACGTCGTCGATCGTGAAGCCGAGGTAGTCGATCTCGACCTCTCGCTGAATGCGCGCCGGCTTGTGAAGCAGCGAGGCGACCTTCACCGAAGCCGGGTTCCGCCCTTTGAGTTGCTCTCGCAAGTACGAAATCGTGAGCCCGGTGTCGATGATGTCCTCCACGATCACGAGGTCGTCACCCGTCACCGGGCGCGTCAAATCTTGCGTGATTTGCACGACGCCGCTCGACTTCGTGTCGTCGCCGTAGCTGCGAACACCCAGAAACTCCATGCGGATCGGCAAATCGATCGCGCGCGCGAGATCGGCGGCGAACATGAAGCTGCCTTTGAGCACGCTCAGCAACACCACCGAGCGACCCGCGTATTCACGGGTGATCTGCGCGGCAAGTTCGTTGACGCGCGTGGCGATGCGCTCGGCGCTGATCAGTGGTCGGACTTCAGGGGGTGTGAACGCGGGCACGATGCCAGTGTCTCGTAGACGGGCGCGCCCGGCAAGAACCACGATTCGAGCGAGAATGCTGCGCGGCGATTGCTCACAATGGTAGCCGCGTGGCACGCGCCGTCAGCGAATGTCCGTCGCTCGTGATCTCTACCGAACCCGAGCGATCGAGGCGCAAGGCGCGCACTTCGTGGGCGGCGAGCCGCTCTACGGTCGGCAAGTGCGGGTGCCCGAAGCGGTTTCTGACGCCGCAAGATAGCGTCGCGATCGTCGGGGCAACGAGCGATAGAAATTCGTCACTCGTCGAAGTGCGGCTCCCGTGGTGACCGACCTTGAGGTAATCCGCGCGCAGTTCGCTCGCGTGGCCCTGCACGAGCTCTGCTTCTTCTTCGTGCTCCGCGTCGCCGGTGAACAGAAATCGGCGTTCACCGTAGGTCACCGAGAGAACGAGCGAGTTGTCGTTGGCGCCGCGCTGCGGCGTGAAAGACGGACACGGGCCGAGTACGCTGACCTGCGCGCCGCCAAAGCTGCGCGGCTTGCCACATAACTCTTCAGGGTGACGAACCGGCACGCCACGCGCTCGCAACGAGCGCAGCAACGCCGCGTACACGGGTCCCGCGCCCTCGGCCTCACCTTGGCCAGAGTCCCAGAATTCGCCGATTTCCAGCTGTTCGAGCGCGCTCGCCAGCCCAGTAAAGTGATCCGGGTGAGGATGACTGAGCACCACGATATCAACGCGAGTTCGGCGACGGGCGCGTAGGACCGGCAGCACGACCGCCTTGCCCGGATCGACCGGACTGCCCACGAAACCGCCACCGTCAATCAAGATGCACGCGCCGTTCGGTAGATCGATCAAGTTCGAGTCACCCTGACCGACGTCGAGCGCGCTGGCGCGGAGCAGGCCGTGCGGCGTGCCCGCGCGCCGCGTGGCGAGCTCGAGCCCACCGAAAGCCAGCGCAGCGGTCGCGGTCCACGCGAGTAGCAAGCGACGGGGCGTGCGCGCGCCGAGCTCGCGGAAGGCTTTGGCGCGCAGTGCACATACACCAAAGACGAAGACCGCGATCACGCTCGCTTGGAAGCGCCCTGGCTCCGGCAGCGTGAGCGAGAGAAAGCTCGCATCCGCGCTGAACCAGGCGATGCGTTTGACGACCAAAAGCGCCCCCGAAGCGACCAAAGCCGCGCCGCGCTCCAACGCCGGGATCGGGGACAAAAGCAGGTGCGCGAGGCACAGTGGCAGCGCGACCGACTCGCCCAGCGGCGAGGCGAGCACGTTGGCGACGAGGCCGGCCAGGGTGATCCCCGAGGAGAGCAGCGCGAGCAGCGGCGCGCAAGGAATGGTTGCGGAGAGCGTGGTCGCAAAGCTCACCGCCAGAAAGCGGAGCGGGCGCGAAGTAATGGGTTCGCAACGCTCGGCCCAGGGTCGTCCGAGCCAGATCAAGCCTGCGGTCGCGGCGACCGAGAGCATGAACGAAAGGTCGAAGGCGCACAGCGGATCGAGCACCGCAAACACCAACGTGGACAAACCGAAGGTACGCACCGTGATCGGCTTTCGCCCCAAGGCGCGGGCGAGGAAGGCCACCGACAGCATGAACGCCGCGCGCCACGCGGAGCTGCTGCCACCGGCGAAGTCAGCGTAAATCAGCGCTAAAACCAAGCCGACGCAGCTCGCCAAGCGCGCCACGACCCAGCGCGAGGCGAGCCGCTCCACGCGCGCGAGTACGAAGCCGAGCGCGTGCACGATCGCGACCACCGCGAACACCAAGTGTGTGCCGCTGACCGCCAGCATGTGCGAAAGTCCACTCTTTTGAAATGCTTGCGCGTCCGCTGGATCGAGATCGCTCTCACCCAGCACGAGCGCGCGCGCCATGCCGGATGCCGCGGGTGCGAACGTGAGTACGATGCGTTGTCGAGCGCGGGCCCGGGCGCGGTCGATCAGCGAGTGCAACCCCCAATGCCGCTCGGTCACGTCGAGCGACAGCACGCCGCCCGTGAGCACGATGTCTTGACGAGCCGCCGACGGTGTCGGATCGGCCGTGTCCAGGTTTCGAAACAGCTGAATTGGTGCGAGATCGGCGATTACGTGCACGCGGTCGTCTCGCGCGAGGGCGTCCGGGCCGCCGTGCAAGCGCGCGCGAAAGGGCACCGGCAAGAGGCGAGCTTCGCAATCGGCGCGCGACACCTGCGCGATGAAGCTCGCGCTGCCGTCGGACCAAACGGGTGAAGCGACGACCGTGCCGCTCAGATCACAGCGGCTCGGTGGGCCGATGGCGTCGCGCAGCGCGATGCGCGTGGCTTCGAAATGACGAATCCGCTCCGCACCGCGTGCTGCGCCGAACACGAAGAACAGCAGCGCACAACCTGCCGTTCGCCGACTGAGCTCCGAACTCAGCAGCAGTCCGACACAGCCCAGGCACAGCAGCGTGGGTACGGGATAGACCGCGCATGCCCCACCCGCGACGGCCGCAATTGCGGCTAAAAGCACGCCATCGATACGCACGCCGCCGTGCTTGCAAGCGACAGGCCGCGAGAAAATTCGCGGCCCATCCCCACGAGCGACTGGCCAAGCTCAAGGATCGGCGGCCGAAGCGCCACCCTCGCCGCTCTCGCCGCCGGGCAGCACCGGGTCTTGGCCGTTGGGCAGCGGCTCTTCGCCGCCGACCACCGGCGTTTGTGAATCAGGAGCGGGATTCTGCTGATCCGCTCGTGGCTGCTGCGGATCCGGCTCGGGATCCTGCGTGGGCGCGGGTGACGGCGCGGGGTTGTCCCCGCCGCCACAAGCGACGCACGAGCCGCACACCAGCAGGGCTACGAGCGCGCGTTTCAGCGACATGCTCTGCCTCCACGTCAGAAGTAGTACAGCGCCGCGATGTTGCTGGTGAAGATGTTCCACGGATTGTTGCCTACCGAGGTCCCGAACGCCGTCGTGTTGCGAGAAGTGGCCGCGCCGCCACCGGGCGGTGTGATCTTGGAATGATCATAGTTCAACGCCACGCCGACGCCCGCTTGCAGGGAAAGCTCGGGGATCCCGATGAATCCGAATTGGATCTCAGCCCCTGCGCGCGCACCGATATCGAAGTGGATGCCACTGAGATCGGAACCCTGACCGCCCGGAGCGGCCGGCGCAGTCTTCGAGCCCGCGATGCCGAAATTTAACTCGGGGATCACTTGAAAACTGAAGTGCTTCGAACCGGCGAGCGCGAGCGGCACACCGCCGTGCAGCATGAACACGGTGTAGCCCTGTAGATCGGTGCTCGTGTCACCCGTCTTGGTCGAACCACCGCTGAACAAAAACCCGACGCCTGCGTCGATGCCAATCCGCGGATCGAGCCAATAGCGAACGCCGATGATCGGCGCGTCGACCGTGGCGGGTCCGTTCGGATTGATGGTGATCGTCCGACGACCCATGTAGCCAACGCCAAAGCGCCGAACCACGGCTTCGTGGTCGGTGGTCTCGACCGCAGGCTCCGGCGTTGCGCCCGGCAACGTCATGCCGCGCTGAGCGGGAGCGGGCGGCGTCGTGGCCGGATCACTCGGCGCAGCAACGGGGGCAGTGGTCGTCGTGGTCGTGGTCGAAGTCGTGGTTTCTGCGGTGGCCTCGGCCGCCTGGGCGGCGTTGCCGAACGTGAGTGCCGACCCGGCGGTCACCCACGCGAGCGCGAATTTGGCAGTTTTCATGGGCGCGCATCGTGAATCGGATTGTTTCGGCTGAGCAACTACTCGACAACGCAACGCGTCATTGCCACGGGACGCCCTACGACCTCCACGGCCTTGGCTCTGGGCTACGGTGCGCCCGTGCCGCCCAAACGACGGATCGATCTATTGCTCGTCGAACGCGCGCTCGCCCCCACGCGTGCCCAAGCGCAAGCGCTGATCCTCGCCGGCAAAGTGTTCAGCGGGGATCGCCGCATCGACAAGGCGGGCACCGAGCTCGATCCAAACATCGAGCTGACGGTGCGCGAACCCGAGCGCTTCGTCTCGCGTGGCGGCCACAAATTGGAAGGCGCGCTGAACGCGCTCACCTGCAACGTCGAAGGAGCGATCTGCGCCGACGTGGGCGCGTCCACCGGCGGCTTCACCGATTGCCTGTTGCAACACGGCGCGACGAAAGTTTACGCCATCGACGTCGGGCAAGGCCAGCTCGCGCACAAACTGGTGCTCGACCGGCGCGTCGTCGTCATGGACCGCTCGAACGCTCGCCATTTGTCCGCCGATGCATTCGCCGACCGCCTCGATCTCGTGGTCGCCGATGCCTCGTTCATCAGCCTAGAAAAGCTGCTGCCCGCGATCAGCAGCTGGCTCTCGCCCGCCGCGCGCCTCCTCGCGATGATCAAGCCGCAATTCGAAGTCGGCCGTGACGAAGCCCGCAAAAGCCGCGGCGTGATCCGGGATCAAGGCGTACGCACCGCCGCCATCGAGCACGTGCTCGCCGCAGTTCGCGAATCCGGCTTCGACGTGCAAGGCGGCGCCGACTCCGACGTTCCCGGCCCGAAAGGGAACGTGGAGTACTTCGTGCTCGCGACCAAGCGCTGACCTGATTGATGTCGGTCGGCACAGGGGGGCGTCTGCAGTGCCCCCCTCGATTCCCTCAAGCGTGGCTTGGCGACCCCACCGGTGCCGAAGCTGCGAACTCCGCGGCCTCGTTCTCCGGCTTTGCGGTGTTCGGGCGATAGCCTGCGAGCAACACGCGCAGCACGCCCGGCAGCACGAATAGCGTCAAAAACGTGCTGATTGCCATACCGATCACGACCGCGGTCGCGAGCGGTCGCTGCACTTCTGCGCCTGCGCTGGTCGCGGTGGCCATGGGGAGGAAGCCGAGCGCGGCCACGGTCGCCGTGGTGAGCACGGCGCGCAGCGTGTGCGCGCAGCCGTCGGTGACGGCGCGATCGAGGCGCACGCCGGCATCCAAGCGCACGCGGACGTCGCTCGCCATCACCACGCCGTTCAGCACCGCGATGCCGCCGAGCGCGATGAAGCCGACCGCCGCTGGCAAGCTGAACGACATGCCGCGCAGCACCAAACCGAGCATACCTCCCGCAAGCGACAGCGGGACCAGCGCGAACACGGCCACGCTCAGGCGCAAATTCTGGAACATCCAGAGCAGCATGGCGAAGATCAGCAGAATCACGATCGGCACCACGATCGCGAGGCGCGCTTGGGCACGCTCGAAGTTCTCGAACTGCCCGCCCCACTCCACACGGTACCCGGTGGGTAGCCGCACATTTTGCGTCACTGCGGCTTGCGCTTCGGACACCCAAGAGACCAAATCGCGGCCGCGCAGGTTGACGTCGACACGCACGGCACGGGTACGATTTTCACGGCGAATCGCCGTCGGGCCTTCGCCTTCGGACAGCGTGAGCACTTCGCGCAGCGGCACATTTTCTTGATTGCGCGTGGTCACGAACAGATCGCCGATGCCTTCGGCGCTGGGTCGTGAAGGGGGCTCGAGCACGCGAATTTCGAAGCGACGCTCGTCCTCGTACACGTGACCGACCGGCACGCCTTCACGCGCTGCGGCCAGCACCGAGAACGCATCTTCGACGTGGACGCCGTAGCGCGCGAGCCGCGCGCGGTCGACCACCGCGCTGATCGTGGGAGCGCCGAGCACGCGCTCGACGCGCACGTCACCCGTGCCCGAGATCTGGCGCACGCGCTGCCCGACCGCTTGAGCCAGGCGCATCAAGCTCTCCAAATTATCGCCGAAAATCTGGATTTGTACGTCGGCGCGGGAGCCGCTGATCAGCTCGTTGGTGCGGTCCTCGATCGGCTGCGACACCGAGACGAACGTCCCGGGCACGTGATTTTCGATCTGAGTCTTGAACCGCTCCGACAACGAATCGAAGTCGTGCGCGGTCTTCCACTCCTCGAGCGGTCGCAAGCGCACGAATAGATCCGTGTTGTCGTTGCCCACGGGGTCCACCGCGACTTCCGCGCGGCCGGTCATGCCCAGCGTGGTCACTACTTCCGGGAACGAGTGGAGCACCTTCTCCGCCTCGAGATCGAGTTTGCGCGCCTCGTCGAGGGAGATGCTGGGCGCGCGTCGAATCGTCACGACCGCGTCGCCTTCGAAAATGCGCGGCACGAACTCCGCGCCCTGGCTGGCAAACAGCCACGCGGACACGACGAAGATGCCGACCGCTGCGGCGAGCAGCAGCCAGCGACCGTGCACGATCTTGGGCAGCGCGTCCTGGTAGGCGTGGGTCAATCGTTCGAGCCAAGCCGGCCCGTGACCCTTCTTCGGAGGCACCAACGCCACCAAGACGGCGGGAAAAAACAGCACCGCGTAGACCAACGCGCCGAACAACGCGCAAGCCATGGTGATCGCCATGGGCCGGAACATCTTGCCCTCGACGCCTTCCAACGCGAGCAGCGGAATGTAGACCAACATGATGATCGCGACCGCGAACGCCACCGGCCGCGCGACGGCGCCGGCAACTTCCGAGTAGCTCCCGGCGCGCGCCGCACCGATCAGCTTCTTGCCGGCAGTGGCGGCGATCACGGCCTCCAAAATCACGATCGGACCGTCGACCAAGAAGCCGAAGTCGATCGCGCCGAGCGACATCAGATCGCCCGTGACGTGGAACAAGTGCATGCCCAGGAGCGCCACGCTCATCGCGCATGGAATGCCGAGCACGACCGCCAGCGCGCCGCGCCAGGTGCCCAAAAAGACGATCAGCACCAGGGTGACGATGGCCACGCCTTCGGCCAAGTTCTTCATCACCGTCGACAGCGTGCGACCCACGAAGTCACTGCGGTCGTAGATGACTTCGATCTTCACGCCCGGCGGCAGCGTGGGTTGGATTTCGTGCACGCGCTGGGCCACCGCGGTCACGACATTTCGGCTATTTTCGCCCAAGAGCATCATCACCACTCCGGTGACCGCTTCACCCTTTCCGTTGTGCGTGATGACACCCTGGCGCAACGCCGGACCCACCTTCACCTCGGCGATGTGATGGATCAGCACGGCCGGGCTGCCGTTGTTCGAGCGCACCATCACGTTGCCGATCTCGTCCGGGCTCGCCAACATGCCTTGGCCGCGCACGGTGAACGACTCCTCGCGGCGATCGATGTAGCCACCGCCGGCGTTCAGGTTTGCTGCGCGCAGCGCCCCCACCACGTCGGACAGCGACAGGCCCTGAGCCTTCAATTTCGCGCGATCGGTGATGACTTGAAATTGCTTCAGCTCGCCACCCATCGTGTTCACTTCCACGACGCCGGGCACGTTGCGTAGCTTCGGCACGATTTCCCAATCGAGCAGCGTGCGCAGCTGCATCGCCGAGTGTTGGTCGCTCCTGACCACGAACTGGAAAATCTCGCCCAAGCCCGAGGAAACCGGCGCAAGCTCCGGCGCCGAAGCGACCGCGGGCAGCTCGACGCCGCGCAGCCGCTCGAGCACCAGCTGGCGTGCGAACCAGATGTCCATCGTCTCGCGGAAGATCACCGTCACCGCAGACAGGCCCGAACGCGAGACACTGCGTTGACCCACCGCGCCCGGCACGCCGTTCAGCGCGTTCTCGAGCGGCATGGTCACGGTGCGTTCGATTTCGACCGGCGAGAGGCCGGAAGCCGAAGTGAGCACCGACACCTGCACGGTGGAGACGTCCGGAAGTGCGTCGATGGGCAGCGTGCGCGCCGCCCAAATGCCGACCGCGAGCAACAACACCAAAGCCGCAATCACGGCGCCCCGCGCCTGAATCGAGGCCTGAACCAGATACTTCAACATGGGATTTGCTCGAGGTTCAGCGGAATAGTTCGCTCTTCAGCGCGAACACGCCTTCACTCACGACTTCGTCACCAGCATTCACGCCGCTGATCACTTCCGTCTCGGGGCCATTGGTGGTCCCGAGTTCCAGCTTGACCACGCGTACGGCGTTCTCGCCGCTCTTCACGAACACGGTGGACTTGCCGTCGACGAACGTGATGGCGCTCGAGGGCAAGAGCGTGGTCCGCTCTTCGCCGCCGCTGGCCGCGTGGATGCGCGCGTTCACGGCTTGGCCAGCGCGCAACCGGCGATCGCGATTGTCCACCTCGACGCGAATCGGCGCGCTGCGCGTCTCGGTGTCGATCACGGCTCCGACGTGCGCCACGCGGCCCTCCAAGACCTCGCTCTGCGCCGCGAGCGGGCTCAGCTCCACGCGATCGCCGATGCGGATCTTGGACAAATTACGCTCGAACACATCGAGCTCGACCCACAGGTGGTCCAAGTCGGCGATGCGAAACGCGACCAGTTGCCCTTCGACCGATTGCCCAGGCGCGATATTGCGCTCGACGATCGTACCCTTCAATGGCGAGCGCAATTCGTGCGACCCCAGCTTGGCCGGGCGGCTACCGACACCACCGGAGAGCGCGGCCACCTTTTGCCGCGCGGCACCCAAGAGCAGCTGGTATCGCTCGGCCTCGACGCCCGCGACTTCAGCCTCGCGCTGCGTGGTGAGGTTCTTTTGCGAGAGTGTCTTTTCGCGCTCCAAGTTGACGTCAGCCGCGCGCTTCTCGGCTTCGAGCATGCTGACCGCGGCCTGCGCCTCACCGAGCTCGGCGCTCTCGATCACCGCGAGCACGGTGCCGGAATCCACGAAGTCACCCTCGAACTTGGTGACGCGGGCGACCAGGCCTTTGAGCCGCGTGCCCACCGCAGCCACGTGCTCGGGGTTGAAGGCGACCGTACCGACGGCATTCACGACCGGCACGAGCAGTGACCGCTGCACGGGCGCGAATTTCAACTTCGCGCGGTCGGCGAAGGCGCGCGAGAACGTGATGCGTTCACCCTCGACGCGCGGCGTGTCGGGCGCTTCGACCGGCGCGGTGGCTTGCGCATTCGCCGAACTGCGCAGCTTCCAAATGGCGATGCCGCCGCCGATCACCGCGACGCCAATTCCGATCGCGAGCCAACGCTTTTTGCTGGCTGAGGGCGCACCCTGGGCTGCGGTGACTGGCGGTGCCGACACGGGCGGCGGGCTAGGATTCGATACTGTACTCATGGCAGCTCTCCCGTGATCTCGACCAAGTCTCCGAGCAATTGCCAACTCTTGTCGAGGATTTCCAAACGACGCAGTGACAACGCTGAAAAGTCGCGCCGACTCACCAATACCGACAACAAATCGCCCTTGCCGACGCGATAGGTTTCGCTCGCCGCGGCCAGCGCTCGCTCAGCAGCGGGCAAAGCGGCGTGCGTCACGATCTCGAAAGCCCGTCCGAGCTCGGCAAGTTCGCTCGTGAGCAGCACCGCGCGACGCGCAAACAACTCACGCCGCAGCGAGAGCTCGTCGAGGGCACGCACGCGCTCCGCGTCCGCGCGCGCTCGCTCTCCTTGATTGGAGCGAAAGGTGGGAAAGGCGTAAGCCAAACCGCCGCCGAAGCGCGTTTCGCCGTAGTCACCGCGACCGGCGATGACGCCGACGCTGAGCGGGGTCCAACCTTCACTCTCGATCCGATCGCGCGCCGCACCGTAATACTTTGCTTGCGCAGCCAGCACGCGAAACAGCGGCGAACGTTCGACCGCGGGCGGTGTGCGGAGCACGCCCGAAAAACCCGGAGGCACGGCCTCGGCCAGCCCTTCCGAGCTCAAATTGCGACCGGTGAGTTCGAACAGATCACCCACGACGCGCAGCAGCTCGCTCCTGGTTTCACTCAATGCCATCTGATGGCGCGCGGCATCCACGGCGGAGAGCGCTGCATCACGCTCCGTAGCGTCGCCGATGGCCATGCGCTCGCTGAAATATTTGGCCTCGGATTGTGCGGTGTTTGCGAGCTCGGTCAGCACTCGGAAACGACTGGCTCCGACCACCAGCGCCCCGTACGCGCGCACGGTGCGAGCGCAGGCGGCCGCGCGCGCCTGCTCGAGCATGGCGGTGTGCAGCTCCACGAAGTCCTCAGCTTCGCGACCGCGCTTCGATTTTTGCCCCGAGACCTCGACCGGCAACCAAAGCGAGGTCTCGATATTAACGTCCTTGATCACGTCTTGCGTGGCGCCCTGCACTCTCACTTCGAGCAGGGGATTGCCCAAGGGCGCGAGGCGCGCATTGGCGTAACTCGAACGACTCGCGGTCAACGCGGAACGCCCGAGCACCACCTCTGGCGCTCGTTCGCGCGCGAGTTGCACCAGCTCACGCAGGGCAGGACTCACGGTGGCGGATGCGAGTGCCGGGGCAGGCGCGACGGCCGGGGCCGCCGGTGCAATTGGAGCCGTTGCCTGCGGTGCACTCGCGGTTGCCGACGGCGGCCGAGTTCCCTTGGTAGCCGCTGCCGATTGCGCGTGCGTGGAGCTCGGCGCGAGCACGAGCGCACTGGCCAAAGCAGCGAACAGCGTTCTCAGCGAGGACATCGGGAACTTCGAAAGCATACAGAAAACCACTACCACCTACGGCCTCCGTGCGGGGCTTTTGACGCGACCGGCGGAGCGCGCCCACCCGCCAGAAGAGCGCCATTTGATCCGGCAGTTCGATCGTCATTTTTACAACATTTTAACTGTGTTGACTCTCGGATCATTGCCCTTGGTAAGCCGCTTCTTTTCGAAACACGCGCGGTTGGGTAACGCACCCTTTCCCGCAACGCCGATGCCATCATTCCCGGCGGTGGTTCGCAACGGTTGTGCTGCGCGCAACGTGCCGCGTCGGGAACGACGCTTTCAAATGAGGTGCGCTGCTGGATAGAGATCGCCCCCCTAATCACTCCGCATCACTCTACGGGTTGGTCTAACCCATGGCTCAGAAGTGCCTCACTTTGGGCCAGCGGTGCGTGGCCGGCCACCCAATCCGTGAAAGAGTTCGCCGAAAGCTCACTCGGCGAAACACCGACTCGTCCTAAGTTCGCGCGCGATGCACCACCGGAGGGGTCGCGCGTTCACGTGGGGGAGCCGATGCAGAAGAGCAATGTGCGGTGGGTGACGGGTTTGTGTGCGCTGGTTGCGGCGTGCTCGTGTGCGGGACCGGAAATCGACGAGCGCGATGTGTCAGCCGGAGTGAGCCAAGAGGCGATCATTCGCTCGACGCAACTAGGCGGAAAGGATCAGGTGCGACACGCTCACGCGCCGAACCTGAACGGGCTCGTATTTCGCGCCGCGCGTCGTGCTCACGGCCGCTCATTGTCTCGAGAACATTTGGAGCGACCAAGTGTTCGTCTATTACGGCGACAACTTCGCCGCTGATTTTCCGCAGTTGACGCAGCTCGGTGACACGCTCGTTCCACCACCGCCTGGCTCGCCTTCGGTTTGGGCGCAGGGCAACTCTTACGAGAAGCATCCGCAGTGGGATCCGAACGTCATCCGCGCCGACATGGGCGTGATCTACCTCGATCGCAAGCTGCCCTTCGATCCGTTCCCGCTCGCGCGCTTCCGCCTGGACAATGCTTGGAACAACAAGCAAGTCACGATCTCGGGTGGGGGCGCAGACAGCGCGCCGACGCCGACGACCGGCGCGGGCGCTCGCGTGACACGCACCGGCAAGACCAAGGTGATCGGCACGACGACGGCTGCGGACTATCACCCCGAGGACCCGAATCAGGGCATGCTCGAGCCGACGATCCGCAATCAAACCGTCAAGGTCGGTTCCGGCGGGCCAGTCGTAAAATTGGTCCTGCATCGAAGAGTCTGCTCCGGTGCCGACCACGGCGTGCCAGAGCCCGGTGGGCGCACTCAACACGTGCTTCACGGAGAATTTCCCGTTCTGAGATGCACGAGACTGAGCGAGCGCGTGCTTGAACGGTGAACGAGGCCACCGGGTGAATCCTTCACCGGCGGCCCTTTTTGCTCGCTGAAAGGCTTCGATCCAATCACACAAGAGGATTGTAAACGCCGCCGATGATCGGCACATTGGGCGCGATGTCTTATTCGTGGTGGCGGGTGTGGCGGGTAGGTCCATTGATGCTGACCGTCGCTGCTTGCGGGAGCGATCGCGACGCGGTGACGTGCGGTGAAGGCACGGCGCTGAAGGACGGAAAGTGCATTCTGCAGTGCGACGCGGGAACCGTGTTGCACGGCGGGCAGTGTGTCTCCGAAGGTGCCGCGGGAAGTGCGGGCCAGGGCGGAAGCGGGAGCAAGGCCGGGAGCGCCGGGAGCGCCGACGCCGGAAGCGCGGGCGAGAGTGAAGCCGAAGCGGGCAGCGCGGGCGAAAGTTCGAACGGCGGGAGCGGCGGCTTGGGCGAGAGCGGTGGCAGCGCGGGTGCAGGCCTCGGTGGTAGCGGTGGCGTTGCAGGCTCAGGGCTCACCGGAAGCGGCGGAACCGCGGGGGCCCTCGGCGCCAGTGGTGGCAGCGGGGGCTCAGGGCTTGGCGGAAGCGGTGGAGGCGGAGCGCACCCGCAGTGGCTCACGATCAACGGTTCCGAGGGCTTTTTTGGCTATGATTTGAGCAAATTCCCGACGAGCCTCGTCTCACTCAGTTCGAGCCGCTACTCGACTCGCTGGTCGCCTGACGGGCATTGGCTGCTTCACTACAATTCCGCGAAGGCGTACTGCCGTGACATGACTGGAGCCGCTCCGGGTGCGGCGCAGGTCGTGGCTACAGCCGAATCGATCAACAATCAGCTGATCGATTCCTTGAGTTGGTCAGCGGACTCCAAGAGCGTGGCACTGATGATTGCGCCGGTCACTCCGGCAAGTGGCCCGCTGACCCTTCAGGTTTTCGACCCCACGCAGGCTACGCCAACGCTGCTCACGCTCAGCACCAAAGCCCGGTGGGTTCGCTGGGCACCCTCCGGCGACCGAATCATGTATTGGGAGGACAACAACGTCGTTCATGTTCGACGCGTTCAGTCCGGTGTGCCTGGCCCGGACCTCACATTCGACGGCAGTGGCAGCGACTACCAGTTGTCTCCCGACGGCAATTTCGTGCGTTACAGCACGAGTACGGAACTTTATCTGATTGACCTGACGCAGACAGTGCCGACTCCGATCAAGGCGACGAGTCCGAGCATCGCTACGCCAACCATGACTGGGGCATCGTTCAGCGCCGACGGCACGCGCCTTCTGTTCTCCGGTGTGCAGATTCGCGACGGACAGGAAGATCTGTTCGAAGTGGCGCTGAAGGCGACTCTCGGCGCGCCCGTGCGCCTCTCGACCGGACTGACCGGAACGGCGACCGTCCTCGGATTTAGGCTGAGCCCGGACGGCAAATCGGTCATCTACACGGTGAGTGAAGTTGGTCAGCCCTCAGCGACCTGGGCAGTCGACCTATCTGGAGCCAGCCCTGGTGCGCCATCCCAGATCAGCAACCAGACGCTCGTGACATTCACCTGGGTGCCAAACGGTTCCGGAAATCTACTGAGCCCGAACAACGCGGGGTTCGCCATTACCAGCATTCCGAATGCAACCACGAGCCAGCTCAGCGGGGTGGGCCCAGGTAACAACTTCTCGCTGGCCCCCGTCGGAGCCCTGCTCGCCTACGGCGCCGATCCCGCCGCACCGCACCTCTACGTACGAGATCTCGATCACCTCGAAGCGCCGCCGGCCGATATTCCGTTTTTACTAAGTAGCGGAGTCAGATCGTGGAACTGGTCACCCGATGGCAAGTTCCTTGCAACCGTCGAGGGCGTTTCGACCTACCAGTTACGGCTCGTCCGGTTGGATGGGCTCACGCCATCGAACGCACTGGCGCTCAACACGAGCACCATGACTCCTGTATTCTCTTGGCAACCCGTGAGCAATTGACCCGGCACACCGTACACCACTCACCCTCGCGGTTTAGGAAACTCTTAGCAAGTCTCTAAGGAACTCTTAGCAGCGAGATTCGCAGGCGTTTCACAGATAGGAGGCATGAAAACTACGGTTCGGCTCGCGCTTGCTTCGCTTTGTTTGATTTCGCTCTTTCCCGAGCTCGCTTGCTCTGGCTCCGACGCCAGCAGCGGCGCGCCGGACCCCGGCCCTGGAGAAATGATGGACCCGCCCGCGGGTGAGGGTCGCTTTTTGCTCAGTCTCGAGTCGAGTAAGTTGCCCGTGCTGCAGGGCGACAAAGCGCGCGTCCGAGTGACCGTGGAACGCAAGGATGGCTTCGAGGGGCCGGTCGACATTTCGGCGGAGGGGTTGCCTCCGGGGGTCGTCGCGACCTCGCTGACCATTGCGGCCGACGAAACCAGCGTCGAGCTCGAGCTTTCAGCAAAAGGCAGCGCGCCGCACTCGTTGCCGACTCAGGTGAAGATCCACGGCAAAGCCGAAAAACTCGAAGATTCGCGCGAGCTCACGGTCACCGTGTACGGTCCGCCGGGCTCGGTCGATACCAGCTTTCAGGGCGGCAAGGTGCTGGTGCCAGTGGGCGGCACGGACGCCTATGCGTACGCGATGGCGGCGCAGCCAGACGGCAAGATCCTAGTCGCGGGCACGAGCCACGATCACGCGGGGGATTTCACCGTGCTCCGCTTCACGCGCGACGGTGAGCTCGACGCGAGCTTCGGGAGCGCGGGTGTCGTCACCACCGAGGTGGGTCCAAGTGCCGACGTCGCCCGCGCGATCGCGGTGGACGATCAGGGGCGCATCGTGGTCGCGGGCAGCGCGAACGGCACCGCCAGCGGGCTGGATTTCGCTGTCGTGCGTTATTTGGCCGACGGCAAATTGGACGAAGGCTTCGGCAGCAAGGGCAAGACGATCGTGAGCTTCGGCGACGACGCGGACACGGCTTACTCCTTGCTGCTGCAAAGCGACGGCAAGATCGTGATCGGCGGCGACAGCAGCCGCGGCAGCAGCCAAACTGGGCTGGATTTCGCGCTGCTCCGGCTCGACACGGACGGCAAACCCGACTCGAGCTTCGGCGAAGCGGGCTTGGTCACGAGCAGCATCGCGAAACTGAGCGCGCGCGACTCGATCTACGCTTTGGCTTTGCAGACCATCGACGGCGAAGAGCGGATCGTGGCCGCGGGCGGTGAGGGTGACTTCATGGTCGCACGCTTCCACGCGGATGGCTCGCTCGACGAGACCTTTGGCGAGCAGGGCAAGCTCACGGGGCTGTTCGGTTCGACGATTGGCGCGGCGCGCGCGCTCGCGCTCACTCCTGAGGGTGAGATAGTGGTCGCGGGCCACGCCCAGCACGACTTCGCGTTGGCGAAGCTCCGCAAATCTGGCTCGCTCGATGCGGCGTTCGGCGTAGACGGCAAGGTGCTGACGCCCGTCAGCAAAGACAATTGGGACGAAGCCCAGGGGCTCGCGCTCGAGAGTGACGGCAAGCTGCTGGTCGCAGGCTGGAGCTACGAGGGCAACAGCTCGAGCGGCAATACCGCGCTGCTGCGCTACGACGCGGAGGGCGCACTCGATCCGAGTTTTGGTGACGCGGGCGTCGTGATCACCGAGGTCGCGGCGGCGACCAAGCCGGACCAGGGCAGCGCGCTCTTGATCTCACCGGACGAGCGAGTGCCGTCCGAGCGCATCTTGGTTGCCGGTTACGCGAGCGCTGGTTTTTCGCAATTTGCCGTGACGCGCTTCTGGCGCTGAGCCGGGAACAGCGCCGCATTCCGAGGTGCGCTGCCGGGTCGCGAGCGCCCCCATCTCGATCCGGCAACGCTCAGAACAACAGCACCCAAGCGTCGTAAATCGTGTGCGTCCAGACCGCCGGGGCGAAGCCACGGAAGGCGTAGATCGCCGTAAACGCCAGGCCGCACACGGTGCGAAACACGAACGAGCGTAGCTCGAACGGTTCACCGAGATCGCCCACGTAGTGCCAACCGCTGAACACGAATGCGATGGTCAGCGCCCAGCCGAGCGCGATCAGCGTGCGCTTGAAGCGCGACAAACTGCCGATCAAGCCGAGGATCAGCCGCAATCCGAGGCCGAACAACACGACGCGAAACGCGATCTCTTCGTAGAAGCCGGCGCCGAGCGACATCACCAGCGCGCTGAAACGACCCTCGGGCATACCGGCGACCAGTGCGAGTTGACTGACCACGTACTGCCCCGCGAGTCGCATCGCGACCGCATACACGATGCCCTCGATGGCCACGAACACGAAGCGCGACCCGTGCATCGTATGACCGCGCCCGAGCATCAACAACACGCCCGCGAACGCCGCACCGATGCCGAGCGTGAGTCCGATGTATTGCCAGATGCTGTTCTCCGCCAAGGTCGTGAGCTCGCGCGTCACGACGTCCGCGGCGTTCCGCACCGGCAAGAACACCACTCCCAAGTGGTAACCGACGAACACCGGCAAAGTGAGCGCCAAATCCGCCCAAGGCCCGCTGCCTTCGCGCAAAAAGCGTTGTGCCTCGGTTTCGGCTGCTATGGGCTTGGCCATCTCGATTCGGGTCGGACCGTAGGCTAACTTTGCCGAGGCGAAACGGGCAAAACTCACGCAGCGAGCGATCGGTCAGCGGAGAAAGCGTCGACCGAGCCTCGGTTCTTTGGCAAATTCCCGCGCGATGTTTCCGAGCTTGCCGCTTCTGGCCCCGGGCCGCCCGTGACCACCCTCGCCAGCGCCAAAAAGCGCCACGACGCGCTCGTGGCCGAAGTCCGTGCGCACGACTATCGCTATTACGTGCTCGATGATCCGGCGCTGAGCGACCGCGAGTACGACGCTTTGTACGCCGAGCTGCGCGCGCTGGAGAGCGCACACCCGGAGCTGAAATCCGCCGCGTCACCGACGCAGCGCGTGGGTGACGATTTGCGCACGGATCTGCGAACGGTGCCGCACGTGGTGCCGATGATGTCGCTCGACAACACCTACAACGACGACGATCTCTCGGAGTTCGAGCGGCGCGTGTTGAGCGGATTGCCGGCGAGCGCAGTCTCGGAATTTTGCGTGGAGCCGAAGCTCGACGGCGGCAGCGTGGAGATCTTGTATCGCGACGGACAGCTCGCAGGCGGCTCGACCCGCGGCGACGGCATCAGCGGCGAAGACATCACCACGAATCTGCGGACGATTCGCTCGTTGCCGCTCACGATCCCGTACCCCGGCCCGCTCACCCTGCGCGCCGAAGTCGTGATCTTTCGCCGTGATTTGGCCAAGATCAACGAGCAGCGCGTGGCCGCCGGTGAGGCGCCGTTCGCCAATCCGCGCAACGCCGCCTCGGGATCGCTACGCATGCTCGATCCGCGCATCGTCGCCCAGCGGCAACTGCGGGTGATGGTTTGGCAAGTGGTGGAAGGTCCGGAGCTCTCGCCGACGCACGCGGGCGCCTTGGCGAAGATTGCCGAATTCGGTTTGCCGACGCACCGCTTGGAGCGCGTGTGCAAGACGCCGGAAGAGGTGCGCGCGGCGATCGCGGACATCGATCGCGCCCGCCGCGACTACCCGTATGAAACCGACGGCGCGGTGGTCAAAGTCAACTCGTTCACGTCGCAGAACATTTTGGGCGCGACGGCGAAGTTTCCGCGCTGGGCGATCGCCTATAAATTCGGCGCTGAACGCGCGAACACGCGCGTGCTGAGCATCGTCGTGCAAGTCGGGCGCACCGGCGCATTGACGCCCGTCGCGAACCTCGAGCCCACGCAGCTCGCGGGCACGGTGGTTTCACGCGCTTCTTTGCACAACGCGGAGATCATCCAGCACTTGGACGTGCGCGTGGGCGACTTGGTGAGCATCGAAAAAGCGGGTGAAATCATCCCGCAGGTGATCGCGGTCGATCCGAGCGCGCGCTCGGGCAACGAACTGCCGTGGCAGATGCCGGAGACATGTCCGAGCTGCGGGACGAAGGTCGTGGTGAGCGAAGAGGAAGTGGCGATTCGCTGCCCGAACCGCGTGTGCCCGGCCAAAGTGAAGGGCGCAATCCTGCACTTTTCCCGCCGTTTTGCGATGGACATCGATCACCTCGGTGAGTCGCTGATAGAACAGCTGATCTCGAGCAAATTGATCGCGGACGTGTCGGATCTATACGAGCTCACTGTGCCGCAAATCGAGGCGCTCGAGCGCATGGGCAAGAAGAGCGCGGAGAACGTCGTGCAGTCGATCGACAAATCGCGCACGCAGCCGCTCGAACGCTTGCTCACCGGCATCGGCATCGAACACGTCGGCCAAGTTGCGGCCAAGCAATTGGCCGAGGCCGCGGAGTCGCTCGAGCAAATGCTGGCTTGGGGTCCCGATCACGTCACCGAGCACGTGGCGCAGATCGCGGGCTTCGGACCCAAGATGGTGGAGAGCGTGCGCCGCTACCTGGAGGACGCGGAGAACCGGCGTTTACTCGAGAAATTCGCGCGACTCGGCGTGTCTCGACCGCAGCCCAAGGCGCGCGCGGCGGCACAGGGGCCGCTCTCGGGCTCCTCGTTTTGCGTCACTGGCGTGCTCTCGCGCAAGCGCGAAGACGTCCACGACGCGATCCGCGCAGCAGGCGGTGAGGTGCACGACAAGGTCAAGAAGGGCACCACGTATTTGGTGATCGGCGAAAAAGTCGGCAAGGCCAAGACTGACTCGGCGAAGAAGTTCGGCGCGCGCGTGATCGACGAACCCACGCTCGAACGTTTACTGCGCGGTGAAACGATTGAAAGCAATGGCGACGCCGAAGCCTAAGCGACGCGCTTTGATTGCCCTCGGCTCAGGCTTGCTGCTCGGCACGCTCGTCGCTTGCCGACCGCACTCGGGCGCGCCTGAAAAACCCGCGCCGACCGCGCAGGCGGCGCAGGCCCGCGCACTGCCCAGCGCGGTCACGGCGAGCCCGGGCCTTGCCCCGGCTCCCACTGCCAGTGCCTGCGGCGCGGCTTCCGCCTGGCCAAAGCCAGTCGAGCTCACGGCCGTGAAGAGCGCGCCGCCCAGTGTGGCGTTGGTTCCGCTGCAGCCCCAGCCCGGGCTCTGGCTGGCCGACGAAAACAGCGCCCTGCTCGACGCGAAGCCGGACCCCTCGTGGGCCGAGGGACC
>Ga0164307_10000225_pt1 | contig 26480 bp, 18 predicted proteins | sample Whisoiple_243_MG_FD_110214 | JGI IMG/M metagenome (GOLD analysis project Ga0164307, IMG submission 110214) | Soil microbial communities amended with fresh organic matter from upstate New York, USA - Whitman soil sample_243_MG | ecosystem: Environmental > Terrestrial > Soil > Unclassified >...
AACGCGCCCGGCGGGATCTTGCGCGCCGCTTTCTCGATGTCGGATGGACGGATCCCAGAGTCGACGCGACTGAGCGAGAGCCGCATCCAGTCCAAGTCGGCATCTCGCTGGTGTTCGAGTGGTACGAGCTCGAGCCAGCTTTCGAGCGAGCGCGGTTCGTCCCACGCAGCTTCCGAATCGGCGAGCAGGCGATGCCCAATTCCGACCAGTACGTCGTAGCCGTTGCGCTTCAACCAGGCAGCGTGCGCAGCTTCCGGCTCCACGGTCGCAACCAGGCGGTCGCGGCAAAACCTCTCAGCCAGCTTCTGAGGTGATTTGCCGCGTAGGCTTTGCACGCCATTCTCGTCGGCCAGACCGCACAAACCCAACGCCGCACCCAGGCCATCCAAGATGCCGCTGTCCAGCATCTCGGTTCGCAACCAGGTACGAGTGAGCGCGGCGTCGAAGCGTCCGTCCGGGGGCAGCCGACTCGCGACCCAATCCACCAGCTCATCCAAATAGCTTTCGACTGGGGGGGAGGTGTGGACCTGCCAGGTCGGGTTGCGGGGCTCGAAATTGCCCGCGACGCAGAGCTCGGCCCGAGGTGCGTCGGGCAGTGGCAGAACCTGTTGCGCATGCAGTTCGATGAACACCGGCCCGCGCTCCGGAAGCTGGGCGAACGCCTCCTCCACGGTGGAAGCCTCGATGACGTGCGCGAGGCCTCGGGCCTGGAGGAACCGGCCGACCAGTGAACGTCCCGAACCACTGGGGGCGCGCCAGAAGGTGGCGTTGTAGGTGCCCGGCTTGAGAGCCACCGGAGGCAGACCCGGGCAAAGCGGTTCCTCTAGAAGATCCAACGCTCGCGCATAGCGGAGGGAGGTCAGGCGCAGACGGCGAAGGTCTACGCGCCCACCTCCGCCCACCTGGGTTCCGGGCGCGCGCACATCATCGAGCGGCACGCCCAAGACCTTGGAGAGTACCCGCTGCACGCCTACCCGTTCCGCCAGCCAGTCGGCTTCCTGGTTGCGGTCGAGTTTGCTGAAGATGCTGGCCAGCGAGCGCTCGGCCATGCGCGATTCGGCTGGCCACTCTCCGCTCTCCAGCGCGGCGCGCGCGAGATCGCCGTAGCTCCGGCAGCCCGAATCGGACTGCTCCATCAGATCGCGCAGCCAGCCCATCCGTTTGCCTCTAAAAGCCGCTGCATCTATTATCGATTATTGATGCATAATGCAAAAAGATGCAATCTGCGTCGGGATATTGGCGCAGATCTAGATTCAGAGCGTACGCGCCACCGCCGGTGCTCGGTTGGTCGCGATGGTTTCCGCGCCGCGGTGAACGCAGCATCCGCACCGGCTTGTCAGCGGATGGATCGGATCGAACTGTCGTGCGGCGTTGGCACGGAGACTGTGCCAAGTGGCTCAGAACGACTCGTTTAGACGTAAATTATAAAGAGATTCCGCTGGCACGCCATGTGCTCATTGCCCGGCACGCCAATGGCACACGGCCAAGAGCAGCCTACGAACTTCGAGTCAGTTTCGGAGTCGAAACCTGGCCCCGAACGCCTGTCGTTTCGAGCCGGGCGGACGCGGTCAGTTGCGTCTTGCGACCAAGCGGCCAGTCGGCGGCCGCAGGTCCACTTGCATTGGGGACACCGGCGCGATCGCGTCCGCGCATCGAGCGGAGGTGGTCGCGCCGAACTCCTGAGGCGACGACCAGGGATATCGGCGGCCTGACGTCGGGGGGTCGGGGGGAGCGCCAGGCCCGTCGGTGGTGGGAACTTGGGGGTGGGGGGGAGTTACTTAGGGGGGACCGGGTCAGAGTCATCGTGAGTCTGGCCCGGTTTTTTTTTCCCGTAACGGGATGTCAGCCAAGGGGCGGGGGCCGTCGGGCGTCAGACGGTCGACATGGCCGACCTGTACGAGAGCTCAGGGCTACATTCGCTCGCCTTCTTGCGTGAGCACGAAAAGAAGCGCGCCCAGCAGCAAGTCGAAATTGCGCGCACTCGCGCCGAAGCCGAGCAGCGCGCGCGTCAGGAGGTCGAACGGCTAGAACACGAGCGCCGACTTGCCGAGCGCACGGCGCGCGAGTCGGCGGAATCTGCGCAGCGCGCTGAACTGTGCCAGCTCGAGCAGGCGCGCAGCGCGGAATACGAGCGCGCAGAGAGGCTGGTGCGAGAAAGTTCGGCGCTAAAGTCGCAACTGGAGGGCGAACGCGCTGCGCGCCGAAGTGTCGAGCTCGGCCTGACGTCGCAACTGCTTCGGCAGCGCCTGTGGACCAGCCTGTCGGCCGCCCTGGGCGTGGCAGGTGGCCTGGCGGCGGTCGGACTCTATTTCGGTGCGCTGCGTCCGAGTGCGGAACGCGCACTCGCGACGACCGAGCAGTCGCTCCTCAGCGAACGGCGGTCGCACGCGGAAGCTCAGCAGAGCGAGGCGCGTTGGAAGCTCCGGACCGAGGAGCTGAATTCGCGGCTCCGCTCGCTCGAGGAAACATTGAACGAAGAGCGCGAGCTGCGTGCGCGGCAGCCCCCCGCTCCGCCTTCGCTTCATCGACCCGTGGTTCACGAATCTTCGACTGTGTCGTCGAACATCAAGCCGTGTCGCGACGACGGGGATCCATTGAACCCGTGTCTGAGGCATTGAAGCGAAACGCGCCAGGTACTCGCAGTTTTGCGGAACGACCGCCGCGCTCGGCTGGTGCCGGAACGCACAGGCCGCTCAAGCGCCGGCGACGACGCGCCGCAAGCTATCGAGCAGAAATCGTTCGGTCGCGTCGAAATCAGCGATATGAGCGCTGATCTTGCGGACGTAGCTCTCGAGCGCGACCATGTTCGGGTACAAGCCAGCCTGAACCAGGGTATGGATCACGTTGACTGCAGGCTCGGGCAACGGCCGATTGAGGAGCTGGTACAGGGTCACCGCGTAGTTCATGAACGCCGCGCTGCGCGTTTCGCCCGCCAAGCGCGCCGCAGAAATCACGACGTGCTCCGTGAGCTCGAGAGCGCTCGGGTGCTCTTCTAACAACAGCTCGTGCGCGCGCATCAAGATCGGGCCGAGCTGGCGCTCTGCTTCGCTCGTGTTGCCCGCGTTGAGGGCGTCGTCGAGGCGCACGATGGCGGCTGCCAGCGAATCACTGCCTGGCGGGTTCGTGCTCGCGCGCCGCGAGACGGGAGCGGCCGCGCGTTGCACGCTGGAGTCCCTCGCATCCTGCGTACTGAACGCGGGGGTTGCGAACGCGGGGGTGTCCAAGCGCATGTTCGGACGGTAAGCCTGAGCGGGGGATTGGCTCCTCGGATGATGCACCTGCTCCAGGAGCGTCGTCCTGTCTGCGCCGCTCAAGGTGTCGCCGGTAATCCGATAGCGATTCGGTTCGAGGACTGGCTCCTCGACGGGTTCGACCAGCTGCAGCTCATGGCTGCAAATTCGGATGGTGTCACCAGCGCGCAGTTCACGGGGGCCTTGAATGCGCTCGCCGTTGACGTGCACACCGTTTTGGCTGCCGAGATCCTCGATCACGATGTGTGTTTGAGTCACCCACAGCCGCGCGTGCCGACGCGAGACTGCCGGATCGCTGATCGCGAGCTCGCAGTCCGGGTTCCGACCCAGGTAGAGCTTGCCGGCACGGAGCGTGATCAACGCTTGCCGGTAGCGCAGCTTGGTCGTCACTGGCTCGCCAACGAACCTCTGTTCACTGACCGGATCACCCGGTTCGGGGGAGGATGGTTGGTCTGTTCGCGCCACTTCGATCGAACCTTATCGAATTTAGCATTGCACTACCTCAGGCCATTCGACAACGAGACTTTGACATTGGCTCGCCGATTTAATGATGATTCAGGGATAGCTGCCGCGCGCATCTGCGGGGTTTGTCGTATCGAAAGGGGACCTCCGGCACCCCGCGAGGACTCACACGCACACCCGAGAATGTTCCCGAAGCGGCGTCAAAATTGCGTACACCTTGGAAAACCGCCAGGCGGCGGCGGGGTTAGACTGCCAATGCGACGCGGCTTTCCTCCGGACTAGCCCCACCACTTCGACAGACGAGAGTGAGTCTTTGCCGGCCGGATCGCATAGTGCGACGTGTCGTTGTACACGACTAGACGCGCTCGAACTGGGTCTTTGAAGTCGAGTGCGTTGAGACAAGCGGGAGATTGGTCGAGTCGGTCGCGATACCCACGCGCGTCGATGCCGAGCAGGCTGCACAGCAGCAGCCGAATCGTGGCCTTGTGTGACACGACTGCCACAGTCCTGTCGGTATTCGCCACTACGATGCGCCTCAGTACCGGGAGAGCGCGGGCCATGACGCTCAGTCCGGATTCTCCGCCCTCAGGGGCGAAGGTGAACGGATCGGCTTCCCAGCTCTCGTATTCCTCGGGAAAACGCTGTTCGACTTCACGTCGGGTTAGCTGCTCCCAACGACCATGATCGATTTCGCGAAGCCCAGCATCGGTCACCACTTGGAGGCCGTGCGGTGCCGCCACGAAATTTGCTGTCGCAACCGTGCGTTGCATCGGGCTCGCGTAAACCGCCGCGAGCTCGGATTCTGCCAAGCGCTCACCCAGGGCGCGAGCCTGCGCTCGGCCTTCTTCGGAAAGCGCGACGTCGGTCGCGCCCGCGAAGCGGTCTTCGGCACTGAGCACGGTGGCCCCGTGCCGAATCAAGAGCACGCGCGTGGTCATCGACCTTGCTTCGATTGCGTGAGCTGCGCGAGATCTCGGACCGCGCCGCGTGCGGCGCTGGTCGTCATCAGTGCGTAAGCCTGAAGCGCGGTCGAAACATGGCGATCACGGTTCGGGCGGAATGCATCGCGGCCGCGCGCCTCGGCGGCTTCACGGCGCTTGGTTAAGGTGCGCTCGTCGACCAAGAGCTCCAGCCGGCGATTGGGGATGTCGATCAAAATGCGGTCGCCCTCTTCTACCAGCGCAATCGCTCCGCCTTCGGCCGCCTCCGGGGATACGTGGCCGATGCTCAAGCCCGACGTGCCGCCGCTGAAGCGGCCGTCGGTAATCAGCGCGCAGTCTTTGCCCAGGCCTTTGCCCTTCAAGAACGAGGTCGGATACAGCATTTCTTGCATGCCGGGGCCGCCCTTGGGCCCTTCGTAGGTGATCACCACCACGTCGCCCGCTTTGATCTGATCATTCAAGATCGCGTCGCACGCGGCGTCTTGTGAATGAAAGAGGCGCACGGGGCCTTCGAACTTCCAGATCGATTCATCCACGCCTGCGGTCTTCACGATGCAGCCGTCGACGGCGATGTTCCCGTACAGCACCGCGAGGCCGCCCTCGGTCGTGTAGGCGTGCGGCACGTCACGGATGCAGCCCTTCTCCTGATCGGCGTCGATGCTGGGGAAGTACTTGTCTTGCGAGAACGCAACTTGCGTCGGCACTCCGCCGGGCGCGGCCAGCGCGCGTTGCTTGGCCTCGGCCGTCGCGGTCGGGCGCTGCACGTCGTTGCGATCGATGGCTTCGCCCATGGTTCGATCGTGGACCGTGTGAACGTCGCGGTGAATCAGGCCGGCTTTGTCGAGCTGCCCGAGGATGGTGAAGATGCCGCCGGCGTGGTGCACGTCTTCCACGTGATAGCTGGAAGAGGGCGCGACTTTGCAGATGCTCGGCGTCTTGCGGGACAAGCGGTCGATGTCCGACATCTTGAAGTTCACGCCGGCTTCTTCGGCGATCGCCAAGATGTGAAGCACGGTGTTGGTCGAGCCGCCCATCGCGATGTCCAGCGTCATCGCGTTCTCGAAGGCGTCGAAGGTTGCGATGTTCCGGGGCAAAACCGAGCTGTCACCCTCGAGGTAGAAGCGCTTGGCCATCTGCACGATGCGCTCGCCCGCGGAAGCGAACAACTCCCAGCGCCGGGCGTGCGTGGCGAGCAACGTGCCATTGCCCGGCAGCGCCAAGCCGAGCGCTTCGTTCAAACAATTCATGCTGTTCGCGGTGAACATTCCGGAACAGGAGCCGCAAGTCGGGCAAGCCGAGCGCTCCATCTCGTTCAGCTCGGCGTCGCTCACCTTCGCGTCGCTGGAGGCGATCATCGAGTCGATGAGATCGAGCTTGCGCACCAGCGCCTTGCCGTCGCGATCGTGCGTGCCGACGATCTTGCCCGCTTCCATCGGGCCACCGGAGACGAAGATGGTGGGGATGTTCAAGCGCATCGTCGCGAGCAACATGCCTGGCGTGATCTTGTCGCAGTTCGAGATGCAGACCAGGGCATCCGCGCAGTGCGCGTTGACCATGTACTCGACGCTGTCGGCGATCAGGTCTCGGCTGGGCAGTGAATACAACATGCCGCCGTGGCCCATCGCGATGCCGTCATCGACGGCGATGGTGTTGAACTCGACGCCCCAGCCGCCCGCCGCGTCGATCACCTTCTTTACGCGCTGCCCGACGTCGTGCAAATGCACGTGACCGGGCACGAACTGCGTGAAGCTGTTGGCGATGGCGATGATCGGCTTGTCGAAATCCGCATCTTTCATGCCGGTCGCGCGCCAGAGCGAGCGTGCGCCGGCCATATTGCGGCCTTTGGTCGTGGTGCTGCTGCGGTAAGTCATCAGGCCGGGGAGCGTAGCTCGCTTGCCGCGGGTTGTCCTCTGGCAGCGCATTTCCCGCCGATCTCACGGCGCCGTCGCAACTTTGCGTCGCCGTGGTCGAGCGCCACGTCGCAGCACACCCGCCTCGGGTGTTACGGCTTCGCCGTGCGTTTGGGTTGGCCGATGGGCAGTGACGAGGATTTGGCGCGGCCATGGACCTTGGCCTTGCGCTTCGTGGCTTCGGCCTTGGCTTTGGCTTTTTTCGCGGCCTTGGCCTTGGTCGGATCGGGGAGCACTTGGTCGGCGAGGTCCTTGGGGGCAACGGCGCAGTAGCTCTCCTTGATCCAGTCGCGCAGCATTTCGAACGAGGCTTGCGATTGATCGTCGAGCTTGGCGGTGACCCATCCGCTCTTGCCGAGGCCGTAGCCGGTGGGGGAGGTGAACGGCAGGCGTAGCGCGGTCTTGTTCGAATTGGGGAGTTTGACGCTCAATCCGAAGTCGGTGTCCATGTCGCGACCCAGAAAGACGAACACCTTGTTCTTCACCTTCGCCACGCGTTCGCCCCAGGGCATGTCCTCGTGGACTTCGGGCAGGGCGAGCGCAAAGTCTCGCAGTTTCGTGCGCAGGATTCGAACGGAGCCGGCCATTGGCTCAAGCTAGCTCAGCGCGCTCGCTGGAGTCGAGGACGCGACGGAGCGTACCCGCTCATCGTCCCTGTGCAGCGACCGGCTCGAGCGTGCCCGAATGGATGGAATGACGCTTTTTTCGCGTAAAACGATCGAGCGATAGGTACGTCACCGGCGTCGTGAACAGCGTCAGGAGTTGCGACAGGATCAGCCCGCCCACGATGGCGATGCCCAGTGGGCGTCGCAGTTCGGAGCCAATTCCAGTGCCGAACGCCAGCGGCAGGGCGCCGAGCAAGGCTGCCGCGGTGGTCATCAAGATCGGTCGAAAGCGCAGCAGGCACGCTTCGCGAATCGCATCGTGCGCAGAAACATCGCCGTTTTGCCGCGCCTCGATCGCAAAATCGATCATCATGATCGCGTTCTTCTTCACGATGCCGATGAGCAGGATCAAGCCGACCAACGCGATCACGTTGAACTCCGTCTTGAACAGCAAGAGCGCCAAGAGCGCGCCCACGCCGGCGGACGGGATCGTGGACAAGATCGTGATCGGGTGAACGTAGCTTTCGTACAGCACTCCGAGCACGATGTAGACGGTCAAGAGCGCGATCATCAGCAGCGTCGGTTGGCTCGAAAGCGACGCCGAGAACGCTTGCGCGGTGCCTTGAAAAGCCGCGTGAATGCTGGGCGGCATGCCGATCTCTTGCTCGGCCGCGTCGATGGCTTTCATGGCATCGCCCAGCGATTTGCCGGGCGTGAGATTGAACGACAAGGTGGTCGCCGGAAACTGGCCCTGGTGATTGATCGCGAGTGGCGTGTAGGTCAGCTTGGAGCGGGTGATCGCCGGTAGAGGCACCTGCGCGCCGCCCGGGCCGCCCACGTACAAATCATTGAGACTTTCGGGTCCGACCTGGAACTCGGGCTTGGTCTCCAGCACCACCCGGTACTGATTGAGTGGCCCGTACATGGTGGCGATCTGGCGCTGCCCGTAGGCGTCGTACAGCGCGCTGTCGATGGCGGCGGGCGAGAGCCCGAGCCGCGCGGAGGTATCGCGGTCGATGTTCAGTGCCAACGTGAGCCCCGACGTCTGTTGATCGGTGGCGACGTCCTTCAAAATGGGGATCTTCTTGAAGCGATCCAAGACCCGCGGTGCCCAGTCGCGCAGCTCGTCGAGGTCGGCGTCTTGCAACGTGTATTGATATTGCGTGCGCGAGGAGCGTCCGCCGACGCGCACGTCTTGCACCGCCTGCATGTACAGGTTGACGCCCACCAACTTTCCGAGCTTTGGCCGCAAGCGCGCGATGACCTGATCGGCCGAGGATTGACGCGGGGGCATCGCTTTCAGATCCACGAACACGGTCCCCGTATTGCCGGTCGAACCATTGCCCGAACCAATGAACGACACCACGTTGGCCACGTCGGGATCGGCCTGGACGATTTGGTTCACCGCCAGCTGTCGCTCGCGCATGGTCTTGAAGGAGACGTCCTGCGGAGCTTCGGTGAAGCCCATCAATTGCCCCAGATCCTGCTGGGGGAAGAGGCCCTTGGGCAAGACGATGAATAGCAATACGGTCAGCGCGACGGTCGCCAATTGCAATAGCTGCACCAGGCGCCGGTGCTTCAGCACCCAGTCGAGCGCGTGCTCGTATCCGCGCAAAATGGCCGCAAAAGCCCGCTCCGAGGCGGTGTAGAGCGGCCCATGCGATTGTCCACTCGGGCGCAACAAGCGCGAGCACATCATCGGGGTGAGCGTGAGCGAAACCAAGGCCGAGAAGCCGATCGCGACGCTGAGGGTGACGGCAAACTCGCGGAACAATCGACCGACGATGCCACCCATCAAGAGCAATGGAATGAACACGGCCAAGAGCGAGACCGTGATCGACACGATCGTGAAGCCGATCTGTTTTGCGCCGATGAGCGCGGCCTCCAGTGGCCGTTTACCCTGCTCGATGTGACGAGTGATGTTCTCGGTCACCACGATGGCGTCGTCGACCACGAAGCCCGTGGAGATGGTCAGCGCCATCAGTGACAGATTGTCGAGGCTGTACCCCAGTAGGTACATCACGCCGAAGGTCCCGACCAACGACAGCGGCACGGCGACGCTCGGGATGAGCGTTGCGCGCACGCTGCGCAGGAACACGAACACCACGCCGATGACCAGCACCACGCTGAGCAGCAAGGTCTTTTCGACGTCGCGCACCGAGCCCTTGATCGACTTGGTGCGTTCGACCGCCACGACGACGTTGATCGCCGGTGAAATCGACTTCACGAGCTCGGGGATTAGCTTCGTGACCCGCTCGGTCGTTTCGATGATGTTCGAACCCGGTTGACGGCGAATGATCAGCAATACCGCGCGCTTCCCGTTGTGCCACGCGGCCACCCGATTGTTCTCGACGTCGTCGAAAACGTTCGCGACCTGATCCAGACGCACTGGCGCGCCGTCGCGATATGCGATCACCACGGAGCGAAAGGCATCGGCGCCGAACAGCTGATCGTTGGCGCCGATGATCGTGGTCTGTTGGATGCCCGCGATACTGCCCTTGGCTTCGTTGGCGGTCGCGGCGGCAACCGAGACGCGCAAGTCGGCCATGCTCAGGCCCATGCCAGCGAGCGCTTTGGGATCTGCCTGGATGCGCACCGCCGGTTGCTGCCCGCCGCCAACCGTGACCTGGCCGACGCCCGGCACCTGGGCAATCTTTTGCGCGAGGATGCTGTTGCCGGCTTCGAACACCTGCGCGAGCGGCACGGTGTCAGAGGTCATCGAAACGATCATCACCGGCGAGTCGGAGGGATTGACCTTTCGGTACGTCGGTCGGAACGGCAAGTTGGTCGGCAGTTCACCGCCCGCTGCCGCGATCGCCGCCTGCACGTCGCGCGCTGCAGAGTCGACATCGCGATCCAGATCGAATTGCAACGTGATGTTGGTCGTGCCGAGCACGTTGGTGGACGTGATCTCGGTCACCCCGGCGATGCGTCCGAAGCGCCGTTCGAGCGGTGTCGCCACGGCCGAGGCCATGGTCTCGGGGCTCGCGCCCGGCAAGCTGGCACTGATGGAAATCGTCGGGAAATCCACGCGGGGCAAGGGGGAAACGGGCAAGAGGGTGTACGCCCAGGCGCCGGCCAAGAGCACGCCAATCGCCAGCAAAGTGGTGGCAATCGGGCGTCGGATGAAAGGCCCGGCGATGCTCCCGCCTTCCGGCATCGCTGGCCGGGTCATGTCGCTTCCGGCGCGGGCTCGGTGCTCGACGTGCCTGGTGCGCGCTTGTTTCGCGACAGGTACCGCCCGAGGCGATCCATGTATAGATAGATGACCGGTGTCGTGTAGAGCGTCAGCACCTGCGAGATCAGCAGCCCGCCGACGATGGCGATGCCGAGCGGGCGGCGCAGCTCGGAACCCGAGCCCGTACCGAGGGCGAGTGGTAGGCCGCCCAGCAACGCGGCCAGGGTGGTCATCATGATCGGCCGAAAGCGCAGCAAGCACGCCTGATGGATCGATTCTTCGGGTGATAGGCCCTGATCGCGCTCCGCCTCGAGCGCAAAATCGATCATCATGATTGCGTTCTTCTTGACGATGCCGATCAAAAGAATGATTCCAATCAGCGCAATCACGCTGAACTCGCTGCCGCAAAGCATCAGCGCCAGGAGCGCGCCGATGCCCGCCGAAGGCAGCGTCGAAAGAATCGTGATCGGGTGGATGTAGCTCTCGTACAGCACGCCGAGCACGATGTAGACGGTGACCAACGCAGCCAAAATCAGCAGTGGTTCGCTGGCCAAGGAGTCCTGGAACGCCTTGGCCGTGCCGCTGAAATCAGCGCGGATCCCCGGCGGAAGGCCAATCTCGTCTTCGGCGCGATGGATCGCCTCGACGGCGTCACCGAGTGAGCCGTTGGCCAAATTGAAGGACAGCGTGACGGCTGGGAATTGCCCTTGATGGCTGAGCGCGAGCGGAGCCGTGGTGTGTTTCATCTTCACGAAGCTGGACAGCGGCGCTTGCGTGCCGCTGGCGGAGCGCACGTAGATCCGCTCGAGCGCGTGCGGATCCTCGCTAGCCTCGGGCTTCACCTCCAAGATGACGCGGTACAAGTTGAGCTGGGTGAAGATGGTCGAGATCTGACGCTGACCAAACGCGTCGTACAGCGTATCGTCAATCAGCTGCGGTGAAATGCCGAGGCGCGAAGCCGTATCGCGGTCGATCTCCAAGCTGAGCTGCGGCCCTGCCGCTTGCTGATCGCTGGCCACGTCGCTGAGCTGCGGCAACGTGCGAAGTTTCGCCAGCATCTTGCCCGACCACTCGTCGAGCTCGGCGCCGTCGGCGTCCTCCATCGTGTATTGGTATTGGGTGCGACCGACGCGACTGTCGACTTGTAGGTCCTGAACCGACTGCAAATGCGTGGCGACACCGGTTACCTGAGCGAGCTCGGGTTTGAGCCGCGCGATGATCTCGTCACTCGTTGCCTTGCGCTCATCGCGCGGCTTCAGTGTAATCGAGAGCCGGCCACTGTTCACGGTTGCGTTCGTGCCGTCGGCGCCGATGAACGATACGACGTGATCGACGTCGGGATCTTTGCGCACGACGTCGGAGATCTGCCGTTCCAGCTCCATCATGCGCGGAAACGAAACGTCCGCGCCAGCTTCGGTGACGCCCACGATCAGCCCCGTGTCTTGCTGCGGGAAGAAGCCCTTCGGCACGATCCAGGCCACGAACAGCGTCAACAGTAAAGTGCCGATGGTCACGAGCAAGGTCGTTCGTTGATGGCGCAGCACCCATTTCAGTCCGCGGTCGTACAGCGCGATCACGCCTTCGAAGGCCTTCTCCGACCAGCGATGGAATGCCCCCCGCGCCGACAGTGGCGGCTCGGGGCGCAGCAGGAACGCGCACATCATCGGCGTCAGCGTCAGCGATAGCAGCGCTGACACTCCGATGGCGACGCTGAGCGTGACCGCGAACTCCCGGAACAGGCGACCGACGATGCCGCCCATGAACAGCAGCGGGATCAGCACGGCGACCAGCGAAACCGTGAGCGAGACGATGGTGAAGCCGATCTGCTTGCTGCCCTTCAACGCCGCCTCGAAGGGTGACTCGCCTTCCTCGATGTAGCGGGCGATGTTTTCGATCATCACGATCGCGTCGTCGACCACGAACCCAGTGGAGATGGTCAGCGCCATCAGCGACAAGTTGTCGAGGCTGTAGCCGAGCAGGTACATCACGCCGAACGTGCCAATGAGCGACAGTGGCACGACCAGGCTGGGGATGGCGGTGGCACGCACGCTGCGCAAAAATACGTAGATGACCGCCACCACGAGGCCGATCGTGAGCAATAACGTGAACTCCACGTCTTCCACGGAAGCCCGCACGGTCTCCGTGCGATCACTCAGCACCTGGGTCTGAATGTTCGAGGGTAACGAGGCTTGGAGCTGGGGCAGCAACGCTTTCACGCGATTGGCGACTTCGATCACGTTCGCCCCCGGCTGGCGCTGCACGTTCAGGATGATCGCGCGCTTGTCGTCTGCCCAGCCCGCCAGTTCGCTATTTTCGACGCCGTCTTCGGCGCTGGCCACGTCCTTCAGCCGGATGGGCGCGCCGTTCCGGTACGCGAGGACGAGCGGTCGAAAGGCCTCGGCCTTGAACAGCTGATCGTCGGTGGCAATGGTGTAGCTCTGGCGCGGGCCGTCGAGCGTGCCCTTGGGCTGGTTGACGTTGGCGAGGGCGACCGCCGACCGCACCTCTTCCAGACTGAGACCGGTGCCAGCCAAAGACTCTGGATCGACTTGGATCCGCACCGCCGGCTTGGCTCCGCCATTCAGGCTGACCAGGCCGACCCCCGAGACCTGCGAAATCTTCTGCGCCAAAATCGAATCGGCGTAGTCCGATACCTGACTCAGCGCCAAGCTGTCCGAGCTCACGCTCAGGGTGAGGATCGGCGTGTCTGCGGGATTGCTCTTGCTGTACGAAGGCGGCGTAGGCAGGGTCTTCGGCAGCAAATTGGCGGCTGCGTTGATCGCCGCCTGCACGTCTTGCTCGGCGGCGTCGATGTTCCGTTCTAGCGTAAATTGTAGGGTGATTTGCGAGCTGCCGAAGCTGCTCACGCTGGTCATCTGGGTCAGCGCTGGCATTTGCCCGAACTGACGTTCGAGCGGCGTCGTGACCGTGGCCGACATGGTCTGCCCGCTGGCGCCCGGCATGAAGGTCGAGACGACGATCGTCGGGTAGTCGACTTGGGGCAACGCAGACACGGGCAACGCGCGAAACGCCACGATGCCCGCGATGAGGATGCCGATCACGAGCAGCGTCGTCGCCACGGGGCGACGTACGAAAGGCTCGGAAATGCTCACGGCTGGGCTCCGCCGCGCTTTCCTTTGCTTCCTGAAGATGGGGAGTCAGTGCCGCTGCCGGGCGCGCCGGTTCCACCCGAGCCGCCGGTCACGCTCGAGCGGAGCGCCACTTTGCTGCCCGGCTTCAGTTGGTTCTGCCCTTCGACCACGACTTGATCGCCGTCTTGGATGCCCTTTTCGATGACCGCCCATTGGTCCTGAACCGTTTCGACCTCCACCGGACGGAGCGCCGCGGTTTGATCCGGCGTGATCACGTATACGAACGTGCCCTGTGGGCCACGCTGCACTGCCGGCGCAGGGACCGACAGAGCGCCCGAGCGCGTTGCGAGCAACAAGCGAGCACGCACGAACTCGTTGGGCCAGAGCGCCTTGTCCGGATTTGGCACGACGCCTTTCAGGCGGACGGTGGCGGTGGTCAGGCTGACTTGGTTGTCGACCAGGGTCAGTTTGCCGCGACCGAGCAGGCGATCGCCGTCGCGGCTATAGGCTTCGATCTGCAGACCATTGGCAATTTCTCGATTGATTTGCGGCAGATTGTCTTGCGGCAACGTGAACACGATGGCCATCGGATCGAGCTGAGTCACGACCACGATGCCGTTGGCGTCGGACGCATGGACGACGTTGCCTTGATCGACTTGGCGAACGCCGGTCACGCCGTCGACTGGCGAACGCACTTCGGTATAGGCGAGTTGCAGCTGTGCGTTCTCGATTTGGGCTTCGTCGGCTTTGATCGTGCCTGCGAGCTGATCGGCGGTTGCGCGCTGATCGTCGAGCTGTTCTTGCGTGGCGAGGCCTTGCTCGTGGAGAGCCGTGTAGCGGGTCAGGTTGACCTTTGCGTTCTTGGCCAACGCTTGATCGCGCGCCAGCGCTGCCTGCGTTTGATGAAGCTGGATGGCGAACGGCCGCGGATCGATGCGCGCGAGCAGATCTCCCTTTTTGACGTGCTGACCTTCTTCGAACAAGATCGAAGTGAGCGGCCCGTCGACTTGAGGTCTCACGGTCACGGTTACCAATGGCACCGCGTTGCCGAGTCCGTCTAGGAAGACCGGGACGTCGCGCTTGCTGGCGCGCGCCACCACGACCGGGATCGGTCGAGCGAGGGCGGCGCTGTCTGCGGGCGGCGCGCCCGTGCCGCCCACCGTGGCCTTGCGTTCACGCGCGAAAATAATTGCACCGCCCAGGGCGAGCACGAACACCCCACCCAAGATCCAGCGCGTGGATTTGGGCTGCTCGATTCGTCCTGGGGCAACTTCCGAAGTCATGATTCACTTTCAATTGCCGGCTGAAAACCCCGGCAACACTGTGCATGCCACTACTAGGGCGCCCCTGCTTGCCAGAAAAGCCCCCTACAAATTCGGTTGCAGAGTATCCGCAAAACCGTTGGAATTTATCGGGAATACGGGGCGTTTCGCCCCGCACGGGTCAGCCACTGGGGCAGGCACTTTCGCACGAGAAATGCGTCCAACGGCGGCTCGCCCCAGGCGTCGGCCGTGTGTCAGTTCGTGTCGGGCTGCACTCGGAGCGAGGGCTCCGAAGCTCAACGCCCGAGATTCGCGGGAGAATGTCGTCCAGGCACGGCGATTCGCTGTTTGTGCGGAAGCGTATCCGACATCTGCCTGCAACATGAACGGGCCGACTCTACGGTGATGTACCCCCTCACAGATGAGGGCTCCCGCGGCGCTCCTCAGCGAGGCGAACAGCCATGACGTCACCCGCCAAAAATTCTTCGTCTTCCGTGCCGAAAAACGAGCCGCTGGCGCGCCTGCTCGGCGTGCGCAAACCGCTCGACGCGCAGGCGCGGTTTTGGGTCGGAGTGCTGGCCTTCGCGCTGCCGCTGCTGAGTTGGTGCGCGATCAGCTACGTCCCGTTCATCTGGCATCCGCAAGTCTTGGTCTCCGATGCTGGTGACACCAAAGTTCCGGGTGAGCACAGCTACGTCGCGGTCGGTGAACGCGTCGACTTGGACGTCGTGATCATGCGCAACCGCGAGCTCGACGCCGCGCACGCTCGGCGGGTCTCGGGCGAACGTGTCAACCCGATCTACTTGCAGGCGCCGCACGCCGTCGCTCGCGCGCTGTACACCGCGTTCACCACCGCGCCCGAGCGCGATGGTGATGCGTGGTTGCACGAGAGCCTGATGCAGAGCTGCAAGGTGATTTTCTGGGGATTTTTCTGGTCTGCCGTGCTCGGCGTGCCGCTCGGCATCCTGTGCGGCACCTTCCCGTTTTTTGCTCGTCTGTTCGAACCCTTCGTGGACTTCGTGCGCTACATGCCCGCACCGGTGTTCGGGGCCTTGGCGCTGACCGTGCTCGGTCTGCAGGACGAGCCCAAGATCGCCATCATCTTCATCGGCACCTTCTTTCAGATGGTGCTGATCGTCTCGAATACGACGCGTTCGGTCGAGGTGTCGCTGCTACATGCAGCGCAGACGCTGGGCGCGAACAAGCGGCAGTTGGTCTGGAATGTCGTCGTGCCCGGGGCGATGCCCGGCCTGTATCGCGACATGCGGATCCTGATCGGTTGGGCATGGACCTACCTGGTCGTTGCCGAACTGATCGGTGAAAAGTCGGGGTTGAGCGCGTGGCTCTATCAACAGCAGCGCTACCGGCACTTCGACAACGTGTACGCCGCCATCGTGATCATCGGCTTGGTCGGGCTCTTGACCGATCAGTTCTTGGCGCTCCTGGGCCGCTACCTTTTTCCGTGGGAGACGGGGCAAACCAAGCTCGTGCGCATGATGCGCGCCGTTCGCCGTGCGCTGCCGCAACGCGCGCGGCTCGCGGGTACCTGACCTCTCCTCGAGCGGCTCGCTTGGTTTTGCGCCGCGAAAGTTACTGACTCATGTTCGACGATGATCGCATTCAGCTCCCCAGTTATCTCGACCACGTTCCCGAAGTTGCCCAATACTTTGCCGAGATAGACAAACGCAAAGTCGTGCTCAGCATCGAGCACCTGTACCGTGAGTTTCCCAACCCCGATAGCCCGAGCGGAAAGATGGTCGCGCTATCGGACATCAACTTCAAGGTCCGGCGCAACGAGTTCATCAGCGTGATCGGTCCTTCGGGCTGCGGTAAGTCCACGTTGATTCGCGTGGTGGCAGGTCTCGAGGATCCGAGCACGGGCATCGTCGCGGTGGATGGCGTGCCCGTTACGGGCCCGGGCCCGGATCGAGGCATGGTCTTCCAGAACTACACGTTGTTCCCCTGGCTCACCGTCAGGAAGAACGTGCTGTTCGGCCCGAAGATGAAGGGCTTGCGCGACGACAAAGCCACCAAGGCGGCGGACGAATGGTTGAAGTTGGTCGGGCTCACCGATTTCGCGGACCTGTACCCGGCGCAACTCTCGGGTGGTATGAAGCAGCGTGTCGCCATCGCGCGCGCGCTAGCCAACGAACCGCGGATCTTGCTGATGGACGAGCCGTTCGGCGCGCTCGACGCCCAGACCCGCGCCAGCATGCAGGCGCATCTGCTGCGCATTTGGCAAGCCGCCGGCGTCACGATTCTGTTCATCACCCATGACCTCGACGAAGCCATCTATCTGTCGGATCGGATTGTCGTGCTCGGCGCCCGACCGGGGCGGATCCTCGAGGTCATCGACGTTCCGGTTGCTCGCCCACGTTCGCCGGAACAGTTCCTTTCCGGCCACTTTTTGGCTACGAAGAAGCGACTCGAAGACTTGATCCATCGCCGAGATCAGGTCTCCGACGCTGGAGAATTGATGCATGACTGAAGTGACTCAAGATTGGCTCGTGGACGAGCCGCTGCGCGGCGGCCAAATGTGGTCGCGTGTCCTGAAGCGCGGTCAAGTGCTGCGCGTTACCGACGTGGAGGGTGGCGGCTCGGTTGCCGCCCTGCTGTTCAACGCGGATCGTCCCCTCGAGCGCTACAACATGCCCGATACGCTGAAGGCTCAGCACATCGCGCGAATCACCAAGGGAAACGCGCTCTATTCCGATATGGGGCGCGTCCTGTGCTCGGTGATCGCCGACACGTGCGGCTGGCACGACACGATCACCGGCCTCGAAAGCTCTGCTGCGAGCGTGGCGAAGTATGGCTCGGGCGACTATCAGGCGTTGCGCAACGACTGGCACCGAAACAGTCGCGACAACCTGCTGGTCGAACTCGGCAAGTACGGCCTGGGCAAGCGTGATTTCGGCCCCAATCTCAACCTGTTCGTGAAGGTCGCGGTCGACGCCGAAGGTAAGCTCAGTTGGGTCCCGAACAATTCGAAGCCGGGCGCCTTCATCGAGCTGCGCTCGGAAATGAACACCCTGGTCGTACTGTCCAACACACCGCACCCGCTCGATCCTGCGACCGCGTACCGAGCAAAGCCTGCACGCCTGGGCGTACGCCTCGCAGGTCCGGTTGCGGCGGACGATCTCGTCCGCGTTTCGTGTCCCGAGAACGAACGCGGCTTCGCGCTGACTGAAGCTTATTTTCTCTGAACGGACCTCCTCATGGCACTCTCCGAAAGTTCACTCGATCCGAAGCAAGCAATCTTCGACACCGTACTCGGGTCGGGGCTCGGCTTCAGTCACGTCGTCAAGCGGGGGGAGACGTTCCGCATCGTCGATCTGGAAGGCAATCAGGCCGTCGACACCTTGTTCTACGACGCGGCAAACCCGACCGAGCGCTACAGCGCGGTCGACACGATTCGCAGCCAGGGCGGCATCTATCTGAGCAGTGGCTCGCCGCTGATCTCGACCGAGGGTCGGGTCATGCTGCGCATCACGGCCGACACCTGCGGTCGTCACGACACGCTCGGCGGCGCGTGCGCTGCGGAGTCGAATCAAGTCAGGTACGCGATCGACAAGAAGTACATGCATAGCTGTCGCGACAATTTTCTGCTCGAGATTCAGGAGCGCCGCCCGGAGCTGTCGCTCCGAGACCTGACCGCGAACATCAATTTCTTCATGAATGTGCCGGTCAGCCCCGAGGGCGAGCTGCACTTCGACGACGGCATTTCCGCCCCTGGCCGCTACGTGGAGATGCGAGCAGAAAGCGATGTTATCGTGCTGATCTCAAATTGCCCGCAGCTGAACAATCCCTGCAATGGTTACAACCCGACCCCGGTCCGACTCCTCGTTTGGTCGGCGTAAGTAAAGCGGGCAGCGTCGCGCCGCGCGCAGACGCGCTCCGTGATCCTCGAAGGAGGAATTTGACATGTTCGATAAAGTTCTGATCGCCAATCGCGGCGAGATCGCCTGTCGTGTGATTCGCACGCTGAAGAAGATGGGCGTTGGATCGGTCGCCATTTATTCGGAGGCCGATCGAAATTCTTTGCACGTCCTCGAAGCCGACGAGAGCGTGTGCGTCGGACCCGCTGCGGCGTCCGCGAGTTACCTCAACCGCAGCGCGATCCTGGAGGCCGCGCTGCGCACCGGCGCCAAGGCGATCTTTCCTGGCTATGGTTTCTTGAGCGAGAACGCCGAGTTTGCCGAAGCCGTCGAGGCACAGGGCATCGCCTTCGTCGGTCCAACGCCGGAGCAGATGCGGCGCTTCGGCGTCAAGCACACTGCGCGTGAACTGGTGCAAGGCTTGGGCGTGCCACTATTGTCGGGCACGCCGCTCCTGCCGGACGTCGACGCAGCCGTGGCGGCTGCCGAGCGCGTCGGTTATCCGGTGATGTTGAAGAGCACCGCGGGCGGCGGCGGAATCGGCATGCAAGTCTGCCGAGATGCCGCGAAAATTCGCGAAATCTTCGAGTCGGTTCGCTCGCTCGCGCAGAAGAACTTCGGCGAAGGCGGAGTGTTCTTGGAGCGCTTCGTCGAGCGCGCGCGTCACATCGAGGTGCAATTGTTCGGCGACGGGCAGGGCCGTGTCGTCGCGCTCGGCGAGCGTGATTGTTCGGCGCAGCGCCGGCATCAGAAGGTCGTGGAAGAGACGCCCGCGCCACGGCTTCGTCCCGAGGTACGCAAGGCGCTGCTGGCTTCGGCCGTCCACATCGGTGCGTCGGTCAGCTACCGCTCCGCCGGCACGGTCGAGTTCGTCTACGACGACGATCGTGAAGAGTTTTACTTCTTGGAAGTGAACACGCGCCTTCAGGTCGAGCATGGCGTGACCGAGTTGGTCACGGGTGTCGACTTGGTCGAGTGGATGATTCGACTCGCCGCGGGTGAGTCGGTTCCGCTCGATCACCCGCCATCGCCTCGCGGCCACGCGATCGAGGTGCGCGTGTACGCCGAAGATCCGGCGCGCGGCTTCAAACCAAGCCCCGGAATTTTGACCGAAGTTTCGTTCCCGGAAAACGTGCGGGTCGATTCCTTCGTCGAGCGGGGCAGCGCAATCAGCGGCTTCTATGATCCGATGATTGCCAAGGTGATGGCCCTGGGCGACGACCGGGAGCAGGCGATTCAAAAACTGGTGGCTGCGCTCGAGCAAACTCGCCTGGCAGGCACCGAGACGAATCTCGCCTATCTGTCGTATATTCTGGGCACGGACGTCTTCCGCGAGGGTAAGACCACCACGGCTTACTTGGGCACGCTCGCTTATTCGAGCGCGACGGTGGAGGTGCTCAGCCCCGGTACGCTCAGCACGATCCACGACTATCCAGGGCGCGTCGGCTATTGGGACGTGGGTATTCCTCCGTCAGGGCCGATCGATGATCTCGGATTCCGTCTCGCCAATCGTGTGCTGGGGAACGTACCTGGGGCACCGGCGCTCGAGCTGACGATCACAGGTCCCACGCTGCGCTTCGCCACCGATACGCTGATCGCGCTCGCGGGCGCGCGGATGGAAGCCGACCTCGACGGCGAGCCGGTGCCTTATTTTTCGCCAGTGCCGGTGCGTGCAGGTCAGGTGCTCACGCTGGGCAATATCCGCGGCGCGGGCTGTCGCGCGTACCTTGCCGTGCAACACGGCTTCGACGTGCCGGAATACTTGGGCAGCCGCTCCACGTTCACGCTCGGTGGCTTTGGCGGGCATGCAGGGCGCGCCTTGCGTAAGGGCGACGTGCTCAGGCTACTTCAGTCCGGCAACCTGGATGCCGAGCCGAAAGCGCTCGATGAACAGTTGCAGCCGCAGCTCACCGAGAGCTGGCAGATCGGCGTGCTCTATGGTCCGCACGGCGCGCCGGACTTCTTCACGCTTTCCGATATCGAGCGCTTTTTCAGTAGTGATTTCGAAGTTCACTACAACTCGGCGCGCACCGGAATTCGCCTGATCGGTCCCCAGCCCGAGTGGGCGCGCTCGGACGGTGGCGAAGCCGGGCTGCATCCCTCGAACATTCACGACAACGCGTACGCATTCGGCACCATCGACTTCACCGGTGACATGCCGATCATTCTCGGTCCGGACGGCCCGAGTCTCGGTGGCTTCGTGTGCCCTGCGACGATCGTGCGGGCTGAGCTGTGGAAGGTCGGTCAACTGCGGCCGGGGAACCGCGTGCGCTTCGTGCCGATCGCGCGCGCGGCGGCTGAGCTCGCGCTGTCGGAACAAGAGCGAAGGATCGCCGACCGCAAGGCGCCGGCGACAGCGACGCTGTCTGCCGTGCCGGCTACGGATGCCGTGCTGCGGCGCTTGCCCGCGCGCGGTGAAGCGCCGCGCGTGGTGTATCGGCCGGCAGGCGATGAGTTCTTGTTGGTCGAGTACGGCGAGGCGGTGCTCGACCTCGAGCTCCGGTTCCGTGTGCATGCGCTGATGGACTGGCTGCAGCTCGAAAAATTGCCAGGGATCGTCGATTTGACGCCCGGGATCCGCTCGCTGCAGATCCATTTCGACAGCCAAAAACTGGGCTTTTCGCGCTTGCTCGACGTGCTTTCGCGCGCCGAGACCGAGCTGCCCTCCGTCGATGCGATCGACGTGCCGACGCGCATCGTGCACATGCCCCTGTCCTGGGACGACCCGCAGACCCGCCTCGCGATCGAAAAGTACACGCAAATCGTCCGCAAGGACGCGCCTTGGACCCCGAGCAACATCGAGTTCATTCGCCGCATCAATGGCTTGCCGGATGCGCAGGCCGTGAAAGACATCGTGTTCGGCGCGCGTTATCTGGTGCTCGGCCTGGGCGATGTTTACCTCGGCGCGCCCGTGGCAACGCCGCTCGATCCGCGGCATCGCTTGGTGACCACCAAGTACAACCCGGCGCGTACTTGGACACCGGAGAACGCGGTTGGCATCGGCGGCGCGTACATGTGCATCTACGGTATGGAGGGCCCAGGCGGGTACCAATTCGTGGGGCGCACGGTGCAGGTCTACAATCGCTTCAAAGCAACCAAGCACTTCCAAGCCGAGACGCCCTGGCTGCTCAGGTTCTTCGATCAAATCCGGTTCTATCCGGTCGACGCTCAGGAGCTGCTCGAGATGCGTGAGGCGCTGCCCCACGGTCGGCTCGAGCTCAAGATCGAAGAGCAGCGCTTCCGCTTGGCGGACTACCGGCGCTTCTTGGCACAGGAGGCCGATTCGATCGCCTCGTTCCGTACCAGCCAACGGGCTGCGTTCGCGGAGGAACGTCAGCGCTGGGTCGACTCGGGGCAGCTCAATTTCAGCGTCGAACAGGTCGAGCCCTCCACTTCCGAAAGCACCCGTGCGGGCTGGGAAGGCGCGCAGATCGTCGAGAGCGGCGTTCCCGGCAGTGTTTGGAAGGTGCTCGTGAGCGCGGGCAAACGCGTGACCAAGGGCGAGGTTCTGGCGATCGTCGAATCGATGAAGATGGAAATCGCGATCGAGTCGCCAATCGACGGCGTGGTGCTCGAGGTGGTCGCGGGCGAAGGTAAACCCATTGCTCCGGGGCAACCGGTCGTGGTGGTGAAGCCCTAAAGGCGCTGAAAGACCCGGACTGAGGGCCTAAGTTGCCACGGTGAGGCGGAGGTGCACGCTCGCTGTGCGCGCTTTCGTCCCGCGTTTCGCGGCCGGTAAGCGCTGCTGCAGCAAGCGGCACGCGCGTTGCAAACCGCTGGGGGCATGAACCAAGTACCCAACAACATTGCTTCGGCCGGGCCTGCGCCGCGTCCGGAAGAACATTTCTTCGAGCTCCTCAAGGAGTTCGACACCGCGACGGTAATCACCCGCGGCCGCACGGGTGAGCTGCACGGCAGACCCATGGCGGTCGCCGACGTAGACGCCGAAGGCACCCTCTGGTTCATCACCAATGTCGACTCGACGAAGGTGCTGGAAATTCGCGACGACTCGCGCGCGATGATCTCGCTGCAAAACGCGCGTCAGTTCGTGACCATGAACGGCCACTTCGATCTCGTGAGCGATCGGCAGAAGGTCGATAGCATCTGGAAAGAGTCCTATCGCGTGTGGTTCGACGGCCAGAACGACCCGGAGCTCGTGCTCTTGCGCTTCACTCCCTTCGACGCAGAGTACTGGGACAACGCTGGTGCCCATGGCATCAAGCACGCTTTCGAAGCGGCCAAGGCCTATCTGAAGGGACAAAAGCTCGATCCGAGCGAGTACGATCCGGAAGCTCACGCGCGGCTCCAACTGTAGGGGCTATGCTCCGCGGCCGTGGCTACCCCCACGCACCATGTGCTGCTCATCCCCGGTTTCTTCGGCTTCGGAAAGTTCGGTGAGCTGAGCTATTTCAGCGGCGTGCGGGAGGCGATCGAAGTCGCTTTCGAACGGCTCGGGCTGAACGTGACGGTCACGGAAGTGCCGACGCTGCCCATGTCTTCGATTCGCTGGCGCGCGGCTCGGGTTCTCGAGACGCTGGCAGCGGTGGCCAAACACGCCGACGGCCCCATCCACCTGATCGGTCACTCCACGGGGGGACTCGACGCCAGGCTCGCCATCGCTCCGACCGCGGCGCTTCCTACCGACGTGGTGTTCGACGACTACGAACGCGTGAAGACCTTGGTCACGGTGTGCGCGCCTCACTACGGCACGCCGGTGGCCACGTATTTCACGCGACCCATGGGGCGATTTCTGATCCGCACTGTCGGGGGCTACCTGATCTTCATGTTGGAGCGGGGCCGCGTCCCGCTGAAATTGGCACTGCGGCTCGGCTACTTCGTGGTCCGTGCGCGCGATCCGTTCCGCAAACGCCCCGGCGCCTTCGACGACCTCTACGAAAAGCTGCTGAGTGATCTGTCGGAGCCGCGGATCCTCGAGCTTGCCACCTTCCTCAAGGCAGTCGTCAAGGATCAATCGCTGCTGTTTCAACTCACCCCCGCGGGTTGCGATCTGCTCAATGCCTGCACTGCCGATCCGAAGATTGCGTATGCGTCGGTGGTCGCGCGAGCCAGGCCGCCTAGCTGGCGCAACGCTTGGCGCTCGCTGCGCGACTTGTACGCCCAGCTCATGTTCCCGGTGTACGCGTTCATGTACCGGGCGGCACGCCGTGATGAACTCGGCAATCCTCCGCTATCGGCGACGCAAATCGCGCAGCTGCAGCAGTCCAGTTCGACCTTGCCGGTGCGCTCGGACAGTGACGGGGTGGTTCCAACGCTGTCCCAGGTTTGGGGACAGGTGCTGTATTTCGCCGAGGCCGATCACTTGGACGTCGTGGGGCAATACGGTTTGTCGACCCAAGCCGCTCGCACCGGCGATTGGATCCCGAGCTTCTCTGCGTTTGGTCGCGATCAGTTCCTCGAATTGTGGAACCGCGTGGCGGTCTTCATTGCTGGGGTGAACAGCAACCGTGACTCACGAAACACGTCGGCAATACCCACGACAAACGCGTAAAGCGCGAGAATGGTCGGGGCCATTTGCGACGAACGTTCGCTTCTGGGTAGGTCGCAATTCGTTTGTGTTCCAGCGCGCCCACGTTAACTTCGTTCCTGATGGTGGTATTCGTTCGCGGGCGCTGGTGGGCGCTGTTGCTCGGTCTCGCTCTCTCGGCTTGTGAGACGGTAGGATCGTCCGCCGAGCCCAATTCATCCGATCCGACTCGCGCTTCGTTCGCGGGGCGGAGCTCGGTTCAAGGTTGTTTCGTCGGCTCGCCGTGTCGCTGCGATAATGGCCACGACGGTTATTACACCGAGTGCGTGCCGACCAAGTCGTGCAGCTGCGAAAGTTGCCCCGAGTTTCAGCCCAGCGCAGTGCCGGAGTTTCGAACCTGCTCGGGCGACGTGCTGGGTGATTGGAGTCTGGAGAGCGCGGAGCTCAACCTCGAGCCTCTGCAGTTTCGCGGCGAATTCGGCAGCGTTGCGTCGTGCGCTGCGCAAGCCGTCGACATGCGGAGTTTCCGGCTCAAGCTATCGATTCTCGGCGACAATCGCGCCGCGCTCGACATGTCGGAACTTTCTTACGGGGTGCGCTTCTCCGAGGCGTGCAGCAAACCCAATGGCCGCTGTACCGACTACCTCCTCGACCATGGCGAGGGTCCTTGCAAAGCGCTCGGGTGCGGCGTTTGCGAATGTGGCAGCACGGCTTTCGGTGCGGACTACGACGAGTCGCTGCACGTGCAAGTTCGCGAGCAAACTCTGACCTTCGTCAATAACACCAGCACGGTCGCTGAGTTCAAATATTGCGTCGAGGGGGATCGCTTGGTCTTGAACACGCACGGCTTGACGGCGACCCTGCGCCGATCGCTCTTTGGCGGCATGCCCAGCTCGTGCGAATCGCGGGATGAGTCGAGCTGTGAAAGCGGTGCCTTCTGCAATTGGGGCTCGAGCGGCTGCACGGGGAGCGCACCGACGCGCTGTTTGCTGCCCGATTTCGGCGTCGTCCCCGGCTGCGAGGTGTACGCGCCGGACGCCGCTTGTTCTGCGGTGAACGCGCCGATGAACTGCGCCGATCTCGACCGAGCGGAGTGCGATGCCACAGCTGGCTGCGAGTGGTGGACGGCGTGCGCGGGGCCAGCCATCGACTGCAATGAGTTATGGTTGCGAAGCGGGATCTGTGACGTGGATGGCGGGTGCCAGAAGGTCTCCGCCGAGGAATGCACGGGCACGGCCGAGTGCGAGAGGCACTCGACGCAGGTGCACTGTCAGGAGTTGAACCAATGCACCTGGGTCGACCGGTGCGTGGGGGCCGAAGAAGTTCCTTGCGACGAGTATCCCGTCAGCGAATGTATCAAGCACAAACGCTGCGAAATCGTGGGCGAGCCGCTCCAATGAGTCGTGTCGTCGTCCGCGCGGGCTCGTGAAGCGAACCTCCGGATTCGCCTCGACGCGCTTCGTGGCGCCCTCATCAAGGGGGGCAAGCGAGCGTCAGTGTGACGCGATGCGGGCCTGACTCGTGTAAGGCGTCGCACGTTTCACCCATCAGAGTGATGTGACCCAATGCATCGAAGTCGTAGCCGTCCGGACCGCGCTGGAGCTTACTGCAATCGAAGCGAACGCTGCGCGGTGGCAGCGTGAGATCGTTCACTGTCGGAACGAGTTGGCAGCTCGAGCCGCGCCCCTTCAACGTCAGGCAGATCTGGCCACAGCTGCTCTGTTCGGCGCACGGATCGGGGCACTCGCCCGCCGCGCTTTCGCTGGGGTCATCGCTCTCGGCGTTGGCATCGCTCGGAATCGAGCTGCCCAGCGTGACGTCGCTCCCTCCCGAGCCCGCGCTTTCGAACGTGCCGTTGCTCTCCGCCGTCGGGGCTTCAGAGCTGCCGGTCGCGTCGCCGCAGCCTCCCACTTGTATGCAGATCGCGAACAGGCACACACAATGTAGGGGCGAGACCTTCACCCGAATCAGGGTGCCCCCACTTCCGCGAACGCGCAACCCGCGATGTTTCATCGTTTGGCCGGTGTGGTGCAGCGGATGAAAATTGACGACGGGACTGTGGGCGCGATCGCCGAGCGTTGAATGACTGCGCCCCAGAGTGAGACAGGGTTCGAATGCGTCGCACCTGGCTCGGCCCAACAGCGCCCTCTCGCACCGCATGGGTCGGGCCGATGCGCAAACTCGCACACCTGTCGCCACTGACCCATCGAGGCGCGGCGATTTCAAGCCCGCGATTTCGCGTCCCCACCGCCCGAATCGCCAAAAAAGCGCGCTCCGTCGGTGCGTCATCAGCGCCAAAGCCGAGCCTTTTCGAAGTTTGGGCCGCGCTCCGCTGCTTCTCATGCTAGTCCGCCCGCCGTGATTCGGCTCGATTCAGTCACCAAACAGCATGGTCGTCGCGTTTTGTTCATGGATGCCT
>Ga0164307_10000229_pt1 | contig 26244 bp, 13 predicted proteins | sample Whisoiple_243_MG_FD_110214 | JGI IMG/M metagenome (GOLD analysis project Ga0164307, IMG submission 110214) | Soil microbial communities amended with fresh organic matter from upstate New York, USA - Whitman soil sample_243_MG | ecosystem: Environmental > Terrestrial > Soil > Unclassified >...
CGCACGCTCGGCAACGCGATCGACAGCGGCCGCGTGGCGCACGCCTTCCTGTTCACGGGCGTTCGCGGCGTGGGCAAGACGACCAGCGCGCGCATCCTGGCCAAGGCGCTGAATTGCCTCGGCGATCCCGATACGACACCGGCTGGCACCGACCCAGGCCCCACCGTCACACCCTGCCTGAAGTGCGCCGCCTGCACGGAAATTGCGCTCGGCACGGACGTCGACGTGCGCGAGATCGACGGCGCCAGCTACACGGGCGTCGATGACGTACGAAAGCTGCAAGATTCCCTGCCCTACCGGCCCGCGCGCGATCGCTTCAAAATCGTGATCGTGGACGAAGTGCACATGCTCTCGCAGAACGCCTGGAACGCGTTCTTGAAGACGCTCGAAGAGCCGCCACCGCACGTCAAGTTCATCTTCGCGACGACTGAAGTGCACAAGGTGCCGATCACGATCTTGAGCCGGGTCCAGCGCTTCGATTTCAAGCTGATCCCGACCCAGGTCATCGCCGGGCGACTCCGCTACGTGCTCGGGCAAGAGAAAATCGAGAGTGACGACGCCGCCCTCGGCATCGTCGCGCGCGAAGCAGCCGGCAGCATGCGCGACGCAATGAGCCTGCTCGATCAAGTGATCGCCTGGGGCGGCGCCAAGCTCAGCGGTGATGACGTCGCCCGCGTGCTCGGCGTCGCCAGCCGCAAAGTGCTGCACGATATCGCGTCTTCGCTCGTGCGCGGTGACGCTGGTGCGGCCCTGAACGTCATCGCGGAGCTGTCCAATCAAGGCTACGACACTGCCCACGTTGCCCGCGATCTGCTGGCATTGTTGCGGGATCTGGTGGTCGCCAAGGTCTGCAAAGATCCCGGAGCTTTGCTCGATTTGGCCGATGAAGAAGTGCAGGACGTGCTGCAGCTTGCAGAAGGCACCCACGCAGACGACTTGATCCGGCTACACCAAGGCTTCTCGCAAGGCTTCGACGACGTCGTGCGCAGCGGGCAGCCGCGCGCAGCGCTCGAAATGCTGCTCGTGCGCTTGGCACGGCGCCCTCCGCTGCTGCCGGTCGACGAGCTCCTGCGCCGCTTGGCCGCGCTCGAACAGCGCCTGGGCGCGCCTCGCGCGCAAGGCGCACCATCAACGGCGTCCCCTTCCGCGCGCGCTCCTCAGCCTCAACCACAGTCCCAGCCCCCCGCCCCGGATCTACGACCACGCAATGCGGAAGGCCGACCGCGTGAAGTGCGCAGCGCCGAAAGTTCGCGGCCCGAGGCTCCGCCCGATGGCCGCAAGGAGCCTCCACCACGTCGTCCGGAACCCGATCTGCGCCCCGCCCCCGAGCGGCGTCCCGAGATCGATCCTGATTTCGCGATCCCATTTCCGGAGCAGGGCGGAACCGAGAGAAAGGCTGAAGCGCGACCCATCCCGGTGGCGCCCAAGCCGCCGCAGAGCGAGCCAAACCCCGAAGATCTCGCCGCATTTCGCGCGATCTTGGACCGGGTGAACGAGCGGCGCCCCGAACTTGCGGCATTCTTGGCGCGCGGCTCGATCTTGTCCTCCACCCCGGGAGAATTCCGCTTGGGTTGGGAGCCAGGGGACATGTTCGGCCAGGGCGCAAACGACAAAGATTCGCAGGATCTGCTGGGAGCTTTGGCCACCGAACACTTTGGCAAACCCACGAAGGTGATCTTCGAGTTCGAATCCGCCCGCGCCGCGACCATCAAGAGCGTCGCCACGCTGGATACCGAAATTCGCCTAGCGAAACAGCGCGAGGCGATCGCGCAGGCCAAAAGTCACCGCGGAATTACCGACGCGGTCGAGGTGCTGGGCGCTCGCATCAAGGATTTGAAGCTCGGCCCAAGCACGAGTTCTTAGGGATTACTGGTACGTCGCGAGCGGTGCACTAGGCTAGAGCCATGCTTCCGGACCGACTGCAACGCCTGATCGAACTATTGTCTCGCCTGCCCGGCGTGGGTGAAAAAACGGCGCAGCGCTTTGCCATGTTCTTCGTGACGGAGAGCCAAGAGTACGGTCGCGAACTGGGCACGTCGCTGATCGAATTGGGTGACGCCGTGAAGCGCTGCGAGCGCTGCGGCAACATCGCCGAGCTCGACGCGAACGGTCGCGCGCTGTGCCCGGTGTGTCGCGATCCGCGTCGTGACCCCAGCCTGTTGTGCATCGTCGCGCGCGTTCAAGATTTGATGGCGATCGAGAAGAGCGCCGCCATGCGCGGGCGCTATTTCGTGCTCGGGCGCCTGCTCTCGCCGCTCGATGGCATCGGTCCAGACGAGCTACCTCTGCGCGAACTGTTCCAATTGATCGCGGAAGACTCGGTGAAGGAAGTCATCCTTGCGACGCCTCCGTCGGTGGACGGCGAAGCCACCGCGTTGCTCTTGGCCCGTGAATTGACCGGCAAAGGGCTCAAGGTCTCGCGCATCGCGAGCGGCGTCCCACACGGCGGAGACCTGGAATTTGCCGATCAAATCACCCTCGGCCGCGCCATTGATGGACGGCGCGCGATGGATGGCAAGCGCACTTGATTCGGGGCTCGGGCGGGGCGAGTATGCGCCCCCCTCGCCATGACCCGATCCGTCATCTTGTCCGCGGCCGCACCCCAACCGGTATCCGCTTATTCGCAGGCAATTCAAAGCGGTTCGCTGCTGTTCCTGGCCGGACAGATCCCGCTCGATCCCGCCACCGGCAAAGTGGTGAGCGGCACGATCGCAGAAGAGACGGATCGCATCATCGACAACTTGCGCGCCGTGTTGAGCGCAGCCGGGGCCACGCTCGACAACGTGGTCAAGACCACCGTCTACCTGACCAACATGGCTGACTTCGCCGCGTTCAATCAAGCGTACGCGCGCCACTTCACGAAAGAACCACCGGCTCGCACCACGGTCGCGGTCGCCGCCCTACCACTCGGTGTGCGGCTCGAGGTCGAAGCGATCGCCGCCCTTTGAGACTCTGATTCATACTTTGGGAGACGTCATGACGGACAAACAAACGAGCAAGTCGAGCGCAACGCTCGCCGCCGCCGATCTTTCGGCGAGCGCAGAAAACGCCTTGGCAGCTTTGGGGCGCGCCGGCGAAAACGCGGTGGCTTTGGTCGAAGCCTGGGTGAAGGCAGGCAACGCCGCGGCAGTGAACGAGGCTTCGGAACGAGCCAATGGCCCCGCGCGCAAGGCCGCCCGACGCGGCTTGAACGTGCTCAAGTCGCGCGGCATCGCCATCCCCACCACCAACCACGTCACGAGCGTCACCGGTGAAAAATCCCCGGAAATCGCCGAAGCATTGATGCTCGCCCCGGATAGCGGCGGCAGCGTCTGTCTGGTGATCACGTCGCGCTCGCCGACGAGCCGCACTCACAGCGTGTTCGTCTACCTGCACGATGATTTCGGGATCCATCGCGTCAACGTCGGTGATCTGAGCCAATCGCAGCTGAAGGACGCACTCGCGCGCGCGCTGCCCGGAGCGGACTATCGCCCCGTGAAGGTGCCCGTGGGCTGGGCACGCGCGCGCATCGCCGCTGCTCGTCAGAAGCACGCGGCCCGCGGAGTCCCTGAGCCGCTCGGCTTTGCCACCGCGCAGAGTCTGCTCGAACCCGTCCCGAGCGAGGCGGAAGAACATCCGTTCGACGCGGAAGGCCTCGAGCTCGGAGACGAGGACGCGCAAGATCTGGCAAAGAACTCGCACGCCTTGCACTTCTTGCCCGAGTTCCGCGGTTGGTTCCCGCCCAAAGAGGCAATCGACGAGATGTTGGGCAAGCTCGGCGAGCGCATGACCCCGGGCAGCGAACCCGATCCCGAACAGCTCAAGAAGAATCTCGAGGAAGAGGTCACGTCCGCGACCGACCGCTTCTTCACGCCCGAACGCCGCGAGGGCCTCGCGCGCGCGATGAAAGACAGCGCGCTCAGTGTTCTCGCTCGCGAGGGTGAAGTCCGCACACTCGAAGTGGTCGCGACCATGAAAAACATCCGCGACGCCGGTCTGATCACCAACCCGCCCCACGAAGTCGGCTTCCTGCGTGGCTTCTTCGACAAGGCCATCAGCGCCCTGGCATTCCAAGACGGCGGCCGCATCCGCATCCCGCTCCCGCGCGCTCCCGAAGCCAACGCCGGCGCCTGAGACTCGCACCTCGCCGCCCCTGAGCTCTCGTTCTCGCTGTGAAGTGGGAGCGAGAGCGAGGCTGCCCCGCCGGTGTGCGGCGTATTGCGGCCTGGCGTGCTCGCTGCGCTGCGCGCGCCAGGGGCCCGCCAAGCGCCCGGCTACGCCGGACGCGGGGGCCCAGACGGCTGCGCCCATCTGTCGAGGGGATGACTTCGGCTATGAGCTGCCCAGCTCGCAACTTCGTACGCGTCGGCGCCGGACTTCCCGCGCCTGGGTGGCCTTATCGGCATCAGCGATCACGCTTCCCCGCTAAAAACACGGGCTGACGTTTCCGTGCCTAAGAGCGCCCCCCCGCGCCTCTGCCTGCATGCCTGGTATGTCGAGCGCGTCGGGTGTTTGCCGCTTCGAGCGGGAGTTCCCGCGCCCGTGCCATGGGCTTTGCGTCGCTGCGCGCCGTGGCGCGCCCGCTTACCCAATCAAAACTCACTTTGCGCGCGGGGTTGCGATTTCGCGGTAGGCACGGAGGAGTTCGTGGCTGATCGCGCCTGGTCGTCCGTTGCCCACGCTTTGGCCATCGATGGTCGCGACGGGTACCAGCTCGCGAAGGCTGGAGGTGACGAAGACTTCTTCGGCAGAAGCGAGCTCTGATTTGGCGATCGCGCGCAGCTCGATCTCGAGTCCCTGCGATTGGGCCAGTGAAAGCACGTGCCGGCGAGTGATGCCCGGCAGGATCGCGGCGGTGTCCGGCGCGGTGACCAGAACGCCGGAAAATACGGCAAAAACGTTGGAGCTTGCACCTTCCAACACCTGCCCTTTGCCGTCTTCGATCAGCGCTTCGCGCGCGCCGCGCGCGCGAGCTTCGCGCGCAGCCATGACCGCGAGTAGATAATTTCCAATCTTCGCGTCGGCCACACCAGCAACGTCACTCGGCCGCTCGGCGCGATAGGTGATCGCCGAAATTCCGAGCTCGTACATCTCGGCGGGCGGTCGCGCGAGATCGGTCACGATCGCGACGCGCAGCGACTGTTCGGCGAGATCTGGATCGAGACCCATTGAGCGCCCAACGCCGCGCGTGAGCGTGAGCCGCATGTAGCTTTCGGGATTGCCGTGCTCGCTCAGCGCGTGGAGCAATTCACTCCGCAACGTATCGACGCTGACTGGCAGCGCCAGCGCCACGCGTTCGGCGCTCTGCTTCAAGCGCGCCAGGTGCTCGTCGAGCGCGAATGGGACTCCGTGATAACTGCGCAGCGATTCGAATACCGAATCGCCGTACAGAAAGCCGCGATCGAACACGCTCACGCGCGCGTCTTCGCTGGCCACGAGTTGGCCGTCGATCATCACCGTGGCCCGCATGAATTCCCCTGCGATTTCCGCTATTTACTGCTTGCGCGCAGTTCCAGAACCTCAGAACCGCCGGCCCAGCTCAGCTCGACGGTCATGTCCACGTTGCTGCTGATTTCGACGATTGGACGGGCGAGCACGCTCGCGCGCGGTTCGAGTTTCAAGTTCAAGAGGCCCTCGCGACCAAACGGGTAGCGGTCGACGCTGAACCCCTCGATTCCGCGAATGTGCCAGGTCAGCCGATTGCGCGTGAACTCGGGACGCAAACCGAAGATGAACTCGAACAGGACGGCGATTGGCGTGATGCCCGTCCAACCGACGAAGTCTTTGCGGCCGCGGCCTCCGCCCTCTTCATCGGGCGCGTGGTGCTCCCATACGGACCCGGTCTCCTCGAACGAGGTGACCATGTTGTCGTAGTGGTTCTTCGCGATCTCGTAGGCGAGATCGCCGTAGCCGCGCGCAGCGAGGCCTCGCACCACCATGTAGTTCGTGGGCGGCCACACGCCACCGAGCCACAGACCGCCATCGGGATCGTAGCCCGGAGTGTCCGCGGACAAGCTGGGGACCCGGTGCGGGCGCTTGAATTCCGCGGAATTATCGAGATGTTCGACGAATCGGGGCAAACGCTCGGTGGGCACCGCGTCAGCGAGCAGCGCCCAGTAAGCGCCGATGGTCTTCACTTTGGTGAGGCGCGTCTGATCACGGAGAAGATCGTGATAGAAGCCGGACGATTCATCCCAAAGGTACTCGTTGATCCACGGCACGAGCGATGCATTCTCGTCCGCAAAGTCTTGAACCTCTTGGCGTCGATCGAGCACCGTCGCAATGTCGAGCACGATGCGATTGGAGAGCACCGCTTGCATGTTGGTGTCGACCCACGTCAGATGGGCGTGGTCCAGGATCTCGCCCTCCGGCGAGCGGGGCTGGTTGTCCATGCCGCTGGCAAGGCCCGTGCCCCAGTAGCTGCCGTTCGGCCAGGTGCGGTAGCGCCGGTGCCACTGACCGTAGGCAACCAGCACCGGGAACACCTCCGCGAGTCGCTCGCGATCGCCAAAAGACTGAAAATATTCCCATTCCGCGAAGCCGAGCACGTTAGGACCGCTGCCCGCGGGATCGAAACGGCTGTAGAGCTCGCTGCCGTTGCTCTCGCGGATCTGACGACAGATGCCGCCGTCCGGGTGCTGCTTGCAGTAGAAGTTGTCGAGAGTGTTCTGGAACTTCCACGCGCGATCGCCATAACGCCCGAAGAGCGCGATGAAGACCGTGTCCCACATGTACAAGCAACCGTCGTACATCGTGGATGAGTAGTCCGAGACGAACGCGTTCTCGTCGTTGGCCGGGCGGAAGTTTTGAAACGCAATCTCCCAGCAGCGCCAGTAACACTCAATCGCCGCTTCGTGACCGGGCCAGGTCGGTACCGGCAACAGCTCGCGCTTGGCCGCTTCGAACTCGGGCCAAGGCTCCACGTTGCGGCGCGGCTTGCGAACGAACGCGTTCTCTTCCGCGAAACGGTTCTCGACGTAAGTGTTCACGTAGCGGATTTCGCTTGGATTGTTCCGTAGATACAGCGGGTTCCGCATAGTTTCTCCGCGAAGGTTCGCATTACCACATCCCCGTCCGTGAACGGTGCGTCACGACTTTCGTGCCGCCGTGGCGCTGCTTTTTCGGGGGATTTCGCCACGACCCTGAGCAAGCGCTCAGCGCAGGGCGTGACGGATCTGCGTCAGCTCATCGGCCATCCGAGCGCGAACGAGATCCCTCAACTTTCGGTCATCGAAATCGGCTTCCGCTGGCTCGATCGGGGGCAGCACGCGCACCAAGGTCGGTTGTGGCCGGATCTGCAGCCTCTTCTTTCTCAGAATGGCGCCAGTCCCTTCGACCACGATCGGTACGATCGGCACTCCGCACTTGGTCGCTACCCAAAATGCGCCGCGATAAAACGAGATGAGATTGCCGTCGGGCGAGCGCGTTCCCTCCGGGAACACACACAAACTGTGCCCATCCGCCAACTTCTTCAGGCACGAACGGACCATGCGCAGGATGCTGGGGAGGAAGCCGCGCTTGAGCGGCACGTAACCGTTGAGCCACATGTTCCAACCCAGGAAGGGCGCGTAGAAGTTCTCCACCTTGCTCACCCATAGGTACGGCAGGTGAGTGGCGAATACGGCCAGGATGTCGACCATCGACTGATGGTTCACCACGTAGACACAAGGCCGCTCCGGCCGAGCGTGCTCGAGCCCCTCGACGCGAACGCTGGCAAAGGGCGCCCAAGCCAAATAGTGCGCTCCCCAATAGCTCGTGTATTTGGCGAGCCAGCGGCGTTTGGGATCCCAAAACGTGAGCAGCCACAGCGCGAGCGCCGGAAAGAACAACAGCGCGCAGCTGCTCAACAGGTACGGCCAATACACGGCGTTGTACAAAGCGAGGCCGACGGGCCCGAGCCGGCACTGGTCGACGCGCTCGTCGTGCGCGGACGTGCCGACCTCGGCCGCAGTGAGGGTATCGAGTTTGTCGAGCTGATTCACGGGTGCTGTGCGCCGGGATCGAGGACCATTTCGCGCCACGGTAGACCAGTCGTCACGCGGCTGGTGCAGCCAAACGACGCCCGCGACGCAAAACGATAACCGCGCAGAAAACCAACGCTTTCCGGGGCGCGATTGGCGTTGCGCAGGGCAATTTCTTGGCGGAAGATGCCGCCCGCCAACATGCGCCTACTCTGCCAACACCGCCTCCGCTTCTCCGCACTTTGCTCTGCCCTCGCCTTTGCTCCGCTGCTCGCCTGCAACAAAACGCCTCCGGAGCCGAGCACCAGCGAACAGAAGCAGGCCGTAGCCCCCGCGGCGCCGAGCGCCGCCCCCGCACCTGAGACGCCCAAGACCGCGGAGCCGCCGCCCGCAGAGCCGACTCCCCCCGCGCAACCCAACGCCATCCCCGCCCCGCCGGACGTCGCAGCGGCGCCGGCTGACGCGAAGGCCACGGCCAGTGGTTTGAAGGTGAAAGTGCTCAAGCCAGGCACCGGCAAGGATCACCCGAAGGACAACGACCGGGTCTCTGTTCACTATTCGGGCTGGACCAAAGACGGAAAGATGTTCGACAGCTCCGTCGCGCGCGGCACGCCCACGACCTTCGGCGTGAATGAAGTCATTCCGGGTTGGACCGAAGCACTCAAGTTGATGGTCATCGGAGAGAAGGCCCGGCTTTGGATCCCGGCCAAGCTCGCCTATGGCGACACCCCGCAACGGCCAGGGGCACCCACGGGCGATCTCACCTTCGACGTCGAACTGCTCGACATCGTGAAGCCTCCTGCAACACCCGAAGACGTGAAAGCGCCGCCCGCGACCGCAAAGAAAACGGCGTCAGGTCTGGCCTACCGCGTGCTCAAGGCCGGCACCGGTAAGATCCACCCGACCGCGGCCAACCGCGTCACCGTGCACTATTCCGGCTGGACCACCGACGGCAAGATGTTCGATAGCTCGGTCGCGCGCGGTGAACCTGCGACCTTCTCACTCGGCGGAGTGATCAAGGGCTGGACCGAGGGCGTGCAGTTGATGGTCGTCGGCGAGAAGACTCGCTTCTGGATCCCGGGGGCACTCGCGTATGGCGACAAGCCGCAGCGTCCCGGAGCACCCGCTGGCATGCTGGTCTTCGATATCGAGCTGCTCAACATTCAGTGAGCGTGACCGCAGGCGGGCTCTCAGTACGAGGGCCCGCGTGAAGTCGGTCCTTGGCTGCCCGATTTGCTCAACAGATGGCCGTGTGAAAGTTCGACGATCGGCACGGACATGCGCTCGATCAACGGGCGGCTATTACTGGTCAGGAGCATGGTGATCTTCGGATCATCGCGGAAGCGCTCGAGCAATTCGTACACCAGCGTACGGGTGGGAGCGTCCAAGCCGGCGTCCGGATCGTCGAAGAACACGAAATTCGGCTCCAGAACCAGCGCCCGCGCGAGACTCACGCGCTTTCGCACACCGAGCGAGAGGTGCGCGGGCAGCGCGTGAAAGTCCGTCTGGGCAACGCGGAGTTCGCTCAGGGCGGCGCGTGCCCTGCGTGCGATTTCTTGTTCTTCGAGGCCAAAGACGTCCGCGTGGTAGCGCAGCGCGAGCGTGACGTTGTTCAGCGCCGACAGGTTCGAGAGCAACCCACCGCTGTCGAACAGCACTCCACGCCGCACTCCGCCCCGAATCAAGTCACTCGGGGTAGAGACGTGCGGCGCGTGGCCATCCAGTAGCACCCGTCCAGTAGTTGCTGGCACGAGCCCGGCACACAGAAACAAGAACGTCGACTTGCCCACGCCGTTGTGGCCAGTCACGAGCAGACCTCCGCCCCGTGGCACGTGCAGATTCGTCTCCCGCAGCACCCAAAGCTCGTTGTAGGCGAACGCCGCGCGTTCGAGCAACAGGCCCTGCGTGGGCGAACTTGGGACTGAAACCGGCGGCGCCACCAGCCACGGATTATGGGGCTCGCTGCCTTCTTGGGCTAGCGAATTGGCGGTCCGACGAGCCAGTAGAACAGCGCGGTCACGAACGTGCTGTAGACGACACCACACAGCAGGCTCATCACCACCGCGCGGCTCGCTTGCTGCGGGACCTCCGTCGGCGAACTCTTCACTTGTAGCCCGTAGTGGCAGCACAACCAGCCCACGATGGCGCCCAGGCCGACCCCTTTGAGCAAAAATAGCCCGAGGTCGAAGGGCATGACGCCGCGCGAAACCCCAGAGTACAGACTCCCCCAAGTGGCGGCGGCGGTCAGCTGCGCGACGATGAACGCGCCGCCAATCGCGACCACGCTGAAGTAGATCATCAACACCAGCACGCTCACGATCGAGGCCACCAACCGGGGCAACACGATGAAGCGCGGAGGGTCGATGCCGAGCGACGACAGCGCGAGCACCTCGGAGTTGACCTTCATATTGCCGAGCTCGGTGGCCATCGCCGTCCCCGAACGCCCCGCGATCACGATCGCAGTAACCAGCGGGGCGAGCTCGCGTAACACCACGGCGACCAGCACCTTGCCGAGCAGTTCGCCGTCTGCAGAGCCCATCAAGTTGGTCTGAATGATGATGCTCGAGCCGAGTAGAAACGCGATCACGCTCACCAGCGAGAGCGCTTGCACGCCGGTGTACATGATCTGGGTCACAATCACGCGCTGAACGGTCAGACGCGCGGCGACGCCCGGAGTCCACAGCGACGCAATGGCGTCGCTCAAGGTGTGCAGCAGGTCGTCGGTCGATAGAACCCAGCGAATGGTCGAGCGTCCGATTGCGCTCAACCAGCCGGCATCCGCGATGCGATCGGTGCGCGGATCGTAGGGCAGAGTGGAGCGGAGCCGAGCCATGGCGATGCTGGCCCCGCGCCGCTAACTACTTGCCCTTGAGCGCTGCCAGCCGATCCTTCGCTGCCTGCAAACCATCGGTCTGAATTGCGCGTTCGTACATCTGGATCGCCTTGGGCGCTTCGCCCACTTTTTCGTGAACCTCGCCCAGGCGCAAGAAAACCTCGGACTTCTTGAGCGGTCCGGATTCGTCCAACTTCTGCAACAAGAGCGCGCGGAACATCTGCTGCGCCTTCTTGTAATCGCCAGTATCGAGCGCGACCTGGCCGAGCAACACGAGCACGTTCACGTTTCCGGGCTCGATGCGGAAGGCCTTGTCCAGCTCCTCCAGCGCCTTCTGGTTCTCGCCCTCCGCCAAGTAAGCCTTGGCCAAGCGCCGGTGGATCTCGCCGAGCTCTTTCGGGCGCTTCGCGCCGTAGCTCTCGACGATCTTGTGGAGGACGTCTTGGGCGGCCTTGCCCCGACCCGACGCGCTGTATTCGTCGCACAGCGCGAGGAGGAGCTCGCGATCGTCCGGCCGCAGCTTGCTCGCGCGATCGAGCGCATCCGCGGCGCTGCCGTGATCGCCGCGCTGCTCGGCGTGAATCCCGGCCGCTTTGCGCAGCAATGCCACGCTCTCCTCCGGGCTCTGCGCGAAGTCCGCGTCGCGCGCAAGTAGCGCGGCCAGCTTCTCCCACGCCTTCATCGATTCGTACAAAGAGCGGAGTCGCGAGCGAAGCTCCGTGCTGCGTTCGTCTTGAACGAGCCCGCGTTCGAGCGCGAGCGCCGCGTCCTCGGGCGAGCCGAGCTTTTGCTGCACCGCAGCCAGTTCGAGGGCGCGTGCCACCGCGACTTCACCCGCGCTTGCAGCGAGCAGCTGATCCAGAACCTGCGCCGCTTCGGGCAATCGGTTCTCGGATTGGAGCAAGCGAGCCAAAGCCTCGAGCGCGCCCGAATGCCGCGCGTCCCGCGCGAGCACGGCGCGATACGTCTCGATCGCGCGTTCACGATCGCCCAAGCGCGAATCGTAAACCTCGCCCAAGCGGACCTGGAAACTCAGCTCGCCCGCGATATCACCGCGCTCTTGAGCGGCGCTGATTTGGCCCGAGAGCAAGTCGGCCAAATCTTCGTCGCGCTTGGTCTTCTCGTACAATTCACTGAGCGCCACCACGGCGTCGGGGCGGCCCGGCTCGTCGTCGATGACCGCCCTCAGCAGCTCGATCGCCGTATCGAGAGCCTGGAAGCGTTCCTCGTTCAACTTCGCGAGCTCCATGCGGAGCACGCTGCGCGCCGCCGGTGACTCGGCCATGTCGATCAAGCGCTCCAGCAGACGACCGAGGTCGTCGAAGCGGTTCGCCCGCGCGTACAGCGCGCGCAGGGCGTCCGAAGCGTCAGTGTCGTTCGGCTCGTCCTCGAACAACTGCTCGTAGAGCGCGATGGCCTTGGCCGGCAGACTCAGCCGGTCACGCGCAATCTCGGCCGCTTTGCGCCGCAGCGAGCGAACCGTGGCCGCGTCGGCCCCGAGCTCGCTTCGCTTGACCAGAAGCTCGAACGTCTCTTGGTAGTTGCCACTCGCCTCGCTCACGAGCGTCAGCTCGCCCAGCGCCCACAGGTTGCCGTCGTCTTGAGCGAGCAACTCGCGGAGCACGCTTTCGGCCAGCACCGCATCACCCAGGCCAGCCGCCAACGCTTGCGCTTGACGATACAGCTCCTCGCGCCGCTCTTCATCGAGCTGCAGCTTCGCGCGTCGACGTAGCGTCGCGCACAAGTCGCGCTCGCGCCCTGGAGCGCGCTGCAGGGCTTCGATCAGCACGAGCACGTCGTCGTTGTCGGGCTCGAACGAGAGCGCACGATTGAGCGCGGTTTCGGCGGCGCTCGAGTTGCCCACGCGATCCTTCTGCCAACTCGCGAGACGCACGCACAGCGCAACCGCTGCTTCCGCCGAGAGATCGGAGTGCTTGTCGATCGCTTGCCCCAGGGCGGTCGCCGCTCCCTGCCAGTCACCCGTGATGCCCGCCAGGCGCTCGAGTTCGTCGAGCAGCGCGCCGTCGGTCGGCGCCTCCAGCAAGCCTTGCTCGAGCACCCGCTGAGCCGCGGGCACATCCTTGCACTCGTCCTCGAGCACCCGCGACAGGTTGCGTCGCATGTCGACGCGCTCCTCCAGCGAATCCGCGTGGCCGACTCGCTTCTCGTACAGCTTGGCCAAGCGATCGGTGCGACCCCGGGCGCGATACACGGACTCGAGGACCTCGGCCGCTTCCTCGAACAGGTCGTGCTGCGAGGTCAGCTTCTCGAGCTCGTCGACCGCTGCTTCGTGATCTTGAACGCGATCGAGCGCCATGCGCAGAGAGGAGAGCCCGCGCGCAGGTTCTTTGAAGCTCTCGATCTGCAACAGCGCGAGCCGGAAATACAGCTCTGCTTGCACTCGATCCGCGTGCTCCACGGTCACCCGGCGCTCGAGGATCTCCGCCACCTTCTCTTTTTCGCCCAAGCGCGTGTACAGGCGATCCAGGGCCAGCAAAAGTTCCGGCTGATCCCCAGCTTGCTCCACGGCCCGCGAATACGCTTCCACCGCACGCTGGTCGTTCTTCAACTGCTCTTCGGCGACACGCCCCAGTCGAACGAACAAGTCTTGCGCGACTTCCGGCTCGAAGATCGATTGAGCGCGCTCACCGAGCGTGTCGGCGTAGCGAGTCCAACCGCCCGTGGCCTGCGCCAAGCGCTCGATTTCCGTATGTAGTTCGGGCGCCTCGGGACGCTCGGACAGCGCTCGCAGCAGTGCCTCTTCCGCTGCCGCTTGTTGATCGAGCTTCGTCTCCAGGACCTCCGCGATTTCGCGCAGGGTCTGCATGCGTTGGGTGGGGTCGTTCTCCACCGTCAGCCTCATTTCGAGGATGCTCACCAACTCTTGCCAGCGTTCGGTGCTGCGCAAGACGGGCACCAAGATCTCGGCCACGGTTTGGCGCAAGTCCTCGTGTGATTCGCCAATCGCCCGCACGGCGGCCACTGATTCGGAATCGGTTGGCACGTCTTCCAGTGCGAGACGCTGCGCTTCCAGCGCGTCATCGAAGCTCTCGAGCTTGCTGGCCAAGATGGAGCCAATCTCTTTGCGCAAACGCGAACGCTCTTCCACAGTCGTGGCAGCGCTCGCCTCGAAACGCAGATTATCTAGCAATTCCGGCCACATAGACTCGATACGATAGAGCCGATTGAGGGTCGCGAGCACGCCCGGGTCGCCGGGTCGTACCGCGAGCGCCTGGCCCAGGACCTCGATTGCGCGTGAACGATCGGAGAGGTCACGTTCGTACACCGCCGCCGCGCTGATCAAGAGCGTGTACTTGAGATCCGCGTCGTCCTCGCCCGAAAGCTCGACGCGCTGCACGTACAACTCGACGAGGCGTTTGGAGTCGTGCTTGGCCTCGTACAACTCGGTCAGGCAATCGACGGTAAATGCGCTTTCGGGGTCGAGCTCGAGCGCGCGTTCGTATGCAACGATCGCTCCCTCGGCGTCGTCGAGCATGTCGCGTTTGGCCTCACCGACACGGCGCCAAACGCTGGCACGCTCGCCGTCGTCCAAGAGCAGGTCAGCCTTGTCCGTCAGCACGCGCACCAAGGTCGGCCAATCACTGAGCAGCGTGGCAAGCTGCTCCATCTTCTCGAGCGGCTCGAGATCCGAGTTATCGCTCTCGTGAATCATCGCGTAGGCGGCGAGCGCCCGGCGTGGATCATCGCGCTTTTCGTTGTGCACGCGGGCCAGCGTGGAAAGCAGCTCGCGCTTGCTGTTCAGCGCGGGTTGCTCACGCAGCACCGAGTCGTAAGTCTCGGCGAGCTTGTCCCACTCGCTGGTTGCTTCCGTCAGGCGCTCGTAGTCGGCGCGCGCGTCCGAATCCTCCGGATCCAGCATGAAAGCCGCCTCGCAGGCGCGGCGAGCGCGAGCTAGATCTCCCCCGCGGCGTTCCCAAAGCTCGGCCGTCTCACGCAGCACGGCGACCTTTTCGCCGCCTTCTGCCAGCGCAAAGCGATCCTCGTTGAGCGTGATCTGACGACGCCAATCATCCAGTGATTCGTAGATCGGTCGCAGGATGTCGACCACGCGCTGTCGCTGATCCTCGCTCTTGCGCAGCGCTTCGAGCTCGGCGATCGCCTCCGCATGCGCCGGGACCTGGTTGACGATCTCTTCCAACTGATCGACGGCGCGATCCAGCTGGCCGCGCTTGATGTACAAGCGAGCCAAAGCCAAGCGATGCACGGCACCTTGCGTCGGTGCGGGCGCCGCCTCGGCGCGTCGCAAATACAGCTCGGCCAGGTCGTCCCAGCGTTCTCGCTCGCGGTACAGCTCGGTCAATGCGTCGAGGGCGCGCGTGTCCGAGTCATCGACGTCGAGCACGGAGCGATAGGTTTCGATCGCATCGTCGGGTCGACCGAGCTCGCTCTTTTGCAGGCCGGCCATGGTATGCAGCGCAGCCAACCGCTCGTTCGGATCGAAGCGATGGTCGAGCGCCTCGCGATAGAGCGCGACGCGCTCCTCGTGCCGCGCCGTGCGCAGCAAGATGGCGTCGATCGCGGCGAACAGCTCTTTACTCTCGGGCTCGAAGGCGAGCGCGCGACGGTAGAAAACCAGTGCCCGCTCCAGATCGCCGAGCGAGGTGAACAGTTCACCCGTGCGTCGCGCGAGCTTGACGGTTGCGCCGTCGTCGCTCGTCACCTTTTCCAGCTCGGTGGCGTAGATATCGGCCAAGCGCCGCTCGGCACCCGCCACCTTTGCCAAGCGCTCGAGCTCGGAGATCGTCGAAGCGTCGGACAAGTCGTCCTTCAATAGCTCCGCGATCGTGTCGAGTGCCGCGCGGTAATCTTCCTTCTGCTCCTCGTACAGCTTGGCCAAGCGCGACAACAGATCGTGACGCTCGCCCGGGTCGCTCGCGTACGACAGCCGCGCGCGGATCGCGTCCATGACCCGACTGAAGTCGCTGCGCAGCAGGTATACCGGCTCGAGAAGAGCGGCAGCTCGCGCCCGGTGCTCGGGCTCCGTGGAGTCCGCCAGGATTCGCTCGAGCTCGCCGATGACGCCCGCGTGTTGACGGTCCGTGGAGAGCGCAGTCTCGAGTTCGTCGAAGGCGCGGCCCAGGTCACGCTGCTGTTGCGCGGCCACCTTGGCGATGCTGACCCGCAGATCGGCCGCGTTGCCGAGCTTGCCGTCCAATTGCCGCTCGTACAGCGCGATCAGTTCGGGCCACGAGGCGACGGCCGCGTACAGCGTTTCGAGCGCGCCGACGGCTGCGGGATCCAAGCCGAACTCCAAGATGCTCTCGTACACCTCGATCGCGCGTTTCTTGTTATCGAGCACGTCGGACAGCAGCCGCGCGCGCCGGAACAGGAGCTGCTTGCGCTCGTCGTCCGATTCGGCGACCTCTGCGCGGCGCTCCAAGATTTCGAGCAAGTTCTGCGCGTCACCGGTCTCCTCGTACAACGACTCGAGGGCACCCAGGGCCTTCTTGTCGTCGACCCGTTGCTCGAGCGCTTTCTTGTAGTACTCCCGGGCAAGTTCGCGATCGGCCAGTTGGTGCCGGGCCAAGTCGGCGATCTTCAGCGTGACCGCGAGCTGCACGTCACCATCGAAGATCTCCGGAACCACCTCGCACAAGAGCTTCACGTACTCGGCTTGCTTGCCAGTCGCGGCGGCCAAGCGTTCCAAATGCACGAACCACGGCTCGAGTTGGCTATGACCAACCGAAGCTCGTACGGCCCGCTCGGCGTAACCGAAGGCGCGTTTCGGATCGCTCAGCGAGGTTTCGGCGGTGCGCATGGCCGCTTCCAAACCGCTGATCCTTTCCAGCGGATCCTCGCTGGTCAGGACCTCGATTTCGAGCACGCGCAGCAAGCGTTCGTAGTCGGATTCGGCCTCGTAGATTGGATGCAGGATCTGCGCGGCTTCGCGCCGCGGCGCGGGGTCTTCCGCGTCCAAGAGGCGTTCCAGCGCTTGGCGGCTGGGCGCGTGACGGGTGTCGAGAGCCAGTGCACGACGATACACGGCGATGGCGCCCGAGACGTCACTCAGGTGCTCGCGCTTCAGGTCGCCGAGTTTTGCAAACAGCTCCAAGCGCTCGCTGTCGCTCTCGGCGACATCCAGGTGGCGCTCCAGCGTTTCGGCGAGCTCATCCCAATGTGATGCGTTGCCGAACAACGATTCGAGCGCGCTGAGCGAAGGCCCACTGGGCCCGAATTCCGCGATCAAGGCCTGGTAAGCTTCGATCGCCTCCGGCACCGCCTCCAGCTTCTTCCAAAGCGTTTCGGCGGAGCGCGTCATGAGGGTGCGGCGCAACTCGCCGTCAGTCGAGATCTCACGGCGGCGCTCGAGCACCGACACGAGCTCTCGGTAGCGCTCGGTCGCCTCGTACAAACGATCGAGGGCGGCTAGCGCCTGCTCGTCGTCGGGGTTTTCTTCCACGCGCGCTTTCCAAGCGGAGATCGCGCCGTCATTGTCGCCCAAGACGTTCTGGCAAAGCTCACCAAGACGGCCAAAGAGCTCTGCGCGAAGCGCGCCCTCTTGCTCGAGCTTGACCTGAATACGCAGCATTTCCGCGAGCTTCGCGTGCTCGGCACCAGTGACGTAGATGCGCTCGAGCGCACGCGCCGCCGGCAGCACGAGCTCGGCGTCCGTTTCATCGAGCACCAGCACGCGACGATACACACGTTCGGCACGGGTGCGATCGCCCAGCAATTCTTCGCAAATGTTCGCGACCTGCATCAGGATCTCGCCGCGCAGCGAGAGCGCGGTGGCGCGCTCGGCGGCCTCGGTCAACACCTCGGCGACGCGCTCGTTCATGCCCAGGCGACGCCCGATTTCGAGCAAGCGTTTGCGTGCGTCGACGTCGAGCGGGTCGGCGGGTACCAGCAGCGACAAGGTGCGCAGCGCGCTCTCGTCGTCGTGCAAGCGATCATCGCGCAGCGTCGCGATGCGCCGGAGCAGCTCACGTCGCTCCTCGTTCGCCGGATCCGTGCCGAAGCCTTCCAGCCGTACTTCGAGCACGCGCACGAGATCGCGGATCTCGTCGCGCGCGAGGTACACGTTTTCGAGCAAACGCGCAGCGCGCTGGCGCAGCCCGCCGATTTCCAACATGCGCTCGGTCAGCTCGCGCGCTTGAAAATCATTGATCCGCTCACCGAGCACGTCCTCGACCAAGAGCATCGACTTTTCGGGCTGATGCAGATCCAAGGAGAGCTTGGCCAGGCGTAGCTTGAGCTCGAAGGCTTCGTCGCCGGTCGCTGTTTCCAGGCGCTTTTCCAGCAGCGCAGCCAGCTTTTCGTCCTTGCCTTGACGGACGTACAGACGGTCGAGCGCGCGCACCGAGACGTCGTGCAGCGGGTCTACCTCGAGGATGCGTTCGTAGTAACGCGTGGCCTTCTCGGGGTCTTCGATGATTTCTTCGCAGATCAGCGCCACCTCGACGAGCATTTCGGCGCGCCGTGAAAGATCGTCGGTCGCGCTCGAGGCCCGATCGTACAAGGCTTCGAGCTCGCTCCAACGCTCCGCAGCCGTCAGAATGTCCTTCAGGCGCTGGAACGCGGCTTCGTTGCTGGGCGAGAGCGTGAGCACGCGCTCGAGGTAGGGCGTTGCGCCGATTGGGTCACCGAGTCGATCTTCGTGTAGACGGGCAGCGCGTTCGCTGAGTTCGACCTCCAACGCCTCCGGCAAGCTGCCGCGCATCACTTCGCGGAACGCCTCGCCGAGATCCGTGGGGCGACCGGCCAATTGCGCCAGTTCGTCAGCGCGGTCCCAGAGTGATAGCTCACCCGGGTACTTGCGTACGGCTTCGAGTACGACGTCGAGCGCAGCGCCATAGGAAACCAACTTGTGCTGCTGCGCGTCTGCCAAACGCAGGTAAAGCGGCAGGCGCTGGGCCGGGTCTTTGGTCTCCGTCAGCAACACGTTCAACGCGTGCGCCTCGCGACGCGCTTCGCCCGAAGTCGCGTACTGCGCGGCCAGCACTTCGGCCACGCGGGCCCGGACCTCCGGCACTTCCAGCAGACGCTCGAGCACCGCCATCGCCCGGGCTCGCACGTTCGGCGATTCGACGGCGAAAACGGCGTTCTTGAGTGCTTCTTCCGGGCGTCCCAAGCGAGTTTGGTAGTGCTCGGCGAGCTCGACCTCGCGCTCCGCGCGCTCCTCACCCGTCAGTTTCGCGCGGTGCTGCTCGATGATCTCGACGGCGCTGGCGGCATTGCCCTGCGCCAAGAGCAGCCGCGGCAAGGTGCTCAGCGCGGCGGGATCGGAATCATGAACTTGCAGGATGCGTCGGTAGATCGCGATCGCGCGCTCGGGCGATTCGAACACGTCCTCTTCGAGCGTGGCCCAATCACTCAAGATGCGAGCACGCGCGTCGTCGTCGGCTGCGTGCTCCACACGCAACTCGAGCAACCAGCGCAAGTCGTCGCGTCTGTCTTCGCGACGCAGGATCGCTTCCATCGCGGCGGCGACCTCGGCATCCGCCGGGTCGCGCTCCAACATTTGCTTGTAGGTGGCGATGGCTTGCTCGGAGCGCGCGAGTTCTTCCGCAAAAACGCGCGCCAAGCGCAGCTCCAACGAGCGCCGCTGGGTCCCCGCCAAGGAACCGGCGGCCGGTGGCGGTGCTGCCTCGGGCGCAGATTCGCCCTTCTTCTTCTTCTTCCGTCGGCCCGGTTGCGGCGCTTGCTCCGCGGGCGCAACCGGCGGCGGCGAAGCCGTGGCTTCCGTCGCGCCGAGCCGTTGCTCGACGGCTTCGACGAAGGTTTCCCACGTCCCCGCGGCGCGAGACGACTCCTCCAATTGATCCAGCGCGGCTGGGCTGTCGGGCGAGAGCTCGTACGCACGGCGTGCATATTGCGCGGCCGCCTTGCGATCGTTCAAGCGCTTGCCGGACACCTCCACCAGTTTGCCGAGCAGCGTGAGCTTCTCGGCTTCGGTCTCGGCGCGCTCCAGCAATAGCTCGTACAAGGCCGGCAAGCGCGCCCACTTCTCGTCCTGCTCGTAGAGCGGAATGAGCGCGCGAGCAGCGCGCGTGTCCGTCGGATCCGCGGTCAGAATGCGATCGTAGGACCGGAACGCGCGTTCGGGTTGGTCGAGCTTTTGTTCGTATACTGCGGCTGCGCGGTAACTGAGCTCGATGCGCTGCCCGACTTCCTTCGCGCGATCCGCCGCGGTGCTGAGGACCTCTGCCAAGCCGTCCCAGTCATTCTGGGACGCATACAGACGTTCGAGCCCATCGTAATCCGCGCTCTGCAGGTACGTTTCGCGCAGCACGCGCAGCGCGCGCGAATGTCCCGGCGACAGCTCGAGCACGCGCTGCCAAGCGAGCGCGGCTCGTTGATGATCGGCGATGTGTTCCGCGTAGACCGTGCCAAGCTTCTGCAGCGCGGCAAGCTTCGAGCCGTCGTCCTGCACGGTCGTCGCGCGTCGCTCCAGGACTTCGGCCAGCGTCGGCCAGTCCTTGGATCGCTCGGCATATTTCTCGAGCGCGTCGAGCACCTCCGCGCGAGCGGGATCGATCTCCAGGATCCGCTTGTATAGTTCGACCGCTTCGGCGCCTCGATTCAACCGCTCGGCGGCCAGCTGCGCGAGCTCTTTCAAGAGCGAAAGCTTGGCGCCTCCCTCGGCCTTCTCGAGATCGGCCGAGTACAGCTCGAACAGCTTGTCCCACGCGCGGCGCTTCCGATACAGATCTTCGAGACGCTCATGGGCCTCGCTGTCGTCGGGGGCGATCTTGAGCAGGGCGGCGTATGCATCCGTCGCGTTCTGCGCGTTCGAGAATTGCTCGAGCCAGCGCCGTGCGGCGGCGCGATATAGCTCTTTCTTCTCTTCGAAATCAGGCGTGATCTCGGCCAATTTCAGCTGATGCGTGATCAGGTCGCGATGACGGCCGAGCTTGTCGTAGAGCCCGACCAGCTCGCGCATTTCGTCGACGTCGTGCTCGTCCAGCTTGTCATCGAGTTGCACGATCTGGTTCAGCACCGAGAGCAGCGCCGTATCGCTGCGCACGTATTGGCGATACACGGTCGCCACCTCGCGCAGGATCGCCAGGCGCTCTTGGTACTGCTCGGCAGGCGTGCGCTCGAGCTGTTGCCGGAGGAGCTCGACCAACGCGTTGTAGCCTTGGGTCTGCTTGTACAGGCGCTTGAGCGACTCACGTGCATCACTGCTGTCGGGGTCCTGACGCAGGATGCTCTTGTACTGTTCGATTGCCTTTTGCGCGTTGGCCGTGCCTTCGGCAAGCTTGGCGATCTCGGACGCCAGCTTCTTGCGCTCGGCCGAGCCGTCGGGCACGGCCCGTTGGGCACCTTGCAACACGTCGATCAGGCGTGTGTCGTCCTGCAGCGAGCCGTAGTACTCGCGGTAAAAGCTGAGCATGCCCTCGTTGTTCGGCTCGACCTTACGGATGCGTTCGAACCAGGGCTCGGCGTCTTGCGGTTTGCTCAGCTTGCGCCAATGCAGCATCGCAATCTGCAGCATGTCGCCCAAGCGCTCGGAGTCGTTGATGTCGCGACCTTTGAGCTCACGCTCGTAGAGCAACACCAAATCCGCCCAGCGCTCGTCACCCCCGTAAAACTCGGACAAAAACCCCTTGGCTTCGGCCTGAGCCGGATCGACGCGCAAAACGCGATCGTACGCGCGCGCCGCGCGCTCGTTGTCGGACAGATGCTGCGCGTACAGGCGCGCCAAGCGCACGCCTGCTGCGACACGCGAGGCTGGTTTCTCACTACGATCGGCCAAACGCTCGAGCACGCGAGCGAGTTCCTCCCAACGGTTGCTGCCACGATAAATGTGCTCGAGCAGGCGACCGGCGCGCTCGTTACTGGCGTCGAGCCGCACGGCTTGTTCGAGTCGCTCGATGGCCGTCTCGAGGCTCACGCTCTGTCCCGCGTAGCGCACTTCCATCTCGGCGGCGCGCATCAACATCGAACTCTTGTACACGTCGTCCGACGCTTGCTCGGCTTCGGTGGCGTAGGTAGCGGCGAGCTCCGCGTAGCGCTGGCGCTTGTTCTCGCTCTCCGCGATCGCCGCCTTGGCGACTGAATTGCCGGGATCGATCTCGAGCAAACGCAGATAACAGACGGCAGCGCCGTCATCATCGAACATCTCGTTGCCGAGGACCTTGGCCTGAGCGGTCAGCGCCTCCGCCTCGCGTGGAGTGTTCTCGGTGACCTGAGAGGCGATGTCGAGAATGCCTGCGACCGCGGCCCACTCACCGCGGCTCTCGTGTTTGTCGCGCGCCGAGTCGAGCAACCGCAACAGCTCATCGGTCGACAAGTCGCCGCCACTCGCTTTTGCGGCATCCCGAAGTGCCGTCCACGCCTCGTTCGAATCTGGTATCGCCTGGAGAGTGCCGAGCGCCGTGCGGATCGTCTGGGAGTCCATTCCTCACCCGTTCATTGCCCCACTCGATCACCGCGGTTTCGGTGAAGAGCGGGGGCTCGACAGTACGCTGCAGAACCTGTCGTTACAAGCCTTGCAAAGGCTCGATTCTAATTGGCTTCTGCTCGGGTTTGGCTGGTGAGCAGAGCGCTTGCCGCAGCCCGCGCACCTCGCCCGAGCACACACACGGGCCGAAGCCCTCAGGCTCTCGTTACCCACATTTCAATGCATCGAGCGCAGCTCTGCGAGCGCGCGACGCTGAGCGCCGAGTGGCCGGGCACTCGCGCCCAATTCTTGCGCGCGGTCGAGCGCGCGCTGCGCGTCGTCCAGCCGACCGAGCTTCATCAGTGCGAAAGCTCGGCCGAGGTGGGCGTCCGCAAAGCGAGGCCGCGCCGAAACGAGTGCGTCATATTCCGCGAGGGCGCTCGAAGCATCTCCACGCAGCAGCGCGATCGTTGCTAAGCCGACGCGATTCTCCAGCGCCTGCGGGTCGGCCCGAAGTCCGGATCGATAGGCTTCGACTGCACCGTCGAGGTTACCGAGGCGCACCCGAGTGAGGCCTAAGGTATGCCAGGCCTCGGCGTTCCGCGAGTCGCGACGCAAGGCTTCCACCAGGCGTGGCTCAGCGAGCTCGGACTCGCCCCAGCGCGCAGCGCGCAAACCCGCCGTCAACGGGCCCAGTGGATCGCGCGCGGCGACCTCGGCGGCTCGGTCGTACTGATCGAGCGCCTCATCATAGCGATGGTTGAGCTCGAGCGCATAGCCCAGCTCGACCCAGGGAACTGGACTCGCAGGGCCGAGCGCTCTGGCTAGCGACTCGGCCTGTTCCTGCGCGTGCCCCAGCTGTCCCATGCTGGCGTACACGCGGATCAGCAGCCGGCGCTCCGCCACCGCCTCGGGGTGCTTGCGAAGGTGCTGCTCGAGCTCTTGGGCGGCCTCCGCCGGACGGCCTTTTTGCACGAGCATGCGGGCCTGGCTCGTCGGCTCGGGATGTGAAAACGCGCAACCGCTAGCGAACAGGACGAGCCCAAACAGCCCAAAGACCGCGAACGTGAACCGTGACCGAACCCGAGCCTGCATCGAGTCCCGACAAGCTAGCACCCTTTGGATTCGGATGGCGCTCGACGAAGCCGGCGCACTGGGCAAAGCTCCGGGCGATGCAGCTTTCCGAAATCGGTGTGATTGCCGTGATAGGTGCCGGGCAGATGGGCGCCGGCATTGCGCAGGTCTGCGCGCAACGGGGCTACCGCGTGTTGCTCGCTGATGCCGCGCTGGAGCGAGCCGAAAGCGCAAAGCTCGGCATTCACAAACAACTCGCGCGTCTCCGGGAGAAGGGCAAACTCACGACTGAGGAGTCCGAGCTTGCCAGCGGGCGCATCGAGACGAGCAGCAGCGAGCGCGCGTTTCCGCTCGCCGATTTGGTGATCGAAGCCGCCAGCGAAGACCGCGAACTCAAGCTCGCGCTGTTCGAGCAAGCGGACGCTTTGACGCAACCCCACACGATCTTGGCCTCGAACACGTCGAGCATTTCGATCACGCTACTCGCTGGACGAACCAAGCGCCCGGGCCAGGTGATCGGCATGCATTTCATGAACCCAGTGCCGGTCATGAAGCTGGTCGAGCTGGTGCACGGGCTAGAAACCAGCGAAGCGACGCAGGCGACGGTGCGAGCCTTGGCCGAAGCCCTGCATAAAACCGTGATCGTGAGCCAAGATCGGCCGGGATTTCTGGTCAATCGCATGCTGATCCCCTTCCTGAACGAAGCGTGTTTCGCGCTCCAAGAAGGGACTGGCAGCGCCGAAGACATCGACCAGGGTGCGCGACTCGGACTCAATCACCCACTCGGTCCACTCGAGCTTGCGGACTTGATCGGTCTCGATACGGTGCTGGCGATCGCGCGCGTGCTCGAGCACGATTTTGGCGATCCCAAGTATCGACCGCCGGTGTTGCTGAAAAACTTGGTCGCCGCCGGTCACCTGGGGCGCAAAACCAAGCGCGGCTTCTACGCGTACGACGACCAAGGCGCGAAACTCAAAACGCACTCCTTCGCGCATCGCGAAGCGCGTCAACCCTGAGCGCGAAAGGCACCCCCATGTACGATACGATTTTGCTCGAAGAAAAAGCTCAGGTCGCCACGCTGACCATCAATCGTCCGAGCAAGCTGAACGCTTTGAATGCGCAGGTCTTGTCGGAACTGCTGCACGCGTTCCAAAGCTTGGAGTCTGCGCCCGCCGAAACGCGCGTACGCGCAGCCATTTTGACCGGAGCCGGTGAAAAAGCCTTCGTCGCTGGCGCAGACATCGCCGAGATGGCCGGCTTGAGTGTGGCTTTAGCCTATGCCTTCAGCGCGGCCGGACACCGACTCGGTCGCCTGATGGAGGACGTCTCGTTCCCGATCATCGCGGCAGTCAACGGCTTCGCGCTCGGAGGTGGCTGCGAGCTCGCGCTGTGCGCCGACTACATCTTTGCCGCCGAGCACGCCAAGTTCGGACAACCGGAAACCAATTTGGGATTGCTCCCGGGCTTTGGCGGGACGCAACGCCTGTCGCGTCGCGTTGGTTTGGGTCGCGCGCGCGAACTCGTGTACTCGGGCGAGCCCATCGACGCTACCGAGGCGCACCGCATCGGCCTAGTGAATAAAATCTTTCCCGCCGCGGAGCTCCTCACTCGCAGCGAGCAGCACGCTCAGCGCATCGCGGCACAGGCACCACTCGCCGTGGCCTCTGCCAAGCGCGCACTCAATCGCGGCTTCGATGCCGACCTTGCTAGCGCTTGTGAGCTCGAAGCAACGGCCTTCGGCGCGTTGTTCGCGAGTGAAGACGCGAAGCAGGGGCTGACGGCATTTTTGGCCAAGCAGCGCGCGACGTACAAAGCTCGTTGAAGTGCCTTTCGAACCCCAGCAAAAACTGTCGTATTATCGGCCACTTGACCTCGAACGCGCGTTCGCGTTGGCGGCGCTTGCGAGCTCTTGCTGGGCGCTCTCGGGCTGTGACAGCTGCAGCTCGAAGAAGCCGTACACCCCCTTCGGTGTCGCCTCATCACTCCCGAGTGTGGAGCCCTCCGCGCCGGTCGCCCCCGAGCCTCTGCCTGCTCCATCGACCTCGGCCACGGGCTTCGCGGTGCGCAAAGCCGAACTCGTTCCGGGCACTCCAGAGCGTTGGCGAGGCCCGGACCTGGATCTGAATGCGCCGCCGGGGCGTCGATTCGCTCAAGTGTTGCCGACGGACTTCAACGGCGACCAAAAGCCAGAGGCGCTCGCATGGCTCGTGCCTGCTCCCAAAGAGAAGGACGCGGCTCCGGGAGAGCTCTGGTATTTTCCCAACGGGGAGCCAGCGCGAAGCATCGCCGCACTGCCCGGCTTCGTGCCTAGCTCCGCGGATTGCACGCTGACCACGACGCTGACTCAGAGCGGCCCACACAGCGCAACCATCGACGTCACGGCCAGCTGCAATCCTCCGCTGATCGCACGGGCGCCCTCGCGCGCTTTGTTGGTCGTCTCCCCCAACGTCGAACACCCGGTCTTGCTCACCGTTCGCGCGGCCAGCGCGGCCGCGGACGAAACGCTCAATTTTTCGGTCGATTCATCGGATCAGGACCACGACGGTCGAGACGACGTTCGGCTATCGGTGAGCCTCGGCAATGCGGGCGCGAGCGAGCCCGCGACGGCTGATTTGATTTGGTTGGATCGTGCAGCTGGCGCCTCGCGATCGGCGAGTGAACCCGCAGCATCGCTGATGCGTCTCGCTGGCAAGATCGCCGTGCAAGCGCGTAGCAAGCGCACTGGCATCGCGAGTGAACGCGTCGCGACCTCGTTGCGCTTGCTGTCCAGCTTGTGTGCCGAAGGCGGAGTACCGCGCGTCTTCGACGAAGACGGCGCGCCGTTCCGCTGTGGCGGCCTGGCCTCCGTACTCGACTCACTCACGATGAGCGACGCCGTCGCGTCGCTCGCACAGGGCGATGTACAGAGTGCCTTCGCGGTACTGCAGCGCGACGGCTGGTACTTCGCCAAACTGTCGAGCGCCCAGCGCAAGGCGCTGGAGCGCGAGCTGGTCCGCGCAGTGACCAAGCTGGAAGCCGGTCCTGCGCTCGCCGCGCGCACGGTGCCGCTC
>Ga0164307_10000232_pt1 | contig 25837 bp, 23 predicted proteins | sample Whisoiple_243_MG_FD_110214 | JGI IMG/M metagenome (GOLD analysis project Ga0164307, IMG submission 110214) | Soil microbial communities amended with fresh organic matter from upstate New York, USA - Whitman soil sample_243_MG | ecosystem: Environmental > Terrestrial > Soil > Unclassified >...
CGATTTTAATCTGATCGTGGCTCGGTCTGGCTCTTCGATGAGCGGGCCCCTCGTCCTAAGCGGCGGGTTGACTGGTTCGCTTCAGAAGACGATTGATGGATCGTCATACCTCGTTGGTGTTGGTGGCATATCGATCACCTCACAGTCTAACGGTCAGATCCTGATCAGCAGCTCAGTCCCTCAAGGGGTGACTGCGGGAACGGGCGTCATCGTTTCTGGACAGCAGATCAGCGTTGATCCTAACTTGGTTGCGATGCGATCTGGTTCGAGCTTCCAGCGACTGAGCGCATCGATCCAACAAACTGACACGGGACTTTCTTACCTGGTGGGTGCGGGCAACGTTTCTATCGTCTCGCAATCGAACGGGCAGATCGTCATCTCAGGTTCATCAGTTCCACCGACTGCGGGTTCAGGCATCACTGTCTCGGGTTTCCAGGTTTCTGTTGATCCCAACGTAGTGGTGATGCGTTCAGGCTCGTCTGTGACGGGACCATTGACGTTGCTTGGTGGCGTCTCGGGATCGTTGCAACGCTTGTCGACGGGGGAGACGTACATCGCGGGCGTAGGTGGCGTGACCGTAACGACGGGCTCGAACGGTCAGGTTCAAATCTCTGGTTCGTCACCTGTGCCTCCTTCAGCCGGCACCGGCGTCATCGTTTCTAGCTTCCAGGTCTCGATCGATCCTAATGTTGTCGTGATGAGATCTGGTTCGTCGATGACGGGGCCGCTGGTTCTCTCTGGGGGTCTGACTGGTTCGCTTCAACAGACCATATCCGGATTGAGCTATCTTGTTGGCGTAGGTGGCGTGTCGATCACCTCTCAGTCCAACGGTCAGATCTTTGTTTCATCATCGAATGACACGACTGTTGCTGGCACTGGGCTCACGAAGACGAACAACGCAATCAGCATCAATGACAGCGTCGTGGCGACCGTCTCGGGAACCACGTTCACAGGCGTCGTTAACGCTCCGTTTGTCAGCGGATCTCTTCAAAGATTGACAACGGGCGAGACGTACATCGCCGGCTTCGGAACGACCTCTGTTGTGACGGGCTCGAACGGTCAGGTTCAGATTTCATCATACGGAATCCAGGCTGGTCCGTCTGGTTCAGTTAACCCAGCCCACCTGGTAGATCGTTGGTACGTTGACATTGTCTCTGGATCAGATCTTAACAACGGCACCTCACCCAGCACGCCGCTTCGAACTGCAGAGCGTCTGTCACAGATCTTGTGCCCAGAGGGAACTCTTTACTTTCCTCGTCAGACGACGGTTCTGTACTTTGCACCAGGAACGTATGATACGTTGTCACTGAACGCTACGTTCCAACCTCCTAACACGTTGACAATCTTGGGAACTGTCTCATCAAGCAATCCCATGACCCTGTCAGAGGTGACAGCGTCCAATTCTTCTACGCCAACTCGTGGCATGATTGCATCGACGACGAGCAGCTTCGTCGCCAGTCGAAGGATTCGGGTCATCAGCGGCGCAGCTTCAGGTTCGGTCACTTACTCGACAGGTCTGGGTGCAGATTCCCAACACACTTGGGTCAAACCGTTCTATCGTGAGTCAGACGCTAGCTTGACCTTTCCTTCGATCGGTGACCAGGTTGTTGTTGAACAAACTTTGACGAAGATCTCTAAGATCGGTGTCAATTCGAATCTAGTTGGATTGGGCCCAAGTGCGATTGGTCTCGCGTCGTTCGTCGTAAAAGACGTCTCAACGAACGATCACACTGGTGGATCCGTTCTTCCTCAAGGTTTGGGAATCACGTTCAGCCAGTGTGAATTGACAGGAACGTCATCAACGTCGCTAAGCGCGATCACGTTTAACAACTGCCGAACCATCGCTGGAACCGGTTCGAAGACGCTGATAGGCCAGTTTTTCTTGTTCAACGGGTGTTCGTTTCAGGCTGGGTTGAGCTTTACTGGCAACTCAGTTGCCCGTTTCGGTCCAGCATGCGCCATCGATGCAGCGTTCATTTCGATGAACCACCCGTCGATCACCACACAGACTGGTCAAGCGTCTGTGAAACTGTTGAATGATTTTGAGATGTGTAACGGCTCGGGCCAAACGGGATTCTACGTTGGTCACGGCTGTCAGCTTGTTGCAAACGCTAAGGTATGGGGCTCCGGCTCTTCTAACACGTTTGCTACTGGCATCAATTTCACCGGTGGTGGTAATGCAGTCGTTGCTGCAGCTGCGAACCTGACCTTCCCGGTGACGACTCCCGTTGTCGCAGCGGGACAGAACGTGACTGGATCGTTTTCATCGATCATTCCGTTTCGCTTTCCGTTGGCGAACTGTGGCATTGCTCTGACGTCAGACCCGACGGCGAAGCGTTACATCAATGCAAGTGACATCACGAATGACTCAGCGACGGTTTCAGGTTCAACGGTCTCAAATGCCCTAGACAACCTTAAGGCTGCGCTTTCTGATGTCTCAGCATCGTACGTCACGATCGGTAACACGGGTTCGCTTCCAAATGAACGATCGTTAAGCGTCGGATCTGGGTTGACACTGACAGATGGGGGAGCGGGATCGACGGTTACCATTGGCGTCAATAACTCGATCGTCGCTACGTTGTCTGGCTCGACCTTTGCTCAATTGTCGGGCTCTCTACAACAGATCGCTCCTGGCCTTCCATACCTGCTTTCGCAAGGCTCGATCACCATCACGACCCAATCGAATGGTCAAGTCATCATCAGCGGTTCTGGCGGTAGCGGGGGTTCGAATCCTGTCGCTGGCGCAGGCATCTTAGTTGCAGGATCGACTATCTCGATCGATCCTGCTGTTGTCGCAACGCTCTCAGGTTCGACCTTCGTTCAGCTATCAGGATCGCTTCAGAGGACTACTACGGGCCTATCTTACCTGGTCGCCGGGCAGAACGTAACGATCGCTTCGCAATCAAACGGTCAGGTGGTGATCGCTTCGTCATTCACCAGTGCTGCTGATGTTTCTGCGTCCTATGTGACGATCGGAAACACTGGATCTCTGCCTAACGAAAGGTCGCTAGCTGTTTCAGCTGACCTTTCGCTCGCCGACGGCGGCTCCGGCGCAAGCGTCACGATCGGCCTATCACCGATCAATAGTTTCAAGTTGACGCAAGTCCCAGACGTCTCTGCGTCTTACATAACGATTGGTAACACCGGATCGCTTCCTAACGAGAGATCGTTGGCAGTCTCAGCGGGATTGACGTTAACAGACGGCGGTGCCGGTGGAACGGTCTCTCTTGGCATCAACGATAACGTTCTCGCGACGCTGACTGGTTCAACCTTCTCTGGACCGGTCATTGCAGGAGGAGGTCTGTCAGGTTCGCTCCAACGAACTAGTGCTGGATTGCCTTACCTGTTGTCCCAAGGCGGAATCACGCTGATAACCCAGTCGAACGGCCAGATCATCATCTCAGGCGCGTCTGGTGGCAGCGGTGGTTCAAACCCAGTCGCTGGCACGGGAATCGTGGTCGCTGGTTCAACGATCTCGATCGATCAATCGGTCGTAGCAACCCTGTCGGGTTCAACGTTCACGCAGCTGTCAGGTTCGCTCCAACGAACCTCTGCGGGCCTGTCGTACCTGGTCGGAGCTGGAGCGTTGACTGTCACCAGCCAGAGCAACGGTCAGGTCATCCTTTCATCGTCATTGTTTGATGCTAACTCTCACGCTTCGCTACGACAGCTGATTCACCTAGCTGAAAACGGACCCTATGAGCTGATTGGGTCTGGGTCAACGCTTGACATCGGCCCCCAACCTTTCCCCACGGCGAGCATCTGGCGCACTGCTGGTGGCTCAAAGATCGTTGAAAAGCTGTGGACACGCAATCCCAACAAGACGCCAGCCACGATCACCTGGAAGGTCTACGCTCCAGACGGATCGACAGTGTTGTCCCAAGCGCAAGACACGATTACTTACCAAGGTGTGTTCGAAATCTCTAGAACGAGGACAGTGATATGAGTGTTGATAATCCCGCCGTAGTGTTAGTTGACGTTAGCGGTAGCTTGATGGCTGTCACATCAAGCTTGAAAATTCCTGTTGGAATGACCGGGTTACTGTTTGCTGGTGTCGGCTCTGATGGCATCGTAAGATACCCACAGATCGACTCAACCTCAGCGTTGCGGATCACCGGATCGGCAGGAATAACTGGATCGGTCAGCATCACCAGTCCCGTTACCGTTACGTCTACGGGATCCTTGCCTGTCACCTGGTCGGCTGCCTTGCCCGTTAACGTCGTCTCAGGTGGTAACGGTGCTGTCCAAGGTTTTAACCTGACAGGTTCAACGATAACAGCGAATCCCTTGTTCGAGGGGTTCGAAGCTAGGACGTCAGACAAAGCAGTGACAGCGAACAGTCTCATCGTCGGAGGCATCGCTGACTCGCTTGGCAAGCAGGTCATCTTGTTAGGATCGGTCCCTGACCTTCAACGTCAAGGCACCCAAAACTACACGACGGCCTCGGGTACGATCCTCGTTTCACCTGGCGCGAGCAATCGTTTCGCTGTCATGAGCGTGCTCGTGACAAACGCCCATGCTACCGTCTCAACAAAGGTCGTGATCAAGGACGGATTGACGACCAAGATCCAGGGTTATGCTGCCGCGGCAGGCGGTGGGTTCGCAATGCACGGAGGAGGCGTGCCTCTGTTCATCACGACCGTCAACACCCCAGTCTCCGGAGGTTGCATCACGTCCGGCGCCGACGTTGACATCACAGTGTCTGGTTACTTGATGGGAAATTAACAGGGAACTGATGGTGAGTGCAAGGCCTTTTTCTGGCAACACGTTCTCCCCGGTCGTGTTGAAGACGTACAGTACTACCTTCTCCTTGACAGAAAACCCGATCTCCGAAGGCGGTGCCTGGCACGCTAGCGGGTTAGGCCTAGATCGAACGGACATAGGACAGGCAGCGTTGCCAGCCTCGAGCACGCCCGTCGTGACAGCTAGCGGGATCGCACACGGCGTTTCTGCGGCTACTAGCGCCAGTGGGTTCGATGACGGTCGAGCCCTGTTGTCTGGGTTTAGAGCTGACCATGCTTGTACTGCGACCATCAGCTCGAGCGGCGCAAACGGCACGTTTTCTGAGGTCGAGATTCACTTAAGGTTCGATGACTCAGGCACGTATGCTCGAGGATACGAGCTTTTTTGGTCTGCGTTCGGTCAGTACCTCACCGTCGTCCGTTGGAACGGTGACGGGTCGTACAACTATCTCTATCAGTTTGGGTCGACGTCAGCACCTGTCTCTGGTGACGTTTTTTACGGTGAGATCAAGGGCAACTTGCTCACGTGTAAGATCAATGGCGTCAGGATGTTCACGCTTGACATCACAGCTGCCAACGGCGCTGCGCTGCCTTTCACGCTTGGAAACGCAAACATGGCTGGCGACGGTTCATCGTTGGTGTTTAGCAATGGCAATCCTGGCATCGGTTTTGACACTGACGGTAACGATGCCGCGTTTGGGTTCACCGATCTTTTTGTGACGGAGCTAGCGTGATGGTGTTGCCATGGTAACAGCAAGGATGTTTTCTGGGACTTCGAGATCGATCGTCACGCCTCCTGCGCCGCTTAGCTTTTCAACAAACTTTGATGGAACTGAAAGCCCACTCTCTGAAGGCGGCGTTTGGACCACAGGCTCTCCCTATCAACCGATTTGTCAAAAAGGCAGTGGGGTGTGTTGGGGAAATCAGACAGGCGACGAGAAGTTCGTTCCGACGTACAATGATTCACAGGCATGGTTGTCTGGTTTCAAAAAAAACCACGCTTGTGAGTTGACCATTCAAAAGCTCAGTGATCCTGTGGGTGACCTCGAGGTTGAGCTGCTCCTCGGTGCGCGTCAGGTGCCGTTGCGACGGTCTAGCCTAGGTCAATCGTTCAATAACGATACTGATTTCGATGGCATTGAGATCAACCTAGGAATAGGCAAGTACGGGATATTGGGTTTCGTCAGTCGCTATCTAGAGCCCAATGGCAATTACGATAACATCGGTGCGGCATTCACCTCATTCGGCGTGCAGGACGGTGACAAGCTCCGCGCTCAGCTTACCCTTGATGATGGCGCTCTTACAGGAAATGTCATCGTTTGGATGATTCGTGGCGCGCTTGTCACTCAGATCGCCAACGTGACCCGACCTGAATATTATCAAGTAGGCAACCCGGGAATCGCTTTTTATCGTGAGAACAACTCTCCCGGTCAGACTGACGATCCAAAGATCTTCAGCGCTACGTCGTTCTCAGCTTGGGAGTTACCATGACCTCAGTTAGATTTACCCTTGACTCATTAAGCACCACTACGACGCCCACGTTGACGGCAGCGTTCCACATGGGTTGGTGGTCCCAAATTCGAACTGGTGCCTATGCTCCCGCTGGTGACACGGCGATAGTTGCGTTTGGTAGCACTGGCGGTTCTTCACAGGGATTTCAGCTAGCCGTTGCGACTGGTTCAACGACGCTTGATGTGTTCACCTTTGCTAACGGCGGTGGAAACATCGACACGCACACAATTCTCACTGGATCAAGCACAATTTGGCTTGCGTTCATCTTAGAGTACTCAGGCACCGGCACAGCCTACACGTTGCGTTACCGAGCTGAAAATGCAACGTCCTGGACTACTATCACGATCAACTGCGGAACGGCTGTCACGTCGATCGCGGGAGGTGGTCTCTTTATCGGCAACGATCAATTTGGTGAAGAGATCATTGATGGCAACGTCAAAGGGTTCTGGTGCCAGGCTAACACCATCAGCGACGCGAATGCCCTAACGGCTTCACAAAACGCTCGCCAGGGCATCGCGCCGTCAGGCACCAACCTGCACTGGTTAGATCTCGACTCAGCAACGAACGTCAACGTCAACGGTGGTACAGCTGGTAACTGGACGATCGGCGGTTCTCCTGCTACTGATGCGTCGGAGCCCGTTGAGAGCGGCGGTGGTGGCTCAACATTAAAGACGCGAAAATTGTTACTCGGCGTAGGGATGTGATGTCATACCTCGTGTCTATTTGATATCTTGAAAATAGATGCGAGCGCTTGTGTTGTCGGGAGGTGCTACGAAAGGTGCCTATCAGGTAGGTGTCCTAAAAAAGTGGATCGGCGAACAGGGGTGTGATTATGACATCATGTGTGGTGTCTCTGTCGGAGCCATCAACGTCGCAGCGCTGGCACAGTCGCCTATCGGCGATCCAAAGTCTGGCATCATTGAGCTGGAGAGGTTCTGGCGCTCGATAAACCAGAGCTCAATAATCGCTAAGTGGAAGTACCTCGGTCGTTTGCTAAGCCTGAGAAAAGCCTCAGCGTATGACGCGAGCCCGCTGATCAAGCTGCTTAACGACAACATTGACGTTGACGCTATCAAGAAGTCAGGTCGTAAGCTCCGCGTCGGAGCCGTCTGTCTAGACACAGGTGAGTTCAAGTACGGTCGAGAGGATTTCGATGACCTGATCAAGTGGGTCCAAGCGTCGTCCAGCTACCCGTTCTTCATGCAACCAGTAGAGATAAACGGGAAGCTGTGGTGCGATGGCGGGCTGAGGCACATGACGCCGCTGCGCGAGGCCATCAGGTTGGGCGCAAACGAGGTTGACGTCATAATGTGCAGCAACCCGTCAGCAGCAAATCCTTGGGACCCTCGGGGAAAGGCAGCAGTCCCAGACTACGTCTTCAGGATCATTGACCTGATGACGGACCAGATCCTTAGGTCAGACCTGCAACTCGTTGGCCTGATGAATGACGTCGTCATGAAAGCAGACAAGGTGAAACACGTCAAGATCAGGCTCGTCCAACCTGACAAGCGCCTGACGCTAAACTCGATGCAATTCGATCCCAAGGAAATTGCAGAGATGATAGATGTGGGATACCGAGACGCTGACAATCCAACCTTGTTCGAGTGACGGCATCTCAGCCCCTAAGGGCACCAAGAGAACACTGAACCAGATGTGAGGTAATGGTCTAAGTCGTTGATTAGTTAGTTTTCTAGTGCATCTTGAGAGCTGTGACCTAACGCCAAGGGTTTTCGCGACACGCTCGACAGAAAAACTTGCCGTCAGTCTCGACTGCACCTTCGAAAAAGATCTGACACCTGCTACACTTTTCGCCCTTCACGGCGGGGGTGTGACTGAAGATGTCGTTCTGGGAGGTGATGATGCAACCGATCTCGCCCAAAAATTTCTTCTCGACGCCGAAGCGGCGAACGTGCTTGTCGTTGATGGTGAAGGTAACGTACCCATACGGGATTCGCTCTCCTGGGGCGACGTAACACAGGTACTGGATGTAATCACCAGTGTTAAAGTCGCGACCGACGATCATGACCTTGAAGGCGACGTCGACCTGATCGTCGTAACCAAAGTCCTCCTTGACCTTTAGGACGACGTCATCCCACTTCGAGTAAAACATGACATCACCATACAATCGTGGCGTCACAATTACACTTGTTGCACGGTCATGGGCGTAACGCGCCCGCACCATACTTATCGCAAGAGACATGCCTACCTTCATTGAAACTTTAACCCCTACGCCCTTTGGGTTCTTTGACAGCGACGCACAGTTTCAAGCGGAGGCTGATGGCATGGTGACGTTCGTCAAGCGCAAGCTAGGCGATGATGTGTTGTCTGTCGAGCTGACGAAGAAAGAGATTTGGGCGTGTTTCGAGGAGGCCTGTTGCGAGTACAGCAGGCTCGTCCATGAGATGAAGATCCAGTCAGAGCTGATCAACGTGTTGGGCTTGCCGACCGGCAGCACGGACCTCACGAACATCTACCCGCGTCAGTCGCTCGAGTTCCTCATCAGACAGGCTGAACCGTACGCGACCGAGGCGTTCATGGGTGGTCCTTATGACGCTCAGCTGGGTTACATCCGCTTGATCGATGGCAAACAGGACTATGACATCTATGCCGACCTATTGAGTGCTGAGAGCGGGACGATGGACCAGAACCTGTGGCTGTCGATCCCGTCTGGTTCACGTGGCAGGATCAAGATCGTAGAGGTCTATCACTTTGAGCCCATCGCTGCCCAGGCCTCGCTGCTCAACGCTAGCAACATCACTAACTTCCTAGCCACGAACTTCAATTACGAGTCGTACGTCAACAGCACCATCTTCTACGTGTTGCCAGTGTTCGAGGACGTCCTACGTAGGGGCATGCTAGAGACTGCCTTTCGTGTCCGTCGATCGAACTACAGCTATGAGGTCATCGGTAGCAGGCTTCGCATCTATCCGATCCCGACCCTGACGTCGCAACTGGGCAAGCTTTACATCAAGGTGTTCGCCCAACCGAACAATCCCACGGATCCGAATGGCATCGGTGGCTCGCTGTCTGGCAGCGTTGATTCCACGCTATACGGCATCTCTGGGCCCAGCAACGTGCCTCTCAACAACCTGCCGTTTTCTACGATCACGCAGCCCGGACGCCAGTGGATCCGACAGTTCACGCTAGCGCTCGCGAAAGAGGTGTTGGGCCTGACACGTAGCAAGTTTCAGACCATCCCGATCCCCAACGCTGACCTGCAATTGAACGGTGAATCGCTCGTAAACCAAGGTCGTGAGGACCAGACGAGGTTACGTGATCAGATCAGGGAGTGGCTTGACAAGCTGACGAATCAGGCCTTGATGGAACAACAGGCCTCGCTCGCTGAGAGCCTGCAGAAGACGTTGAAGTACGTGCCCATGCCGTTGGGCAAGAGTATCGTGATTGGATAGATCGAAGTTGTTCCTACTTAAGATCGAGGATCTAAGATGTCACGTCTTTTCATCACGCCACGAGAGCTAAACTTCATCTCAGACATCACCAAAGAGATCATCAAGGATGTGGTGGGTCAGAAGATCTACTATTACTCGATCTCTGAGACCAAGACCAACTCAAACGGCATCTATGGCGAGTCGATGGAGAAGGTGTTTGACGGTCCGATCATCATCGATGCGTTGGTTGACAACAACTTTCAGTCAGACACGAAGATCGACACCTTCGGCATCGATTCAAAGTACAAGATCGAGGTCTACGTCCAACACCGAGATCTGGTCGAGAAAGGGATCAACATTGCCATCGGTGACTTCTTTTCGTTCAGTGACGTGTTTTACGAGATCACAGAGCGCTCGTTCATGCGCAACATCTACGGCCTACCTGAGCACAAGGACGGCGTCAAGCTGACTGGAACAAAGGCACGTGAGGGTCAATTCAAGGCTCCCATCATCGGACCGACTGACATATCGAGGCCAGAGGCCGACGCAGTCCAAAAGAAGTTTGAGCAGCAGCGAGGCCGCAAGGAGAACTCAGAAGGCCCGACCGGCGACGTTCGTGACCTGGTGAAGGCAGGCGTGCTCGAGCCTTCGTTGACCAGTCCCAAGCAGGTCTCTGAAAAGGGCGCCGTCGAGGATAACTCACACCACGGGAGCTCGTTTTACGACGAAGACGATAGCTGATGTCAACACGTTTCAACAGCAACAGCATGCCTAACTTTAACGTAGCCGGAATCCAGACTGGCTACGGGACCAAGTCATCGCCCTCTGACCTGACGGTTCCTGCGTGTGGCGTCGAGGACGTAGACGCTGCGTTGTTCAATCTGTTCGACAAGGAGATCCCGTTCCAGGTCAGCACCAGCGACAAAAACCGTGGAGAGATGAAACGGGTTCCGATCATCTTCTCGGCTGCTGAGAAGTGGGCGTTAGCCAAACGCAGTCGTGGCGTTCGTGATCGTAACGGAGCATTGATACTTCCCCTGATCACGGTCATCCGAACGACGATCCAACAGACACCAGACGAGGACATCACAGGTCGAGGTATCAATCAACAGACGGGCGAGATAGTCGTTAAGAGAAGGCTAGACAATTCTGATCGTGCGTACCAGGGACTCATCAACAGGCTCGGGATAAATCACCAGACCAACTTGGCGGTGAAGACGAATGATAGCCTTGACGTCATCACGTATTACGTTCTCAATGAAAACGGAGATAGGATCGTTGATGAGAGCGGCCAACCCTTCGTAGCGTACACCGCCACCACAGCTGCATCGTCTCAACTTATCACCTCTCGTAAGATAGGTGACCTCGCTGATGATCCCACGGTCATAGAGGGGGGTTTGTTGCTTAACGACAAGAAGAACAACGTCTATGAGACGCTCGTCCTTCCTGCACCTCAGTTTTTCACAGCAGTGTACGAGGTGACGTTCTGGACGCAATACACGGTTCAGATGTTTCAATTGGTTGAGATGTTGATCTCTTCTTTCTTGCCTCAAGGCAACGCCTGGCGCCTGGATAGCCCAAAGGGTTACTGGTTCATCGCGACCGTCGATGGCAACGTGTATAACGCAGAAAACAATTTCGACGACATGTCGCAAGAAGAGCGACTGATCAAGTACAAGTTCACTATCAAGGTCCCTGGTTACATCCTCGCCTCTGGCGTGCCAGGAGCTCCAGTTCCCGTCAAGCGTTACGTGTCGTCTCCTGTCATTTCGTTTGATATCGGATTGAACGCTGGCGAAGAGATCGGTTCAGATGCAGGCGATCCGTTCCTGGGATCGGACGATCCGACGTTGCCCCTTGACGATGCTCCGAACAAGAGACGTGACCAACGTAACACTGGTCGAACTCGATTGTACCCGGGATCGAAGGTCACGTCACCTAACGACCCAGCGTTAGCGGCCTTGGGCAAGGGTCGCCCCCAAGCGCAGTACAAAAAGATAACAGGGATCGATCGTAACGGCAACCAGGTGACGAAGTACGCCAGGGTCGTCAACACCAATCGGTTCACTGGTGAGACCGTTTTTGCTCCTGGTACTGACCTGGGAGGCTTGACGATCGTGGTCACTGATGACTGAGCGCGTGTTTGGTTTTAAGACACGCCAATGATACTTATTGTAGCTATTCCAAAGCGTAGAGGAGCACAGTAATGTCCGGAACCGAACAAACTTTCAGGTCACCAAATTTCTACGAGCGGGAGATTGACCTGTCCGCGCCCCAATTGCGAGGCCCAGTCGGCGTCCCTGCTGGCGTGATTGGCACCGCTAACAAAGGCCCGGCCTTCGTTCCGGTGACCGTCGCTAACTTCAACGAGTTTGCAGCTACGTTCGGAAACCTAGACCCGAAGCGTTTCGGCCCGTACGCGGTCAACGAGTTCCTGAAGCACCGCTCCTCGCTGACGTACCTGCGTGTCCTCGGCGCCGGTAACAACTCCACCGACGGCGACATTGCCGTCGCCCAACAGACGGGCCGAGTCAAGAACGCAGGCTTTTACCTGAACGGCTCGACAGCTGCTGATGACTCGCATGGTCGCCACGTTGGAGCAGTCCAGTTTCTTGCGGCACGTCACACCTTGCAGAGCGCAGAGGCCTCAGGTGTTCCCATGTTTACTGACAACGACAGCTTCAACGGTAGCTTCGTTAACCTGATTCGCGGAATGGTCTTGCTAGCCTCCGGCGCTCGCATGATGGTGCAAGACGGCAATGAGAGCTCAGTCGGTGCATTCACCGCAGCCGGGCCCGATGACCTCGCGACGCCTGTCAACGGCAAGTTCAAGCTGATCATCTCTTCGACGTTGGGTAACTCGTTCGTCAACACGGACGGAAACCCTGGCGTCAAGATCCTGACAGCGTCCCTGAATCCAACTGACGCTGATTACTTCGGAAAGATCCTCAACACCGACCCTGACAAGTTCGTGCAAGAGCAACACCTGCTCTACGGTGACTTTGCTGTCGATGATGAGGTTGCGTTCCCTGTCACCGTCGCTGTCCTGTCAGGCTCAACGGCAACGAGCAACACCTCTGGAAACAGCAGCCTGATCATGCGACAGGCGTACGGTGCCTTCGACACGAGGTATCAGACTCCCAAGACGTCGATGTTCATCTCGCAGCCGTTCGGTGCGACAGAATACGATCTCTTCTACGTTGAGGCCCTCGACGACGGTGAGTTCGCTAACCGTCTCTACAAGGTGTCGATCACGAACCTCAAGGCCTCGCTCGACGAGTCAAAGCCTTTCGGCACGTTCACTCTGCAGATCAGGGACTGGAACGACACGGACCAGAACCCATCTGTCCTTGAGTCATTCCCGAACTGCTCGCTAGATCCGAACGCTGACAACTACATCGCCAAGCTAGTGGGCGATCGCCACGTCTTCTACAATTTCGACTCTTCGATCACGACCGAGCGTCGTGTCGTTGCGACCGGAAAGTACGAGAACGTCTCTAAGTTGGTTCGCGTCCACGTTTCTGACGCTGTTGACAGGGGATTGGTTCCTGCCAAGTCGTTGCCTTTTGGTTTCCGCGGCGTGGAAGTCCTGAAGACGAACGATTCCCTGACTGACGCAGGCTCTGCTACGGCAAGGGTCGTCGGCGTGCTGGGCGTCAGCTCTGGTTCAGCGCTGTCAGGATCGATTCTTCCTCCCGTTCCGTTCAGGTTCAAGGTAACCAAGGGTGACATCCCGTTGGCTTCAGCCTTCGAGGGTGCTCCGGGTCCGACCGAGCTCGCAAACACCCAGCTTCACTGGGGTATCAAGTTCGAGCGTAACACCGATCCGTTGAACGCAAACCTGGCCTCAGAGAAGAACAGGTTACTCGAGGCCTACACGAAGTTCTTGGGCATCAAGAAGCTCGATGTCCTTGTCACGGGCTCTGGCGCTGACACCTTCAATAACAACAAGTTCACGCTAGCGAAGGTGGCGTTCTCGAACACGGCCATCACCCACCTGACCGGCACGATCCAGGATCACATTCGTGAGGCAGCGTACCTACGTGACGCCAAGCTGGACCTGTCGCAATACACGGTCAGCACCAGCATCGGCAAGCGCATCACTCTCGCTACTGTCCTTGCGCAGGACACGGCGGCAAACTTCAACAAGTGGGCTCCGTTCACCAAGTTCACGAACATGATGTACGGTGGCTACGACGGCGTCAACATCCTTGACAGAGACGCTCGCCGTCTCAATGATCGTTCGACATCATTTGACGCTGGCGGCGGCGCTGCAGTGGGATACGTTGCTTCGGGCCTGTTGGTCAATCCGAACGGCACAGGACAGGATAACTCGAACGTCCTGTCGTACACGACGGCGATCGACATCATGACTGACCCACTGGTCGTTAACACGAACATCCTGGCGATCCCTGGCATCCGTGAATCGTTCGTAACCGACTACGCCATGGCGAAGGTACGTGATTACGGTCTAGCCTTCTATGTCATGGACATTGCGTCTTACGATGACTCAGCTGCTCGCTTGTACGATGACTCGTCGGGTCGACCTGACGTCAACAAGACGGCTGCGGCGCTCGACGGTCGAGCGATCGATAACAACTACGCTGGTACGTATTTTCCGAACGTCTTCGTTGACGACGCGACGAACCGTCGTCGCCTGAAGGTCCCGTCTTCTGTCGCAGCGATGGGCGCGCTGGCTTTCAATGACAGGGTCGCTTACCCGTGGTTCGCACCTGCTGGCTTCAACCGTGCAGGTCTGGATTTCGTGACCAACGTTGAGGTTCGTTTGAACGTCAGCGACAGGGACACCCTGTACGACTCTAGGATCAATCCGATCGCGACCTTCCCACGTCTCGGATTCGTCATCTACGGTCAGAAGACGCTGCAAGTCGCCAAGACTGCGCTCGATCGGGTCAACGTCCGCCGTTTGATGTTGGAAGTCAAGCGCATCATCATCAGCATTGCAAACCAGATGGTGTTCGAGCAGAACACTGCAGCGGTGCGTAACAAGTTTGTCGCAGACTCCGTGTTGCAGCTTGGTCTGATCCAGGCCCAGCAAGGCATCGAGGCGTTTCAAGTCATCTGCAATGAGACGAACAACACACAGGAAGACATCGACCTCAACAAGCTCAACGGTCGTGTGGTCGTGGTGCCGACAAAGGTGATCGAGTTCATTGCGGTGGACTTCATCATCACCAACAGCGGCGTCCAATTCGTGTAAAGTCTGCTGCAAAAACGGCTCGCAAATTTTACGTCGGTATAGTTCCTTCGCAAGGAACCTCGACTGTCTGATACTTACAACCTAGAGGATCATGGCACAACTCAAATTCGGCAGCGCGGGCGTTACAGCAAAGGAGATCGACATCTCCGGACCGGTCGCTCAACAACCCGTCGGCATCCCGGCGGGCATCGTCGGCACGGCCCTTCAAGGCCCCGCATTCGTCCCAGTAACGGTCGGATCCCTTAGCGATTTCTACGCTAAGTTCGGTCTGACTGACGGCAAGAAGTTCGGGCCTCTGGCAGTAACCGAGTGGTTGCGAAACGCTGGTGCTGTCACGTTCCTTAGGGTTCTTGGTATCGGCGACGGCAAGAAGCGTAATCAGGACGGCAGCGTCACTGCGGCTGGCTTCACGGTCGGTGAGAACCAACCGCGAGTCAACGATGGCCTGTTGGTCGGTAACCCATACGCTAACTCGGGTAGCAACAGCGTCACCGGTCGCACGTTCTTCCTTGGCGCTTTCATGTCAGAGTCCGCTGGTTCGACCGTCTTCTCCGACGCGGGTCTCCAAGGACAGGGCAGCATCACTCCCGGGGTTAACACCGCAGTTCCGATCGTTCGTGGCGTCATGTTGGCTCCGTCCGGAGTCATCCTTCGTTTGTCGTCTTCGATCACCGCGTCATTGAACCCAGCTTCGAACCTGGTTGCCACGGAACAAAGCTCTCAAGGTCGCATCTACGGTGCTGTCAACCTGCTGGATGCGGGCGTGGCCAAGCAGGACTTCGTGCTCTTGCTCAACGGTCACCAGGGGATCGATCCCTTGTATCCGAACGTCATCACGGCATCGTTCGACATGACGTCACCCAACTACTTTGCTAACGTCCTCAACAGGGACCCGCTGAAGTACCAACAGGCAGGTCACCTCCTGTACGCCTCGTGGGACGTTCATCCGGCCACGGCTGTCGTCACCGGATCGGGCATCGTGTCTGCGTTGTCAGGTGCCGGCGCTTCGACAGCACCAAAACCTGGTTCTGAGGTCGCTGCGTTCTTGACAACGGGATCTGCTGCTTACAATGCAGGCAGCGACGTGATCCCGAACTACGAGTCTTTTACCGATCGTTTTGCTCATGCTCACTCTCCTTGGGTGATCTCACAGAAGTTCGGTGGTGTTGCTACGAACCTGTTCAAGCTGCACGCCCTCGACGCTGGCACCGGGATCTCAACAAACTTCAAGCTATCGATCGAGAACATCGTCCCATCGACTGATCCGAACAACAGGTACGGTAGCTTCGACCTGGTCGTTCGCGACTGGAACGATAATGACGGAAACCTGAAGCCACTCGAGCAATGGAGGGGCATGAACCTCGACCCGAGCTCAGATCGTTACATCGCTCAGGTCATCGGTGATGCACACATCTTCTACAACTTCGACCAGGCAGAAGCCAGCCAGAAGCTGGTCGTGGAAGGAAACTATCCGAACAACTCGAACCTCATTCGGGTTGAGGTCTCTGATGACGTTGACAACCAGACCGTCGACGCGACAGCGCTTCCGTTCGGATTCCGTGGTCCACAACACCTGATCACCTCGGGTTCAGCGCCGCTGACGAGCCCGTCTTCGACGCAGCTCACCACGACCGAAGCTCTCAAGCGCGTCATCGAGGCACCTGTGCCTCTTCGTAAGAACATCACGCAAGGCTCGGGCCAAAAGCTGTCCGTCAATCCGTTGCTCTACTGGGGCGCTCGTTTTGAGCACGTCACCAGCCTGACCACACCAAACGCCAGCACCTTGCAGGACAAGTCGCTCGCGGCCTTCGCCAAGTACTTCCCAGATTTCTCTGAGACACAACAGAACGTCGTGGTCGGTGATAACGCAGGCGTGCCAGCGACGTCGCAGAACGGCGAGCTCGATTCTGATAAGTTCTGCCGCAACGGCTTCACGCTTGAGAACGTGAAGGTCGTCACCGGTTCGACCGGCCTCGCTGACCCATCCAAGTGGGCCAACGCGATCTACGTCCGTGATGGAAACATCAACATCGACGACTCGACGGCGACCCGTCGCGTCAAGGCAGACGACTTCATCCAGGCCAACAGGCGTTTCCTCAAGTACTCCTTCTTCATGCAAGGTGGCTTCGACGGCGTGAACCTGTTCGACAAGGACGAGTCTGAGATCAACAACAACGCCGTCGTCGCCGACATGGGCGACAGCAACCGCGGCCGCAACGATGGGCCTTCTGTCACCGCTTACACCAAGGCGCTCGACATCATGAAAAACTCAACCAACGTTGACGTCATGCTGTTGGCCTTGCCTGGCGTCAGGGAACCTGCGGTCACGAACTACGCGATCAACTCTGTCGAGGAACGGTTCGATGCCTTGTTCATCATGGACATTGAGCAACACGACAGCAACGATGATAACGTGATCAGCGACAACCAACTGCCGTCCGTGCAGCTGACGGTCGACAACTTCCGAAACAGGGCTCTTGACAGCAGCTTTGCAGCGGCTTACTTCCCTGACGTGTTGATGCCAGACCCGAACACCGGCACCAACGTCTTCGCTCCTCCTTCCGTGGCCGTCCTCGGTGCCCTTGCCTTGAATGACAAGCTGGGTCACCCATGGTTCGCTCCAGCAGGCTTCGCTCGAGGCGCGTTGCAGACGACCCTCGAGGCTCGCGTCCAGTTGTCAAAGAACAACATGGACACGTTGTATGACGTCAGCATCAACCCGTTGGTTGCCTTCCCGGGCAACGCCTCGGCAGGTACCAACCCGAAGGGTGGAGTGGTGGTCTGGGGTCAGAAGACGCTTCAAGCAGCCGCCAGCGCCTTGGATCGTGTCAATGTCAGGCGCTTGTTGATCGACATCCGTCGCCAGGTCCGTGACATCGCGCAGACCATCATCTTTGAGCCGAATCGCGACACCACCCTCGCCAAGTTCTCTGCTGCGGTCACCCCGCGCTTGCAGAGGATCCAGGCGCTTGCCGGTCTCGAGAGGTTCAGGGTCATCATCGACAGCTCGACCACGACACAGGCCGACGTGGAGAACAACACCATCCGCGGTAAGATCTTCGTGCAACCGACCAAGTCTATTGAGTACGTCGCGCTTGACTTCGTCGTTGCTAACAACATCTCTGAGAACGGTTGATTAGGATAGAGCATGAAACCAGCGAATGATTACGCGTATCGTCAAGTCATGGGTGCCCTGCCTCGCCGGGGCGCCAAAGTAGACGTCAGTCCGGATGGCCTGACAGTGACGGGAACGTTTGCAAACCCAGATGCTGCTGAGTTTTCTTGGGCTGCGTTCGGATCGAAGTATCCCAAGCATAACGTTACGGTGTCACGTGACGAAAATACTCTGACGTTTCAGTTTGCTCCTGCACGTAATACGTCAGAAGGAAAAGAGACGCTTAGCGTGATTCGAATCACGGAATCAAAGCTGAGAGAGTTGATCAGAACAATGATTCATGAATCGTCTGACGAATCTCCTAAGCAAGAGCAACTCTCCGATCAGGTCGCATTAGAGGCGCTGACTGATGCATTCACGATGAGAGTTGAGATGGGAGAGGACATCGAGTACATTCGTTACCTCGTCAGACCCAATTCGATCGGGTTGCAAGATTACGATGGCATGTTGGGCAACATGGACACGGGTTTTTCAGCTGCTGACTTGAAGAAGTATTTCAACACCACTCCTAAGGCATTGGGCGATTGGTTAGCTGCACATGGAGCTCGCGCTATAAAACCAAAAAGAAGAAAGCGAAACGATTCGTTTCGAGGACCAATGGGAGGATACGACTGATGAAAACGATCAAACTATCACAAGGCCAGCTTCGCTCGATTATCAAGGAAGCGATCGGTGACCATCACCCGCTCGAGAGCGATGATGATGGCATCAGCCCTGCAGTCGAAGAACTGATCAATGATCTCACTCACACCTTAGCTGATGAGCTCGCGGGCGACGATGCTGATGCTGTCATTCCTGAACTGCACAACGCGATCCGTGACTGTCTCGTAGGCTTCATTCAAGGCTTTGATTTTGGTGGCGGGTTCGAATGAAACTATCGCAAGGCCAGCTTCGCTCAATGATCAGGGAGGCGATGGACGATCACCATCCGCTTGAGAGCGATGATGATGGCATCAGTCCAGCCGCTCAAGACCTGATCCAACAGTTAGCTGAGCAGATCGTATCAGATATCGCTCAACAAGAAGACGTTGATGAGGACATGCTTCACTCTGAGGCGATCAATTTCGTCACTGACGGCGTCAGAGAGTTCTTTGACGCGTTCTACATGAGGTGAACCATGAGACTGTCGCAAAAACAATTACGTACGTTGATCAACGAAGCGCTAGACGATCTGGGACCCGGACGCCCATACGAACCTGAACCGGTTGATGATGCTAGTGATGATGACGCTGAAAATGCTACGAATGCGTTGTATGCACTCGATATGCTTCACGTGTTTTTCAACTCACCTGAGTTGAATCGTGCAAGAACTCTTGTGATGCAGCGTTTGTCAGACATAGCAGACGCTGAATGATGTGTCATCATTGGTGAGATCGAATACTTAGAGCTATCCGGTGACAGGAGAACACAATGGCTGAGACACTAGACGTTACATCAATGCTTCCCAACAAGTTCGAGCCGAAGCGCAAGAACCGTTGGGTACTCATGATCGAAGGCATCGACGCCTACATCATCAAGACGACCTCACGCCCGACGGTCACGACCGAAGAGGTCGAGGTCCCGTTCATCAACGCAAGGCGTTACCTCGCTGGGTTGACCAAGTTCAACACCATTCCAGTGACCCTTCACGATCCGATCGCTCCTTCCGGCGCGCAGCAGATCATGGAATGGGTACGCCTGCACTTCGAGAGCGTCTCCGGCCGCGCTGGCTACGCAGACTTCTACAAGCGTGACGTGCAGCTCAAGCTGCTCGATCCCGTCGGCACCGTCATCGAGCTGTGGGACATCAAGGGCGCCTTCATCACGGAAGCGAACTTCGGTGAGCTCACCTACGAGGACGGCACCCCAGCAGAGATCTCACTTACGTTGAGATTTGACAACGCGGTTTTGCAGTTCTGAAATCATTACGAATACGTAAGTGGTTGTTTCAAAAGGCCTTTTACGAGGCCTTTTGTCGTTTCTACAATCGAGTTGTACAAAGCGTTATCAAGTCTTAAAGTCTAGACATGAAGTGCCCTTCGTGTGACCAAGATTTCAAGAGCTACACAGCCGTCTCTCTTCACTTTCGAAACAAACATGGAACGTCCCTTGAATTCAAGGAGATCATGCGTCTGAAGCTCATTGAAGAAAGACACGGTGGCGTGATCCCGACGTGCAAGTGTGGTTGCGGTGGGACGCCCAAGTACTACGATTACGACAGGGGATACGTCGAGTACGTTCGCGGTCACCACGCTCGCGTTCACAACAACTGGGGGCACAACAGTGACGCGTTGTTGAAGAGCCAAGACGTCAGGCGTGAGCAGATCGCTGCAGGCGAGTGGAAACCTTGGAACCTGGGCGAAACGAAAGAGACTGATGGACGTGTCGCTGCGTATGGTCGTAATGGTTCACATACGTTAAAAACTGATCCTGACTGTCAAAAACAACGTTCAGAACACATGTCAGAACAATGGAAATCAGGTTCTATCGTTCCTCTCACTGGTTCAGAACATGGTAGATGGAAAGGCGGCGTCTCGTCAGTCCAAGCGCTGTCACGTTCCTACGTCTTCAACGTGTGGACGTACCCAAAACTTCACGCTTCAAAGTTCACCTGCCAGGGATGCGGGTCCAAGGAGAGACTAGAGGTCCACCACGACAAGGAACGTTTCGCTGAGATCCTACAAAAGGCTCGAGACGCGCTTGGGGACGTGACAGACGACTTCTCGACACACCAGTCGTACGCTCGGTGGGTCGCAGACTATCACGTCACTAACGACGTCTCAGGCGTCGTTCTCTGTGAAACGTGTCACGAACGCGCTCACTCAGGACCATAGTTACATTGTGATGAACTCAATTTCAGATCGGGTGACGTTGTTTCGTCTCCTGTCACCGGGATGACAGCGTCACTTCCGATCTTCATGAGGCCCTTGATCCCGTCAAACACGTTGGTCAAGGGCCTTTTTCGTAAGCGTTTGATTGCGTAACCAGAGCCCTCAGGAGACGACGAAGATGCCCAAGCGGTCACAGGACAGCAAAGAGTACCCACCAGCCACCCTAGAAAAAATCGTCAATTACTTCCATAGGGTATCACGTCCTGTCTACGTGGGATTTGTCTCGATGGAAATCGGGTACAGCTTGGCACAGACCGAGGTGATGATGTCAACGCTGAGATCAAGAGGGTTGATCAGGCCGCTGACGACAGACGAGAAGGTATCGTTGAAGATCGTTCCGAGCTATCACGTTTGGACGCTGGTGAAGAAACCCAAGACACGTTCGTGATGTACGGTCATACATGGGTAGTTTCAAGCCTCAGATGAGCTTCGAACACCTGTTGATGCTGCAGGACGTCCTGGACGCGCGCCTGTGTTTTGATGGGTTGCCCTTTCACGAGTACGAGCTCGCGTGGTCTGAGCTGTTGGTTGTCGCGGGTTATACCTCCCATGAATACGAGTCGCTCGTCGACGAACGGTGGGATCGATTGGGCGAAAAGCAGCCCGTCATGGGGCTCGCGTGACGGGATCGTCAAAAACAGCTCATATCTAGCGCCATAGAACATTTACCCTAGCGGTGACCTGACTTACAATCGTCACCAGGAGCTTAAATGTCTGAACAACGAGAACAACGAAACCAGGTCTTTGCTGCAGCTGCGCAGGGCGTCGACCCAAGAATCCCACAGACCTCAGCGTCCGATAAGGTCAAGGCTGACTTTGGCCTTGACATTCCTGTCGAGATCGTCCCGCTGCCCTCTGCTGGCAAGGCGTACCCAGTGTCATCGACGCTTCACGGTCGCGACCAGGTAGAGATCAAGGCAATGACAGCACGTGAGGAGGACATCCTGACGAACAGGGCCCTGTTGAAGAAGGGAACCGTCATCTCTGAACTCATCAGGTCGTGTCTCGTCGACAGGTCAGTCAATCCATCGGATCTTTTGACCGGCGACCGAAACGCCTTGATGGTAGCCATTCGCATCACCGGCTACGGTCCGGAGTACGATGCAGAGATCGAGTGTTCCGAGTGTGAGACGAAGGCCGCTCAGCAGTTTAACCTGGGTGAGCTGCCCCTGAAGCACCTCGAGATCGAGCCGGTCGAACCTGGTCTCAACCTCTTTGAGTTCATGCTACCGTACTCGAAGAAGACGGTTCGTTTCAAGTTCATGTCCGGTCGCGACGAGGAAGACATCTCGGCGACAGCTGAAAAGCAAAAGAAGCTCGGGCTCGGCGGTGAGACCGCGGTGACGACCAACCTGTTGTACAGCATCGTCTCGATCGACGGCGTTGATGACAGGGCAAAGATCGCTGGTTTCGTCAGGATGATGCCCGCTCGTGACTCGCTGGCCTTACGAAACTACATCAAGGACAACGAACCAGGCATCATCATGAAACAAGAGGTCGTGTGTCCGTCGTGTGCTCACACCGAGGAGGTGGGAATGCCGATCGGCGTCACGTTTCTTTGGCCTTCGGCCGGAAGATAAGGAACAGCTGATCCTCGAGCCATCGTTCCTGCTGATGTACTACGGCGGGTTCATGTGGCACGAGACGCAGCGTCTTCCTGTCGCCTACAAGCGCTGGTTCATTGACAGGATCGTCAAGGAACTGAACAAGGGTAGCGAGAGCGGCGAGAACCAATCGCGTGCCCTACACCAGAACTCTCCCGAGGTGAGGACCATGCAGAACAAGGCCAGAGCGCATTCGCCATCGCGTCTACGACGATTTACTTGATCGCCTACTTATGAACGGTCAGACGTTTACACGTGTGACATACCTAACTCGAGGGGTCGATGGCTGATACGCAACCGCTTAACGAACTGAAACTTAACCTGTTGGGAAAGATCTTTTTCACTGCCTGTGCTGCATGGCTCGTCGGCAAGGCGACCAACATGAAGATTCGGGGTAGCGAGCAAGAGATCAATGCTGTCAGCAACGCGATGATGGCATCACGTCGTTTCCAGGACGAGCTTCGAAAACCGGGCGCGACCGTCGAGAGCGTCATGGAAAAGCTGGGTTTGAAGCACGCAACTGCTAAGGACTTTGAGAGAATCCTTGGGATACCCTGGCCCCTGGCCATACCTATGATCATGGGTTTTGGTCATGTTTTTGTCAGTCTCTTCTCAACCTTCTCGGCGTAAAGCGTTTCCAAAACGGACACTTCATTTACGATGTGATGTGTGTGATCGTGAGTATGAAAAACCGTACTTTTCACACATTGAAAAAGCTGTTCATCATGCGTGTTCTCGAGACTGTCAGAATCGAGCGCAACTGATCGGAGGTGTGCTTGATGCAAAGAAACGCCAAGTGATGTTAGAGCGTCATGGCGTTGAGAGCCCGCAGCAACTTCAGCGAATCAAAGACAAAACGCGAGCAACCAATATTGAACGATATGGCGTTGAAGTCGGATCACAATCTGCCACAGTGAAAGAGCGCGCCCGTCAGACGAACCAAGAGCGATTTGGGGTTGATTGGCACACGCAATCTGAGAATTTCGCTTACAAAGCGAAGGAGACGTGGCGAGAGCGCTATGGCGTTGATCATCCGATGCTAGCTGATGAGGTGAAAGCCAAACATGATTTTACTGAATCATGGCGAAAAGCTCATGAGACAAAGAAACGTAATGGAACATACGCGTCATCACGCGTAGAAAAACGTTTTTACGAATGCTTATGTCGATTGTGTCAGAATGTTGAAACTCAGGTTCGCGTCAATCATGACGCAGGTACTTGGTTGATTGATTTCAAGGTGGGTAACATCTACGTTCAATTTGATGGCGCATATTGGCATGGCCTTGATCGACCGATTGAGATCATCCGCGCCTCAGAGAGGCCTCGAGATCGTGCGATCATCAAACATTACGATCGTGATCGTCGTCAGGACGCTTGGTTCTGTGCGAACGATCTGAAACTCATTAGGATTACTGATCGACAAGCAAAGACGATGTCTGATAACGAACTTTGTCAGTTACTTACAAACGTAGGAAACTAACACGTGGCAACGAAAGAGGAGCTCAGTGACCAGCTAGCTTTGACGCAGAAGCTAGCGGCGACCGTCGACCAGATGGCGAAGGCCATGGCACGCATCGATTCGTCGTATGACACACAGATCGCCTCCGTCGAAAAGCTAACGAAGGCCATCGAGACGCTGACAAGCCAGGATTTCAGCAAGCTCAATGCGAACAAGCTTGACGCTGCTCAGAAGCAGATCAAGGACACCGAACAGCAGGTGACGAGCCTGTCAGGTCGTATCAAGGACCTGGGACAGAATCTGAACAAGAAGTTTCCGGCTGCAGCAGCTGTCGGCGCCGCAGCCTTAAGCGGTCTCGTCCAGGGCGTCCGGAACGTCGTCGCGTTGGGCAAAGGAGTGACGGGATTCTTCACTAGCTTTGTCTCCGGCGCGGGCAGCATTGCTGCCGCGATCGTTGCGATCCCGTTCAAGATGTTTAACGCGCTCGTCGACACCGCTGCTGCGGCCGCCGGCGGCATGAACGAGCTGCTTGTTGCTATTGAAAAAGTACGCAAGGAGTTTGGTGATCTAAGGGGACCCGCGTCGCACGCAATCCTTGACACCACGAAGACGTTGAAGGGATTCTCAGACACGGGCCTAAGCGCGTTTCGCATCTTCGGAACGATGGCAGAGCGTCTTGAGCACGTCACCAAGATCGCCTCATCAATGGGCCCGACCTTCGGCGTCGTTCGTAAGGAGTTTGAGGCCAACGGTGGAGCGTTGTTGGCCTTCGAGAAGGGTCTAGATGGCTCTGGCGAGGGGATGAAGCAACTCGCTGAGAGGGCGATCGCCATGGGCAAGCCCATCACGAAAGTGTTCATGGACATGACGAAGCAGACGCTGGCCTTGGGCAAGGCGTTTGACATCGATCAAAAGCTGATCGGCAAAGACATGGTCAAGGCGCTAGCTGACGTGCGCCACTTCGGCCAACTGACCGTCAAGGAGATCGGCATTGCAGCAGTGTACTCTCGTAAGTTGGGCGTTGAGCTCGACAAGATCACTGGTACGCTTGATGCGTTTGAGACGTTCGACACCGCTGCAGAAAACGCTTCGAAGCTATCGCAATCCTTTGGCGTGACCGTCGACGCGTTCAAGCTGATGGACGCGCAAAACCCTGCTGACCAGCTAGACATGCTGCGAAAATCGCTCAAGGCTACTGGGCAGTCAACAGAGACGATGACTCGCCAGCAGCTAAAGCTGCTAGCGCAGACCACGGGCCTCGATGAGGCGACGGCTAAGCTAGCGTTCTCGTCTAAGAACGAAGGCGTTAGCCTAGATGACATCAAGAAGAAGTCTGCGGAGGCTGAAAAGAAGACGCTGTCACAGGCTGAGGCGATGAGCAAGCTGGCTGACAGCATCGAACGCCTCGTCAAGTCAGGTGGAGGCCAGGAAGGTGGCTACTGGCAACAGTTCTTCAAGGGGTTTTTGGGCGGCATTCAATCATCCAAAGAGTTTAGAGAGATCATCTGGAACATCAAGAGGGGATTGCAACAGACGTACTTCGAGGGCGTCCGCTTGGGTCGAGCCTTTGTCCAGATGTTCCCGGGCGTCAAGGACTTTCTTGGTGGTATCGCTGACTTTTTCAAGCCGGCAAAGTTCAAGAAGCTAACGGGTGGCGTCACTGACGTCATCGAAGAGTGGATGAAAAGCCTGACTGATCCGAACGGAAAGGCTTCGTTCGGTTCGTTGATGACCAACATCCAAAAAAAGTTCTTTGACTTCTTTGATTCCAGCTCTCCTTCTGGGCAGAGGACGCTAGCTGGTTTCAAGACGATGATGAAGACGATGGCAAAGATCCTGTCAGAGGGAATCAAGTGGATCTCTGA
>Ga0164307_10000234_pt1 | contig 25721 bp, 37 predicted proteins | sample Whisoiple_243_MG_FD_110214 | JGI IMG/M metagenome (GOLD analysis project Ga0164307, IMG submission 110214) | Soil microbial communities amended with fresh organic matter from upstate New York, USA - Whitman soil sample_243_MG | ecosystem: Environmental > Terrestrial > Soil > Unclassified >...
GAGGATCATCACAATGAAGACCGGAGAACCTCCGCCTCGGGCGCCCGCGCTACACTTGGCTGCCACCTCCAGCACCAAAGCGTTCCGGGCGAACCTCGAAGACTTGCAGAAGCTACTCGTGTGGTTGGGCGAAACCCAACGAGACCTGTTGGTGGCCGCGACGGGGCTGGTGCCGCCCTGACCGGCTCCCGACAAAACTACTATGGCGGTCGTGCTCACCCTCGTGGTTCGGTGGCGAGATTATGCCGGTGAAGGGTAAGAAACCATGACCTCCAAATACGCAGACCTGGTCAACATCGCTGTGGGGAACAGGACCATCTGCACCCGCTTCGAAGCTCATGCCGGCAACAAGCTCAACGAGCTGTACAACGAGCTCATAACTTTTCTGGGAATGCCGAGGGACAGGATTGTCCGGATCGATCTCAAGCCTCATGGCGAGGAACATGCTGCGCCGGGAGCCACGGTCATCACGTCCCACGGCCTCAAGTTCGGCTTTCGCGTCCACGTGGATGTCGTCTTCGTGAACTTCGTCTCGACGATCTGCCCCGCGGGTGACCGATTGCTCGTGGGCACTACCGAAGACGAGACCATCGACGTGACGGACCGCGAAGGCATTCTCCGTTGGTGCGAGTGGATGGAGGGCTACATACGCGATGGGGTGGCGGGAACCCTCGACGGCACGTTGGCCGCGAAGCTCCGTTCGCCACAGCTTTGAAGGGAGAAAGAAGGGCATTGCGTGCCCTTCTTTTCCTTCGCCGCTCAGGTTGTCTTGCCCCCGCATGTCTTGCACTTGAACCCGTTCGGGGTGTCGATGAACGGCCCGGTGATGGTCAGCGTTCGATCGTGCTTGCCACCAGCGCATGGCGGATCTCGCCGCCATGCCCACCCGCGCCCCGCTTCTTGGAGACCGATACCGCAGCCACCTGTCCCGGTTCGGGTTCCGAGACCACCCCCCACGCCATACTTAGTGGCAAATAGAACAACAGCAACGTAGGTTTTCGCGTTCCTTCATCGGAACCAGCGAGCCCACTGTTGGGAATGATGGGATGCACCGGCGAGCCTTTTGTGGCTGCCGATACGTGCTCAACCGAGCTTGACGCCGTCGCAGATAGTTGAGTTGTTCATGGATCTATTCTGGGTTCCTTGAGTTGAGAGTCAACTTATTTTGCAGGATTGGACGGTGGGACACGCGAAACGGCCCCTTGGCCCGATGTAGCAGATTGGGAACCTCCTTGCAGTGCCAGACGAATTTCGTCCGGGTTCCAGAATACCAGGTACCCGTGCGAGGGAGCCATCCAGCCTGGATAGTTAATCGTCCGAACCTTCGTGGGAACTCCGTCACACGGGACATCGAAATCGTGTGCGAAACCCAACATGAATACGTTCAGCAAATTCGAATCCACGTTTGAGTTTAGGACGACATTTGGAGTCTTTGTCATCAGCTCCATCCGCTTCAGCATGAACGGCGTGACATCGGCGCGATCAATTTCAACACACCTCGTTCGTATTCGCAGCCTTCCGTCTGGCGCAAACGTCACCTTGTGGACGTAAGAATAGCGAAGCAACCCAGCGGAAGGAGGAAAATCAAGCGTCACCTTCTGCAACGGACCGCCTGCAACACCGAATTCATACTCTGCCTGTGCATCGGCCCCAAGAAAATCGATGGCTATTAGTGTGCCCTCACATGGCAACGAAAATTCACCGGAATCCGTTCGCGGGGACACCACTTCAAAGTCAGTCGTCGTGACGATCTTCACATACAGGTGATCGTTAGGGGGCACCGCTTTGTTGACCGAATATCCAAGCGTGGGCGCGGTCATGAACTCGAACTGCACCGTCTCGTGGTATTCGTGGCGATACTCGCCGCCCTTTTGCCCCATTGACGGAAGCAGCTTTCCGAAGAGGAGTTTTTCAAACTCCTTGTCGATCTCGTCGTGCGCGTACCCCTTGTTGCTGACCACCTTGTCGAGAACGACGGACGCGATCTTACTTCGAAGCCCCAAAAGTGTTTGCGAATTCAAGGTCCCTAGATACTCGCTATCCACGAGCACCACCTTCGCGAAACGCTGAAAGTGCTCCTCGATCTCTCTAATGTGGAACAAGAGAGCGACGATGGTGGCAACGAGTATAGCAACGCCAATGTGCTTGATCACCTCTTCGCAGACCGGATGGAGTGACTCGGCCCAATACGACGCTGCCCAAATGAGAGCGATGCCAAGGAGAGCAGGAACGAAAAATTTAGTCCAGACGCTAGTGATCAGCTTCAGGACGGGAGACTTATCAGTCATGCAGCCTCGGGATCGAAAAGCAACTCCCCTTGGCCGCTGCCGTGGGTTTCCTCATCCTTGTCGGATAACACGGGCGGCTTATCGAATGGTGTAGACGATGTGCATCCGAAAAAATGACCATCAAGAAAGTTCAAGCGCCGTTCAAGGCATCTTGACGATCACGCGCCCCGGCAAGAACCCGGTGATGACCAAGAGCTCGTCCCCCTCGTAGCCGAGCACCTCCAACCAGACGTTGTTCGGGAGATCTCGAACCTGCTGACCGCATTTCACTCCGCGGGCCACGAGCGTGTAGTGGACCTCTTCTTTGACGTCGAAATACGGCTCGCCGATCGCCCACTTGCCGGGCGTGCTGTACTGACACTCGATTTGTAGTGCCGCGAGTTTGTCACCGTAGAACAAGCCACCAGAGCCTCCTGCGTTGATCCAGGGGCCGGCACCCATCGAGCCGCCCGTGCCTCCCTGAGCGGTCCCACCGGTCCCACCAGCTCCAGCACGCCCACCCGAGCCTCCGTGGCCTGCTGACGAGCCAGCGCTCGAAGAGGTGGTGCTGCCACCGGTACCGCTTCCGCCTCCCGAGTCCGAGCCGCCAGCAGCGATCGGTGCTGAGCCGCTGGTGCCGCCGGAGCCCGAGGCTGAGCCACCGGAAGCGATCAGGCCCTTCCCTCCCGAGCCTCCTTGAGGTTCACCGCCCTGGACGCTGCCGCCTTCACCGCCACCGTCAAGCCAGCTTGATTCGCCACCTCCACCGGCTTCAGCGTCTTGCGCGTTATCAAGCCGGCTTGAACCGCCCGCTGATCCGAGGGTTCGGTAAAGCGGGCTTGATCGCGGAGGGTCAGCACAAGCACCGATCAGCGTGAGAGCCAACACCCCTAGCACCAACCTACTGCGAGCCATGCCCGATCAAATACGCTCCCTTTTGCCGCCTTTCATCCGCATTCGTGGAGGGTCACGACGCGTCACATATCGTCATGACGCGTCGTGCGTGGTCACAACGCGTCATATGTGGTCACGAATGCAACCAGCGCAAGCAACCTCGGGTAAGCACAGAGCGCCCGATGACGAGCGTCACCATTTCCTCATCATCCAGAGAAACCCGTAGCGGAACGGGCCGCCCCTCCAACCCTAGCAATAGGCACCAGCGGTCGGTCACTACGTGTTGCTGGATTTCGATCCGCGTGATGGTCAGCACGTTGTTGCCGACCCGAGCACGAGCATGGTCCCGATTCTGCACGTACGCCCGATAGGTGCGTCGAGCTACACGCTCCTGAACGTCAGGGTCGGATCGGAGGCGTGCGTAAGCACTACTGGTGGCTGGCATCATTCATCCTCATCAAGGTCTTCGTCTTCCTCGTCTTCCTCGTCTTCTCCGAAGTCCAAGAAGCCTTCTCCTTCTTCCGCGATTTCGTCCTCGACCACGAACTCGCGGTAGTCGGCCGCTAGCTCGGTTGCGGACGCGATCTGCGCCAGCTGAGCAGCCTCGATCTGGTCCGCCTCGGCGGCCCCCGCCCTACGCAGCGTGCACGGCAGCTCGCCCTCGCCATAGACGTGGGTCTGCTTCCAGTTGGCGATCGTCTTTTTCGTCCGCCAATCGAGCGCATAGTGAGGATCGAGTGCCGGGTCTTCGTTGATCAGCAGCCACGTCGAGGCGCGACAGGCATCACGTCGAGCGAGCACGATCTCCCATATCATGCCGGAGAGCATCTCGTTTGATTCCCGAGCCCAGCCCAGCTGAATGACCAAGAGGTGCGCCGGGTCTTTCACGATCGGCGGGGCGTACCCGACACGAAGACCCCAATCGAAAAGGTCTCGGTCAGTCGTGACGATCGCATTCGGGGGCAGCGGTAAGCCGCCAAACGGCCCGCCGTGCACGACAAGGTTTTTCGCCCAATCGGGATCGGGATCGGTCACGACGCACCCCCCTCGAAGATCTTGGCGAGCCGTTTCGCAGCCCGTGCCTCCCGTCGTTTGACGTTGTACGCCTGTTCGGCTCTGACCTGTGCGTCGGACCTTGCGTTGGCCTTGAGCCAGGCTTTACGCGCTTTGGAGCGGCTCTTTGTGCTCCGGTTCTCCAAGAGCTGGTAGCGATGCCAATGGGCATCCTCGCACGAATGCGAGCGCTTGCGGCGGATGACCGCCGAGACTCCGATGAGCGCCTGGACCGGTTCGGCCCAACGCATCTTCAGACGACGACATCGGGCACGATGCTCGACAATCGGCAACCGTAGAGGGAACTCGGCCACGGCCTCAGCAAACCGCGCATCGGCCCACGCGGCCACACGGCGGCGGTAATCGCTCGGACGAGACAAGAGGACCGCCAGTACCTTGTCGGCGCGCTCTAGCTTGCTCGTGCCCTTTCGGATCGCTGCGATCCGAAGGTCCAAGATCAGACCGGGATACCCGTAGTGCTCTTCGTGCGGTTCTAGGCCGACGTCGTCTGCGTACGTGCTATAGCTGTCTTGCATTCTCGTATCTCCTTGAAACGGCTCGGGGTTGGATCCGAGCCGTTTCGCATTTTGTCGTCTTACTTCCGCGCGTCCTTGAGCACTGCCAGCCCTTGTGCGAGGGCGAGCCGCATCACTTGGGACCGTGACGCGAAGGGTCGATTGGCTCTCACGACCTCGTCCAAGAGGATTTCGAGATCGGCCGGGACCTTCCAGGTGTAGCCGCTGGTTCGCTTGGTGCCTTTGGCGCCGTTAGCATCTTGCATGCGCTTGGCTTGGTCCGAGGCCGTCAAAGGCGCAAGTGTTTATCCCAGCGTCGAACGTGCGGGCCGACCCCGCGCACTTATCCACAGCCCCCAACGGCGCCTCTTTCGGCCATCCCAAACCCCGTGACCATAACCACCATGAATATACGTTGAGGTGGTCTTTTGATCTTTGAGACCTTGGGCTTTTTGAGCCCCTGCAGCGTCTACCGACGAAGACTTCCCTCCGGGAAGCCGGAAAAAATCAAGAACATCTATTATTCATGGTGGTTATGGTCAGATGATGATCAATGAGAAATGCCGAGAAAACAAGGGTGGGCAACGAAGAGCAAGAGTTCGCAAATAGCGATGCTCCCAAGTAAAGAGTTCTTGAAAGATCGGAATCAGAATGTCAGATATGCCTCAATGACTAGAGCTCAGTGGATGTTCTCGGTCGACTTGGATCGAGCAAACAGACTAGACCTCTTGGGTAAAAGGCTTGGTCTGAAGCGTCCTCAGATAGCTCTGATGGCGCTGGCTTTGGGAGAAAAGATCCTAGAGGGGCTCAGTGACTCAGAGGCTCCGAAAGACCTCTTGGGTAAGAGCTCGACAGCTCAGAAGACCTCTGTGGCAAGCGAGGCGAAGCCGAGCCACCTCAGGGACACGAGCGGAGCTCGCAGCTCTCAGCAGCCCTCCAGGAAGAAGAGCAGCAGCTCTCCCCCGCCCGCCCTCACGAAGATTGGCGAGACCTCAGGAGGTCAGTCAGTCTTGATGCGCAGCAGCCCCGCCAAGGCGTCCGCGGAGCCCGCCCTGGCGCTCGCCCCCTCCGGCTCCGAAAGTCCCGCCAACGGGCAGCCAGAGCCCGAGGAGGTGGTGATTCGCGACAACCCGTTTGAGGCACTGACTTGAATGGGCGCTCGACGCACAGACCCGGACTTTCTGATCGAGCCGTGGGCGTCCGAGCTGATCGACTACTGCTACTCGGGCGGGCCGATGCCGGCCACGGCTGGCCAAAGCGCGCCTCCAGAGCCGTTGCACGTAGACCCACCGCCGCCAGCACCCCGACCACCAAGGGCACGCCGGGTGCGGCAGGCGAAGCCACCGCCTCCGCCCCCTCCAGCGGCGGCAAAGCCGAAGCCAAGCACTCCACGACCGAGGCGTTCGCCACCACCTCCCCCTCCACGAGAGCCGTTCGGCTTCGACGACTGGCGCCGAAGGGCAGCCGAGATAAATGCAAGACTCGATGCACAGATCCTGGCGCTGAAGGATCAGTCGAGCGGCACGCCCGAGCCGTTCCGGGTGCTCGGCACGCCGTGGCCGTGCACCGCTGAGCAGCTCAACGCTCGTTGGAAGCAACTCGCGTTCGAGAACCATCCAGACCGAGGCGGTGACGTGGCCAAGTTCATCAAGCTCAAGGGTGCCTACGAGCAAGCCAAGCGAGTCCAGGCCGGCGAACCGTTCATCGTCTTTTCCTACCCGGGTCACTGAAGCCATGCCGATCCCGATCCACGCCACTCAAGCCCGCTTGATCATCGACGGCGTCGTGTACGAGCTGCACGACGTGCACGTGCGGCAGGACGATTCAATCGAGCTTGACCGCGTCACGTATGACGGCGGACGAACCATTGGCCGCACACGTGGGCGCGTGTCGAGCAGGGTGGTGATCGAGGCCGAGGTGATGCCGACCCGCACCAACATCGTCAGCGAGGATCGAGTAGCCGAGATATTCGGCGTTCGCCGTCGTGAGCCCGATCAATCAGGATTGACCGAGACCGACCAGCTGCTCATCGGCACCGCATTTCAGCGATTGATGCTCGCAGAGGCGACCGAGCGGGAGATCGCCAAGCGTACGCCCCAGAAGACCGAGCCACGGTCGGCGCTCGACCGCCTGCTCGATGACCAAGAGCTGTGTTGATCAAACAAGGAGACCATCACATGAACCACCTCAATGACGCCCTCTCTGAAGTCCCGAGCCCCGCATTCGGCCAGCCGAGGCTGAAAGCCACGCTGCTCATCTCAGACCCATGGCACGACCCGCTCGCTCAACCTGCGTTGACAAGCTGGACCATGCAGGCGCGTGCTCGTCGCCAGCTCGAAGAGGCCATCGGCACCGACTACCTGCTCAAAGACAATTTCGGAAACGAGCGCGTCATCGATCCGTCGGTCGACTACACAATCGCCGACCTGTACGATGCGGATGGTCGGATCAAGCCGGCTTGACGCCAATGAGGCCGTTCTACTTGTTCGGATCAGCCTGAAGGTGCTCAATTGCGAGGGCGATTGACTTCTTCACGTCACCAGACGACGGCCTGCGGTCGCCAAGCGCCGCAATGACATCCACGAACAACTCGTCGTCCGACGCACTGAGCTGACTCGGTCCAATCTTGTGCTCATAGCAGAACTTGTAAACAGCGGATTTGACCTCCTCGTCAAACGTGGGGTCGTAAATGACCTCCACTGGGCGTGAGTTCTTCTCCTGGCGTTCCAGCGCTTCGGCAACGTACTGGTGCAGATATCGAGCGGACTCGGGCTCGGACTTTACATAACGAGCAATCGCGTTTCGCAACGCAAATCGATTCTTTATGAAGAGCTTAGATGGGGGCAAAGAGGGGTCTAGTTGCAGCCTCACGGAACTCCATCCTCCGTCGAGACTTGAGCCGTCGACTTTGCGCGCCAACCCATCGAGCTTCTCGGTGATAGCGGCCAAGGTCCGTTCCACCGCACCGCCCGATTGTAGTGCTTGGAAGTCGAAGGCAGAGCCGAGCGGAGTCTCCATCAGGAAGCCTTCTGTCGTGCACGCCAGCACCTGCTTTTTCAGTTCTTCTTTCGCGTTCTCGCCTCCGACCAGCGATGATGCGTCGAACTTGATGGTCCGCTGCTGACCGACATCGAAGGGGATCCTCTGGTCCGCCCTGATCATCTGAATGAACGGCTTCCTGAGACCGTGCCGGATGGCGAGTTCGTAAAAGACGTTGGGATTGTGATCGGTGAGGTCCGCGATCACCAAGTCATCTTGGGCGATGCGTTCCAGAATCTGCGTCGTGATCACCCCGGGCTTACCCAGGTGGTCAGCCCGTTCACCGGGAGCGAAACCCAGCGCTTCGATCACCGGGTTGATGATGTACTTGAGCACTGTGTCGGAGTGCTCCCTAGTCGGTGACTTGTCCTCACCGATGGGCGCGATCACGAAGCACTTCTTCTTGGGCAGCTCAGTCATATTCGGAGCCGACGGGAGCACTATCGGCGTCCGGCCCGCCATGGTCATTTGTTCGGTCGGATCGCCACCTTCCAGTCCTCATTTGGATCCGGCACGAAGGTGAGACCACCGCCCCAAGCGTGATCGCTTGGGCTATCACCGGCCCAAATGGCGACGAGCCACCCGCCTAGCACTCGCGCCCGGTACGTGTAGCCCTTGTAGCTATTGGGCGCCTTCTCCGGTGGATCGTACGTTTCTTCGATGAGCTGCCATTGAAGCGTGTCTTTGGGAATCGCCATGATCGCCGACACCAGCACGGCCGGCGCTAGTGTTCAAGCCGAAGGGAAATCTACACTGAGGGCCGCTCGTGTTTGGTGTCCGACTTCGCTATCTTTATCGGAATGTCTGAATCCGGGAAGCGCGTTTTCACCGAAGAGCAAGCGGCTGCGATCGAGGCTCGTCCTTGGCTAGGCGAGCTGACCCGTGACTTCTACCTCGGCATCGAAACGGCGCAATACATTGCGATCACCTTGGACACCGTGATCGACCGCACCATGCGGAGCGAAGCCATTGCGATGGAGGAAGCGATCCAAACCATCCTCGTCCAACTCAAGCCGTACCTGCGCCCCAATGTGAACGCCACCTTTCCGACGCTCGAAGCCCTCGCCAACGACCCCGCAATCAAGAAACAACGCGAGGAAAATTTCCGTGAACGCCTGAGCGAGGCAGAGAACGACCCTCACGCTAGCCGTCTCTGGCTCTTCATTCGGCAAACGGGCATCCTCCGCGCTTGGGCATCTCTGGAAGCGCTGACCGAAGACCTATGGGTCCAATCCCTGAACCGTGCGGGCAGGCAGTTTCGCCAGCAGGCTTTCCAACGAGTGTCGGCCGCTCCGGGGAATGAAATTCCCGGACTCGCTCGAAAGCAAATCGACATCAGCCTGCTTGCACAACATGACTTTAATCTGAGCCAGGTAATCGGCACCGTTCTGGCCGGCAAGTTCACCTTTGGAAAAGTCGAAGCGATGGAGGATGCATTCAAGACCGCTTTCGGGTGGGACAAGCACAACCCGCCTCCGAGCTTCCCTGATCCGAAAGCACTGCGTGCTATCGAAGACAAGCGTCACGTCATCGCTCATCGCGGCGGCATCATCGACGCCGAATACGCGGGCAAAGCCGGGTTGAACGCTAGCGAGATCGGCAAGCCGCTTCAGTTGGACGGCGAGACTGCGGTCAATGAAATCAACATCGTGTTGGCCCAAGGGGCGCAGCTGCTAGGGCAGACCGCCGTGTGGCTCAACAAGATCGACCCGGTCACCTGAGCGTAAAATGCCGCATCTCATACCGATCGACGTCGTCAGACCCTTCACGGACGCTCGTGATTTCGTTTCCGCCCTGAGCCCTCTCGATACTGTTTGGGGCAACGAGCCAGCCGAGTGGATATTTCGCGGGCACTGGGACGCGAATTGGGATTTGGTCCCCTCCCTCTACCGCGAGGACCGTTTGAAGCCTTTTCTGCTGCCCACGGAATCGTTCGACGACGCGATGGGTGACTTCGCCGAAATGGCGCGAATCGAAACCGAGCTCCTGAAGAGAGTCTTAGAGGGCTTTGATCGTGCCGGCCTACCTATCCCTGAAAACCATTGGGTTCGAACGCTGATTGGCGATGGTGTCTCCGACGTTGATCCAAGCGTAATCCCGTTCATTGCGTTAGCACAACATCACGGGGTGCCCACCCGGCTGCTGGATTGGACTACATTGGCGACCGTAGCGGCGTACTTTGCCGCGGCCGAGATCGCCAAGCCGGGCCAGCTTCCCGACTCGAAGAGGCACCTTGAAGTCATCGCAATGCATCGCGATGCCGTCACCTTTGCAAACAATGCATGCTCGAATGCGTTTTGCAGCATCGTCCACGCTCCAAGAGCGAGCAATGCAAACTTGCACGCGCAATCAGGACTGTTCACGATCTGCAAAGGACAAGACCCGGCACTGGAGCCGCTCGATAGCTTGTTTAAGACCTGTTACCCGGAAGCCGAAGAGCCAATCGAGCAAACGCTGTTCGTACGGCTCAGATTACCGCAGACGCAGGCAGGCTCACTGCTTCGCTACCTATCTTATGAGGGCGTTACCGGAGCCACGATGTTCCCGGGATATGATGGCGCCGTCAAAGCACTGCGAGAGCGGCAGTTCTATTGACATCCGACGAGCGCACAACCATCCCCCATGCTACATCTCTAGTGCTCAGGCCGGTTGACGGGCGCCTCCTTCCCTCTGCGAACTGTGACGGCCTGAGCCACGAGCAATCAAGCGGCCTCGCACTCCAGTGCTCTCGACCTGTCCTTGGCACGAGCCCCGGTGGGCAGACACCTATCGGGGCTCGCTTTTCTCAAACGCGCTTGATTGCCGTCTACGCTAATGCATTGAGCATCAAGCCCGCTTGAATACCGGAGCTCCTCAGGGGCTCGGTTGATGGCCCTGAGCCGCTCCTCGACGCGGGGAGAAAACGAACCGCCTTGATGGCGGTTCGTTTTCTCTGGCTTTTTTTGTGCTGTTTTCGATCATCAGAGTGTGAGGCCGAAAAACAGTCCTATTAGGGGTCCAAGGCCAAGGTGCCCGCTCTTTACGCCCCGAACCACGGGCCGACTTACGGGGTTACGGGCTAGTTACATAAAGTTCTTATTCATTACACCTTGGTGTGAAGTCCCAAGGATCACTCGATTTTACCAACGACTACCGGTCTGGTGCTGACTGGGCAACTCTACTCCAGACGTCAGAGGCGAACGTAAGCCGATGGCGTGCTGGTCAGTTCAAGCCAAATGCTGCCGCTCGCAAACGGATCCACCTTCTGGGTGGGCCGGAGCCAACTGCCTGGGATGTAGAGGTAACAGCCGCGGTTAAGCCAACAGCGAAGACCGAACCTCCGTAACCTTCTTCGCTGCCCCGTCCTGACGCTGGGATTTACGCGGGCTAGGGCGCCGTCGAGCCCGCGGGGACGGAAACCATCTGCCACGGCAGGAGGACTTCACCGCGATCAGCAGCGCGCACAGCTTCGAGCAAGTATTGGGTGGGCGCGACGTGGTGCAGCTTGGCCGTCTCCACGAGCGTGTAGAGCGTTGCGGCAATCTGTGTTCCGGCGCGTGACTTCGAGCCGTAGTGATTCTTGCGACCGACCACCGGACCTCTGATCGCGCGTTCGGTCGCGTTGTTATCGAGCGGGATTTGCGGATCGCTCGTGAAGCGAGTCAATCGATCCCAGTTCGCGATGGCGTACGCGGCGGCCTTGCCGATGGAGAGCGTTTTGAGCACAGCCTGGCCCCAGAGCCATGTTTTCAGCTCAGCGAGGACTGCGACAGTCTCGGCCCTTCTCAAGTTGGCTTTACTCTCAACGTCGGGACCAGCGCGCTCATCGATGGCATAGAGCTGTCCGATCCAGTCGAGCGCAAGCTGTGCCTCGGGATGATCCGGGAGAGCTTCTTCGAATTTTCTGAACACGTGCGCCCAGCATCCAGCGAGCGCGATGTGCTCGTTGCCGCGTGCGCCTGCGTCGTGAGTCTTGAGCGCGTCTCAGACGATCATTCCGCGGTAGTTGCCAACCAGCGCCTTGAAGGTGTCCGCGCCTTTATCGTCGCGGATTTTGTGGCACACGATGCCGGGTGCTGTGATGCACCACATTTGCCAAGGCTTCTCGTCTTTGCCCTCGAGCTTGGGCCAGCCCGTTTGATCGAGCCCAATCACCGGGTGTTTCAGCGCGATTTGGAATAGAGTGGCAGCCGTCGGCGCCAAGCGCTTGCCGAGTGCGAAGACCTGATCCCACAAGGTTTGCGGCGTAACGACTACGCCGTGCCGCGCGAGGATGCGTTGCTGCCGCGCGAGTGGGATATGGTCGAGGTATTTGTCGAGCGCCACTTTGATCGCGAACGCGAGCGAGTAGCGGCCACCCTTAATCGCGCGCTCGGGACCGGGCGCGGTTTCTACGCAGCCACCGCAGCGGCAAACGTACTTTTGCTGCTTCACATGCACGAGGCGGTAGCTGATCTCGACGAAGTCGATCATCTCCGACGTCTCGAACTGCCCACTCATGGGCTCGAGACGATCGCCGCACGCCGGACAGGTCCGATCAGGCTCGTCGAGCTCGAACAGTTTCTCGTCGATCGGCAGCGCTAGTTGCTCGGTGGGGCCAGATTTCGACCGTGGCTTTTTCGACTTTTCCCCGGCCAAAGCCTCTTGCTGCTCAGCCTGCTTTTTGGCTTGCTGTTGAAGCTGATTGAGCAAGGCCAGCGTTTGCTGCAGCTCCTGCGGATTTCCCTTCAACGCCTTCAACTCTTCGCATTTGGCGCTGAGCACGCGCAGGAGCTGCTCGATTTGTTTTTGCTGCGCCAGAGCGATGCGACGGAGTTGCTCGACGTCGTTTTCGTGGCGCAGATCCACGTCGCTCTTTAGATCATGTTGATCGTGATTCTGCAAGCGCAATCGGCTTAACTACGCCCGGTGAAAGTACACGTCGACCAACGAGCTCGCAGCCTTCGATGTAAAGCGCCAACTCGCTGGACGTGAGTTGAACTGGGCTACCGTCATCGCGAAACAGCGATGCGAAACAGCCGCGCTCGAGTCGCTTCTGAAAAATACAAAGTCCGGTGCCGTCCCAGACCAGTACTTTGCATCCGCGTCGCCGACGGCTGCTGAATAAGAACAAATCTCCGCTCAACGGGTCGCGATTTAGCCCCTGCTTCACGAGGCCATAGAGCCCGTCGTAGCCCTTGCGCAGATCGACGGGCGCGGGATATGCGAACACACGAACTGCACGACTGGTGCCCAGGATCATCCGAGCTCGCGCAGCAGCGCTGCGGCCTCCGTCGGAGTGAGGCCATCGATCCGAAAACCCGTTGGCGACACCACGCTGAGCGAACGCGACGGTGCTCTCGTTTCCACGACGCGCACGGGCACTAAAGCCTTCTTTTCCCCGGCGTCTACACACCACCGACGAACCGTGTCGAACTGCTGTCCTAGCTCGCGCTTGATCTCTTCCCAGCTTGTCCCAGCCGCGTGCTGCTTGCGCGCCCACGCCACCACGCGAGAGCGAAGCTCCGCGGGATACCGCTTACCCCGACCTGTCTCGATTCGCCCCAGATCCCGCCGCAGAATTGCCGCTTCCTTGTCCATCATCGTCGTCCTTTCACGAACGACGCGAGCACACGACGTCTACGACGTCAGGACGGGGCAGCGGAGAAGGTTACGATCGTCGTGACGGGTGTAGCGGGCGGTGGTCTGGATGTTCTCGTGGCCAAGCAGCCCCTGGAGGGTGCGAATGTCGACGCCTCCCTTCACCAGGGTGACCCCAAAAAAGTGGCGTAGGCCGTGGTACCTCGACCCCTCGATCTTGAGTCGGAGACACGCACGCTTCATGGCGGACAGGATCCCCTGGTCTCCCCAGGGCGTGCCGTCAGCCATGACGCACACGTGATCATCTGGCTTGAGACCCTCGCAGCGAACCTTCAGACGTTCGAGCAACGGAGCCGCGATAGGGATCGTGCGAGCGTGCTTGCTTTTGGGGGTCGATTCCTCGCCAGCGGTCCTGGCCAGGCGGACCGTGATGATCCCTCTTTCGAGGTCAACATCCCGGCGTCGTAGGGCTCGGACTTCGCCCGCTCGTAGTCCGCCGTACGCGGCCACTGCCATCGCGAGCTGAGCCGCTCTGACGGCGTTCAGCTGGCAGTATTTAGGTCGGTCCTCGTTCAGCAGAAGGTGGAGATCTTCGACCGACACCGTGATGAGCGCGGCCTCCCCGACCTTGGGCAGCGTGGGGTATTCGGGCAGTGGGACGAGCCACTTGGTTCCCTTGGGTCCGACGCTCTTGAGAACGGCTCGGAGAATGATGTGCTGGTTCCTCCGAGTGCTGTCGGACATCCCGGTCTTGATCAGGTCCGTGTCCCAGACGTTGATCGCCTCCGTGGTGATCTCGTCGAGCGGCACCGCTGCCCAACGTCTGATCCCCGGACCACTCAGCAGAGCCTCGTAACCCTTCCTGGTGCTGGGCTTCTTCTTCGGGAGTGTTACCTCCCGGAAGTGACTGACTGCGTCGTTCCAGGTCTTCTTGAGCTGAGCTTCGGGTGCGGGCTCTGGCTCGACCTTAAGCAGCGGCTTGATGGTCCCGTGCTCGTTCCAGTAGTCGATGACCCGACGCTCTTCGGCCTCGGCACCCGGCTTGGTCTGAACCTGGGAGACCCTCCGAAAGCGCTCCTCACCCGTCGCGCTCCGGAACCGTCGATCGATGACCCAGTACTTCGCCCCCTTGATCTCTCGGCGAGCTACCGGCACGGCTTCACCGCCAACTGTCGGAGAGACGCACCTTCCAGAGCCTGCCGAGCTTCCGAGCTCGCAAGCCGTCGAGCTCCGCCTCGATGCCTCCGTCGGGCGAACGCTTCGATACGCGGTCGAGCTTCTTGCGAAGTGAGTCGGGTGGCTCTCCTAGGTGCTCGGCCGCAGCCAAGAGGGACAGCCAGGACGGGACAGGACGGACGGCACGAGAAGCCATCCCACTCTACACACCGACAGACCCCTGTTTTGACCCGGGGTCTCGGACGATTTTTGAAAAAAGTTTGGGAAACTGTTGGGAAACCACCCTCTGAGAGGTTGGTTTCCCCGTCCCCGCTCGATTCGAAATCGAGCCATTTTACTGGGAGGTGAGGACCGGATTCGAATCGAACCCCAGGCCGGAATCGCCAAGGAAAACCGGCAAATCGGGGCAGAGACACTGATCGATTCTTCGGTGTCCGAGGTACCTAACTCATCGAAACCTGGTGACCGATCGATTGCGTCTGAACCGATCGCGTCCACTCCCGATGTGGTCGAGGCCGCTCTTGCCGGTGCTCTGAGCCAAGCCGCAGCCGCCGGCCAGTGGGAGGTCGTGGCGCGCCTGGCTGGCGAACTCGATGCCCGTCGACGGGCGCGGTCCGAGACGGTCGACCTGCAGGCCGAACGAGCCAAACGGGGGCAGCGGTGAGCGTGGTAAAATCCATCGCCGTGGCATCCAAGAAAAAGGCGGGGGCGCCGCAGGCCCCGCGCGGGAAGCGCCGAGAGGACCCGATGGATGGAGTTCTCGAGCACGCCGTGTTCGACGACCTTTTTCGGGCTGCGTGGGATGAGGGAGGCGTCGACCATCTCGCCGCGTCCTTCCGCAAGCGTTTCGCCGAGCGACCGTACGCCAAGGAGATCGCGCCAGCTCGCGGATCCGACGATACTATCCGCAACGCGCACCTGGTCGCGACCTTTCTCGCCGCCACGGTCGTCCACGGCTCTGCAAGCGGCGGTCTTCTACTTGCGAAGATGGCAAAACTTGTTCGCGAGCCCGGCGCTGACGACGGAACCAAAGGTATCGCTCTCAAGAGTTGCCTCGGTTTGTTCGAGTGGGCGAAGAAGGGGTGGACAGATCCGGCGCGACAGTGGCCCGTGCTGCACGCGCTGCCGGTTGTCCTCGCTCCTTTTGACGTGAGGTTCGAGAGCCTCACGTCCGCGACGATGAGGAAGTGGCTTTCGCGCAAGCACGAGACACCGAGGCTTGCAGCTGAGCTCACGTTTTCGTGTCGCGCCTTCGGATTCAAGAGCGCCGACGCGGCACGAAAAGCCTTCTACGCGGCTGCAAAACTGTCAGTTTAGAACTGACAACTCAATCACGACGACGCGCATATCGACCTAGCGGGACTCGGTCACGCTGACCATAGTGCTCACCATGAGTGCAGCGCACCTAGATCGGCGCGAGCTGCTGCGGCTCGCAGCCGAAGCAGACACTGACCATCGCAGCATCGCCAATGAGTTGGCCGCACAGCGCGGCGAACGCCCTCACGTGCGCGGCGTAGCGGGTGAGCGAGTGCGCCGCGTGCTCCGCGAGCACGGCCTCATCCCAGCCGATGCGTCGGCAACCACGCGGCAGTAGCGCGACGCCGCGGGGCTCGACTCCCGCGGCCATCGCAGAGCGACGGAGATACGTATGAGCGACTCAGCCACAAAACGCAAGCTCGTAGAGGCGGCGCTATCGAGCGCCGAAAGCAACGTAGCGCTGCTGCGTGCGGTGCTAGCCGACCTTGACGTACAGGAGCACGACGCGCTGCTCAGCGCCACCGAGGCCCTGGCCCGCTACGGCCTGGGCCATGAGGGCATCCGGGCCGCTGCTGAGCGTGGTGAGCTCGCCGTTCAGCGCGGATCGCGCGGCAAATATCTGGTGCTCGAGTCGGAGCTCCGACGATACATCGCATCGCGTCCGCTGCGGCCGACTCCACGGCGGCCCCAGCCCGCCGCTCTCGACACCTGGGACGCTGACGCCGATCGCGCGCTGCGCGTAGTCGGAGGCCGCCGGTGATCATCGCGGCCATCACTCGCCCGAGTGGACAACTCGTCATCAGTATCGATCCGCATCCGCGCACGGGCGCCAACGTGATCATGCTGGCGCACGTCGCCGAGGACGAGACGGTCACGTGCCGAGCGCCGCTCCAGCCGACGGAGCTACCGGAGGTCATCGCTGCGCTTCAGCTCGCACAGCAGCGTCTCAGGCCGCCCCGACCGCAGCATCGGACGATCAGCGCGGACGACGAGAGGGGCTTATTTTGAGCGGCGCCGCGCAAATCATCAATCTCGACGCTCGCCAGTGGCCGCGCGATCTTGGGTGGTCGGTGCTCGGCTACGAATCCGACACCATCGACTTTCTTACCCGGTACCGAAGCCTCGGACTCGCGATCGTCATGCTTCATGGCATCGCAGAACACGGCGGATGCACGTGCCGTGATGCCCGCGGCTGCGATCAACCCGGCAAGCATCCGCTCTGGAAGAACTATCTCGACGGGGAACCCCGGTGGGACGATATGCGCGCGGAGCTGGACAAGAGCTGGCGTCGCAATATCGCGCTCCGACTCGGTGACCAACCTAACGGCTGGCGCCTGATTGCCATCGATGTGGACGGCCCTGACTCACTGCTTGAACCGGTCGAGCGCGAATTTGGGAAGCTGCCGCCGACGCTCACGGAGCGAAGCGGTCGGGGTTCGCACTTGGTCTATCGATTACCCGATGGCGTGGACTACCCGCTGAACAAGGCAATCGCGCCCGGCGTAGAGGTCAAGTCACTGCGCGGCAAGATCACTGTGCCGCCGAGTATGCATGTAAACGGGCACCGCCGCCGCTGGACAAATCCCATCATGCCGGCGGTGCTGCCGTGACCGAAGCCAAGTCACTCGCGCGCACAATCGCCAGGACAGCTGAGGCTCCGCGCGTCTTCAACATGAACACGGCCGCTTTCGAGGCGACCAAATACGGGGCTGCGGCTCTTGAGCGCGAGTGTCGCGAGATTGCGGACGCGAAACCGGGCGAGCGCAATGTGAAGCTGAATTCTAGCGCGTTCAGCGTTGCTCAGCTTGTCGCTGGCGGGGAGATTCCGCAGAGCGAAGCGGAGCGCGAAATACTCCGAGCGGCACGCGCTTGCGGCATCAAGGATCGCGAAGCGATTGCGACAATTACGAGCGCGTTCAAGGGCGGAATGAAAGAGCCAAGGTCTGCGCCTCCGAGAGCTGAGCGCATGCCGCCCTCTGAAAACGACAGCGGCCCGCCCGTTGACGACTACCAGCACACCGACGATGACGCGCCGAGCACGCCGCCTGCGGACTCCGCACAGCAGGAGCGGCCTAAGTCGAGGATCGAGATCGTCGAATCCGAGGCCCTGTTCGCTCCACTCGAGGAGCCCGACTGGCTTATCGATGGCGTGATTCGTCGCGGCTCGCTCGTGGAGCTGGTCGGCTACGGGTCGAGCGGCAAGAGCTGGATTGCGATCGATGCGCTTCTTTCAGTGGCAGCCGGCGTGCCGTGGCTCGGTCGCTTTGCGGCGAAGCAGGGCAGCGCGCTTGGGCTCGACTGGGAAAACGGGCTGTACGAGGCGAGGCGTCGCATCCAGGCGGTAGCCAAATCCCGTCGGCTCTGGGCTGTGCCGGGGCTGAGCATTGCGCCGATGCCGAGCATCTACATGTCGGACCCGAAGTTCGGGCACGTGATCGAGAAGCTGGCTGACGGTCGCGGCCTGGTGGTCGTCGACACCTTGAAGGCCGCGACGCCGGGCTCCGACGAGAACGACAGCAGCATGCGCGGCGGTCTCGACGCTCTCCGCCGCGTTGGCGAGAAGACGGGCTGCTCGTTCCTCGTCCTGGTCCACGCAAAGAAGACCAGCGGGGCGCTCACCGCCATCAATGCTCGCGAGGCGGGCCGCGGCTCAAGCGCCATCTTCGACGCGGCGGATTCGGTGTTGCACATGACCTACATCGAAGGCGAACCGCTCCGTGTTCAGCAAACCAAGTCGCGGCAAGGTCGGCAGATCGAGCCGTTTCAGGTGACCATTGATGACGGCGCCGATGGTGCGGTGTTCGTGGTCGCGAAGGATGTGCCCTCGACCGAGGTGGTGAGCAACTCCGACAAGTTCGAAGCCGCCTGTCAGCGAGTGCTCGACGCCATCAGGGAATGGCCGGGCAGCTCCAAGAGCACTCTCCGAGAGAAGCTCGGCATGCGCAACGGCACCGTGGGCGCGGCGCTCGACCGGCTCCAGCGCGACGGCGCAGCCCGAAACACCGGTTCCAAGTCGGAGCCCAAGTGGTTCCCAACGAGCTTAGGAGGCTCAAACAATGACTAACCGTTCCGCCGTTCCCACTCGTTCCCAAGCCGTTCCGGGAACGCTTGCCGGTAGACCGTTCCGCCGTTCCCACCCTCTCAGGGGGGAACGCGGGAACGGGAACGGCCTAGGTCAGGGTCACGGAGCGAATGAGACGGGAACGGGTCAGAAGGGGCGGCCGCCGACTCGTGCCAACGTCTCCCCGGAATGTGATGACGCGCTGCGCATCGCTGCGAGCCCGGCTCGCTCACCGATGGCTCGCTGCTCATCCGGTGTCCGGCCCGCCGAAAAACATGTCGAAGGCCCTCGCGAAAATGTTTTTCCGGCGATCTGGGTAAGTGCGCGAAATCACGTAGCGGGCCTCTCTCGCTGGTTCGCTGAGTTTCGATCAGACGTGCCGCCCCCGAGCGCTTTTGGCTTGTTTTCAGCTGGATGCGCGCAGCTGAGGACGGGTGATCAACCCGTTGCAAGCGATCGGAGCGCCCCGTGACCGAGGCCGACATTCTGGCCGAAGGCCGCAAGCGGCTGCGCACTTCCGCGCCTTCAATCACTGACGCGCAGTTCGAGGCATGGGCCGCCACGGCGCGCAGTAGGCGCGCTGAGTTCGCTTTGACTCTCGATGGCGTTGTCGCCCGCTACGACATCAAAGACGCGCCAGAGCCCAACGAGGGAGCCGCACGCTGATGGCCCGCCGCTTCGAACACGGCAAGGCTCGCCCGACGCCCGCGCGCCGCAAGGACCTGCCAGGCTACACGGCCCCTGAACCGGACCGTAATCGAGGCGCGTCTGGCCGCTTCGCGCCTGGCAACGATGCCGCAAAGCGGAAGGCGATCCGCTCGCTGCTCAAGCGCCAGCTCGGCGCCGAGTCCGAGACCGCCGAGGTCGAGCAGCTCTACCGCGAGACCATGGTGCAGTTCCGCGCCTTGCTCGCGGACCTGCCCGCGAACGATGCGCCTGAGGTTCAGGACCTCACGGCCCGCCGTGCCCGCTGGTCCGTGCTCTCCGCCCGCTACGCCTCCAAGGCTGCGGAGCTGGGCCTGTTCACCGAGGAGGGCGCCAAGCTCATCGACACCGCGCTCAAGCTCGACGCCCGAGCCGAGCGCCTGGCCGTCACTGCCCGGGACGAAGCAGAGCGGCTCTCGAAAACCAGGCAGCTGCGGACGGCCAACGCCACACCCTGGCTGAAAGACGAATGACCCACAAGCCAGCGAAACAGCGCGCGAGCTTCGAGCACTTCCTGCGCAGCGTCCTCAAGGTCGAGCGCGCCGTCACGCTCACGGCGGCTCAATGGGTGATGGTTCGGGTCTGCTTCGACGGCATCGACCCGGTTGACCTGAGCGAGGCCGACCAAGCCATCGCCTTGGAGCTGTTCGGCCCCGTGGAGCGCGTCCCGCCAGAGGCGCGGCACGTGTTGGCCCTGCTGAAAGGCGCGAGGGTCGGTGGCACGTGGCTTTGCTCGCTGTGCGTCTTGTACCTCAGCCTGATCTGCGACCTGAACGGCCTAGCCCCTGGCGAGGTCGGCTTCGGGATCATCTGCTGCCCCGACATGCGTCTCGCCGGCCAGGCCTTCCGCTACGTCGCCGGCGCCATCGACACCACGCCGAGCATCGCGGCGCTCGTCGTCTCGAAGCAGAGCGACTCCGTGACGCTGCGCCGACCCGATGGGCACCTGATCACAATTGAATGCCTGCCCGCCTCGCGCGGCGGCGCGGCAACCCGTGGCCGCACACTGTTCGCGGCACTGCTGGACGAGTTGAGCTTCTTTCGGGACGCGGACTCGGGGCAGGTCAACGACACCGAGGTCTACCGCTCGGTGGTGGTGCGCGTGCTGCCCGGCGGCAAGGTGCTCGCCGTATCGACCGCCTGGCTCGAGTCCGGCTTGCTGTTCGAGCTGGTGCAGAAGAACCACGGGCACCCGACCACGGCCCTCGCGTGCATCGCGCCCACGCTCACCATGCGGGACGACGCGCGCATCCGCACGATCGTCGAGGACGAACGGCAGCGGGACCAAGCGAACGCCGAGCGCGAATTCGACTGCAAGCCTTGGGGTGGCGGGTCGTCTCAGTCGATTGACTCGCGCGCCGTCGCGGCTTGCAGCGACAGGGGGCGCCCGCTCGTCGTGAATCGCCCGCGCCTCACCAACGGGACGATGTGTGTCGACCTCGGATTTGTCGCGAACTCAAGCGCCGCTTCTGTCGTGTTCGAGCCGGAGAATCGCACGCGCCGCTACGTGTTGGGTGAAACGGTCGAGTTGAAGCCTGGCGCGGAACCGCTGAAGCCGTCCGTTGTTTGCGAGACGTTCGCGCAGATGGCGCGCCGACACGACTGCTGGCAGGTCGTGGCCGACATCCACTATGCGGAGACGCTGCGCGAACACCTGGCCAAGTATCGGCTTGGGATGGCATTTCTCCCGGCGGGCGGATTGGAGCGAGAGAACGTGTTCACGCTCGCCCGCAACGTCATCACCGAAGGCCGCATCTCGCTTCCCGACAATCCGCGGCTGATCAAGCAGCTGTGCGAGGTCACCTCTCGCCCCAAGCCGGGCGGCGGCTACACGATCGCGATGCCGCAAAAGCGCGACGGTTCGCACGGCGATGTTGCCGCTTCCGCGATCGGCGCGATCTGGGCCATCGAGTACGCGCTCACTGTTCCGCGCCGTCCAACAATCGACTGGGACAGTCTCCCAGATTTTTCCTGAACCAAGAAGGAACGAAAACCAGTGGCCAGCCTCCAAGAATTCTCCGAAAAACCCGGCCCCGGCGCGTTCGAGCAGCCCTCGCACCCGTACGACCCGAAACACTACGCGCGCACTCGTTTCGCCGTATTTCCCGACGATTTCATCGAACTCGAGAATCCCACCGGCGCGACTCTGACCGGTCTCCTGTACCTCGGCCCGCTGCCGACGACGATGCCCGTTCAGCAACGGCGCCAGGACGATCCGGACGAAGGCGACGACTTGGACGCCACTCTAGACGCGACGCGCCGTGCGGCGGTGCTGAAGCATCAGCAAAGCCTGTTCGTCAAATTCACCTTCAAGCCGGGCGACAGGATCATGGTTCCAAAGAGGCTGGTCTCGGCGTTGGTCTCGGTTCGTGAGGGCGTCGTCGTGGGCGGTCATATTCCGCAGCTTCGCATTCCGAACGACCCGAATCCGCCTGTCATGCACCCCACACTCGAGCCGCACTCGGGGCTTGCTGCCGATCCCTTCCGCGTTCCGGGTGCCCAGTGAATCGGCGAGAAATATTCGAGCGCGCCATCACCAAGCCGGCATTGCTCGCGGGCTTTGGTGAGTCGCGGCAGGCGTTCGGAGAGCTCTTGGCCAGGGAGATCGGTATCTCACCGAAGCCGGCGGAACCTCCGCCAGCAGAGACGCCGGCAACCCCGCTCGAAGCAGCGATCGCGCAACTCTCAGACGCCGATCGCGAATTGCTCAAGGACCCCAAGAACGCGGCGGAGTTCAAATCGTCATTCGAGGCTGCGCAAGAGAAGGTCTCGATGGAGCGGACGCGCGCCGAGAATCTCGCTGCGATCCACGAGGCCCATCGAACCCGCGAGCACCTCCAAAAACTCGCTCAGACAGCCGCGCAAAAGGCGCCCCCGACCGAAAAGGAATGAACCCAAAAATGTCCGAATCTATTTCAGCCTTCTCACAAGCCTCCGCCGTTGTCGCCGCCGAGGAACGCCCGAGTCACGTCTACGATCCGGAGCTCTATGCGCGGTTGCGCTTCGTTGCCTTCCCGTCGGGCTTCATCGAGCTACGCAACCCGCTGAACCGCGTTCAGTCGGCGCTAGTACACCTCGGCCCCGCGCCAGGCTCGTCACCGCCCGAATACACGCCATCCTCGCGCGATCCGGATGAGGAACCTTCGGAGCGCGAGCAACGTGCGGCATACGCGCGCCAGCAGCGCGAGTGCTGCAAGATCATCTTCGAGCCTGGTGAGACCAAACTCATCCCTCGCGAACTCGTCCGCGCGCTGGTGACCGTTCGCAATGGCGTCGTGATCGGCGGTCTGCTGCCCTTCCTGGTGATTCCGAACGACCCGAACCCGCCAACGTACGGGCCTGCGTTTGCCGAGGCGGTCGAAGATCCGTTCGGCGTGCCAGGGCCGACCCCGTGAGCGCCCCGATAACACCAGTCACCGCCGACACCTTGGCGCTGGCTCGCTCCGAGTGCGAACAGGCTCAGCACTCCCTTGCTGCGGCGCGCTCCGCGCTAGAAGACGCGCGCGAGCGGTTCCGAAACGACCCGACCGCGGATCGCGATGCAGAGGTCGAGCGCGCGGCGGCCAATCTGCGAAGCGCCGAGCGCTTGGTCGACGCCCGCGAGTTCCGGCTTCGCTCTGTGACTGAGCTCCTAGCCGCAGCGGAGCGCGAGCACGCCCGTCAAGCTCTCGAGCGAGCTGGCGAGGTCCGTGATCGCATTCGGGCGGAAATTGGCGAGCGCTTTGGTTTGCTCGCTGAGCAGTTTCGAATCGCAAGCCAGACCATCGCCAGCCTCGCGGATCTCGTGCAACGAGACGAGGCCGCAACGAGACAGGCCAACGAGGCCGCGCGCCAGGCCGGCGTTTCTGGCCAAGCCGTAGCGATCTCGCTGCCGGATTTACGAAGGGCGTTCGCGCTGTTCATGTCCGAAGGCAAGCGCGCGCCGCGAGTGAAGGTCCGCCAGGACGATGTGCGGATGCGCGCCCTTGGTGGGCTGCTCGCAATGCTCGAGCGCGAACCGATCACGATCGATGAGCAGATCGAGATCTTGAACCTGGCTGCTTTGGAGATTGCCACGCTGACCGATGGCGCGAGCGACCTCGGTGTCTGGGCCACCTCGCTGTACCCGCCTTCGGCAAATCATCGCGGGTCGGATGCGGACCTCGAGTACGCACGCGCTCGCCGCCTGCTTCTCGCGCTGCCGATCGGCCGACGTGACGGCTGAAACGAACTTTGGGAGCGGAGTCCCCCCGCTCGGCCGCGAACATGCGCGCGGCCCCGGGGCGCCGGGTGGTTCCGGTGCCCTGGCTCGAAGCGCTCAAGCGCGACTTTGGACGCCCTAGGAGAGAGAACATGGATCAGCTCTACCGAATGTCAGAAATTTTAACCCCCGCAGTCGACGCGCTACTCGGAGACCTCGAAGGCGAACGCCGAGCCGCCCGCATGCGGTACGCGCAGAGCGGGGAGGTTGGCGGAAGATGGGGTGATGTGCTGAGGGGATGGCAAGGCCAAGCCGAGCTGATTCGCGCGCGCCTCGTCAAAGAGGTCCTCGCTACTCGGCTCGACAGCAGCTCGGGCCAGGAGCTCAAAGACCTCGCCAAGAGCGAGTACTTCGCCGAGCTGCCAAACGACCCGCGAAAAGCCGTGGGCGAAGCTGTGTTGCAACGGATCCTAGTCAACGCGGACAGCAGCCCGATCGGAACGTTTGCCAAGGGCATCATCCCAGCTGGGACTCGAATCAAGCGCACACTCGGGGCCGCGCTTCGTGTGCAAGCGACCGACTCGGAATTCCTCACTACCGCTGCAGTCGAGTGCTCGACCGTGGATTCGCACACGAGACAATTGCCCGATGGCACGTGGCAGCATCAGCAGGAGCTCACCGTGCCTGTCGAGGCCGCGCGCACTGGGCCACACGCAAATCTGACCTGGTACACATGGCCGGCTTTGAATCCCAGGACCGGCACGATCGCGAGCGAAATCTTTGACCGGACATTCTTCGCCTCGGACATCATCACCGCGGGTGGCACCTTAGGTGTCGTCGACGGGCAGATCCGAGCGCTCGCTCGAGCCATGGCGATCGGCAACGGTGGGGCGACGTCAGCGGCAGTGATAGCGGGCGCGCTCACCAACCCCGGCGTGCGCCATGTGGCCTACGCAGAAGACCACGTCAACGCGATGGGTAGGCTCTACGTTGCGGACGAATCGTGGGCCAGTTCCGCGACGTACCGAGAAGCCATACTTCGAGAGCTAAATGCTCGCCCGTGGATTGGTTGGGGGTGCCGAGTACGGCTCTTCGGCGTGATTAACAAGGCCGTAACAGTGCGGCCCACGATCGTGCTGCGAAGTCGCGAATACAACGCTGCGCAAGACGAGATCACCGACAACGTGCGCAATGCGCTGACGGCCTACTTTGACGATCGCCCGGATTGGCACACTTGGACGCTCAACGCGATCGGCGGAACCGTCGGCGCGGCGGACGATCGCATCCTCGCCTGCACTGCCGTTGACGTACTGGACGCAGGCAGCGGCTCCTTCATCGCTGGCGTGGACGAAAACGGAACGGTTACCGGAGACGAGCCGCCCATCGCTCTCAACGCGCAAGCCGATCCGGGTGAGCACTGCAGCCTGGCTGCCGATCACGGGGTGACACCCGTCTACAAGGTGCCGGGAGAATAAAATGAGAACCCTTCTACTCGTTGACCTATCCGGCCTTTGGCGGATGAACTGGCACGCGACCCAGGACATGGAGCTCGGAGAGGCCTACGGCCGAACCGTAAACGCCGTGCAGCGGCTCGTGTCGCACTATGACTACTGCGCGATTTGCGTCGACCGTCCACCATACCGTCGGAAGCAAATCAGTGCCGACTACAAGGGGCAGCGCGAGGCGCCTTCGCCGCAGATGGTCGAGCAGTTCGATCGCGTGAAGGCGCGCCTCGAAGCCGACGGCCTGCTGCTGTGGGGCGCGCCTGGCTACGAAGCGGACGACGTGATTGCGACTGCCATCACCGTGATGCGCCGGCAGACCATCAAGTCGGCGGACATGGCGCTCGACACGATGATCGCCTCGTCCGACAAAGATCTGATGCAGCTGATCTCCGATGGTCCGTGGCGCGTGCGGCAGATGAGCTTCGCGACGGGCCAAGTGTTGGACGAGGCGGCGGTGTACGAAAAATTCGGCGTGAAGCCGACCGGCATGCTCGACCTGCTCGCGCTCAC
>Ga0164307_10000235_pt1 | contig 25682 bp, 21 predicted proteins | sample Whisoiple_243_MG_FD_110214 | JGI IMG/M metagenome (GOLD analysis project Ga0164307, IMG submission 110214) | Soil microbial communities amended with fresh organic matter from upstate New York, USA - Whitman soil sample_243_MG | ecosystem: Environmental > Terrestrial > Soil > Unclassified >...
TGCAGCGCCATCCACCGGTACTCCGGCGGCTCCGCCACCGCTTCGGCCTCCACCACCAGATGCCGGTACCTGGTCCGGTAGAACCGGCCACCCTCGACGGATTGCACGGTGTCGTAACGGATCTCATCCGGATCTGCGGCGAGGACCTGATCCAGGAAGCTGAGCCGGGGGGTGTCCGGGAGGTGGTCCCAGTTGAGCGGGGTGCACTGCACCGTCGGTGCGATCTCCGCGATGTCCACCAGTCCCGGTTCGACTCGCAGGTGGACCAACACGTGCAGCACGCCGTCGATCCGGCTGACCAGGAAGGCGACCAGACCGAGGCCGTGCTCGGCGACCATCGGCTGGCTCCACCGGCCGACCTCCCGGCCACCGGCCTCCACCCGGACGCCGAACACGTCGAAGAAGCCGCCGGAATCGTGCGAGATCCGGCCATCCCGCCGGTGCCAGTCGCGCAGTTCCGGAAGCGGGACCCGGCGCACCGCGACCTGGGTCCGCGCGCGGACATCACTGATCCAGAGCAGTATCTCGTCGGTGCTGTGCCGACTCCCGGCCCGCGCATCGCAGGACCGGAGCAGTGCCGTTGCGAAGTCGCCGTCGGAGGTGGACGGCGCACCGGACGGGTCGGGAAAGAACTCGTCGCCTGCCGACGAGGACGACCGGACCCAGGCGGCCAGCAGCTCCTCGATGGACGGGCCAGGTCCGCTCTCCAGCAATTCGGCGCCGGGAAACGGCAGGCACGACAGCACCGTGCGGGCATCCATGTTCACCAGGTCGTCCAACCGGAGCAGCCGGTGCAACTGGCCGAAGGTGAGCCACTGGAAACCGTCGACCAGCGGCACGTCGCCGGTCACCTCGACCACCATGTTGCGGTTGCGTTTGCCCAGGAAGCGCGATCCCTGCTCCGACTGGCGGACGTCGCTGATCACCGTGCGCTCCCCGCTCGTCGGCCGATCGCAGAGGAAGTAGTTCAGGTACGGCACCGCGGCGCCGCCGTGCTTGCCGGTGTAGTTGCTCCTGGTGGCCTGCACCGTCGGCGAAATCTGCACGCCGTTGTGGTTGCCCGGTTCGGCCTTCGGCTGCATCAGGCAGTGCAGGACCCCGTCGAACTCCTTCACCAGGATCCCGAGCACCCCGACCTCGGGCTGGTTGATGATCGGCTGGGTCCATCGGCGAACCGTGGACGCGGTCGAACCATGGCCGGTCGCCGGGTCCGTCGACGCGGTGACCTCGATCCCCTCGATCGAGAAGAACGCCCCGGTGTGGTGCCGCAGAGCGGGTGCGCCGATGCCCGCACGCCACCCCTCGACGTCCTCGAGCGCGACGATCGTGGTGTCGGTGTAGACCTCGGCGGCGGATGCCCTGACCCAGGCCAGCACGTCGGCGGTGGTCGGTAGGAAGGTGCCTGCCGACAGGACCGAGGTGGCGATCCGGGATCGGGTGGCCAGCGCCCCGCGGGTGTCGATGACGGTCATGCCGGCTCCTGAGGGTCGATGGCGATGGACGGGTGGCCTGCCATCGACTATCGGTCGGCCGGGCTGTGCCGTCGCCGAGTTGGCAGGAAGCGGCCAACAGCCACCGCGCCGGTCGTCCGGCGGGTTTTCTTCTCATCAGCCCCGACAGCCACGAGCACCGAAGGAGATCGGCGATGAGCAGACATTCCGTGTTGCTCCCCTTCATCCCCCGCCGGCCGGAGCAGGTTCTGCCGTACGCGGCGCTGGTCAACTGGACCGGCGCCGAGCGGCTCTGGCAGGGCCAGGCCCTGGCCATCGAGCCGTTCTGCACCTTCTCCGCCGCCGCCGGTGCCGGGTTCCGGGTACCGACCGGCCTGGCGGTGACGTTGATGCCGCTACGGCACCCGTTCGCCGCCGCCGACCTCGCGGTGTCACTCGCGATGACGACGGGGCAGTCGGTGGTCGCCGGGTTCGGCCCGGGAGCGACGTCGCTGCAGACCAGCCTGCTGGGCGCGCCGTACCCGAGCCCGTTGACCGCGACCAGGGAGTACCTGACGATCGTCGGCGACCTGATCCGCGGCCGCGACGTCGACGTGGCGGGCGAGTACTACTCGTGCCGCGGGCGGCTGCCGCACATCCCCACTCCCGCTGTCGAACTCGGGCTCGGCGTGCTCCGCACGGGGATGGCCCGGTTGGCCGGCGAGATCGCCGACGTGGCCATCACCTGGCTCACCCCTGCGCCGTACCTGGCGGACACCCTGATCCCGGCGATCCGGGACGGTGCGGCGCGGGCCGGCCGGCCGATGCCGAGGGTGACCGCGATGGTCCCGGCCGCGCTGCGGGCGCCGGACCGCGACCCGGTGACGCTCACCCTGGCCGGCAGTTCGGCGCACCTCTCGTTGCCGCACTACCAGGACATGTTGCGCAAGGCCGGAATCGACGTCACCGGCGAGGATCTCATGCTCGATGCCAAGCAGCTGGTGACCGCCGGCGGGTTCCTTTACGGCGATCCGGATGAGCTGGCCGAGCAATTGATCGCCTACCGGCAGGCGGGCGTCGACGAGATCGTCTTCAACCTGACCGGGGTGTTCAACCAGCACGGTCCACAGGCCGCGCTGACCGACCTGAAGACCATCTTCACCTCGCTGTGACCAACCGTGCTGTGACCGACACTCCGCCGATTCAGGATCGAGGATCACGATGAATCTCTCGCTCACCACCGACGACCTGCTGCAGGCGGACCGGCGCGCGGTCAAGCGCGCGCTGATGAGCTGGGGTACCGGACGCAACCACACCGGCGAGCCCGTTCGACCCGGCCGCTGCGCAGTGGTGGTGCTGGACAACGCGGACGCCCTGCCCGACGTGCTGGCGGCCGGCCTTGTCGACGCGGACAGCACGGTGTTCGCCGGCGGGGTCGATGACCAGGGGCCACTGTCCCGGGAACCAGGCCGTCCCCGGGTGGTCGGCTATCAGGGTTCGGCCGCCGAGCCGGGTGAGGAGCTGTCGATCGGCGACGACTTCTTCCTGCAGATCCAGGACTATGCGACCAGCGAGTACATGTCGCTGCTCGGTCCGACGCTGATCCGCATCTGCGGGCCGCAGGACTTCGCCACCTTCCTGGCTGACGCGGACCGGGCGCGGCAGACCGGGAATTTCGCCGAGTTCGCCACCAACCCCGCGGTACAGTTCGCCGACCAGAGTGCCTATGGCGCAACGCTGCTCGACGGTGCGGGAGTCGATGGCCCAGAACTGCGGCTGTGGGTCGACGGTGCCGGGCAGGTGTCGACGTCGCCCAACGGCTCACTCCTCGGATCGATCGGCGACGGATTTGCCGCACTCCACCGCAAGTGGCGGGAGATCAATGCCGGCAGCGGGTTTCCCTGTGCCGTGAGCCTGGGCGGCAGCATCGGGCAGGACGAGCGAGCGGCTGCGCTGACCGCCCGGCCCTGGCTGCCGGACTACCTGATGGCCCTGGACGCGATGAAGGACCTGCATGCGCGCGGTCGCCGTGAGATCAGGGTGTCCGGTTTCGGCGGGCGTCGATCCACCGCGCTGGCCGACGTGCCGGCATCGGCGGAATCGGCACGGCCCGTCCTGCTGTGGAACGAGGACGGTGCCTACCTGGTGGACCAGCGAATCGGCCGTACCTTCGGCATCGACGAGGCCACGGCAGACGCCGTCGAGGCCGTTCTGGTGCTCGGTTCCGTCGAAACCGCAACGGCGGTCGTCGATCCCGCGCGGTTGCGGAGCGTCGCATCATCATTCGCTGCCGCCGGTGTGCTGCTCGATTACCGCGAGCCGGCGGGGGTCTGAGTCATGACGACAACAGTGAGCGCTTCACCGGTGGCAGCGCCGGCCCCCTCGGTCGCCGCAACCGACCTCGTCAAAGGACACCTCGCCGAGATCGTCGGCGAGTTGGGTGCCGGGGTGACCGTGCACGACATGTACGACCCGGTCGGATCGGCCTTCTATGACGACATCTCCCGGCACGATCACCACGAGGTCCGGGAAATCCTTGCCGCCATCCGCGGTGTGCCGGGTGAGGTGCTCGACCTCGCCGCCGGGTCCGGCCGACTCACCGTTCCGATGCTGGCGTCGGGCCGCACCGTCACTGCGCTCGAGCTCTCCCACACCATGCTGGACCTGCTGCGCCGCAGGCTCTCGGAGCTACCTGCGGAACTGCGCGGCCGCGCCGCCGTGGTCGCCGGCGACATGCGCACCTTCCGGCTGCCGACCGTGTTCGGCGCGATCGTCCTCGGCACGACGTCGATCTCGCTGCTGGACGAGGCGGGCCGGGCGGCGTTGTTCGAGCGGGTACGGGAGCAGCTGGCACCGGGCGGGCGATTCCTGATCAGCACCCTGCAGATCGCCGCCGGCGCAGCGACCGACGCCCGCTCGGAGGTGACCGGCGCCAGCGGCCGGACGTACCGGTTGCACGAGCGGTTCGACCCGGCTGCCGGGATTCGCTCCGTAGTGATCCACCCGACCACAGTCGATGGCGACCAACACGTGTGCACGAGCGCAGTGCGGATCATCCGGCCGGATTTACTGGCCGCCGAGTTGCACCGGCAGGGGCTCCGGATCGAACAGTCGCGAGCCCTGCCGACCGGGTCGGACCGCTACCGCGACGCGCTGCTCACCGTCGGCCACATCGACCAGGGAGGTCGGCGATGACCGCCCGGGTCCCGGGTGCGCTGTGGCCGTCCCTGCTCCCGGTGGCGCAGCAGGGCACCGACGAGTTGTGCGCGGTGTCCGCGGACGGCGTGCGGGTCCGGTTCGCCGATAGCCGCGAATTGCTGTGCGGCACCAGTGGTCTGTGGAACACCAACCTGGGATACGGCAATCCGGTGGTGGCCGACGCGATCGGCGCCGCCGCCCGGGATGCGTCCTACCTCAGCGTCTTTCGCTACGAGAACCGGTACGCCCGACAGGCGGCGGAAGCACTCGCGGATCGCTGGCAGGGGTCGGACGCTCGGGTGCTGTTCGCCACGTCCGGCGGCTCGGCGAACGACCTGGTGATGAAGCTGGCCAGGCATACCCAGGCGCTACGCGGCTTCGACCGGCGGAAGATCGTGGTCGGCCTGCGCGGGAGCTACCACGGATTGACCTTCGGCGGCTTTGCGCTGACCGGGGAAGACCTCGGCCAAGGTGTGTACGGCGTCGACCAGCGCCTTGTCCGGCACGTGGCGGCCAACGACACCACCGAACTGACAACGGCTTTCGATCGTTTCGGAGCACAGGTGGCGGCGGTCGTCGTCGAGCCTGTGCTGGGTAGCGGCACCGTCCCGCTCGCCGCCGAGTTCGTCGCGGAGCTGATCCGGCTGCGGCAGCTGCACGGCTTCCTGCTGGTTGCCGACGAGGTGGCCACCGGGTTCGGTCGCACCGGAACCTTTCTGGCATCCCAACTCTGGCCGGAGCCGGCCGACCTGGTGATCGTGTCGAAGGGACTGACCAACGGCACCAACGCCGCGGCCGCAGTGCTCGTGTCGGCGGAGGTGGCCCGCACCTTCGACCGCGCGGATGCCGTGCTGACCCACGCCGAAACCCAGGCGGGCACACCGATCGCCTGCGCGGCGATGCTGGCCACGTTGTCCGAGTTCGACCGGCTGCAGGCTGTTGCCCGTGGAACTGCGGTGGCACAGCGGTTGGCGACCGAGTTGCAGCGGTGGGCCGCGCGGTCGCCGCGGATCAGCGCGGTCACCGGTCGGGGGTGCTTCCGCTCGCTGCGGCTGGCCACCGCGGCCGGACTGCCGCTGCCATCGTCCGAGGTTCCGATCGTGGTGCGGGAGATTCGCCGCGCGGGTGCGATCGTCCATCCCGGCCCGCACGGAATCCAGCTCGTCCCAGCGCTCACCTACAGCGTCGACGACCTGCAGTTGCTGCTCGACGCGACCCGCACCGGTCTGCACAGCTATTTTGCCGCGACCGACGACGACGCTGCCGACGGGCAACGCCCGGTGGGGGTGATGGTCGGATGAACCTGTCGTGGTCGTGTCCCGCCCGAACCATCCTCGGGCTCGGTGGCCTGGAACCGTGGCTGCGTGCCGGGAGCCCGCAGTCCGTTCCGGTCACCTCGGCCACCGTGCTGGCCGATCCGGCGGTGGTCGGCCTACCGATCCTGCGCCGGCTGCGAGAAGTTTTGCAGCGCAGCGGAGTCCGGCACGAGATGCTGACAGTCGACGGGCCGGGTGACCTCGAAGCTGCGACCCTGCTTGCCGATCGGCTGGCTCCGGTCTATCTGCCGGGGATCGACAGCGGGCATGCAGTGATCGGAGTCGGCGGCGGTTCGCTGCTCGATCAGCTGAAGATCGCCGCGGTGCTGCAGGCCAACCCCGGGGCAGCGGCCAGGCTCGAATTGCCTCAGCGGAGTGGACTGATCCTGCTGGAGGACCTCGAACATCGGCTGCCGCTGGTGGCGATCCCGTCGACGCTGGGCACCGGTGCCGAGGCGAGCAGTTCGGCCTGCCTGTCGCACGGTGACGGGAAACGGCTGTTGATCGGTGACATCCTGCGGCCCGACGCCGCCGTCCTCGACCCGATGGCCACCCGCTCGCTCCCGCACCACCTGGTGGCAGAAGGCGTGCTGGAGCCGCTGTTCCGATTGACCAGCCTGTACATCGCCGATCACCGGGGGCTGCCCACCGAGGACGCGCTGACCGTGGCACTCGCCGAACGCCTCATCCGGCTCGGCGACGAGCTCACCGGCGCACGGGCAATCGAGAATGAGGCGGAGAGCGACGACCTGCGACTCGAACTGGCCAAGATCAGTGCGCTCAGCCACGCCGCCTGGTTGAGCCTCGGGCGCAACCGGTACTCGGCACGCGGCTGGTACATCGCGAACGAATTGTCCACGGCGCTCGGCGTCCGCAAGATGACCGCGGTGGCCGTGCTACTGCCCAGTCTGTGGTCCGAGATCGCAGCTGGGCAGGACATTCTCGGTTCGGCGGACCGGCTGTCGGCGATGTGGCCCATGCTGCGTGCGGCATCGTCGCGGGACCTTCCTGCCGATCCGATCGCCGGGATCGCCGCCCTGCTGGATGCCTGGAGCATCGGACGGCACGTCAGCCCCACCCGGGAACAGGTGGAGCGAACCGCGCGTCGCAGCATCGCCGCCTGGGGCGCCGGCCTGCCGATGCTGGGCCGACTGCGCAGCAGGGATGTCCGACGCATCCTGGACCGCGCGGTCCGGCCGGTCGATCGTCCGACAGCCGACCCCTTCCCCCAGACCCCTCGATGGACGTGGGCGCCCGCCGACACCGAGGTCTCGAGAACAACGACTACTTGGTGAGGAGGTGAATGTGAAGATGATCGACCTTTCGACGAACCCGCCGATCGACACCGAACTGCCCGCTCTCGAGCTGGGCATGCAGGAGCTCGAGGCCATGGAGGCGCCGGGGTGGTGGACGGGCATCGGCGCTGCGGTCAGCGCCGGCGTCTCGTACGCCACGGTCTACGCCGCGGTGAGCGGTGCGGCCCTCACCTGATCCCGATCGGGTGCCGAGATCACCACTGCTGAACTGGGGAGGAGGTATTCGATGAACAGAGAACTGACCCTGGAACCACTGCGGACCGAAGACGGACCGATCGGTGGCCTGGAGCTGGGCATGCAGGAGTTGGAGGCGCTGGACGCCCCCGGATTCTGGACCGGCGCGTTCAACAGCGCCCTGATTGTCACCGCGATCACCGCGGTGGGGGTCGCTGCGACCTGATCGACCACATCCGGATGCCCCGAAGGGCGCCGAGCGCCTTTCGGGGCAGTCCGGGTGATCACCATTTTCCCCTGAGGAGGGACTCTCATGAACACACAGCAGTCCACCGGGGCATCGACCCCCGTTGTCCTTGCCTTCGTCGTCGTCCTGCTGGCGGCCGTGGTCATCTCCGTGACCGCACTGGACGGTGCGGCGAGATACGCGCTGCTCGCTGCCGGGGTGGTCGGCCTCCTCGGATGTGTCTGGCAGCTGAACCGGAATCGCCGGCCGAACGGATCGTCGTCCGACGGTGTTCGACCATGAGTGGTTCACCCGTCATCGAGTTCGATTCCGTCAGCAAACATTTCGGTGACACCATTGCGGTGCAGGATGTCTCGTTCACGGTCCAGCCCGGAAGGGTGGTCGGTCTGTTGGGCCGCAACGGCGCCGGCAAGACCACCAGCCTGCGGATGCTGCTCGGGTTGGCCCGACCGACGGCCGGAGCGGCCACCTTCTTCGGTCAGACCTACGACCAGCTCCCACACGCCGCCAGGCGGATCGGGGTCAGCATGGAGGGCATCGGCCCGGTCACCGGGGTGAGTGCCCGCCGCGATCTGCTGATCTGGGCGACGGCCCTCGGCCTCGGCCGCGGCCGGGTCGACACCGTGTTGGATCAGGTTGGTCTGGCCGACGCAGCGGGTCGCAAGATCAAGGATTTCTCGACCGGCATGAAGCAACGGCATGCCCTTGCCGTTGCCCTGCTGGCCGATCCCGAGGTGCTGATCCTGGACGAGCCGGCCAACGGTCTCGACCCGGACGGCATCCGCTGGTTGCGGGACATCCTGCGCTCGTTGGCGACCGAGGGTCGCACGGTGCTGATGTCCTCGCACCTGCTCTCGGAGATCGAACAGACCGTCGACGATGTGGTCGTCATCCAGGAAACCCTGCGCTACGCAGGCACTCTCGATGACCTCACCGGCGGAGGACGGGACCGACTGGAGGACAAGTTCTTCGAGTTGGTCGGTCCACGGACGCCGGCCGCGTCGCTGACCGGGGGTGGGCACGATGAGTGACCTGCTCAAAGCCGAGGCGTTGAAGGCGATCAGCGGTCGCACCTGGTTGTTCGTCGGCGCCGTGGGCGTCCTGCTCGGCTTCATGACCACCGCCGGGTACACCACCACCATCGAGCAGGAAATCGCCGCCGGGCTGGATCCGGCGGCCGCGACGGCCTCGATGGTGCGCTTCTGGTTCGGCATGATGCTGGCATCGATGTTGTTCGGCGCGATCTTCGTGACCAGGGAATACGGGGACGGAGCGATCGCCAGGTCCGTGCTGGTCAGCGGCGGCCGAGGTCGGCTGTTCGCGGCCAAACTGGCAGTGGCCACCGGAGTCGGGGCGATCTTCGCCCTGCTCGCGGGCGGTCTGGCCGTCGGATCGGCCTGGCTGTTCCTGCCGCTGGCCGGTCAACAACTGGTGTGGTCGTCCGAGGCCACCCTCACCCTGCTCGGCGTGGTCGCGGTGGTGCTGCTGGCCGCCCCCTGGGGCGTCATGTTCGGCTGGCTGATCCGCAATCAGGTGGTCACGGTCGTCACCCTGCTGGTGCTGACCCTGCTGGTCGACGAGGCGCTGCTGCGGCTGGTTCCCGCCGTCGGGCGGTTCACCATGCAGATCGCCATGGGCGCCGTCTACCGCGATGCCAAACCCGAGATGCTCAGCCCCGCCACGGCTCTGCTGGTCATCCTGGGGTGGATCGCGATCGTCGGGTTCTTCGCCCAGCGTCGGCTCCGACGGGCAGACGTGTTGTCATGACCATCCATCGATCACCGGCACCGGTCGACACGCCCGGGGCGCCCGGACTGGCGCCGGGGGTCGAGGTGCACGAGCCGATGGCGGATGGGGCCCCCTGGATCGTGCGCCGGGTGGACGGGCAGTACGTCCGGATCGGGGCGGACATCGCCAAGCTGCTCAAGGCGCTGGACGGTGAACGCGACGCCGGGCAACTGACCGCGGCGCTGGGTCCGCCGTGGACAGAGCGTGATGTGGACGGGGTGCTGACCCGGCTCCGGCCGATGGCGGTGCTCGCCGAACCGGAAACCCCTGGGAAGGACGGCAGGGCGCGCAAGCAGCGATCTCTGCGACGCTGGATCAGGTTCGTGCCACCGCTGACCGTGCAGCTGACCCTGCTTCGTCCCGACCGGTTGATGCGGTGGCTGCGGCCGCTGATCACGATGCTCGCCCACCGGGCCAGCCTGATCCTGGCCACCGCCGCGGTGATCGGCGGGATGATCGCCCTGGCCCTGCAGGCGCCCGCACTGGGCGACGCGATCGGCCGGCCGCAGTCCATGCTGGTGCTGGTCGCGGTGGTGCTCGGCTCGCTGCTGACCACCGGCCTGCACGAGTTCGGCCACGGGATGGCGCTCTCGCACTACGGGTGCACGCCGACCCGAATGGGGATGATGCTCTTCTACCTGACGCCCGCCTTCTTCTGCGACGTCTCCGACGGCTGGCGGCTGCCCCGCAACGAGCAGCGGACCCGGGTGGCGCTGGCGGGCATCGCAACGCAGCTGATCGTGGCCGGCGTCGCCGGACTCGCGTCCGGTGTGGCCGCACTCGTCGGTGCGCCGACCTGGCAGACCGGTCTGCTGCTGTTCTCGGTCGCCACCTTCGTCGCCGCGATCGTCAACGTCGTGCCGTTCGTGAAGTTCGATGGCTACATCGCGCTGATGTGCCACCTGGATGTCCCGCATCTCCGGGACCGCAGCATGCAGGATGCCAGGGCCTTCGTCGCCCGGGTGCTGTTCGGCGGCCGTTACCAGCGCTCGCTACCCGACCTGGCCTGGGCCGTTCCGTTCGGGCTGGTCAGCATCGTCTTCCCGGTGTACCTGGTGTCGGTCGCTCTCGTCCTCTGGCTGGATTTCCTGCAGCTCGCGGGCTGGGTCGGGATCGCCGCGGTGGCAGGGATTCTCGGCTACCTGGCGTACCGGGCCGGTGCCGGGTTCGTCAGCCTGCTGCGGCAGGCGAAGGCAGCCGGCGCCCGCCCGTGGCGGATGACTCTGGTGGTCACCGCGCTGACCGGAGCGGTGATCGGCGCACTGGCCCTGGTGCAGGTGCCCGGTTCGGTCACCGGCGGCTACGTGCAGGACGGCGCCGCCCTGCGACTCGTCCTGCCGGACACCGCCGACCAGGACGAGATCGCCCCCGGCGACGAGGTGACGCTGATCGAACGCGGCGTGCTCACCCGGCGCACCGTGGGCACGGCGGTCGTCGCCCCGGGGGAGTACGAGTCGATGGATGTCCCGTTGCTCGCCTTCTTCCCCATCTCCGACATGGCCGACCTGATGGTGGACGCGACCGGCCGCGACCTGCAGGTCACCGACCCGCCGACCACCCCGATCGGCATGGCGGTCGTCGCCACCGGCGACCAACCACTCGGCCGATGGCTGTGGAACGAGTACCTGGCCCCGGTGCTGCGCTGAATCCGGTGCTGCCGAACGGTTGCCCACCAAAGTGTTTCGTCTACCGAAGGAGGATGAGATGGACAGCCTCGCCCGCTTGCTGTTCTGCCCGCCCGGGCACGTCCATTTCGACCGGCCGGAGGCCGGCGACGATGCGACCGCTGATTTCTCCGGCGGCATCACGGTGCCGCCGACCTGGCGCACGACCGCGAACGACGAGTGGATCAACCTCGCCCCGCTCGGCGCGGAACTGCCGACGCAGGGCTGGAAGATCCACGCATCGGCAACGGCGGCCAACGCCGGGAACGTGCTGGAGATCGTGGCGAAGTATTGCTTCGCCCAGGACGTCGTGTTCAAGTTCCTGCGCAGCGCGGCGATCCTGCAGCGGCGGAACAGCAAGTACGCCGACCGCGGCAGCAGCGGCAAGTTCGCCACCATCTACCCGACCTCCGAGGAGCAGCTCGAACAGATCCTGATCGAGCTCGGTGGCCTGCTGGACGGTGAGCAGGGTCCGTACATTCTCAGCGATCTGCGTTGGCGGTCCGGTCCGCTGTACGTGCGCTACGGCGGCATCCTGCCGGTCGTGGTGCGCGGGCCGCACGGTCGCCCGATGTACTGCATTCAGGATCCGCAGGGCAACCTGGTGGAGGACAGGCGCGGGCCCGGATTCCGCCCGCCCGAATGGATTTCACTGCCGAAGGTGCTGGACGAGGCGCTCGCGGCACGCAATGCGGGGACGTTGCGGGACTTTCCGTACCGGGTGACCCGCGCGCTGCACTTCTCCAACGGCGGCGGTGTGTACCGGGCGACCACGGTGCCCGATGGGGTCGAGGTGCTGGTCCGCGAGGCCCGTCCGTTGGCCGGTCTGGACGCTTCCGGTCAGGATGCGGTCGCCCGGTTGCATGCCGAACACTCTGCCATGCAACGGCTCTCCGGCGTTCCGGGAATCCCGGAACTGATCGACTTCCGGGTCGGGCACGAACACCGTTACCTGATCCGCGAATTCGTCGAGGGTCAGTCGCTGGCCAAGGAGATGATCCGGCGCAATCCGCTGTTCGCCGCGCAGGAGCCGGTTGCGGGTGCCGACGCCTTTGCCGACTACGCGCAGTGGGCGCTGGGCACCCTGGACCAGATCGAGAACACGGTGCGGGCCATGCATTCGCGGGGCGTGGTCTTCAACGACCTGCATCCGGCGAACGTGCTGATCCGCTCGGACGGCGGGGTGGCGTTCATCGACTTCGAGACCGCGAACGCGGTCGACGACGCAGAGCCGCAGGTGATCGGCGCCCCGGGATTCGTCGCGCCGGCCGGCTACACCGGACCTGCCATCGACCGGTACGCGCTGGGGTGCCTGCGGTTGGTGGTCTTCGCGCCACTGGCGGCCGCGGTGCCGTGGGGCCGGTTCAAGGTCGATCAGCTGCTCGACTTCGCCACCGAGACATTCGGACTGCCAGACGATTTCGCCTCTATGGTGCTCGCTGATCTCGGGCCGGGCTTCGCCGAGGAGCGCACACCCGCCATCGCCGGAGCCGACCCCACCACCGACACCGGGCCTGTTGACTGGCCGACGAGGTGGCCGAGCGGAACCGGCCTGGTCGAGCGGATCTCCGCGGGGATCGCGGCGGGCGCCACTCCGGAACGGTCCGACCGGTTGTATCCGGGGGACGCCCGGCAGTTCGCCGCACCGGAGGGTGGACTCGACCTGGCCACCGGCGCGGCCGGCGTGTTGTGGGCACTGGATGCGGTCGGCGCCTTCGTCCCACAGGAGCACGTCGATTGGCTGGTGGCCGCGACCAAGGCTCTGCGCGATCCACGACCGGGTCTGTGCGACGGGATCGCCGGGATCGCCCTGGTTCTCGACCGGCTCGGCCGGGCCGACGTTGCGGCTGAACTGGTCGGGACGCTGATCGCCGACACCGGCACCGATCCCGGTCTCACCTCCGGTAGGTCCGGGATCGGACTGGCGTTGGCCGGTCTGGCTGTGCGGCACGGCAACCGGACCGCGCTGACCAGGGCCCGGCAACTCGCCGACCAGCTCTGTGCTGAACCGTTCGAGGGACCGGCGACCGGCCTGCTGAACGGCGCGTCCGGCCGGGCACTGTTCCTGCTGCGGATGCATCAGGTCGACGGCGACCCCGCCCTGCTGGACGGCGCAGTGCGGGCGCTGCTGGCCGACGCCGAGTTGCTGGAGACCGCGCACCGCCGGGCGGTCGCCGCCGGCGAGCCGGGTCCCTCGGTCTCGTTGGGTTCCGGCTCGGCAGGTCTTGCCCTGGTGGCCGACGAGTTGGCCGGACGCCTTCCGGCGGGCGCCGACCGCGCGGCGGTGCGGGCGGTGGCGCAACGCGCCGAGGCTCTCACCCGCCGGTCCTTCCTGCCGCAGGCCGGGCTTTTCGAGGGATGCGCCGGTACCGCCGTGACCCTGTCGCGGCTGTCCGGCGATGAAGGTGGAGCCGCCACCGCGCTGCGCAATGTCGGTCTGTTCTCCGTCGAGCATGGCGGCCGGCCGGCGGTCCTCGGCGCCGAGTGTCTGCGGCTCTCGGCGGACCTGTCCACCGGCGCGGCGGGGGTCCTGCTCGCCGTGCACGCCGCAGAGGCCGGTGGCGTCGTGCCCCTGCCGTTCTTCGACCTGCCCTTCTTCGATGTCTCCGTCCAACCTCCGGGAGGAATCCGATGAGTTCGATCAGTCAGTGCCGCGTGTGCAAAAGCAGGGTGGATCAGTTCCTCGATCTGGGTCGGCAGCCACTGTCCGACGCCTTCCGGCTGCCCGACGCGTCGGGCGACGAGTTCTTCTACGCCCTCGAAGTCGGATTGTGCGACGGCTGCGGAATGGTGCAGCTGATGCGGGAAGTGCCGCGGGAGAAGATGTTCCACCGGGACTATCCGTACTTCTCTTCCGGCTCCTCGGTGATGCGAGCCCATTTCGAGCACACCGCGCGGACGCTGCTGGACACCGAATTGACCGGGCCGGATCCGTTCATCGTCGAGATCGGCTGCAACGACGGGGTCATGCTGTCAACCATTGCTGCGCAGGGAGTCCGGCACCTCGGTGTCGAGCCGTCCAGCGGGGTCGCCGAGGTCGCCGCCACGAAGGGGGTTCGGATCAGGACCGACTTCTTCGAACACTCCACCGCTGTCGACATCGCAGCCGCCGACGGCCCGGCCGACGTGGTCTACTCGGCCAACACGATCTGCCACATCCCGTATCTGGACTCGGTGTTCCGTGGTCTGGATGCCCTGCTGCGGGAGGGCGGGATCTTCGTCTTCGAGGACCCGTACTGGGGCGCGATCGTGGAGCAGCGTTCGTTCGACCAGATCTATGACGAGCACTTCTATTTCTTCACCGCACAGTCGGTGCGGGCGATGGCCAGGCAGTTCGGCTTCGATCTGGTCGACGTTCAGCGATTGGGCGTGCACGGCGGCGAGATCCGTTACACCGTAGCCCGATTCGGCGAACGTGCGGTATCGCCGTCGGTCGACGAGCTGATTGCCGACGAGCAGCGACGGGAACTGGATTCCCTGCCGACCGCCCGACGGTTCGCTGCCGAGGTCAGAGGGATCCGTGACGACCTGGTGGAGTTGCTGCGCGGGTTGACCGCACAGGGGCACCGGGTGGTCGGCTACGGCGCGACCGCGAAGAGCGCCACCGTCGCCAACTACTGCGGCCTCGGACCCGAGCTGATCTCGTTCGTCTCCGACACCACCGCGGCCAAACAGGGCCGGCTGACCCCGGGTTCGCACATCCCGGTCGTCGGTCCGGAGGCCTTCCGGGACACCCGGCCGGAGTACGCACTGCTGTTCGCCTGGAATCACGCCGACGAGATCATGGCCAAGGAGAAGGAGTTCCGGGCGGGCGGCGGCCGCTGGATCCAGTACGTCCCGGCCGTCCACACGTCGTGAGCACCAAGCCGGTCGGCCGATGATCGACATGCTGGGCACCCTGGAGCCGGGTCACGGGGTGGCCAGCTGTTACCAGATCGTCCCGCCCCGGCCGCCGGTCGATCCGCTGTGGCGGACCCTCGTGGTGCTCGCCGACACCGACACCGTGGCGGGGGAGGGCGGGGATGGCCCGAATGACGCCCCGTTGCTGTCCCGGCGAGTGGTCGGTGCTTACGGCGCCACCCGCGCCGACTCCGTGCCGAGGGGCGTGGGGGAGGCCGTCGAACGGTTCGCACTGCTGCCGCCATCGAGCGGCGCGCCGGATGGCGCCCGCGCGACGCCCGATGTGTTGGCCGGCAGCGGTGTGCTGCTCGACTTCGGTGCGCCCGGCATCGCGCTCGGGTCGCCCGCGGCGTCGATCGAGGAGCTGCGCTGGTACCCGGGCCGACGGCTGTCATCCGGCGAGCAGGTGTGGGTGCCGGCCGCCCTGGTCGACGATCCGGTTGATCCCGCCGACAACCCCGGCTGGTTCGACTCCGGCCCGTCCGGCGCCGCGGCCGGTCCGGACCTGGAGCGGGCCACTGCTCGGGCGTTGCTGGAAATCATCGAGCGGGACGCCTTCATGGTGGCCTGGGAGCGCGAGCTGCGGTTGCCGCTGCTCGACCCGGATCGGTTGCTGCGCAACAGTTCGATGGACACCAGCGGGCTGGACGCCCGGCGCCGGTTGGCCGTGCTCCGCGACCGGCTCTCGGCGGCCGGTCTGCAGGTGGTGATCGCATCACTGCCGTGCGGGGTGCCGCAGGTACGGGGTGTGGTGGCCGTCGTCATCGACCGGACCTCGGAGTCACCGATCGCTGCCGTCGGGTGCAAGGCAGCGTTCGATCAGGTGGACAGCGCCGCAGGCGCGATCCAGGAGGCGTTGCAGATCCGTTCGACGATGATCAACGGCCGGCTGCGCCTGCGTAGCTGCCCGCCGCCCGGTCAGGTCGTCACGGACGAGGACCGGCTGCGGTGGTTGGCGAGTCGGCATGGGTTCGAGGCAGTTTCCGAGTGGGTGGCCGGCTTTCGGGCCGCGACCGATCCGGCGCCGACCGAATCCGCGGCCGGGCCATCGTCAGGTTCGGGTCAGCCGGTCGACGCGATCGTCGCCGACGGCGGCGATCCGATCGTGGTGGACCTGACAGCGCGGTTGCCGGAACCGCTGCGGGTGATGGGGTGGGCCGCGGTGAAGGTGATCCCGGTCGGATACCAACACCTGCGAATCGACGAGCGGATGCCACACAGCTGGAACGTGCCGCGGCTGGCATCGGCGACGGATCGCACCGGGGTACCGGCCCGGGCGCCCTGGCCGCGAGCCACCGACGAACCCCACCGGCCGCATCCCCTGCCCTGAGACCAAACTGCCCAGCAGACGGCCGAGCGTGATCAACTGTCCCGGTGGATGCGGCGCCGATCGAGAACGTCCTCCGGCTCCGGCTGGAGATCTCGTACGACGGCACCGATTTCTCCGGCTGGGCGATCCAGCCCCGGCTGCGGACCGTGGCAGGCGAGCTGACCGACGCGCTGCAGATGGTGCTCCGACACCCGGTGCGGCTGGTGGTGGCCGGGCGGACCGACGCCGGCGTGCATGCCTCCGGGCAGGTCGCGCACGTGGACGTGGACTCCGACGCGCTGCTCGCGTTGACCCCGCGCCGCCGACCGGGCGCCCCCGATGACGTCGTCAATCTCCAGGCTGATCTCCCGGCCGATCTCGCAAGCGGTCTCCCGGCCGATCTCCCGGCCGCGTCCAACGGTCTGCTGCGCCGCTTGGCCGGCGTCCTACCACCCGACGTCCGGGTGCGCGCCGTCGCACCGGCGGCACCGGGTTTCGATGCCAGGTTCTCGGCGCTGCGCCGGCATTACCGCTACCGGATCGGCACCGCCGAGTGGGGCGTCGAGCCGGCCGACCGTGCCTTCGTGCTCGCCCGGCGGCGGCCGTTGGACGCCGAGGCGATGGCCCTGGCGGCGTCCGCCTTGATCGGGCTGCGCGATTTCGCCGCCTTCTGCCGGCCCCGGGAGGGTGCCAGCACCGTGCGCGACCTGCAGGAGCTGAGCGTCCGGCGATTCGGCGATGAGGTGCAGATCGACGTCACCGCAGACGCTTTCTGCCACTCCATGGTGCGAGCCCTCGTCGGGTCGTTGATCAGCGTCGGCGAGCTGCGGGTCCCGGTCGGCCGCCCGGCGGCACTGCAGGCGGCCGGCGAGCGCAGCGCGGAGATCCACGTCGCGGCCGCGCACGGGTTGACGCTGCTCGCGGTCGACTACCCGCCGGTGGCCGAGTTGGCCGCCCGGGCGAAGATCACCAGGGCGCATCGCGGTGTGGGTGATTCGCCCGGATCGCCCGACGATCTACGGTAGGACATCGCGGGGTCGAACAGAGCGGAGCGCCGGTGGTCGAGAACGGCGACGGAGCGGACGTCGCGGGCAAGCCGGAACCGGCACCGGAACCGGCGCAGTCACCCGGAGCAGCTCGCCGCCCGTTGCTCGCCGTGAAGGCCTGGCTTTCCGACATCCGGCCCCACAAGAAGGATCTCAAGTCCGATGTGCTGGCCGGCCTGCCGGGCGCGATCAGTTCGGTGCCGGACGGCATGGCGACCGCCCTGCTCGCCGGCGTCAACCCCGCCTACGGCCTCTTCGCCTCGTTCTCCGGGAAGATCGGCGGTGGCCTGTCGACCAGCACCAAGCTGATGGTCGTCACCACCACCACCGCCGCGTCGTTGGCCGCCGGGTCGGCCCTGAGCGAGATCCCGGCGGAGAACCGGGACAGCGCGCTGATCACGCTGACCATCCTGACCGGTGCGGTGATGATCGCCGCGGGGCTGCTGCACCTGGGCCGCTACATCCGGTTCGTCTCCCGCTCGGTGATGCTCGGGTTTCTCACCGGGGTCGCGGTGAACATCATCCTCGGCCAGTTGGCCGGGCTGGTCGGGTCGCCCACCGAGGGCGGCGTCGCCGTCGAGAAGGCCGTGTACGTCGTCACCCACCCGACCGGCTTCATCGCCGCGTCATCCATCGTCGGGGTGTCGGCTCTGGCGGTGATGTTCCTGCTGAGCCGGACCAGGCTGGCCCTGTTCGCCGCGCTCATCGCCGTCGTGGTGCCGACCGTGGTGGTCGCGGTGATGGGGCTGGACGTGGTGGAGACGGTGGCCGACGTCGGGGTGATCCCCAGCGGTCTGCCGCCGCTGGTGCTGCCGCACCTGTCCGATCTCACCGTGGGGGTGGTCAGCGGCGCCTTCGCCATCGCGGCGATTGCGCTGATCCAGGGTGCGGGGGTGGCGGAGGCTGCACCGAACCCGGACGGCACCACGTCCAACACGAACCGTGATTTCATCGGCCAGGGCGTGGCCAATCTGACGTCCGGCTTCTTCCACGGCACTCCGGTCGGCGGGTCGGTCAGCACCACGGCGTTGAACATCGCCGCCGGGGCACGCAGCCGGTGGGCATCGATCTTCGCCGGGTTGTGGATGTTGCTGATCCTGCTGGTGTTGTCGCAGGCGGTCGGGATGGTGCCGATGCCGACCCTGTCCGCCGTGCTGATCTTCGCGGCCGTGATGTCGCTGCGGTTCGGCGACATCGGGATCGTCTGGAAGACCAGCTACACCGGCAAGATCGGGATGATTGCAACCTTCGTCTCGACCCTGCTGCTGCCGGTCGCGGCAGCGGTCGGGGTCGGGCTGATCTGCTCCCTGGTGCTGCAGTTGAACAAGGAGCAGATGGACCTGCGGGTGGTGCGGTTGATCCGCAACCCGAACGGCGACGTCATCGAACAGCCGGTTCCGTCGACCCTGCCCGACGCCGAACCCGTCGTGCTGGACGTCTACGGCAGCCTGCTCTACGCCGGCGCCAGGACGCTGGGTGCCAAACTGCCCGATCCACACACGGCGACCCGTCCGGTGGTGATCCTGCGGCTGCGCGGCCGGACGTCGCTGGGCTCGACCTTCTTCGGGGTGATCGCCGGGTATGCCGACGCACTCGAGGCCGCCGGCGGACGGCTGTACCTGTCAGGGGTGCAGCAGGACATGGTCGACCGGTTCCACCGCAGCCAGGTACAGGACGTCCAGGGCAAGATCAAGATCTTCAACGCCACCGAGGTCCTGGGCGCATCGACCGCCGCGGCGGTGCAGGACGCACAGACCTGGCTGATCGGTACGGCGCAGGACGATGCGGCCGACGACCCGCCCGAGGACGGCGCACCCGGCACGGATGCGGCACCATCGGCGTCGTGAGGGCAGGCTCACCGGGTGATCCGGCGTCGGTCGACGTGTGGTTTTGACCTTGCCGTCGCAGGGACGGTAGTCTGGCTAGTCGGTGTGCCGCGTGGCAACGCGCGGCGGTTCTTTTGCGTGTGCTTGTCGGGCGTGCAGAGCCGCATGGTGCAGTGGGGTCTGGGCTCGTTCGAGAGCATTGGATCACGCAGTGCCGCGCACCACGTGGGGGCACCCGCCCCGGCAGGACCACATGGACGACACCCGATAACGAACGAAGAGGCATATTCGTGCGCACGTACAGCCCCAAGCCCGGCGATGTCACCCACGCCTGGCACGTGATCGACGCGACCGACGTCGTGCTCGGCCGGCTGGCCAGCCAGGCTGCGCAGCTGCTGCGTGGCAAGCACAAGGCGATCTACGCCCCGCATGTCGACACCGGCGACTTCGTCGTCATCATCAACGCCGGCAAGGTGGCCATCTCCGGTAACAAGCGGGACGGCAAGTTCCTCTACCGCCACTCCGGATACCCGGGCGGCCTGCGCAAGCAGACCGTCGGCGACCTGCTGGACACCAAGCCGGAGCGGCTCGTCGAGAAGGCCGTCATCGGGATGCTCCCGCACAACTCGCTGGGCCGGTCGATGGCCCGCAAGCTCAAGGTCTACGCAGGCCCCGAGCACCCGCACCTGGCTCAGCAGCCACAGCCGTTCGAGATCATCCAGGTCGCTCAGTGACGCTGGCTCCCAGCCGCGTCGCAGCCCCGTACACCACCGCACCCAGAACAGCGAGATGAGTCAGTCAGTGAGCCAGAACCCCGAAGCTGCCGTCGAGGAAGAACTCGAGTTGGCCGAAGACGTCGCCGAGGCCGTCGAGGTCCTCGACGAGGAAGCCGCGACCGACGAGGCGCCCGAGGTGGTCCCCGCCGTCGTGCTGCCGATCGCCGTCGACCGCCCGGTGCAGACCGTGGGCCGTCGTAAGGAAGCCGTCGTCCGGATCCGCCTCGTCCCGGGCAACGGCACGTTCACGCTGAACGGCCGCTCGCTGGACAACTACTTCCCGAACAAGGTGCACCAGCAGCTCATCAAGGAGCCGTTGGTCATCCTGGAGAAGGGCGAGATCTACGACGTCATCGCCCGGCTGCACGGCGGCGGCGTCACCGGCCAGGCGGGTGCGCTGCGTCTGGCCATCGCCCGTGCGCTGATCGAGTTGGACGAGACCGACCGTCCGCCGCTGAAGAAGGCCGGCTTCCTCACCCGGGACGCCCGCGCCACCGAGCGCAAGAAGTACGGCCTGAAGAAGGCCCGCAAGGCTCCCCAGTACTCGAAGCGCTGACGCCCTCGTGGGCCGTCTGTTCGGTACCGACGGTGTGCGAGGTCTGGCCAACGCCGACCTGACCCCGGAGCTCGCCCTGCGCCTGGCCACTGCGGCCGCGCAAGTGCTCGGCGAGCGCCGGGGTTTGGCGTCCCCGGCCCCGCTGCCGGAGCGCCGGTCGCGACCCGGTGGCCGCCGTCGCGGTGATGTCGCACGAGCCGTTGCCACCGCTGCCCGGCAGGCAAGCCCGAGTCGGCCGTTGGCCGTCCTCGGTCGCGATCCGCGGGCCAGCGGGGAAATGCTGGAAGCCGCCGTTGCGGCAGGTCTGGCCTCGGCCGGTGTCGACGTGGTGTTGCTCGGCGTCCTGCCGACGCCAGCGGTCGCGTTTCTCACCGCCGACATGGGCGCCGACCTCGGCGTGGTGATCTCGGCGTCGCACAACGCCATGCCGGACAACGGGATCAAGATCTTCGCGGCCGGCGGCCTGAAGCTGGATGACGCCGTCGAGGACGCGATCGAATCCCGGATGGACGCGCTGGGCCCACTGCCCACCGGCGACGGCGTCGGCCGGATTCGACGTGCCGTCGACGCCGACCGCCGCTACCTGGATCACCTGCTGATCGCCACCCCCAACCCGCTCGGCGGACTGCGGGTGGTCGTCGACTGCGCCCACGGTGCCGCGTCCGACCTCGCACCGGAGGTGTACCGCAGGGCCGGCGCCGAGGTGGTCGTCATCGGCGGCAGCCCGGACGGTCTGAACATCAACGCCGGCGTCGGATCGACCTACCTGTCGGGGCTCCGCGAAGCGGTGGTCGCTGAGCAAGCGGACCTCGGCATCGCCCACGACGGCGACGCCGACCGGTGTCTGGCGGTCGCCGCCGACGGCACCGATGTGGACGGCGACGTCATCCTGGCGCTGCTGGCGATATCGCTGCGCGATCGCGGCCATCTGGTGGACGACACCGTGGTGGCGACCGTGATGGCCAACATCGGCTTCCACCAGGCCATGGAAAAGGCCGGCATCACCGTGCGGACCACCGGTGTCGGTGACCGCTACGTGCTGGAAGAGATGCGGGCGGGCGGGTTTTCGCTCGGTGGCGAGCAGTCGGGACACCTGATCCTGGCCGACCACGCCACCACAGGTGACGGCCTGCTCTCCGCGTTGCACCTGATGGCGGCGGTCGCTGCTGCCGGACGTCCGCTGGCCGAGCTCGCCACCGTGGTCACCAAGTTCCCGCAGGTCTTGATCAACGTCAGGGTCAGCGACAAGGAAGCCGTCGCGTCCGCGCCGGGGGTGCTGGCAGCGGTGGCCAGGGCCGAATCGGAACTGTCCGGCTCCGGTCGAGTCCTGCTGCGCCCGTCGGGCACCGAGTCGTTGGTCCGGGTGATGGTCGAGGCCGGCACCGCCGAAGACGCGCAGCGGATCGCCGAACAGGTCGCCGAGGTCGTCGCCGGGGTCTGAGCTCCCTGTCGCGTGCGAGTTGGGCAGACTTATCGCGCGTTTTCGGGCCCGGAACGCTCGATTTCTCGCCTCAACTCAGCCCCCGACGGCGCCGCGGTGTCGGAGTTCGAACCCGATCTGCTGGACCAGCGCGTCCCGGCCGGACCAGAGCATGGGCGCCGTCACTGACAGCACGGTCCAACCCTGGGCCGCCAAGGCGTTGTGCCGGGCCCGGTCGTTGGTCAACGCGCGGCCGGTGTGGAACTCGACGCCGTCGTACTCCAGCGCCACCTTGATCCGGGGCCAGGCCAGATCCAGTCGGAACCACCGTTCGTTGGCGCACTGCACCCAGAATTGCGGTTCCGGCGGCGGAAAGCCGGCGTCGTGACAGACCCAACGCAGCCACGATTCCGGTGGCGATTCCGCTCGTGGGTCGGCGAGCGGGACCAGCGTGCGGACCAGCCCGATCCGCGTCAGATGCGACTCGTCCGCGACCGCGGCCAACAGTTCCCTGCTGCTGCTGGCGGATCGCAACGCCGCGTCCAACACCGCGAGCGCCCGTGGTGGGTTCGCTGCGGCGGCCGCCAACCGGACGGCGGTTTCGGCGGGATCGACAGCAGCGAATCGACGCTGTCGGAGCGGCCGGATCGGAGGCATGCGATGCACTTTCAGTGCGCCGAGGGTGGATCGGGCATCACCCAGGACGTGGGTGTCCGGATCGCGGTGCGTGCTGAAGCCGTGCAGCTCGGCAGCGGTGTCCAGGCAGGCCGTGACCGACCGTCCCAAGGTCAGTTCGGCGGCCGTCAATCGGGTGAGCACCGGGATCGGCTCGGCCACCGGTAGCAGCTGGGTTGCGCCCGGGCCCCGGGCGCCACGGCCAGGGGTCCGCGGAACAGCGTAGGCACCGTGCCACAGCTTCACGATTTCGCCATTGCGGATCGCCCTGCGCAACCAACGCTCACCCACGGCATCGCGGATCTGCTGTCCGGTGAGCGCCGAGTGTGGGGCCGCAGTGAGCTCGAGCAGTTCACCCGGTAGCGCGTTGCCGGCCGGGTGCTGGTCGAGGGAAGCCGCTCGGACGGGGGAGGCCACCGCAGCAGCCTGGCTCACCCCGGACGACGGTGACCACGCTGCGCCGAGATTGTGGATCGTTCTGCAGATCACCCGTAGTTGGGGGGACTTATCGAGCGCTTTTCGACCGTCAACGCTCGATTTCTCGCCCCAACTCCACCAGCCCGAACTCCACCAGCCCGAGCTCGGGCAGGACCTACAGTGCGGCAGCCGCGGCCAGGTCCCCGGCGGTGGGCAGGTGGTGCAGGTCCGGATCCTCGAGATCCTCGACGGTGGTCCCCTTGATCTTGTTCTCCAGCTCGTCCGCCAGCTGATCGGCATCGGTCAGGTACCGGATGAAGAAGGCCGAGGCCAGCATCCGAGTGACCTGCTGAACACGCTTGTCCGAGTCCGCGCCGATGATGTTGTTGACGAACGACTTGCCCTCGGACAGACCGAGATGCCCGCTGCCGTTCACCATCCGCAGCTGTGCCGGACCGGTGCAGGACTGGGCGATCCTCGCCCCGTCGGATTCGGCCATGTCGTCCTTCGAACCGATCAGGTGCAGGCTCGGCACCTCGACCCGGCCCGCAGCCTCGATCGCCGACGGGCGGGTCTCCGCGGCCGTCACCGTCACCACGGCCTTGATCTGGTCGTCCTTGGCCGCGGCCAGGATCGCCGCACCGCCGCCGGTCGAATGGCCGAGCACCCCGAGCCGTCGTAGATCCCCGCGGACCCGACCGGCGCCGAGGTCGGCGTAGGCGATGATGCGCATCGCGCGGGACATGTCCAACGCCAGCCCCTGGTGGGACGAGAAGAAGCTGCGGTGGGTGTTCGGCGCGACCACGATGATGCCCCAGGAGGCCAGGTACCTCATGGTGTCGGCGTACCGATCCGCGTTCTGCAACCAGCCGTGGCCGACCGCCACGATCGGGCACCGCCGGCCGGAGGTCGGGGTGAAGATCAGCCCGGGCATGCCGGCGGGGCCGAGGTCACCGATGGCCACCCGATTGGGGCCGCGGTAGGCGAAATACTCCAGCGTCGGTCGCTTGATGCTGGGCGGCGGGCGCTTGGCCATCTGCTCCTCCGGTTCGGTGCTGCGCGCACGGCAGAGAGCCGTCGCACGCGCTCTCGTACAGTAGCCCGTGGCCGGAAGACGCTCAGGCCGAGGATTGACCACCACCTGATCAAGGAGTGCCGGACGTGGCGGACGACTTCGCGACCACCCTGCGGCGGCTGATCCGCGCCAGGTTCCCCCTGCTGTCGATCCAGACGGCCGAAGAATCCAGGGCGTTGGCCGAGATCGCCGCGGTGGTCGGCAATCGCACCCAGGTGGCGCCTGCGCGACAGGTCTACACCTGGTCGACGGCCAACGGCTTCGCCGCGCTCGGACAACCGGGCAACGCCGAGACCCGCACCCCGCATGCCGCGTTGACCGCGGCCGCCGCCCTCACCATGCCGAGCGTGGTGGTGCTGCTCGATCTGCACCCGTGGATGGGGACGAACGCCTCGCCGCCGGACACTCAACTGGTGCGCGCGCTGAAGGACACGGTCCGCTACTACAAGGACGGGCCGGTGCCGCGGACGCTGGTGCTGATCTCGCCGACGCCGCACATCCCGGCCGACCTGGAATCGCTGGTGACGCTGGTCGACTTCCCATTGCCCACCGAGCAGCAGATCCGGGCGACCCTGGACGGGATGATCGCCCGCAACTCCTCGGCCGGCGCGTTGAAGGTCGAACTCGGGGCCGCCGGTGCGGAGCGGTTGGCGAAGGCCGCCTTGGGATTGACCGCATTCGAGGCGGAAAACGCCTTCGCGCGGTCGATGGTCGACGACGGCCGGCTCACCGACGACGACATCGCCCTTGTCCAGGAGGAGAAGCGGCAGATCGTCCAGAAGTCCGGGGTGCTGGAGGTCGTCAAGGCCAACGTCAGCCTGGACGACATCGGCGGCCTCGAGAACCTGAAGACCTGGCTGCGCAAGCGGAACGGGTCATGGTTGGACGAGGCCGCCGCCTACGGACTCCCCGCACCGAAGGGTGTGCTGGTCACCGGGGTCCCGGGCTGCGGCAAGTCGCTGACGGCCAAGGCGATGGCGTCGGCCTGGTCGTTGCCGCTGGTCCGGTTGGACATCGGCCGGGTGTTCGGCGGCCTGGTCGGGGCGTCCGAGCAGAACATGCGGACTGCACTGCGCACCGCCGAGGCCATCGCACCCTGCGTGATGTGGATCGACGAGATCGAGAAGGGCTTCGCCTCCGGGGCGTCCGGCGCGGGGGACAGCGGCACCTCGGCGCGGGTGTTCGGCACCTTCCTCAGCTGGATGCAGGAGAAGACCGCCGCGGTGTTCGTGATGGCCACCGCGAACCAGATCGCCCTGCTGCCACCGGAAATGATGCGTAAGGGGCGGTTCGACGAGATCTTCTTCATCGACCTGCCGACCGACGTGGAGCGGCGGGTGATCTTCTCCATCCACCTCAAGGCCAGGCTCAAGGCCGGCCCGGCGCTGGGCGCGCTGGTCGTGGACGACCCGCTGCTCGATCGACTGGTGCAGGCGACCGAAGGCTTCTCCGGCGCGGAGATCGAGCAGGTGGTGATCTCGGCCTGCTTCGACGCGTTCAACGAACGCCGTGAGCTGACCGTGCAGGACCTGCTGCACGGGATCAGCAA
>Ga0164307_10000236_pt1 | contig 25675 bp, 28 predicted proteins | sample Whisoiple_243_MG_FD_110214 | JGI IMG/M metagenome (GOLD analysis project Ga0164307, IMG submission 110214) | Soil microbial communities amended with fresh organic matter from upstate New York, USA - Whitman soil sample_243_MG | ecosystem: Environmental > Terrestrial > Soil > Unclassified >...
GCGGGTCGGAGGGCAACGCATGAGTGCTCCGCAAGCCGCGAACCGAGCCACCCAGCTCCGCCGAACAAGCCGCAAGGTTGACCGCGTCAACCGAGCCCTCGCCGCGATAGCAAACGGACAATCCCTTCGCTTGCAGCACCGCGGAGGCCGTCCGCTCTGGATCCTGAGCGAGGGTCGATCCGTGACCGCCGATGTGGCGGCCCTCGCCATCATTCACGCGCGCATCGTGCCGGCCGAACCCGCGCTGTTTTCCGATCTGCCGGGGCAATCAAGGGAGTATGCGAAATGACCGAGAAACCGAAATTGGAATTAGTCGACACTCCGACCGACAGCGTGTTCGACGATATCGAAGCCGTGCGGAAAACCGCGACGATCAAGGTTACGCGCCGTGTCGTGGCGGTCAACGTGGCGGTCGGAAAACCCAAGAACAACATCTTTTTCAGGTGCCACCCGGACCCGGCGATGTCGCTGGATGCGTCGGTGCTGGTGGGCCCTGAAGGATCAGACGATTTCTATTTCGTTGCGCCCGTCATGTTGAAGCATCACGCTGTTCTGCCTCGGTTGCGCAAAGTCACCATCGCGATCGTCTACAGCTGGCCAGGAGGTGCCATTTCGCTCTGGCCGGTCCCGTCAGATGAAGAACACCGTATCGCCTGCTGGAAGTCGGCACGCACGGCATTCGAGCGCTTCGACCAGAACGGCGACGGCCGCATCACGGCAGCCGAGTACAAGAGCGCCATGGCGCAGCTCGGTGACCCCTACGTCACCGAGACGGTCGCGCAGGCCGTGATCAACGCCCACGACGGCAACGGCGACGGCGAGCTCACGTTCGACGAGTTCTGGGCCTCGCAGAACAAGGCCTGAACCGCACCGGGCCGGCGGGTGCCGGCCCGGCGCGGCGGGCCGGCGGACCACGTGAGGCGGACCGGGCCGTCCGTGGTGCCGCGCCGGGTGCTCAGGACTCCGGGGCCGCGGGGTAGGCGGCCTCGAACGAGGCCCGGAAGAGGGCCTGTACGTCCTCGCGTCCCAGGCCCTCGTCGCGTGCCTGGTGCAGCCATTCGTTCAGCGCGGTACGCAGCGGCCAGTCGGGGCCGCCGGGCCCGGGCTCCGCGAGGGTACGGGTGATGAAGGTCCCCGCCCCCTGGCGCACCTCGGCGAGGCCCGCACGCTCCAGCTCCCGGTAGGCCTTGAGCGTCGTGTTCGGGTTGACCTTGGTGGCGGCGGCGACCTGCGCGGCCGTGGGCAGCTTGTCGCCCTCCTCCAGCGCGCCCATCCGCAGGGCCTGTTCGACCTGCCGGACAATCTGGAGATACGTGGCCACCCCACTGCGCCGGTCGATGCGGAACACGACCACGGACATCACCTTCCGCTCGATGACTGACATGGTACGTAGAGGACGGGGCCTGCCCTACAGGGGACGCCGGGACGTCCACCACAGGGCGAACGCGGTCAGTGCGGCGGTGCCGGCCAGCAGGATGCCCGCGCCGGTCCACTGCATGGCGGACATCTGGTCGTAGTCGAGGTACTGGAACACGTTGTCGACGATCCCCTTCTCCTCGATGCAGGCGTTCGTGGCCTTCTCCGTCGCCTCGGCGCAGGAGCCCCAGCCGTACAGCTGACCGTCGGCGCTGCCGACCCAGCGGTCCACCTCGTACGCGTCGTCGAGGCGCGCGGGCATGCTGCCGTCCAGCGGGTACCTGATCGTGCGCGGTGAGCCCAGGCGGTCCCGGAACATGTCCCAGGCGGTCTGGGCGACCACGGTGAAGCCGAGCGTGACGACCATGGAGGCGAGGACCCGGCGCACCAGGATGCCGATGGTGAACCCGGCCGCGGTGAGGAACAGGGCGAGCGCGGGGAGGACGGGGCCGGTGACGTCGAAGACGGCGGTGTCCATCCAGTTGTCGCCGAGGACCGAGCGGTAGGGGTGCCACCACCAGGTGAACACCGCGGAGAGGACGGAGCAGGCCACCAGGGTGATCAGCAGGCACCAGCCGAGCTTCGCGACGACCCAGCGGCGCCGCGTCACGGACTGCGTGGTCACGAGCTGCGCGGTGCCCTGCTCCTGGTCTGCGGCGATCAGCGGCGCGCCGAGGAAGACGGCGAGGACACCGGGCAGCAGGGTCAGCAGGGAGGTGAGGCTCCCGTAGGCCTCGCCCACGACGGGCACCGGCGCGGGCTTCCCGGGCCAGCCCGCCGCGTCGAGCACGTCGATCAGCTGGGCGCGCTGGTACACGATCCAGAGCGAGCCGAGCACCGTCAGGGCGAGGACGCAGCACAGGGTGGTCCGGTGCTGGCGCAGGACCAGCCAGGTCAGTCCGCGCAGCAGCCTCGGACGGGCGGTGCGGGCGGCCGGGTCGGCGGTCAGGGTGGTGCTCATGCGGTCCTGGTCCCCTCGGTCTCGATCTGTGCGCCGGGTGTGTACAGCGGGGGCGCGTCCGGCGAGCGCAGGTGTGCCAGCAGTACTTCCTCCAGGCTGGGCACGGCCACCTGCCAGTCGCCGGAGAGCGGGCCGTCGGTCCGCACCATCGCCCGGAACTGCCTGCCCTGGACGCGCTTCTCGATGACGGTGTGCCGGGCGAGCGCGGCGGGCAGGTCCCCCTCCTCGGCCAGTCCGGTCACCAGGGCGTGCGCCGGGACGAGCGCGTCCGCGTCGCCGGCCATCCGGATCCGGCCGTCGGCGACCACCAGCAGGTAGTCGCACATGTCCTCCAGCTCGGCCAGGATGTGCGAGGACATCACCACCGTGGTCCCGCGCTCGACGGCCTCGGCCATCAGCAGGGTGCTCATCTCGTCGCGGGCCAGCGGGTCGAGATCCGCCATCGGCTCGTCCAGCAGGAGGAGGTCCGGCCGCTTCCCGAAGGCCAGCGCGAGGGCGACCCGGGTGCGCTGCCCGCCGGAGAGCGTCCCGACCGCGGCGTTCATCGGTACGTCGCCCGAGCGCACGATCCGCTCCGCGGCGGCCGCGTCCCAGCCGGGGTTCAGCTCGCAGCCGATCCGCAGCGTCTCCGCCACGGAGAACCGCTTGTACATCGGCTTGTCCTGCCCGAGGAAGGCGAACCTCGGCATCACCTCGGGGTCGCCCACCGGCACCCCGAAGACGCGCAGGTCGCCCCGGGTCGCCGCCACCTGACGGGAGACCAGGCCGAGCAGGGTGCTCTTCCCCGCGCCGTTGGGCCCGACGAGACCGCAGATCCGCCCGGCGGGCAGCCGGAAGGAACAGTCACGCAGGGCCCAGCCGCGCCGGTAGCGCTTCCCCAGCCCGCGGGCCTCCAGGGCCCAAGTGCCCGGGCTGCCGCCCGGATTGCTCGTCTCTGCCACGCGCCTCGCCTCAAATCCACTAGTCAATTAATGGAATCATGGTTATCTGAGGGCATGACTGTCAAACGCGAGACCTTCCGGAGGATCGCGCCGGGAGTGGGGGAGTGGCCGGTCGGCGCGTGCGGAGCGGCCAGCCGCTCCGCACGACCGTGACGAAGGGCGCTAGCGGGCTCGGTCCGCGGCGGGCCTGCCGTGCCAGTCCAGGCACATCACCAGGGAGTCGTCCGCCGCCGGGCCGGAGCCCCGATGGCCCAGCAGTTCCTGCAGCATCGCCCGGGGCACCTGGGGTGCCGGCAGCAGACGTGTGGCGGCGATCGACCGGGCCAGCGCGCGCAGGCTGTACTTCTCGCCGCCGGGTGACAGCGCGTCGTAGACGCCGTCGCTGATGAAGAGCAGGCGGTCCCCGGGCTCCACGCCGAAGTGCTGCGGGACGTAGTCCGTGTCCTCGAACATGCCCAGGGGCATCTGCGCCTCCAGCTCGATCGCCTCGACCACCCCCGCGCGGACCCGCCACACACGGGGTGAACCGGCGTCGATGATCTCCACGTCGCCGGTCGGGAGGTGGAACCGGAGCAGCAGGGTCGACGTGAACCGGCTCCCCCCGTACTGCCCGTAGATGGCCTGGTCGGCGAGGTATGCCTGATCGCTGAGGCCCAGACCGGCGCGACGGGCGTTGCGCAGGGCGTTGACCGCGAGATTGGTCAGCAGCGCGGCGTCGATGCCCTCGCCCATGCCGTTGCTGACGGTCACAAAGAGGTCGTCGGCCGAGGCCGACCAGTCGAAGCTGTCGCCGAAGATGGCGTACGCGGGTTCCAGCTGGGCGCCGAGGCTGTACTCGGGCCGGGTGCAGGAGCGCCCCGGCAGCAGTTGCCACTGCATCTCGGCCGCCAGGGTCAGCCGCTCGGCACGGCGCGCCTGAAGGAAGAGATCGGTGTCCCGCTCCGCGACGACCACCTCGTGCGCCAGGCCGGCGGCACACTGCTGAAGCTCCTCCAGGACGTCCTTCGCCAGTCCGTCCTCGCCGACCCGCAAGGTGACGCTCAGCACTCCGAGCCGGTCCCCCCGGACGCTGAGCGGCAGGTGCACCGTCACCGTGGACGTGGTGTCGTCGTACACGCAGTACGGTTCCTGGGCGCCGAACGCGCGGCCCGGAGCGGTCTCGTGCACCGAGACCGCGGGCCGGGTGTGCGGCAGTATGCCGACGGGCTGCAACTGCGTCATCGCGTAGTCGACCATCAGCAACTCCACCGCCTCGGCGTGATGGCGTCGCTCCAGCACGGAACGGAGCACGTCGAAGATCTCATGAGGTGCGGCCTCGCGCAGAGAGCGCTCGATCGCGCCGGGTCTGTCCATCGGTAACGGTTCCTCTTCCCCTTCACATATCTTCATCTGAGCGACTACGCACCAGACCACTCACCCACGACCGGCCGGAACGGGCGCGCAGGCCCACTCGGGAGTGTCACATGCACAAGGCCCCCACCACCGCTCATCAGCACGTCGCGCCCGAGATCGGAGAGGTCCTGGAACTCCTGGAGATCGCCTGGGAACGCAGCCGGGACGCTCTCGGCACCGCGCCGCTCTCCGCGGCCCAGACCCGCGTGATGTACATCATGGAACGCGAACCCGGCATCAATCTGAGCGCTCTGGGCCGCCATCTCTCCGCGGCCGCGCCGTCCGTCACCCGCCTCTGCGACCGGCTGCAGGCCGCGGGCTTCCTCCGCCGGTTCCCCCACCCCCGCAACCGCCGCGAGGTCCAGGTGGAACTCACCGAATCGGGCCTCGCCCACCTGCGGGACATCAGGCGCCGTCGGGAGCAGGTACTGCGCCGGACCCTCGACCGCATGCCCCTCGACGCCCAGCTCGCCCTAGCGGCAGGGCTCCGCGCGCTGAGCGACGCGGCCGGCGAATCCGCCGAGGCTCCTCTGCGCCGGGAGACCGCCTGAGAACCCCTCCGCCGTGGGGCCCGGAGGAGGGGGCCCCACGGCGGAGGGGGTGGCCATCAGGGCCCGGGACCCGGGCGCGTCACCTCAGCACTCGATGATGTTCACCGCGAGCCCGCCGCGGGCGGTCTCCTTGTACTTGACGCTCATGTCGGTCACATCTGGTCGGGCTTCTGACCTGTCAAACTGCCCGATGCCTTCCGCGTAGCGCTCTGATTCGCACAAGAGGCGGGTCGAGTCGCGGTCTCGCGGTCAGACCTTGATGACGCGGATGCTGGGGCCGCAGAGCATCAGGAGGTCTTCGGGGTCCGATGTCAGGACGGTCGTTGGGGCTGGCGAGGTGAGTGCGGTGGCGGCCACGATGGCGTCGAGGGCGTACTTGTGGCCGTGCAGTCCGGCCGCGGCCAGGAGCTTGCTCGCATGGCGGGCGATGGCTTCGGTGGGCGGGATGATGTTCACGCGGGAGACTGCGTAGTCGAAGCGGGCCTGGTTGACCCTGGGGTCGCGTGCTTCGACGAGGGTGACGGAGCTGGTGACGACGCGGATGTCTTCGGCTTCGGCGGCGGCCAGCCACTCGGTGATCTCGGGCGTGCGTCGCACCAGTTTGGACAGGCCTTCGCAGTCCAGGACGAGCGTGCCGCTCACGCGGCGTCCGCCGAGCCCGCGGCGTCGCCGCGGAGAATGGCGCGTTTGGCGTCGACCGCCGCCTGATCGACCGAGCCGTGTTCGGTTTCCGCGTCTTCGATGAGCTCGTGCAGACGGTCCCGTTCCAGTTGGCGCTGGATGAGGGTCTCAACGTAGGCGGACATGCCTCGCTTGCCCGTACGTGCCTTGAGGGCAGCAATGGTGCCTTCGTGGAGGGAGACCGATACGGGCCGGACGGGTCCTTCGCCGGGCGCCTGGGAGGTAGCCATGGGGCCCGAGTTTAACAAAACTCTTGTTATTGGATGGGGGTGATTCTCCGAGCGGGCGTGTCGGAGGGACATCCATCGCTGCGCGGGTGTCGCGAACTTCCAGGTCAAGCGCCCATCGGCGAGGGATCCGTCAGGGACTTTGCAGGGACTTTCACGTCTGTCCCAGGGAGGTTCCAGGGACTTTCCGCCGTGCAAGCGGGGAAGGCCCTGACAGCGCTGAAAGAAGCAAACGCGCTGGTCAGGGCCTAGAACCTCAGCACTCGATGATGTTCACCGCGAGCCCGCCGCGGGCGGTCTCCTTGTACTTGACGCTCATGTCGGCGCCCGTGTCCTTCATGGTCTTGATGACCTTGTCCAGGGAGACCTTGTGGCTGCCGTCGCCGCGCAGCGCCATCCTGGCCGCCGTGACCGCCTTGACCGCCGCCATCCCGTTGCGCTCGATGCAGGGGATCTGGACGAGGCCGCCGACGGGGTCGCAGGTCAGGCCCAGGTTGTGCTCCATGCCGATCTCGGCGGCGTTCTCCACCTGCTCGGGGGAGCCGCCCAGCACCTCGGCGAGGGCGCCCGCGGCCATCGAGCAGGCGGAGCCGACCTCGCCCTGGCAGCCGACCTCGGCGCCCGAGATGGAGGCGTTCTCCTTGAACAGCATGCCGATGGCGCCTGCGGCCAGCAGGAAGCGGACGACGCCGTCGTCCTTCTCGGCCGGGGTGCAGCCGCCCGCCGCGAAGTTCATCCAGTAGTGGAGGACGGCGGGGATGATGCCCGCCGCGCCGTTGGTGGGGGCGGTGACGACGCGGCCCCCGGCGGCGTTCTCCTCGTTGACGGCCATCGCGTACAGGGTGATCCACTCCATCGCGTGCTTCTGGGGGTCGCCCTCGGCGCGCAGCTGCCTGGCCGTGTTCGCGGCGCGGCGGCGGACCTTCAGACCACCGGGCAGGATGCCCTCACGGGACATGCCGCGCGCGATGCAGGCCTGCATGACACGCCAGATCTCCAGCAGACCGGCCCGGATCTCGTCCTCGGTCCGCCAGGCCTTCTCGTTCTCCAGCATCAGGGAGGAGATGGACAGACCGGTCTCCCGGGCGAGCCGCAGCAGCTCGTCGCCGGTGCGGAAGGGGTGCCTGAGGACCGTGTCGTCCGGGACGATCGGGTTCTCGCCGTCCACGGCGTCCTCGTCGACGACGAAGCCCCCGCCCACCGAGTAGTAGGTCTTCTCCAGCAGCGGGGCGCCGTCGGCGTCGTACGCGGCGACGGTCATCCCGTTGGCGTGGTACGGGAGCGCCTTGCGGCGGTGCAGGACCAGCTGCTCGTCGAAGTCGAACGGTATGTCGTGCACGCCCAGGAGGCTGATGCGGCCCGACGCGCGGATCTCCTCGACGCGGGCGTCCGCGCCCTCGACGTCGACCGTGCGGGGCGACTCGCCCTCCAGACCGAGCAGGACGGCCTTGGGCGTGCCGTGCCCGTGGCCCGTCGCGCCGAGCGAGCCGTAGAGCTCGGCGCGGACCGACGCGGTGTGGACCAGCAGGCCCTCGTTCTTGAGCCGGCGGGCGAACATGCGGGCCGCGCGCATCGGGCCGACCGTGTGGGAACTGGACGGGCCGATGCCGACCGAGAAGAGGTCGAAGACCGAGAGGGCCACGGGGGTACTCCTAAGGCGTTGGTGGACGACGTTGTCCGCCCGGGTGGTGCGGGACGGGCCGGGTGGGCCCGGTGACGCGGGGCAAAGGGGTGGGGGCACCGCGCTCACTGTGTTCAGTGTGCGCGGTGCCCCCACCCTGTGTGCAAACTGCGGGTGACTACGAGAGGCCGGGGTACAGCGGGAACTTCTCGGCCAGCGCGGTCACGCGGGCCTTGAGGGCGTCGGCGTCGTACGCGGGCTTCAGCGCGGCCGCGATGATCTCGGCGACCTCGGTGAAGTCCTCGGCCTGGAAGCCGCGGGTGGCGAGCGCCGGCGTGCCGATGCGCAGACCCGAGGTGACCATCGGGGGCCGCGGGTCGTTCGGGACGGCGTTCCGGTTGACCGTGATGCCCAGCTCGTGGAGCCGGTCCTCGGCCTGCTGGCCGTCCAGCTCCGAGTTGCGCAGGTCGACCAGGACCAGGTGGACGTCCGTACCGCCGGAGAGCACGGAGACGCCCACCTCGGTGACGTCCGGCTGCACCAGACGCTCGGCCAGGATGCGGGCGCCGTCCAGGGTGCGCTGCTGGCGCTCCTTGAACTCCTCGCCCGCCGCGATCTTGAAGGAGACCGCCTTGGCCGCGATCACGTGCTCCAGCGGGCCGCCCTGCTGACCGGGGAAGACCGCCGAGTTGATCTTCTTGGCGAGCTCCTGCGTCGACAGGATCACGCCACCGCGCGGACCGCCGAGGGTCTTGTGCGTGGTGGTCGTGACGACGTGGGCGTGCGGCACCGGGTTGGGGTGCAGACCGGCGGCGACCAGGCCCGCGAAGTGCGCCATGTCGACCATCAGGTACGCGCCGACCTCGTCCGCGATACGGCGGAAGGCGGCGAAGTCCAGCTGGCGCGGGTAGGCGGACCAGCCCGCCACGATGAGCTTCGGCTTCGACTCCTTGGCGAGGCGCTCGACCTCGGCCATGTCCACGACGCCGGTGTCGTCGACGTGGTACGGGACCACGTCGTAGAGCTTGCCGGAGAAGTTGATCTTCATGCCGTGGGTCAGGTGACCGCCGTGGGCCAGGTTGAGACCCATGATCGTGTCGCCCGGCTTCAGCAGCGCGAACATCGCGGCGGCGTTGGCCTGCGCACCCGAGTGCGGCTGGACGTTCGCGGCCTCGGCGCCGAAGAGCGCCTTGATCCGGTCGATCGCGATCTGCTCGACCACGTCGACGTGCTCGCAGCCACCGTAGTAGCGGCGGCCGGGGTAGCCCTCGGCGTACTTGTTGGTGAGGACGGAGCCCTGCGCCTCCATGACCGCGACGGGAGCGAAGTTCTCCGACGCGATCATCTCGAGGGTGGACTGCTGGCGGTGGAGCTCGGCGTCGACGGCGGCGGCGACGTCCGGGTCCAGCTCGTGGAGGGAGGAGTTGAGAAGCGACATCAGTGGGTCCCTAAGGTCTCAGTTGCCGGAGAACGCGGTGTACTCGTCGGCGGAGAGAAGGTCGTTCGGCTCCTCCGCGACGCGCACCTTGAACAGCCAGCCGCCCTCGAAGGGAGCGGAGTTCACCAGCGAGGGGTCGTCCACGACGTCCTGGTTGGCCGCGGTCACCTCGCCGGTCACCGGCGAGTACAGGTCGCTGACCGACTTGGTCGACTCCAGCTCACCGCAGGTCTCGCCCGCGGTCACCGTGTCGCCGACCTCCGGGAGCTGGGCGTAGACGACGTCACCGAGCGCGTTGGCCGCGAACTCGGTGATTCCGACCGTGGCCACACCGTCCTCGAGGGCCGACAGCCACTCGTGCTCCTTGCTGTACCGCAGCTGCTGGGGGTTGCTCATGACCTGAATTCTCCTGTACGCGGGGGAGTGCTGATGAACGGTGGTCTTACGGTGTGAGACACGAATGCGTCACGTGCGGCGGTGCTCCGCCTCACTTGCGGCGCTTGTAGAAGGGCAGCGCCACGACCTCGTACGGCTCGTGCGTGCCCCGGATGTCGACGCCGACACCCTCGGTGCCGGGCGCGGCGTACGCCGCGTCCACGTAGGCCATGGCGATCGGCTTGCCCAGGGTGGGCGACGGCGCGCCGGAGGTGACCTCGCCGACGACGTTCCCGCCGGCCACGACGGGATACCCGGCACGCGGCACCCTGCGGCCCTCGGCGACCAGGCCGACGAGCTTGCGCGGCGGGGTCGTCTCCGCACGCTCGGCGGCGGCGGACAGCGCCTCGCGGCCGACGAAGTCGCCCTCCTTCTCGAACTTCACGACCCGGCCCAGACCCGCGTCGAAGGGCGTCAGCGCGGTGGTCAGCTCGTGCCCGTAGAGCGGCATGCCCGCCTCCAGGCGGAGCGTGTCGCGGCAGGAGAGCCCGCAGGGGATCAGGCCGTACGGCGCGCCGGCCTCCGTCAGGGCCTTCCACAGCTGCTCGGCGTGCTCGGGGGCCACGAAGAGCTCGAAGCCGTCCTCGCCCGTGTAACCGGTGCGGGCGATGAGCGCCGGCACGCCGGCGACCGTTCCAGGGAGCCCGGCGTAGTACTTCAGTCCGTCCAGGTCGGCATCCGTGACCGACTTCAGTACGGCGGGCGAGTCGGGACCCTGGACGGCGAGCAGCGCGTACGCGTCGCGGTCGTCCCGCACCTCGGCGTCGAAGCCGCCGGCGCGCGTGGTGAGGGTGTCCAGGACCAGCTGGGCGTTGCCCGCGTTGGCGACGACCATGAACTCGGTGTCGGCCAGGCGGTAGACGATCAGGTCGTCCAGGATGCCGCCGTCCTCCGCGACGATCATCGTGTAGCGGGCCCTGCCCTCGCCGACGGTGGCGATGTTGCCGACCAGCGCGTAGCTCAGGAAGGCCGCCGCCTGCGGGCCGGTGACGGTGATCTCGCCCATGTGCGACAGGTCGAACAGCCCGGCCCGGGTACGCACGGCGTGGTGCTCGTCGCGCTCGCTGGCGTACCGCAGCGGCATGTCCCAGCCGGCGAAGTCGGTCATGGTCGCGCCCAGGGACCGATGCAGGGCATCGAGGGCGGTGAGACGGGGGGCGGCGCTCGGGGCAGTGCTCATGGACATGGCTCCAGGGCATGACGACAGGGGGTGGTTCCCTCCCCATCTGTCATCGGAACCTGAGAGGTTCGCCGAGAGCCCCTGAAAGGGTCCGGCTTGCACCTTGGGTGGGGCCGCGCAGCGGCCCGCTTTTCAGATCTGCCTCATCCACGCGGTACGGGGCCTGAGAGATTCAAGGGAGGAACTTGCTCCTTCGGCGCCCGGCGCACACGGTGACCGGGACTCTCCCGCGCGGATTCAAACGGCCGGTATGCAGTTGGCGGGGTCATCATCGCACGCATTGCGGGAGAGTGGGGGCGTCCCGGTCCGTACGGGTGCCGGTCCCGACACGTGCGGCCGGAAGCGGTTGTGCCGCATTACCTTTTCTTTACACTTCTTGAGCAGGTCGGTGGGTGACTCGGCAGGGGGAATGGCGATGACGTCGCAGCGCTACGCGACGACTGCGGGGGCGGGGAGCGGTGCGATGCCCCAGCAGTCCGGCGCGCCCGCACGCGAGCTGGTGGACGGGGACGCGCCGGTGGTGCGCGACCTGCGGGGCCGGGGCCCTCTGGGGCCGCGCAGCCTGGACTTCGCGCCGGGGGACGTGGTGGTGGTCTCGGGGCTGCCCGGCAGCGGGAAGTCCACGCTGATCCGGCGCGCGGCCAGGGACCACGCGATCGACTCCCAGGACACCAGGGACCGCTGGGAGGCCGCCGTGCCCGGCTTACTCCCGTACGCCCTCTACCGTCCGCTGGTGCGCGCCGCGCACTACGCGGGCCTGTTGCGGACGCTGCGCGCGGGCGGCCCGGTCGTCGTCCACGACTGCGGGACGCAGGCATGGGTGCGGCGCTGGCTGGCGCGCGAGGCCCGGCGCCGGGGCAGCGCCCTCCGTCTCGTCCTGCTCGACGTCACCCCCCAGGTCGCCAGGCAGGGGCAGCGGGAGCGTGGCCGCGGGGTGTCCGGCTACGCCTTCGCCCGGCACCGGCGCGCGGTCGGCCGGCTGCTGCGCGACACGGAGAGCGGGCTGCTGCCGCCGGGGTGCTCCTCGGCGGTGCTGCTCGACCGGGAGACGGCGGCGGCGATCGGCCTGATCTCCTTTCCGGAGCCGCGGCCCCCGCAGGTGTAGTCCCGGCTCCGTCCTGAGACGGCGGGGCGGACCGGAGGCGTCACCGTTCGCACACGCACAGTTCGCGCCCCTGCGGCGGGCCGTCCGGAATCTGGACGGCCCGGTGGGCCCGGCCACGGCTCCCGCCTGCGGCACTGCCCTCGCGGTGCGAGCCGGTCTAAGGTTTCAGCCGCACAGCATGGCGAGAAAGGGACACAGACACCGTGGAGATTCCGGCTCAGGGCCAGGACCCGTCGTATCCGTCGCAGGGATGGCCGGCCAACGAGCTCGAGGAGACGCTCGGCGCCTCGATCGGCGTGCCCGGGGCGGGCGGACGACTGGTCGAGGTCCTCGGACGCAGTCATGTCTGGGTGCCGCTGCCGAACGGCGGGGGCCCCGACAGCATCGGCCTCGACCTGCCGACGGTCGACATCGAAGGCGGCGCGTACGTCCCCGTGTTCAGCTCCGAGGCGCAGTTCCTCCAGTGCGTCGGCACCCATCTCTCCTTCACCGTCGCGCCCGCGCGCGAGTTCGCCCGTGGGCTGCCCCCGCAGCTCGGCATCGCGGTCAACCCGGGCGGTGCCGTCGGCGTACCCCTGCCGCCGGCCGCCGTCGCCGAGCTCTGCCGCGCCGGGCGCACCCCGCTCGACGGTCCCGCGAGCGGAGGCAGGGTGCGGCTGTACGAGCCGGACTGGAAGGAGGACCCCGTGGACTTCCTCTCCGCGGTGTCCGCCGAGTTCCAGGAAACCGGAGTGGTGAGCACCGCGCGCCGGGTGCTGGCCAGCATCGAGGGCGACAGCCCCGCCCTCTTCGTCGGCGTCGAGTTCGCCGTACGGGAGGCCGCGGAGCAGAGCGTTCCGCTGGACGCCCTGGGGCGCGCGCTGGGCCGGGTCCAGGTGCCCTGGCCGGTCAATCTCGTCCTGCTCGACGTGGCACAGGACCCGGTCGGTGACTGGATGCTGGAGAAGGTCCGTCCGTTCTACCGGCGCGACGGGTACTGACGGCGGGACCCGTGGCGTCGAGCCGGTGTCGTGGGCGGCGCATAAGCTGGTTGGATGACGAGGCTGCCCCGTGTGCCCGGGAGCGGCGCCACAACACCGTGAAGCAGAACAGCGGATCGAAGAGGGGCGGGACCCAGAGTGAGTGCGTCAGGCATGGGGGCGGCCGGTGGGGTGTCCCCCGCTCATGGGGGTCCCACCGCTCAGGCGAAGCCGGGAGCCCGGGGAGATGTCGAGCACATGCTCCGCCAGGTGGCCCCCGGGCGCCTCGACTCGTACGAGGCGCTGCTGAGGTCCCTGGCGGACGGCCAGGTCTGGATGCTGCTCTGGCACGGCACGGCGGGCTCCCCCGACGCCCAGTACGGCAACATGGAGGTCGAGGGCCTCGGGTACGCCCCGTGCGTGACCTCCGCGCAGGAGCTCTCCGCCAGCGGCTGGAACCGGGCCCACGAGCTGACCACCGGCCGTGACATCGCCCGTTCCCTCTTCCCCGACCGCTGGGGCATCTGGCTCAACCCGCACGCCCCCGGCGGCGGCGTGGGCATCCCCTGGCTGGATCTGCGCCGCATCGCCACCGGCCTCGACCGGATGCCCGCGGGGCCGCTCCGGCTCACCGAACCCGCCGTCGAGATCCCGCAGTTCTACGCCCTGCTGTCGCAGAACGCCCATCGCACCCCCGCCGTCCGGGCCCTGCGCCGCGCGTGGGTCCAGCCCGCACTCGGTGTCCCGTACCTCGCGATCGGGCTCGACCTCTACGACACCGGACGGCCGTCCGTCGACGCGGTCCGCGCGATGATGCAGCAGTCGATCGGCGTCGTCCCCGACGGGCTGCCCGTCTCGACCGTCTCCCTGTCCGACGAGTACGACCCCGTCGCGATGTGGCTGAACGCCAACGCCCGGCCGTTCTACGACCGCGAGGCGCACGTCCAGGCGCCCCCGGCGCCCGGATACGGCTACCCGCCGGCCACCGGCACCGCCCCGCACGTCTACTGACGACACGTCAGCCGTGCGGAACCGCCGAGGGTAATTGGTGGCTTGTTCCATGCAGTTGGGCGTCATGTCCGTAATCACGGATTAGTGACCGAGAGGTCCGCTCACGAAGCATGGTTGTCCGGATAACGGAAGCCCCTTGGCAGCATCACGTTTATGCAAACATTCCCCGTCAGGTCTGGCGGGTGATCGCAAAGTGGTTGAAGACTCCTGGCAGCAGGTGGTCCATGCCCGGCGCGACCCTCTTTCAAACAGGGTCTCTTCGGCCGCACATCGCCACTTGTGTCACATTTCGTAAGAGCCGCTACAGCGGCGGTTCACAGGCCGGCCACCGTCGGCCGAGAGGGGTCTCCAACGCAATGACGGCACCGATCGAGACCACCCGGGCGGACGCGCAGCCCGAGACGGTGCTGGAAGGCGCCGGACGTAAGGAGATCGAGGGCCGTTCGCTCGGCCGAATCGCCTGGACGCGCTTCAAGCGGGACAAGGCCGCGATGGCCGGTGGCATCGTTGTCGTGCTGCTGATCCTCGTCGCGATGCTTTCCAAGCCGCTGCAGTCGCTCCTCGGACTCGACCCCAACGCGTTCAACCAGAGCCTGGTCGACCCGGTCATGCTGGCCCCCAAGGGCTCGCTCGGCGGCATCAGTTGGGACCACCCCCTCGGGGTGGAGCCGCAGACCGGACGCGACATCCTGGCGCGCATCCTCGAAGGCTCCTGGGTCTCCCTCGTGGTCGCCGTCGGCTCCACGCTGCTCTCCGTCGTCATCGGCGTCGTCATGGGCGTCGTGGCCGGGTTCTACGGCGGCTGGGTGGACAGCTTCATCAGCCGGCTGATGGACACCTTCCTCGCCTTCCCGCTGCTCCTCTTCGCGATCTCCATCTCCGCCTCCCTGCAGGGCAACGCCTTCGGGCTGGAAGGGCTCACGCTGCGGATCGCGGTCCTGATCTTCGTGATCGGCTTCTTCAGCTGGCCCTACATCGGCCGTATCGTCCGCGCGCAGACCCTGTCGCTGCGCGAGCGCGAGTTCGTCGAGGCCGCCCGGTCGCTGGGCGCACGCGGCCCGTTCATCCTCTTCCGCGAGCTCCTGCCGAACCTGATCGCGCCGATCCTCGTGTACGCGACGCTGCTGATCCCCACGAACATCCTCTTCGAGGCGTCGCTGTCCTTCCTCGGTGTCGGTATCGCCCCGCCGCAGGCCTCCTGGGGCGGCATGCTCACGCAGGCGGTCGACCTCTACGAGGTGGACCCGATGTTCATGGTCATCCCCGGTATGGCGATCTTCATCACCGTGCTGGCCTTCAATCTGCTGGGGGACGGGCTGCGTGACGCACTCGACCCTCGTGGCAAGTAATCGCGGCATCGCCGCACCGGACTAGCGAGGGGGCTTTCCTCAGCATGCAGAACAGAAAGACAGCAGCGGCCATAGCCGTGGCCGTAGCGGTTTCGCTCGGCGCATCGGCCTGCAGCGGCGGCGACTCGGGCGGTGACAGCAACGGCGGTGGGGGCAACGTCAAGGCTGACGCCGGTCTGACGAGCATCGTCAACGCGACCGACAAGAAGGGGGGAACGGTCACTCTGGAGCACGCGAGCGGCCCGGACTCCCTGGACCCCGGCAACACGTACTACGGCTGGGTGCAGAACTTCTCCCGCCTGTACGGCCGTTCGCTGGTGACCTTCAAGCCGGCCGCCGGCAAGGAGAGCCTGGAGGTCGTCCCCGACCTCGCGACCAGCCTCGGCAAGGCCAGCGACGACGCCAAGACCTGGACGTACACGCTCCGCAAGGGCGTGAAGTACGAGGACGGCACCGAGGTCACCTCGAAGGACGTCAAGTACGCCGTCGAGCGCTCCAACTTCGCGCCGGAGGCCCTGTCCAACGGCCCGACGTACTTCAAGGCCTACCTCGAGGGCGGCGACAAGTACAAGGGTCCGTACAAGGACAAGTCGCCCGAGGGCCTCAAGTCCATCGAGACGCCGGACGACTACACGATCGTCTTCAAGCTCAACAAGCCGTTCGCGGACATGGACTACCTCGCCGCCTTCTCGCAGACCGCTCCGGTCCCGCAGAAGGCCGACACGGGTGCCAGCTACGTCCAGAAGATGGTCTCCTCGGGTCCGTACAAGTTCTCGGCGTACGACGAGAGCAAGGGCGCGACGCTGGTCCGCAACCCGGAGTGGGACCCGAAGTCGGACCCGATCCGCAAGGCGCTGGCCGACAAGGTCGAGCTCAAGTTCAACGTCAACGCGACGACGATCGACGACCACCTGCTCAACGACGCCATCACCGTGGGCGCCGAGGGCACGGGTCTGCAGTCCAAGACCCAGCCCAAGGTCCTGGTCAAGGCCTCCGAGAAGGCCAAGACGGACAACCCGTACGCCGGCGCCCTGCAGTACCTGGCGCTGAACGTCAACGTGAAGCCGTTCGACAACGTCGAGTGCCGCAAGGCCGTCCAGTACGCGGTCGACAAGCAGAGCATGGTCGACTCGATCGGCGGCTCGGTCAAGGGCGACCCGGCCACCACGGTCATCCCCCCGACCGTCGCCGGCTACAAGAAGTTCGACCTGTACCCCTCCGAGGGCAACAAGGGCGACGTCGCCAAGGCCAAGGAGCACCTGACCAAGTGCGGTCAGCCCAAGGGCTTCAAGACCACGCTGACGGCGCGCTCGGACCGTCCTGACGAGATCACCGCCGCCACGCAGCTCCAGGGCAGCCTGAAGGCGATCGGCGTCACCGCCGAGATCAAGCAGTTCCCCGCGGACAAGTACTTCACGGACTTCGCCGGTGTCCCCGAGTGGGTCCACAAGAACAACGCGGGCATGATGATGATGGCCTGGGGTGCCGACTGGCCGACCGGCTTCGGCTTCCTCGACCAGATCGTGAACGGATCGGCCATCAAGCCGTCCGGTGGCACGAACCTGATGGAGCTCGACGACAAGGCGATCAACGAGCTCCTCGTCAAGGGCATCGGCACCGTCGACACCACGGCGCGCAACGCCACGTGGGGCGAGGTCGACCAGAAGGTCATGGAGAACGCCTCGGTCGTTCCGCTCTTCTACCGCAAGAACCTGCTCTACCGCCCGGACTCCGCGGCGAACGTCACGGTCACGGACGCGTACCTCGGCATGTACGACTACGTGCTGATGACGTCCACCAAGTAACACCTGTTCATCGACAGCATCCCCTGAAAGGCAGGTGAAGGCGCCGGGCCGGCGGGCGTACCCCGTCCGCCCGCCCGGCGCCGCACGGCTGTGGCTGCGTACATCATTCGACGCGTATTCGCCGCGGTGTTGCTGCTGCTGGTGGTCAGCGCAGTCACATTCGCGATCTTCTTCCTGGTGCCCCGCCTCGGCGGTCAGACCCTCGACTCGATGGCGGCCCAGTACGTCGGGAAGAGTCCCGACCCCGACGTCATCGCCGCGGTCAAGAAGAACCTGGGGCTCGACCAGCCCCTCTACCTGCAGTACTGGAACTTCGTGAAGGGCATCGTCGTCGGCGCGGACTACCAGTTCGGCCCCGACCCGGTGACCTGCAACGCCCCCTGCTTCGGCTACTCCTTCAAGACCCACACCGAGATCTGGCCGCAGCTCGTCGACCGTGTCCCGGTCACCCTGTCGCTGGCCGTCGGTGCCGCCGTCATCTGGGTCGTCTCCGGTGTCGCGATCGGTGTCGTCTCCGCGCTGAAGCGGGGCTCGTTCTTCGACCGCATGTCCATGGGCGTCGCCCTCGCCGGTGTCTCGCTGCCGATGTTCTTCACCGGCCTCGTCGTGCTGGCCCTGTTCGGCAACGGGGAGTACGTACCGTTCGCCGACAGTCCCCTGGAGTGGGCGGGCAGCCTGGTCCTGCCCTGGTGCACGCTCGCCCTGCTGTACTCCGCGCTCTACGCCCGGCTCACCCGGGCGGGGATGCTGGAGACGATGGGCGAGGACTACATCAGAACCGCGCGGGCCAAGGGCCTCAAGGAGCGCAAGGTGGTCGTCAAGCACGGCCTGCGCTCCGCGCTCACCCCGCTCGTCACCATCTTCGGCATGGACTTCGCACTGCTGCTCGGCGGCGCGGTCATCACCGAGCGGGTCTTCTCCTTCCAGGGTCTCGGTGCCTTCGCCATCCAGGGCGTCACCACCGCCGACCTGCCCAAGGTGATGGGCGTGACCCTGGTCGCGGCCTTCTTCATCGTCATCTGCAACCTGCTGGTGGACCTCGTGTACGCCGCGATCGACCCCCGGGTGAGGCTCTCATGAGCGACGCAATCAAGAAGGACTCCCCGGCGGCGGACACCGTTCCCGCGCAGAGGACCGGCGACGACAAGGAATTCCTGTCCGTACGCAACCTCAGCGTCCACTTCGACACCGACGACGGGCTGGTCAAGTCCGTCGACGGCGTCAGCTTCGACCTGAAGGCCGGCCAGACCCTCGGCATCGTCGGCGAGTCCGGCTCCGGCAAGTCCGTGACCTCGCTGGGGATCATGGGGCTCCACACCTCGGAGCGTGCCCGGATCGGCGGTGAGATCTGGCTCGACGGCGAGGAGCTCATCGGCGCCGGCCCCGAGCGTGTGCGCGCGCTCCGCGGCCAGAAGATGGCCATGATCTTCCAGGACCCGCTGTCCGCCCTGCACCCGTACTACAGCATCGGCGCGCAGATCGTGGAGGCCCACCGGGTCCACAACAAGGTCGACAAGAAGGCCGCGAAGAAGCGCGCGATCGAGATGCTCGACCGCGTGGGGATCCCCGAGCCGCACCGCCGGTACGAGGACTACCCGCACCAGTTCTCCGGCGGCATGCGCCAGCGCGCGATGATCGCGATGGCCCTGGTCAACAACCCGCAGCTGCTCATCGCGGACGAGCCGACGACCGCCCTCGACGTCACCGTCCAGGCGCAGATCCTCGACCTGATCCGCGACCTGCAGAAGGAGTTCGGCTCCGCGGTCGTCATGATCACCCACGACCTCGGTGTCGTCGCCGAGATCGCGGACAACCTGCTCGTGATGTACGCGGGACGCTGCATCGAGCGCGGCAGCGCCGAGAAGGTGTTCTACGAGCCCCAGCACCCGTACACCTGGGGCCTGCTCGGCTCGATGCCCCGCATCGACCGCGAGCAGACCGACCGGCTCATCCCGGTCAAGGGCTCCCCGCCCAGCCTCATCAACGTCCCGTCGGGCTGCGCCTTCCACCCGCGCTGCCCGTACGCCGACGTCCCGCCGGACAACATCACCCGCACCGAGCGTCCGGAGCTGCAGCAGGTCAGCGACGGGCACTACTCCGCGTGCCACATGTCGCGTGAGCAGCGCGACCGTATCTGGACCGAAGAGATTGCGCCGAAGCTGTGACTGATCCGAACAAGAAGACTCCCGTGTCTTCCGAGGCCAGGCCCGACGGGTCCGAGCCGCTCCTCAAGGTCGACGGCCTCGTCAAGCACTTCCCGATCACCAAGGGTGTGCTGAAGCGCAAGGTCGGCGCGGTCCAGGCCGTGGACGGGCTCACCTTCGACGTACGTCCGGGCGAGACCCTGGGCGTCGTCGGCGAGTCGGGATGCGGCAAGTCGACCATGGGCCGACTGGTGACCCGGCTGCTGGAGCCGACCGGCGGCAAGGTCGAGTTCCAGGGGCGCGACATCACCCACATGTCGGCCGGGAAGCTGCGCCCGATGCGCCGCGACATCCAGATGATCTTCCAGGACCCGTACGGCTCGCTGAACCCGCGCCACACGGTCGGCGGGATCGTCGGCACCCCCTTCCGGCTCCAGGGCGTCAAGCCCGAGGGCGGCGTGAAGGCGGAGGTCCAGCGGCTCCTGGAGCTGGTGGGGCTCAACCCCGAGCACTACAACCGCTATCCGCACGAGTTCTCCGGCGGCCAGCGCCAGCGCATCGGCATCGCGCGCGCGCTCGCACTGAAGCCGAAGCTGGTCGTCGCGGACGAGCCGGTCTCGGCGCTGGACGTGTCGATCCAGGCGCAGGTGGTGAACCTGCTGGACGACCTCCAGGACGAGCTCGGGCTCACGTACATGATCATCGCGCACGACCTGTCGGTCATCCGCCATGTCTCGGACCGGATCGCGGTCATGTACCTCGGCAAGATCGTGGAGCTCGCGGACCGTACGTCGCTGTACGAGGCGCCGATGCACCCGTACACCACGGCGCTCATGTCGGCCGTCCCGGTCCCGGACCCGCGCAGGCGCGGAGCCAAGAGCGACCGCATCCTGCTCAAGGGCGACGTGCCGTCGCCGATCTCGCCGCCTTCGGGCTGCCGCTTCCACACCCGGTGCTGGAAGGCCACGCAGATCTGCAAGACGACCGAACCGCCGCTGCTCCAGCTGAAGACCGGGCATCAGGTGGCGTGCCACCACCCGGAGAACGGCGAGGACCAGGCACCCGGGGACGCGCCGCTCGTCGCGGACGTCATCACCGTGAAGTCGGTGGGCGCGGGCGCGCCGGAGCCGGCAGCGGCCGCGCAGGCGGAGAAGCCCGTCGCCTCGGAGGAGCCGGAGGAGAGCGCCGAGTCCGCCTCCGTACCCGACGGCAAGGGCGCCGTGGCCCCGTCCGCCGATGCGGAGGACGAGCCGAAGAAGTAGTACGGGCACAATTGCCCGGTGCTCAACGAACTCTTCACCCCCTCCGTCCAGCATGCCCTCGACATCGTCGGAATCTTCGTCTTCGCGATCTCGGGAGCCCTGCTCGCCGTCCGCAAGAACTTCGATGTCTTCGGCATCGCGGTCCTCGCCGAGGTGACAGCGCTGGGCGGAGGGATTTTCCGTGACGTGATGATCGGTGCCGTACCCCCGGCGGCCTTCACGGATCTCGGCTACTTCCTGACCCCGCTGATCGCCGCCGGCCTCGTGTTCTTCCTGCATCCGCACGTCGAACGCATCCAGGTCGGCGTCAACGTCTTCGACGCGGCGGGACTCGGTCTCTTCTGCGTGGCCGGGACGGTCAAGGCCTATGAGTACGGCCTCGGCCTCACCTCGTCCGCCGCCCTCGGCCTGGCCACCGCGGTCGGCGGCGGCGTCCTGCGCGACGTCCTGGCCAACGAGGTGCCCTCGCTGCTGCGCTGGGACCGGGACCTGTACGCCGTCCCCGCGATCGTCGGAGCCGTCATGGTGGTCCTCTGCATCAGGTTCGAGACGCTCAACGCCTACACCAGCGGTGCCGCCGCACTCGCCGCGTTCGTCCTGCGGCTCCTGGCCATGCGTTTCCACTGGAGGGCACCGCGGGCCTGGAACCGGCGCTCGGCCAGGGCCGAGGAGAACGCGGCCGTCATCTGACCGCAACAAAAAGCTACCGCTCAGTAATACGATCGGTGTACCGTGCATGCCATGGCACAGGCAGCAGCGCAGGAGTCGCGCGCGGTACAGGCGACCATCGGTGACAGCGAGTTCGACCGTGACACCGCGGTCACGCTCCGGGAGGAGGGCGTCTACGACGCCGAGCTCTCCGCGGGCTGGACGATCATCCACGCGGTCAACGGCGGCTACCTCCTCGCCCTGCTCGGCCGCGCGCTCGGCGAGGCGCTGCCGCACTCCGACCCCTTCTCGGTCTCCGCGCACTACCTCACCGCCTCGGTCCCCGGCCCGGCGGTGATCCGTACGCAGGTGGTCCGGACCGGCCGTACGCTCTCCACCGGCGAGGCCTCGCTCTTCCAGTTCGCCGAGGACGGCACGGAGATCGAGCGCATCCGGGTGCTGGCCACCTACGGCGACCTGGACGGCCTGAGCGACGACATCCGTACGTCGGCCGAGCCCCCGGCGTTCCCGCCCCTGGAGCAGTGCCTCGGAACGAGCGACGGCGCGTCGGTGATCCCCGGCAGCTCCGCCATCACCGAACGGCTGGACATCAAGCTCGACCCCGCGACGGTCGGCTGGGCCGTCGGCGCACCGTCGGGCAAGGGCGAGATGCGGGGCTGGTTCGGCCTGGCGGACGGCCGCGACGCCGATCCCCTCTCGCTGCTCCTCACCGTGGACGCCCTGCCGCCCACCTCCTTCGAGCTGGGACTGAAGGGCTGGACGCCCACCGTCGAGCTCACCGCCCACATCCGCTGCCGGCCGGCCCCGGGGCCGCTGCGTGTCTCCATCACCACCCGGAATCTCGCGGGAGGCTTCCTGGAGGAGGACGCGGACGTGTGGGACAGCGCCGGCCGCCTCGTCGCACAGTCCCGCCAGCTGGCCCGCGCACCCCGCGGCTGACCCCCGCGCCATGATGGTGCGGTGAAGTCCGACCGGCTGCTCTCCATCCTCCTGCTGCTCCAGACCCGCGGCACGGTTCCGGCCGGCGAGCTGGCCGAGCGCCTCGAAGTCTCCGTACGCACCATCTACCGGGACGTCGAGGCGCTGTCGGCGTCCGGTGTGCCCGTGTACGCGGAGCGGGGGCGCAACGGGGGTATCGCGCTGCTGCCGGGCTTCCGTACCGATGTCACCGGGCTCACCGCCGACGAGGCGCGCGCCCTGTTCGTCCTTGCCGCGCAGGGAGCGCACGCCGCCCTCGGGCTGGACGCCGCTCTGGCCTCCGCCCTGCGCAAGGTGATGGCCGCCCTCCCCGCCCCGCACCGGCCCGCGGCCGAACAGACCAGCCGCCGCATCCTGGTGGACCCGGTCCGCTGGATGAGCGGTCCCCGTGCCGCCGTCGACGTGGAGGAGCTGCACGACGCGGTCTTCGCCGACCGGCGGCTCCTGCTCCACTACCGGCACAGCGGCACGGAGACTCCCCGCGCCCACACCGTCGATCCCTACGGCCTCGTGGTGAAGGCGGGCGTCTGGTATCTGATCGCCGACCTGGAAGGCGTGCCGCGCCTCTTCCGTGCCGACCGGGTGAAGCGGGCCGTGCTCACCCAGGAGCCCGTGGTGCGCAGGGCAGGCGTGGAGCCCGCCGACGTCTGGGAGGAGCTGCGCCGTCAGGTCGAGGAGCGGCCGGGCGACGTGCGGCTCCGGGTGCGCGTGCACCGTTCCCGGCTGGACCTCTTCGTACGCCTCCACACGGGGGTGCTGACCGGCAGGCCGGAGCCGGAGGGTGATTCCGCGGGGGAGTGGCTGCTGGCCGAGCTCGCCGTACCGGAACTCGCCTGGGCGCGGTCCCTGCTCTCCTTCGGCCCGAACCTCGAAGTGCTGTCGCCCCCGGAGGCACGCCGCGTGCTCGCCGAGGCCGCGGCGGCGGTCACACGGCTGTACGCGGAGAACGGGTGAGGGCGACGGGCGCGTCCCCCACGACCAGGTGCCCCGCCCCTTCGGCCGGCCGGAGTCCCGCGGGGGCCGAGCCGGGCCGGCTCATGGCCGCGGGTCGACACACCTAGGGCGTGTCCAGCCAGTGGGCCCGGCCCAGCGTGACCAGACGCAGCCTGCGCCGCGCCACCCGGACGACCTCCTGCTCGCCGTCCGGACCGGCGTCCAGCAGGGCCGACGCGGTGAGCACCATGTGGTCGACGTACAGCCCGCCCAGCATCAGCAGGTCCTCCCGGTCCCAGCCCTCCGACTCGGGCTCGGCGGACAGGACTTCGGCGACCTCCTCGGCGAAGCCGCGCAGCTGGGCGGCGATGGCCTCGCGCACCTGTCCCACACCGCCGTGCTGTTCGCGGGCGATGAACCGGAAGTGGGCCGGCTGGGCGGTGACATGACGCGCTATCAGTCCGACGCTGCGGTCGAGTCGCTCCTCGCTGTCCCCCGTGTCCGCGAGGATCGCGCCGATCATGCCGTGCAGACTGCCCAGGGTCTCCTCGACGAGGGCGACGCCCAGTGCGGCGGTGTCGTCGAAGTGGCGGTAGAAGGCGGTCGGGGTCACTCCGACGGCGCGCGTCACCTCACGCAGGCCCAGGCTGCTCAGGCTCTGGTGCTCCAGCAGTTCCAGTGACGCGTCGAGCAACGCCTGACGCGTCTTCAGCTTCTGGGCCTGGCGGATGCCGATGGTGTGACTCATGCCATTCAGTAAACAACCGTTCTCCGGGCCTCGGAAGGGCCAAAGGGTTTAGACTTGCGAGTCAGTGAACAGTCGTACTCTCAAAGCTCGCAGAAAGGCCGGACATGTTGGTCCTCGTCGCCGCCCTGCTCCTGCTGGGGGTCGTCCTCGGAGCGGTCGCACACCTTCCGCTCCCCGTGGCCCTGGCCGCCGCGGCCGTGATCGGCCTCTGGCTGGCGGTCTTCGGCGTCCGTGAACGCCTCGCCCGCCGCACCCGCTGACGCGAAGGAGTCCACACCATGGCACTCACCACCGCACGCACCGCGCCGCGCGACGCCCGCGCCGCCGACGCCTCCCCGGCCCCGTCCGACGGCAGCCGCCCGGCCGCGACCCGTGAGCCCGGGCGTGAGGCCGACGGGCTCGCCGTCGCCTCGTTCGTCCTCGGGCTGCTCGGTCTCCTGGTGATGAACATCCTGCTCGGGCCGGTCGCCGTCGTCATGGCGGTCATCGCGCTCGCCCGCCGCACCTCCCGCCGTGGCCGCGCCCTGCTCGGACTGGCCCTCGGCATCGCAGACCTGGTGGTCCTGGCCGTGCTGGTCACGGTCAACGGCACCGTCTCCTGGGGCCTCGCGGGCTGACCCCGCCCCCCGTCCGGCGCGGCACTCGCCGGCCGATCCCCCCGGTCCTACGCGCGGACCGACCGCCAGATCTGCTCGGGCAGGAGGCGCGCGGCCTCGTCGAGATCGACGTCGTCGATGCCCGACAACGACCGGCGGGCGACCGCGACGACCGGGCCCAGCACCAGCGACTCGATCAACGGGGGCGGAAGCGGCGCCAGTTCGCCTGAGTCCACGCCCTGCCGTATCCAGAGCGCCACTTCGGAGACCCTCGCCTCCTGGGCGTCCCGGAACTCCCTGCCCCGCGCCATGCCCTTGCGGTCGGCCAGGGGGGAATGCAGGAGCAGTGCGGGTCCCCGGTGCTCCTGGACGAAGGCCAGATAGGCCTCCACGGCGCCGGCGATGCCCGCACGCGCCGTGCCGGCGTTCCGGAGGGCCTTGGTCAACTCGCCCAGCAGCCTGTCCAGCCAGCGGTGGCTGAGCGCGCCTATCAGCCCGTCGAGGCTGCCGAAGTGGTGGTAGAGGCTGCCCAGGCTGACGCCGCTGGTGCGGACGACCGCACTGACCGTGAGGCCCTGCTCGCCCGACTCGACGAACACGCGCAGTGCGGCGTCCAGGAGCAGATCGGAAGTGACTTCGCCGCGGTGCTGCTTGGGGCTCATCGAGTGGCCGTCCCTGTGGTTCGTGAGGCGGGTCTCTTCCGCGGTGAATTTCTGGAGTGATTTTCTAGAAGATGCTTCCGCTTCCAGTATCCACTGGTCAGACTTCCCGAGGAACGCATGTGACGTGTCACGGGGGAGAGTGTGGGCGTGCCGGACCTGAAGGGCAGCGGAGCCAGGCCGCTGGAGGCGGATGATCCCGGGCAGATCGGCGGGATTCCGCTCGCAGGCCGGCTCGGCGCCGGCGGGATGGGCCGTGTCTACCTCGGCGTCCACGAGGGGCGGTGGGTCGCGGTCAAGCAGGTGCTGCCCTCGATCGCGGGTGAGGACCAGGACTTCGTCCGCCGCTTCGGGCACGAGCTGGACAACCTCGCCCGGCTTCCCGCGGAGGCCACCGCCCCGCTGATCGCCAGCGACCGCGACGCGAGGCCACCGTGGCTCGCCACGGCGTACGTCCCCGGGCTCACCCTGAGCGAGGCGCTCGCGCGGCACAAGGGGCCGCTGCCCGCGGAAGCCGTGTGGCTGCTGCTGCGTGAGGCCGCCAAGGGACTCGTCCCGGTGCACGGCCTCGGCATGGTGCACCGGGATCTCAAGCCGTCGAACGTCATGCTGAC